>ENA-OWLM01001145-OWLM01001145.1-metagenome-genome-assembly--contig:-NODE-1145-length-9880-cov-4.116438_pt1 | contig 9880 bp, 7 predicted proteins | sample MGYA00245349_ERZ651102 | MGnify/ENA primary metagenome ERZ651102 (study PRJEB26857, sample SAMEA4031759) | metagenome | biome: human; feature: oral; material: saliva | place: Philippines | collected 2014 | study... | reverse complement strand
ATGGGCGTTGCGGATAGGGAAATCGTGTCGTTTTTAAGTTTAGCGGACAGCAATACCTTGAAATAAAGGGGTGCCGTTCCTTGACTTTTGGCACGATAAATGGGTTGCGCGGCTACGACAAACTGGTTGTCTTTGATGTCTACGTTCACTCCGCAGGCACCATAGACCTTGATGGGCTTTTGCGCATCGATGCCCTGCGGCACTTCGAGGGTGAAATGACAGCGTTTGCCATCGGTAGACACATCGCGCACCGTCGTGAAATTGGCTCGAACGAGTTTACCGTTTTGCTCCATGATCACGTTGACGCGGTCGCCCGTTTGCCATTTGGTGGTGAGTTTGAGGGTGCCGGTGGCATGCTGCACCACGGCACGTGCCTCTCGCGCACTGTCGGACGAAGCGGGGAGCGTAGCCGTGACCGTGATGTGCTGCGGGCTTGCGGCCATCCACTCTTGCACCGCCTCCGGCGCTTGGCTGCATGAGTTGTGCCCCAAGAGCAGCAGGGCGCAGCCACAGAAAAGAGATAAAAACTTGTTCATATCGTTGATGGTAATTTTGTTTCTATTGTTGGGTACACCAATAAGCGTGAGGCGAGATGTGACTTAGATTTCCGTTCCTCCCACATCGCCTACTTCGGGGTCTTTCTTCACTTTTCCGTTGAGTTCTTCTCCCGGAACGGTTTCGTGGATGCGCCCTTCGTGCCGGCCGTCCAATGTCCCTCCGAACACATCGTCTATTGTTCCCTTGTTCTGATCAAAAGCATTGGAAAGCAGGCGGAAGGTGCTCCGTGCTTTGCTGTATCGATCGACAATGAGCAGTTGCGCAGTGCCGACAAATTCGTTGTCGGCCGTGAGTTCCAAGCGATAACCGTGTTCGGGCGTTTGGAGATAAAGCAGATCGAACGGAGAGACATCGGGTTCTATCAACTTTGCGCTGACATGCGCATTGTTCACCGACAAGACATAGCGCTCGGGCATCGCGAACAGCTGCCGTTTAAAGGGCAGATAATCCGAAAGATAGAACACCCTTTGCTGTTTTTGCGGCAGCGACACTTGATCGGACACCACCATCTTTTTAGCCAAGTCACGCAACACATGGGGTTGCTGCATCGTGATCAGCATTTTGTGCGTCTCTACGACATTGCGTGTGGCCAGTTCTCTTGTTTCGATCGTCAAGGGCAAGACTTCGTCTCTGAGATACCTGCCTTTGACAATGAGCTTGAAGGTCTTGAAGCCTTCCGGCGCTTTGATATCGGTCAAACGAATATCGACTTTCAATTTTTCTTTGTCGTAATCAAACGTCAAATACTGCTCGTCTTTGAGTGTCACGAGGTATTCAGTTTGTACTATAGGGCCTTTATCAAAGAATAGTAAGTCTTTGTCGGGGAGCGCATGAGTCTGTTTGGGTTTAGGCCACTTATAGTCCTTCAAAAAATAATATGGATAAAGTTCGCCACTTACTTCCCACTCATAAAGTTTCCCGACCTTAACCTTGTACTCGGCAGCTGCCCAAAGATTTATTGTCACCGGGGAAACCTCCGCGGAAAATTTTCCATACTGATCCTCATTCTTATCCCATGAACCGGAGAGTTCCATCTCAGCCTCCCCTTTTAGTGTAACCAACAATCTGCCTTCTCCATCCAGAAGCTTTAACGACGGCCCGAAGCCCAAGCCTGCAGAGAGTTTGCCTTTTGCATTTCCGGAGAATTTAGGCACTATTTTGTAGTCAAATTCAGTGGCACGCTCTTTATAATCGAATGAGAGGTTCTCTCTATCCCATGACATTTTCCGCCCCAACTTAGTGTTTAGTTCCAAGAGTGTGGCTTTCCCGGACAATGAAGCCTCTGCGGAAGCATACAAGACAATCGGCAGATACAAGCCCGCCTTCAGGTTTCCTCCTGCGATGGGAATGGCATAAAGGGGAATATCACTCACTGTATATCCTTCTTGCAATTTCTTTCCCATTTCTCCCCAGTCCTTTGTAGACAAACTTCCTTTGCTTCCCGCTTCGGCTTCAACAGTAAGTTTCGTCGCCACGTCAAAGGTCGAACTGGAGAAGACGATGTCACCGCTGTTGTCTTTTTCGATGCGATAAAGAAAAGCATTGTTGTCGGGATCATTATCCCACGCGATTTTCACAGCCAGCGTCCAAGAAAGCGATCCGGTTTTTTTATCGTCTTCCTCGCCTTTGTCGTCTTTTTTGCCTTTGTCGTCTTTAGGAGCATCTTTATCCTTGGAAGCGCCTTTCTCCTTCGAAAAACTTTTCCCTTTGGAAGGCCCTTTCACTTTAGAAGCATCCGCAACTTCTTCATACGGTTGCCCCGTTATAGCAACCTTGATCGTAGATTCACTTGCATCAAAAGTCAAAGCAACCTTATACTTTTGGGTCTTTCCTTTCCACTCCACGTTCAATTCAGGTTCCCAACCCTCTTTAAATATGAAGTCTTTTAGCGGTTTACGCAACTCCCCCTCTACAGACAGGCTCTCAAAAAATTCTTTCGTGCTCACATCCTCGTAAGCAATCTCTTGCAGTTGCCCTTGCTTATCATATTTGATGTCTCGAACGACGACTGTTTTGCCGAACATCCTGACCGAATCCTCGGCACTCAACTTCGCTTGGTTCGCAAAAAGAATTTCGTCCTCTGCATCCCAAACCGGTGCACAGGGAATCAACAATTTGTTACCCACTTTCAAGTCCAACACTTCTCCGACTCCATAAGAGGGCGCTTGGTTTCCCCTCGTGGCTCTGCGATTCTTTCCCAATGCTCGGATATGGTAACGGCGCGCACCGCCTTGCGAAACCGGTGCGAAATAAATCCGTCCGTTACGAATAGAATAAATTCGCGTGGGGAGGCTATCTGTTTCCAATTTATAGACGTCGTCACGATAGACCGTTTCACTACGCAAAGTGCGCGTGACGTCCTGATAGCCGGTGACCGAGTCAAGCTCTGCCACATCTCGCCCTGCAAAAGTCCATCGCGCGGAGTCTGCATCAAAAATGAACTGCCGCGCATCTTTTGGGGTCACTTGCGCCCCACTCGACTTGGGGTGGATCACAAACTGAGCATGCCCCAACTGCACGTTCGCTACAATGAGCAACACGAATAGGACACACTTCAAGTGACGAGAAAGAGAATAAAACTTCATAATAAAAAACGTAGACTATGGTTTGAGGAACTTGATCGTGCTTCCGGGTGTAGACAACAGATAAATGCCGGAGGGGAAGCGCGCAATATCAATCGACAGCGCCCCCTGTTCGGTCACTACACTCCGAAACAACTCCCGGCCATCTACAGAGAGGATACGCACCGATACCCCTGCCCGGAGTTGCGATAATCGCAGCTGATTGCCTTCGATTATGGGCAAAGGCTTCTTCGCAGATGGCTGCGTGGGCAGTTGCACGGCCGTAGGAGCCGGTTTTTGCAAAAAGCGCAAGCTACGCACATTTTGCACGACTTCACCGCCATAAAGCACAATATGAAACTGCGACGAGAGGGTATCGGCCTGCAGCAGATAATCCACATTGCGCAGCGGAATATCTTGGTTATAATTGGTACGCATGCACCATTCTACGCGCTCATCGGCTTTTGCCGCAATCGACAAAACGAACAACGGCAGCAATAAAAGATAACGAAAAAGGCAAGTGTGATTCATTGTTTGTTGAGAAAAACTGCACAAATGACAAGCAAGCGGCAGATAAAGAAATAAAAGAAAGGATTCATCTCCTGCTGCAAAGATTCAAAAAAAACATCAGACGACAAAATTTACCACCGAAAATTAACCGCAAAACTTTAATTACGCAAAACTCCCGGAAGAAACGACTGATCAATTCCCACTCCACAACACCCCAATCCCAACTCCTCGAACACCTCCTTTGAGATTTTTCGACAAGCATGCCTCATAAAAATCGGGTGCGCCGCCAAACTGATGTTGGCTGCGCACCCGATTGTTTGTATAGCTCAAGCTTATTTTATATAGTGGGTACACATATCTGTGGTCATTTGACCTCGTCCCCCTTGTTGCCTTTCCTCTTCAGTTGCTTTTTCTCCTTGGTTTCCAAACTTTTGATACTATCAGCCACGGGCAGGTCTTCGGGCATAGTTCCGCCAAGTTCTACAATCGTTTGTCGAACTTTTTTCCCCACCTCATAGTGTGTCTGATTTGCCTTTGTTTTTCCCTTTATGTTTTCGCGGCGTAGTTTTTCTTCGGTTTGCGTTGCGCGAAACAGATTGGCTGCCAACTCCGTACTCCCCATGTGGTCAAGTATCTTTTGGCTTTTCTTCAAACCTTTTCTGGCATGAATCGCTTTTGCATCCAATCCACCGTAAAGACCTTTGTAGCCATGATTCTGAAAGATGGCATAATCACGAGATTCAATAACACCTGCATGCCTCGCAGCATCAGCCAGCTGGCTATTGTGGCGAGCTAGTTCATTGCGCAAAAAGAGACGTTTTTCTTCTTCACTCGATAGGCGATTGTACTCATCCATCTGCTTTATCTCTGCAATCCGCGTCTGAATGGCAAAATAAGTCTGTCCATTGGCCACAACCTCTTTGCTTGGATCAGCATTCTGGACAATCAAATAACAGGCATAACGGGATAGCTTGACAGATTCCAAAGGTCGTTTTGCCCCAGATCCAATACTGACCATTTCGAGGATATCCTCGAAATGGTCTAAGGGTTCGTTATTACTATTAGCACATGCCTCTTTTGCTTTTTCTATTACCGGCAGAAAATGGCGATATTCAGAATACTCAAGCACTTTTGCCATTTCTCGTGCAGACCAGTACTCTATGTCATTCTCATCAATATGCCTAATCTGTTCAAAAACAGAGTTTTTAGGATCAACTAACTCTTCCATATCTCTCATGTATTATCAATGGCGATTACGCTATGTGTTATTGAAACGATACTGATCATCCTTCCACAGAATTATAGGGAGAAATGATAACCTTAATGCATTTTGCTCGTGTCGGATTTATCAACTACTCCCATAAAACAGATAAATTCTTTTCGATCTAAATCGTCTCGGTGTTAATTTCTTTGGCATAATCTTTTAGGATTTCCCTTGTTTCGCCGCGAGCTCTTGTTGTGCTTCGCTTCTGAAAGGACAACCTCTTTTATAGGAAGCTCATCTTTGGGTGCTGGGATACGCTCCGCGCTCCCTCATCGGGTGTTTAAAATCCATAATCTAACGATTCAAGAGCCTAAAAGGGCTTAGCCTACAGCAAACATACAAATTACCTACTTTAATCGCAAAACTTTAGAATAGAAAAATCACCAACCTCCACACGATAATACAGAAAGTTTTTGGAGGGACAAGTAAAACTAGACTTCAACATCCCAATTTCCCCTCCAATAAAGTTTTCGCAAAAGTCTACCGGTATCTCTCAAAACACGAGGACTATCGAAGAAAACAAGTCTTGTTTCGGAAACACTTCCCCACTGTTCTCCTCTCGCGCACGCGTGTACGCGCACATCAGCGAGTTTTCGTTTTTTGCCTTCACCCTTCACACCGCCTGCAAACGAATTGAGAATCAAATCGTTGCGGTGAAGAAAAAGGTGAAGGCAAGCCTTCACCTTACCTTCACCCTCATTCCGAAAGGTGGAGAAAGTTCTCAACGCACGACGAGAAGCGGAGCGAAAAAAGAAAACGTGAACACGTGCCTTCACCCTGCCTTCACCGCAAATCACTTGTTTTCAACACCATACACCACATGAATATAAAACGCGGAGAAACGAATAAAAATTCCTTCACCGTATTTCACTGAATGACAGCGCTTTGCAGCCATCGGGTAAAAAGGCGAATCGAAACACTCGACAGTTTGCCTTCACCACAAAACACTCCATATCAAGAGATTGTGCGCATTGGGTGAAGAGGTGAAGGCAATTATTCGAAACACCAGATGCGCGGGCGCATGACGCGCGCACGCGAGGGAGGGGGCGCAAAAGCATTTTTTCGACGACCGAGACACCAACGATTGCCGGCGACCGAACAAGGCGGAAAAAGAAAGAAACGGAGGAGGAAAACAAGTCGAGCAAGAGCGCAAAGAAGGAGAGCGAGGGCGCACCAAAAGAAGCATAAGGAAAAAACCTGTCGACCGAGGGGGAACAAAGAAGGAAAGCCAAGAGGCAAACCGGCGAAACGAAATAGGACAGACGCCCACGGCGAGAAAATGGCAGTGGAGCGAAAACGCGCCATCGGTCGTAGGGCAAGAAAGCACCCGCGGCGAGCGCACTTTCCCTTCGTGGGATGATGCACTCGCCGCGGGCGAAAGTTGAAATAAGTTTTTGGTGCTTAGACCCCGAGGGCAGCCGCGAGAGCCTCGGCACAGCGTTCGCCATCCATGGCGGCGGAAACGATGCCACCGGCGTAGCCCGCCCCTTCACCGCAGGGGAAGAGTCCGGCGAGGCGCACATGTTGCAAGGTGTCGTTGTCGCGCACCACACGAACGGGCGACGAAGTACGCGTTTCGGCGGCGATGAGGATCGCATCGTTGGTGAGAAAACCGCGACTGCGACGACCGAAGGCTTTGAAGCCCTCTTGCAAACGCTCGGTGATGAAGCGCGGCATCCAAAAGTGGAGGGGCGAGGCGATCAAGCCGGCGGTGTAGCTCGATTTGGGGAGTTCGGCCGAGAGGCGGTTGTTGACAAAATCGGCCATGCGTTGGGCGGGCGCCACCTGCGTGCGCCCACCTTGCACCCACGCGGCGCGCTCGATGCTCTCTTGCAGCCACATCATGCGCAGGGGGTTCGCCTCATCGGCGAGGGCGGCGTGCCCTTCGGCCAAGGCATCGTTTTGCAAGGCTTCGGCCACCCAAGGGGCGAGGCCGTCGTTGAGGTCTTCGGGACGGGTTTCGACCACCATGCCCGAGTTCGACCAACGGCTGCCGCGGTTGGCGGGGCTCATGCCGTTGACCACCAACTGTTCGGGGCCGGTGGCGGCGGGGACGACAAATCCACCGGGGCACATGCAGAAAGAATACACACCGCGCCCGTTCACCTGCTGCACAAAGGCATATTCGGCCGCCGGGAGGTAGTCGCCGCGACCCTCGCGGTTGTGATATTGGATTTGGTCGATGAGGTGCGCGGGGTGTTCCAAACGCACGCCCATGGCCACGGCTTTTTGCTCGATTTCGACGCCTGCGGCATGGAGATAGCGATAGACATCGCGGGCGGAGTGGCCGGTGGCGAGAATCACAGAGCCGGTCCACTCGCGGCCGTCGGCGGCGCGTACCCCTTCCACCCGCCGGGCGTCGGCCGAGAAGAGGAGGGCGTCGACGCGCGTCTGAAAATGCACTTCACCGCCCGACTCGATGATCTGCCGACGCATGCCGGCGATGATGCCCGGGAGGCGATCGGTGCCGATGTGGGGATGGGCGTCGGCGAGAATGTCGGTGGCGGCGCCGTACTGGCAGAAGATGCCGAGGATGCGCGCCACGTTGCCGCGCTTCTTGGAACGAGTGTAGAGTTTACCGTCGGAGAACGCCCCGGCCCCGCCTTCGCCGAAGGAGTAGTTGCTCTCGGGATCGACACTGCCCGAATGGGCGATGGCGGCAATGTCCTTCTTACGGCCGTCGACATCGCGTCCGCGCTCGAGCACCACGGGGCGCACGCCCAATTCAATCAGGCGCAAGGCGGCAAAGAGTCCTGCGGGGCCTGCGCCGACCACGACGGCTTGCGGCGCCTGCGAGACATCGCCGTAGCGAATGGGGGTATAGGCGAGTTCGGCGGGCTGTTCGCCCACCCAAATCTGCACGCCGAGATTGACCATCACGTTGCGCTGGCGCGCGTCGATGCTGCGGCGCACAATGCGCACTTGCGTGATCTCACGGGGGGCGATGCCGAGATTTTCGGCCACCGCACTGCGTAGGCGCGCCGCATCGTAAGCCACTTCCGGACGCACACGGAGCTCAAGAGTAGTCGTCATATTGAGTAAAGTCTAATTGGATGATGGCACAAATATACAAAGATTTTTTTGCACAGGCGCTCAAGAAAGCGTAACTTTGTGGCAGTGTAATCATGATTTCGCGGTGTGCACTGCGCGCCGCCCCAATCCCCCCAACTGCACCATGACAAAAGGTAAGGTAGATGCCCTGTTGGGCATCGTGTTCGGCGACGAAGGCAAAGGCAAGGTCGTCGATTATTTCACTCCGCGCTACGATTTGGTGGCGCGCTTTGCCGGCGGCCCCAATGCCGGACACACCATCATCTTCGACGGAAAGAAATTTGTGCTCCGTTCGATTCCCTCGGGTATCTTCGATTCCGGTAAACTGAATCTGATCGGCAACGGTTGCGTCATTGCGCCCGACCTGTTCATGGCCGAGGCGCGCGAACTGGAAGCCGCAGGCTATACCATCACCGACCGCCTGCACATCAGCCGCCGCGCTCACCTCATTCTGCCCACGCACCGCGTGCTCGACCGCGCCTACGAAGCGGCGAAGGGCAAAAACAAAGTGGGCACGACCGGTAAGGGCATCGGCCCCACCTATAGTGACAAGGCGGCTCGCGTGGGTCTGCGCGTGGGCGACATCGAAGGCGATTTCCTCACGAAATACAATGCGCTGAAGGAACGCCACCTGCGTTTGCTTTCCGACATGGGCTTCACGGACTTCGACATCACGGACGAAGAACGCGCTTGGCTCGAAGGCATCGACTACCTGCGCCGCTTCCCCATCACCGACACGGAGGTCGAAATCAACCAAGCCCTCGCGGAAGGCCAAAACGTATTGGCCGAAGGCGCACAGGGTTCGTTGCTCGACATCGACCACGGCACCTATCCCTTCGTTTCGTCGTCGTCGACCACGATCGGCGGTGTCTGCACAGGACTGGGCGTGGCACCGCAAAGCATCGGCCGCGTGTGGGGTATCTTCAAGGCGTACAGCACGCGCGTAGGTTCGGGGCCGTTCCCGGTTGAGCTTTTCGACGAAACGGGCGAGGAAATTCGCCGCGTGGGTCGCGAGTTCGGTGCCGTGACGGGACGCAACCGCCGCTGCGGTTGGGTGGATCTCGTGGCGCTGCGCTACGCGATCATGATCAACGGCGTGACGGACTTGGTGATGATGAAGGCCGACGTGCTCGACGGCTTCGAAACCATCAAAGTGTGTGTGGCCTACGAAAAAGACGGGGTGCGCACGGAAACGATGCCCTACGACACCGAAGGTTGGACGGCGGTGTACGAAGAACTGCCGGGCTGGCACACGCCGCTCACGGAAATGCGCCGCGAAGCCGACTTCCCCAAGGCCTATGCAGACTACGTAAGCTACTTGGAAAAGGCACTCGGCACACCGATCACGATTCTCTCCGTCGGTCCCGACCGCGAGGCGACGATCGTGCGCTAAGTTGGCCGTGACGACTCCTTATAAAATAGATCTCTTTCCCCTCGTTCTCCCCATGCGGCAGAACGAGGGGAAACCTTTTTCGGATAGCCGAAGACGCCGGGGAGCCACCGGGCGGCTCGTGCCGACAAGGAACAAGGGCGACCGCCCTTCCACGATGCAAAAGGGGACGAGGAGGGGCAAGAAAGCGACCACTAAGCGCAAACAGTGGAAACAAGGTGGCGGCTTTCGCCCGCTGCGCGACAAAAAGTCGGCACTTCGTTTGGCTTATTCGTTCTCAAGTCTTAACTTTGCAGTACAAAGGGCTCCGTAGCTTAGCTGAATAGAGCGTCAGATTCCGGTTCTGAAGGTCTTGGGTTTGAATCCCAACGGAGTCACACTCGGCCGGTCGGTATAAAAACCGACGTAGGTCACAAAAAAGAGTGTGGAAATTTGGTAGTTCGAAAAAAACTTACTACTTTTGCACTCGCAAATCGGTCATACGCCCGCTCGGTGCCATAGCTCAGTTGGTAGAGCAAAGGACTGAAAATCCTTGTGTCCCCGGTT
>ENA-OWLM01001142-OWLM01001142.1-metagenome-genome-assembly--contig:-NODE-1142-length-9883-cov-6.275641_pt1 | contig 9883 bp, 10 predicted proteins | sample MGYA00245349_ERZ651102 | MGnify/ENA primary metagenome ERZ651102 (study PRJEB26857, sample SAMEA4031759) | metagenome | biome: human; feature: oral; material: saliva | place: Philippines | collected 2014 | study... | reverse complement strand
TTCCATCTTTTGCTCTACTCCCCTTTTCATGAAAAAAGAAGCCTTTCGGCTTCCCTTCTTACAAGACTTTTGCTGAAGTACGAGTGATTTCTTCTACTTGAATATTCTCTGATTCAAATTTTTCTTTCAAGGCTGGTAAATCAATTGATCCATCGATTTGAACTTCGATAATCACCTTACCATCCTTACGCGGAATATTGACTGTATGAGAGATATTCAAATTTTCTTCTACAATCAAAGAAACAATCTTTCCGAGAACACCAACTTCATCTTCTGTAACAAAGCGCACACGAATTCCTTCTTCTCCATAACCAGCAATTTCAAGAAAGGCTTGGAAAACGTCACGGTCCGTAATAACCCCATAGACTTGATGATTATCTACTACAGGAAGAATACCAATCTTGTTTTTTAACATCAAATAAGTTGCATCTTCTAGACTAGCATAACCTGAAACAGTGACAACATCGCGAATCATGACATCTTTTACTTTTGTCTTATTTAGAAGATAATTCATCTCATAGATAGAAAGACTGGTTGCTTTTGATGGACTAGCTTGGGCAATGGTTCCCTCAGTTACCAAACCAACCAATTGATCATTTTCGATAACAGGCAAGCGGTGCAACCCTTGCTCTCTCATCAAATCTGCTGCATGAGATACTGTTGTATCTGGACTAATATACACTACCTTGCGGGTCATAAAATCTTTAACTGCCATGAGACTTCTCCTTTTCTATTCTTATCCCTATTATACAATCTTTTTGTAAATCTATCAAACGCTTACATTTCTTTTTCAAAATTCAGAAAAGTATGAATAAGCTAGCAAAAAGAGCTCTGAAATCGAGCTCTGTGAATGAAAGAAAGATACCTTTCATTCGATTTTTCAATTATTAGAAATTAACCTTTCAATGTAGATACAGCTTTGTTTGCAATCTATATCTGCCTACTAAAAAGGTCCCCCGGACTATAATGATGATTACTTCGTAATCTCCATCTGCAACCTAAACTAGTCTCCCAGACTATGCGACGTTTGCTTCGCAATCTTCATCTACCGACTAAAAAGGTCCCCCGGACCTTTTTAGCCACCTAGATATGCTTTTCTGACTTCTTCTGATGAGGCGAGTTCTTTTCCTGTTCCGGATAGGACGATTTTTCCTGTTTCCAGTACATAGCCTCGGTCAGAGATTGCGAGTGCTTTATTGGCATTTTGTTCAATCAAGAGGACAGTTGTCCCTTGTTTCTGGATATCTTGAATGATATCAAAAATCTCTTGGATAAAGATTGGGGCAAGTCCCATTGATGGTTCATCTAAAAGAAGAAGTTTTGGTGTTGACATAAGAGCACGTCCCATGGCAAGCATTTGTTGTTCCCCTCCTGAAAGAGTGGCTGCATCTTGGTTCTTCCGTTCTTCAAGACGAGGAAAGCGTGAGAAAACCTTCTTCAAGTTAGCTTGATTTTCTTCACGATTTTTCTTTAAGAAAGCTCCCATTTCAAGATTTTCCATAACAGTCAAGCCAGGGAAGACGTGGCGTCCTTCTGGAACTTGTGAAAGACCACCTGCCACGATTTTCTGAGCTGGCATTTTTTGGATTTCTTGACCTAAAAATTCAATTTTTCCTGAACTCGGTCTAACCAAACCAGACAAGGTACGGAGAATAGTTGTCTTACCTGCACCATTGGCACCGATAAGGGAAACAACTTCTCCTTCATTAACTTCAAAGCTTACATCACGGACTGCTTGGATCATACCGTAATGCACAGAAAGATTATCAACTTTTAACATAGACATTAGGCTTCACCTCCTAGATAAGCTTCGATAACGCGTTTATTGGTCTTAATTTCGTCTGGAGTTCCTTGAGCAATCAAACGACCATATTCAAGTACGTAGATGCGTTCTGTTACTTCCATGACCAGATTCATATCGTGTTCAATCAGCATGATCGTAATCTTAAATTCATCTTTGATACGACGAATTAACTCAGTCAATTCAGCTGTTTCCTGCGGGTTCATACCTGCTGCTGGTTCATCTAAAAAGAGAATTTTAGGTTCCGTAGCGAGGGCACGAACAATTTCCAAACGACGTTGTTGTCCGTAGGCAAGATTTTTAGCAAGAGTCTCTGCATCACCATCCAAATCAAAGATTTTCAGCAATTCCAAGGCTTTAGCCTTTAATTCTTTTTCACTCTTGTAAAAAGCTGGTAAGCGTAAGAAACTAGCAAAAACATGTTGTTTGTGATGGTTGCCAAAGGCAATCAAAACATTGTCTAAAACTGTTAAATCTTTAAAGAGACGGATATTTTGGAAAGTACGTCCAAGTCCCAAAGAAGCAATCTTATAAGGTGACTTTCCATTCAAAAGGTGACCATCTAGTGTTACTGTTCCCTCACTTGGTTCATAAACACCCGTCAAGAGGTTGAAAAGAGTGGTTTTCCCAGCTCCGTTTGGACCGATTAGTCCAACCAATTCCCCTTCGTTCAATTCAAGAGTCACATCTCCAACAGCTGTTAGACCGCCAAAATGTTTGGTTAACTGTTTTACTTCAAGTAATGCCATTAGTTTTGTTCCTCCTTCTTAGATTTTTTAAAGAAACGTGATAGGCTCAATTCCCATGTTCCAAGAAGTCCACCTGGTCTGAAAATCATTACCAATACCAAGGCCAAAGCGTAAATAATCATACGCACACTAGCAACATCTTGGAGAAGCATATTCAAAATTCCAAGAACAATAGCTGAAACAATGGCACCTGTAATGGAACCAAGTCCACCAAATACAACAATAATCAAAACGTTGATTGAGTTGATGAAAGTGTAATCTTTCGGTACAACAGACCCGATAAATCCTGCCTGAAGTGACCCTGCAATACTTGCAGTAATAGCACCAAAGACAAAGGCGATGATTTTAATTTTAGTCGTATTAACCCCAACTGACTCAGCAGCGATTTCATCCTCACGAACGGATAGGGTTGAACGACCAATTGGACTACGCAAGAAGTTCAAGGTTGCAATGGTTGTAATCACGACAAAGAAGTAAACCATTTGCCAAGTTGTAAAGTTAGGAATTCCCAAGATACCTGCCGCACCATTTGTAAGGCTTCCACCATTGATGATAAAGATACGGATAATTTCAGAAACACCTAGAGTCGCTACCGCAAGATAGTCCCCCTTCAAGCGCAAGGTTGGAATTCCGACAAGCAAGGCAACTACTCCTGAAAGCAAAGCACCTATAAGCATGGCTCCAAAGAAGGCACCGTAGGTTGGTGATTTAGAACCAATAATAGCTGCTGCATAGGCACCAATCGCCATGAAACCAGCATGCCCAAGTGAAAATTGTCCTGAAAAACCAACGATTAAGTTGAGACCAACAGCCAGAATAATATTAATTCCGATTTGTTGTAAAATCTGTACATAGAATAGATTGAGTACTCCGACTGAAACCAGTACACTAATCAAGCCATAGCCAGCTAACAAAAGGAGTAACCATAGAATATTAACTTTTAAATTTTCCTTCATCGTTTACACCTTCTCTTTCACATTTTTACCAAGGATACCAGCTGGGCGGACAATCAAGATCAACAACAAGATTCCATAAACAATGGCATCACGGAAGTCTGACATCCCAAAGGCTGTCGCAAAGGTTTCCAATAGACCAATCACAAAACCACCAAGAGCCGCACCAGGAATGATTCCGATACCACCAAGTACTGCGGCAACGAAAGACTTAAGACCTGGAGTAACCCCCATCAAAGGCTCAAGAGAGTTATAATAAAGGGCAATCAGAACACCAGCCGCACCCGCAAGAGCTGAACCCAAAGCAAAGGTAAAGCTGATAGTACGGTTTACATTGATCCCCATCAATTGCGCCGCATCGCTATCTACGGATACTGCACGCATGGCTTTTCCCATCTTAGTCTTTTGGACAATGACCTGTAACAAAATCATCAAAATTAAGGAAATCGCCAAAATCATTAACTGAACGTTTGTTAAGCTAATTGGTCCCAAATCATAGCGAACTGTTTGAATCGCTTGAGGGAAGGCACGAGTATTGGCACCAACCAGATAGACCATGCCATACTCCAATAGGAAAGAAACCCCAATAGCTGTAATCAAAACAGCAATACGAGTAGAGTGACGCAAAGGTCGGTAAGCAAGGAACTCAATCACGACACCAAGAATGGCTGTCGCTAGCATAGCTACAATAAGCGCTACAAAGAAATTCATTTGGAAAGAATTAATCAAGAAATAACCGATAAAGGCTCCCATCATATAAATATCACCGTGGGCGAAGTTGATGAGCTTGATAATTCCGTAAACCATGGTATACCCTAGGGCTAACAGCGCGTAAACACTACCTAGAATCAAACCATTTACTAGTTGTTGGAGCATAAGATTCACTCTTTCTATTTATAATTTCGAGGGTTTTCCCTCACTTTTTGATAGGTTCTTAAACATCGAAACAGGGAGTGAGTCAGAGGCTCATTCCCTATTTCAACATTTTTCTATTATGGTTTTACAACTTCTGCTGCTTCAACCTTACCATTGTTCATGGTCATCATGTAAGCAGTTTTGACTGTGTTGTGGTCTGCATCAAAGCTTGTTTGACCAGTTACACCTTCAAAGTCTTTTGTTTTAGCAAGGTTATCCTTGATTTCACCTGAGTTTTTAGCACCTTTTGCTGCGTTTGCTACAAGGTGAACTGAGTCATAAGCCAAGGCTGCAAATGTTGAAGGCTCTTCATTGTACTTAGCACGGTATGCGTCAAGGAAGGCTTTTGCTTTAGCTGAAACTTCTACAGTAGTTGAGAAGCCTGAGATAAAGTAGATGTTTGATGCTTTTTCAGCAGTTGCTTGTTGTACAAACTCTTCACCGTTGAATCCATCACCACCAACGATTGGTTTGTCAATTCCCATACCACGCGCTTGGTTTACAATTTTACCAGCTTCAGTGTAGTAACCAGGGACGATGATAGCATCAAAGTCTTTCCCTTTCATTTTTGTAAGGGCTGCTTGGAAGTCTGTGTCACCTGCTACGAAAGTTTCATCTGCAACGATTTCACCTTTGTAAGCTTCACGGAAGGCTTTGGCAATACCTTTAGCATAGTCGCTGGCATTGTCAGTGTAAAGAACAACTTTCTTAGCTTGCAATTTATCAGAAACATAGTTTGAGATAATTTTTCCTTGGAAGCTATCTTGGAAAGTTCCGATAAAGAGGTAATCTTGACCTTTAGTCAATCCATCTTGAGTCGCACTTGGCGAAATCAATGGAACACCTGCTTTTGTAGCGTTAGCTACCGCAGCTGCAGTTGCACCAGATGTCGCAGGTCCTACGATTGCTGATACTTTAGATTGGGTTACAAGGTTAGTTGTTACTGAAGCCGCCTCAGCTGTTTCAGACTTGTTATCTTTATCGACTACTTCGATTTGTTTTCCATCGATACCACCTGCTGCATTGATTTCATCAACGGCAAGTTGGGCACCTTTTTGTTCAGATGTACCGTAGGCTGCTACGGCACCAGTTTCTTCAAAGTTAAATCCGATTTTGATTGTCTTTTCATCTACTGAGTTACCAGCAGCGTTTGACGCTCCAGACTTCACTTCTCCACAGGCTGCAAGAAGTGCTACACTTGCAAGCGCCACAAACGATAGGGCAAATTTTTTCTTCATCTTTTTTGTCTCCTTATTTCTTAAATAAATAGCATGTTAAGAATATACCGAATTATCAGAAAATTGTCAACACTTTTCTTAAACTTTTTCGATGATAACGTTTTCCTCTCGATAAAGATTGCCCACAAAGGGTGTTTCCAGCTCTTGGATATGACAAACTCTGACTTTTTTTATAAACTTTTCCTTGCTCAAGCGCCCGACCAATTGCTCCACTTCTTGAGTTGGAACATAGAGTTGTAAGTAACGATGTTTCTTGGAATGATAGGTAATATCTCCATAATCCTGCAGTTTTTTTGCATCACGATTATAGTAAAGATAGATAATCAAGCCAGATCGATTGACTTTTTCAAACATGATAAATCCTCTTTCTAAGAAATCTCTCCCTATTATACCAAAAAAAGCAAACCCAGTCGAGTTTGCCTTCTTTGATCATTAATTCAATGAATTGTTGGCCATGATTTCATCAATAAAGCCATATTCAAGTGTTTCTTGGGCACTCATCCAGTTATCACGTTCTGCATCTGCATGGACTTTTTCAATTGACTGACCTGAATTTTCAGCCAAGATTTTTTCCAAGGTATTACGAGTTTTAAGCAAGTGTTCTGCAGCGATCGCCATATCGGTTTGTTGAGTACCACCACCTGTACCACCCATTGGTTGGTGGATCATATACTCTGCATTTGGAAGCATGAAACGTTTGCCTTTTGCTCCACTTGATGCGATGACTGTACCCATAGATGCAGCCATTCCCATAACGATGGTTTGGACATCTGCCTTGATAAAGTTCATGGTATCAACGATTGCCAAACCAGCTGAAACGGAACCACCTGGTGTATTGACATAAAGGTAAATATCTTTTGTACTATCTTGGGCATCCAAGAAAAGCAACTGGGCAATAACTGAGTTGGCCATGTTGTCTTCAACTGGACCTGTTAGCATGATGATGCGGTCTTTCAGAAGACGAGAGTAAATATCATAGGAACGTTCTCCACGGCTTGTTTGTTCAATAACTACAGGAATCATTCATTTCTCCTTTTGATTTCTAATTTCTTTGTTAATAGGATTATTATATATCCTTGGTCAAAAAAGGTCAAATTTTTGCTCTATCCTACTAACAGATACAAAAATTCAACCTCCTTTCAAAACTAAGACTAGGCTTTAGTCTCAATATCACTTTAGAATCTTATTTTGTTCCGAACAAGCGGTCTCCAGCATCTCCAAGACCTGGAACGATGTAACCATGTTCGTTCAAGCGTTCATCCAAAGCTGCTGTAAAGATTTCTACATCTGGGTGAGCTTCTTGAAGAGCTTTCACACCTTCTGGAGCAGACACAAGGCAGACAAACTTGATGTTTGAAGCACCACGTTTTTTGAGGGAGTCAACAGCCAAAATCGCTGATCCACCTGTTGCAAGCATAGGATCAACTACAAAAATTTGACGTTGGTCAATATCTTCAGGTAATTTTACCAAGTATTCTACTGGTTGAAGGGTTTCTTCGTCACGGTACATACCAATGTGACCAACTTTAGCTGCTGGAACCAAACTCAATAGTCCATCAACCATACCAATACCTGCACGCAAGATTGGGACAATCGCCAATTTTTTACCAGCCAATTGTTTTTGAACTGTTTTTGTGATTGGTGTTTCGATTTCCACATCTTCAAGTGGAAGATCACGAAGTACTTCATATCCCATCAACATTGCAATCTCATCTACTAGCTCACGAAAAGCTTTTGTAGAAGTATCTGTACGACGCAAGATTGACAATTTGTGTTGAATCAGTGGATGATTAATAACTTCAATTTTTCCCATTTTTGGAATTCCTTCTTTCAATTTATTCTTCTTATTATACCAAAAAACGGTTTAAAAATCTTTCTAAACCATTTATTTTTGATAATTTTTACATTAAATCTGCTTCTTTAAGAGCTGCCTGTACTGTCTCAAGTGGTAAATGGGTCAATTCTGTCCCTTTTTCTTGATAAAGGTATTGGGCATAGTCATCCATTCGGTACTGGTTGATATAAACCACGCGCTTGCAACCGACCTGAAGCAATTGTTTGGTACAGTTCAGACAAGGAAAATGGGTTACATAGGCTGTAAAACCTTTAGGAACACCACGTTCTGCACCTTGAAGGATAGCATTGACCTCAGCGTGAAGGGTGCGAACACAGTGTCCTTCAATGACTAAACATTCGTGGTCAATACAATGCTCGGTTCCTGACACCGAACCATTGTAACCAGTGGAAATTACCTTATTATCCTTTACCAGAATTGCGCCCACTTTAGCGCGTTTACAAGTGGAACGATTGGCAATTAGTAGAGCTTGGGCTGCAAAATACTCATCCCATGCTAGTCTTTTTTCAGTCATATCTCTTCTCCTTTTTCTCTATTTTTTAAAAAATGGTAACCGTAAATCCGCAATCTTTTCAGCAGGTACCTTCATGCCATCCTTGATCCATTTTAGAAGGACTGAGACGATGGCTGAACTCCAGAAGGAATGAAGATAAGAGCTGACACCTTTTGATTTTCCATGGTATTTTTCTAGAAATTCCTGCATGGCTTGGACAAAGATTTTTTCCAGATGGTAATCTAAGGCAAGTTGAATCACTCTGGCTTCCTTTCTGGCCTCTCGGAAAAGGTGAACCCAGACCAGATAAAGGTCTGTCTTTAAATCATAATGATGCAACTGTTCCATAATATTGTGGACAGTTCGTTTAAATACGCTTTCTAAAATCTCCTCTTTGGAATCATAATTGCGATAAAAGGCCGCACGCGAAACGCCTGCACGTTTGACCAATTCAGAAATACTAATCTTGGTCAAGTCCTTTTTTTCCAAGAGTTGCAAGAGGGCTGTTTCGATGGCTTCTCTAGTTAATAAATTGGATTCTTGGTTTGATTTTCTGAGATTTTCAAGAGACTTTTCAGAGATTCTACGTTCAGACATAACATTTTCTTTCTACTTGTCACAACAGACGGATGAGGCTTTTGTTTCAAGGGCTTTCATGATATAATTGTAAAAAAAGACAGAACCTTTGTCAATGTATAACTGACAAAGATGGAGAATTTCTATGACTTGGAAGATTATTGCTGACTCTGGTTGTGATTATCGTCAGCTGGAAACACCAGCTATTGAGACGACCTTTGTAAGTGTTCCCTTAACCATTCAAGTAGCTGATCAGGTCTTTGTTGATGATGCCAGTCTTGACATTGACCAAATGATGGAAACTATGTATGCAACTGCAGAAGCTTCAAAATCAGCTTGTCCAAGCCCAGATGATTATTTACGAGCATTTGAAGGAGCCAAAAACATTTTCCTAGTAACCATCACTGGTACTCTTTCTGGAAGCCACAATAGTGCTCAACTAGCAAAAAATATTTATCTGGAAGAACATCCTGATACTAAAATTCATATAATTGATAGTTTGTCTGCTGGTGGGGAAGTTGACTTGCTCGTAGAAAAAGTGAATGACTTGATCGACCAGGGCTTATCTTTTGAAGAAGTGGTTGAAGCTATCACCGCCTATCAAGAAAAAACCAAGTTACTTTTTGTCCTAGCTAAAGTCGATAACTTGGTGAAGAACGGCCGTTTGAGCAAGCTTATCGGTACGGTCGTTGGCCTTCTCAATATCCGTATGGTCGGAGAAGCTAGTGAAACTGGAACTCTCGAATTGCTACAAAAAGCACGAGGACCAAAGAAATCAGTTCAAGCTGCCTATGATGAAATCATTAAAGCTGGATATGCTGGTGGCCGTATTGTCATGGCCCAACGCAATAACGAGAAATGTTGCCAACAGCTCTCAGAGCGAATTCGCGAAACCTTCCCACAAGCGGATATTAAAATTATCCCAACATCTGGTCTCTGCAGTTTCTATGCAGAAGATGGTGGTTTGCTGATGGGATATGAAATTGATTAATTGCATTCTTGACAAGAGGTGACCATCATCTCTTGTTTTTTTGTGGTACAATAGAGCTATGAAACATTTTGATACTATTGTCATCGGTGGAGGTCCTGCTGGCATGATGGCTACGATTTCCAGTAGCTTTTATGGTCAGAAAACCCTCCTCATCGAAAAAAATCGGAAACTTGGAAAAAAATTAGCTGGGACTGGTGGCGGACGTTGCAATGTAACCAATAACGGAAGCTTAGATGACCTACTAGCTGGAATCCCTGGAAATGGGCGCTTTCTCTACAGTGTCTTCTCCCAATTTGATAACCATGATATCAT
>ENA-OWLM01001141-OWLM01001141.1-metagenome-genome-assembly--contig:-NODE-1141-length-9891-cov-2.927613_pt1 | contig 9891 bp, 7 predicted proteins | sample MGYA00245349_ERZ651102 | MGnify/ENA primary metagenome ERZ651102 (study PRJEB26857, sample SAMEA4031759) | metagenome | biome: human; feature: oral; material: saliva | place: Philippines | collected 2014 | study... | reverse complement strand
CCCAGCATACTTGCACACCTAAGCGACCTACGCTCGTGTCGATGGGTTCAAAACCTAGATCACCAGGAGTGAAATAAAACTTCTCGTAATAAGCAGGATCATCAGGAATGTGCATCTTACGATATTTTCCAGCGATTGACCCATCTTTCTCTATCACCACCGCTGTGTTATGATAAAGCCCCGCAGCGCGACGCTCAAACAGACTTGTGACAATCACGACTCCAAACTGACGAGCAAGTGTGCCGAAGAAGTCAGTAGAAGGACCTGGGATAGGCTCTGCCAAGTCGAAGATATCAGTGTTCTCCGTCTGGCAGAAATAAGGCGTATTGTGGAGTTCTTGCAACACCACGAGTTCTGCCCCACGTTGGGCAGCTTGTGCAATTCCCTTGGCGAGTTTCTGAAGATTGAACTCAACATTGGGAGTGCAAGACATTTGTATGAGGGCTACTTTCATAAGAAACGAGGATTGATAGGAAACGAAATGCTTAGGAGATGATTTGCAAAGCACCACGTTTGAGAAATAAGTTTGAGGTTATTGCGCTGGAGTGCGGAACACTTCGCGTGGAAACTGCATAGTGGCGCAGTGCAGCGAACCATGTTGACGAATGAGAGCACGACAATCTACCCCCACAATTTCGTGGTCAGGGAAAGCCGTTTGGATGATTTTGAGTGCCAAGGCGTCTTTCTCTGGCTGAGCATAAGTGGGCACAAGCACCGCCTTGTTCATGATCAAGAAATTGGCATAGGTGGCAGGCAAACGCTCCTCTTCATCGTAGCACGCATCGGGAAGTGGCACAGGAATCAAGCGGTAAGGCTTACCCTCGAGGGTGCGAAAGGCTTGAAGGTCTTGCTCCATAGCTGCCAGCGCTTCGTAGTGTTCGTCTGCGGTGTCCGTGCATTGCACATATATAATCGTGTCATTGGGACAAAGACGTGCGAGTGTATCGATGTGAGAATCTGTGTCATCACCAGCCAAATAGCCATGGTGCAACCAAAGGATGCGTTCCACTCCAAGGCGTTCTTTGAGCAGAGCTTCCACTTGTGCTTTATCGGATGTTGGCACAGCATCGCCTTGACGACGTCGGTTGGGATTGAGCAAACATTCTGCCGTTGTCAGCAGCGTGCCGCAGCCATCACTTTCGATACCTCCGCCTTCAAGTTCAAAATCTAAGGCATCAACATAGTGTCCGCGCAGCCGTTGAGTTTCAAACAACAAACGATTGGTAGCATTGTCGTGGTCGGCTTGGAACTTTCCGCCCCATCCATTAAAGCGGAAATCCATCAGCTCAGCTCCGCCTGTGCTTTGAACAGTGAGAAAACCATAGTCGCGCACCCAGGTGTCGTTAGTTTTAGGCACAACAACGAAAGTGATGTTACTGAAAACAGCTTGTGGCAGACGTTTTTCCAATAGTGAGGACACGTCTAATCCTTCAACCACTAAAATTATGAGCGGTTGGTGAGCTGCAATGGCATAGGTCATTCGTACATAACACTCCGTGACTTCATCAAGAATGTCAGCCCAATCAGTTTCTGCATGTGGCCACGAGATAAGAATCGAGCTTTGCGATGCCCACTCCGCTGGAAGTGTGCGCAAAGGACGAGGTTCTTGTGGTTCGACATCAATGGTTTGGTGGAAGTTTTCTAAGTTGAACTCAGCGGTCATTCCGTGACCAGGACGAGGGGGAAGTGCTTCGAGAGGCATAGGATTGAGAAGAGAATGGAATACAGTCGGGAGGTTACACGATCATAGAGAAGCATTAGCGCAATTCTACTCTACTTTCAAGGCTGCATCGGGACGATAACCGCGCAAGAAGTCGGCTATCGCCATACGTTTTTTGCCAGCGAGCTGGAGCGTTGTAAGATGAAGATAACCATCAGAGAGGGCAACTTTCAAATAAGTTTTGCCATCACTGATCACACTGCCTAACATATGTGCTGGGGCGCAGAGTTCTTTCTCAGTGGCAAAGAGTTTTACTACTGTGCGTTTGCCTGTTGCATCAACAAATTCTGTCCACGCAGCGGGATAAGGCGACATACCACGCACAAAGTCATAAGCAGCTTTCACCCCTTTGTCGAGAGGCAAACGGCAGGTGTCTTTGAATATCTTTGGCGCATGGTGTATCTCTGCGTCGGGCGCAAGTTCTAGTTGAGGTATGGGACGAATGTTTCCTTGCATAATGTCGTCAACAGTGCGACAAACAAGCGGTGCTCCCACATTCATCAGTTTGTCGTGAACATCTTCGGCATTATCAGTGTCGAGAATCTCCACTTCTTCGCGATGCAACACCAATCCGGTGTCAATTTCGTGATCCAACAAGAAAGTAGTCACTCCAGTCTTCTTCTCTCCATTGATAATTGCCCAGTTGATGGGGGCTGCGCCACGATATTGGGGCAAAAGAGAGGCGTGGAGATTGAAGGTGCCATGCGGTGGCATATTCCACACCACTTCAGGTAGCATGCGGAAAGCAACGACAACTTGCAAATCGGCACGGAAATTGCTTAATTGCTGCAAGAAAGTCTCGTCTTTCAACTTCTCGGGTTGGAGCACGGGGAGTCCTTGACTCACGGCATATTGTTTGACCGCACTTTGGGAAAGCTCTGTTTGATGGCGTCCCATAGGTTTATCGGGCATAGTAACCACAGCCACGATGTTGTACCCGCCTTCAACAAGTGCTCGCAAAGAAGCAACAGCGAAGTCGGGTGTACCCATAAAGACGATTCTAAAATCGGATTTCTGCATATAAAACGCTATATTTTTCTGCGAAGTTACGGCTTTTTCGGGAAAAAAGCACTAACTTTGCTCCGCTAAATGTATGGCTTTACCGCTAAATTCATTGTAAAAACCTCTTTTTTCAATGAAATTTGATGGATTTGCCCGCATTTTCTCCTGCGGTTTTCCGCACCAAATACAGAATAATCAATAATAAAATAAAGATACTCCCACTATGAAGATTACTCTCGAACAGAATGGTGTAAGTGCTCTTGTAACTGTAAAGTTGGAACAGGGCGACTACCAGGATGCAGTAAAGAAAGAGCTCAAGAACATCTCTGCAAAAGCTGAGATGCCTGGTTTCCGTCCTGGCAAGGTGCCTGCTGGTGTTATTCAAAAACGCTTTGGTGCTCAAGTGAAAGCCGACACCATCAACCGCGTGTTGGGTGAAGGTTTGATGAACTACATCAACGAGAACAAGGTGAATATCCTTGGCGAACCTATGATGTCTGAAAAGCAACAACCTCAAGACATCGAAAACCAAAGCGAATTTGAATTCGTGTTCGACATCGCTCTCGCTCCTGAGTTCAACTACGAACTTTCTAACGCTGACAAACTTCCTTACTATGACATCGAAGTGAGCGAAGAGCAAATCGATGCACAAGTGAAGAACTTTGCACAACAAGCTGGTCACCCTGAAGACGTGGAAGAGTATGCTGACCGCGACATCCTCCGTGGTGCTCTCGCTCAACAAGACGAAAAGGGCAATCTTCTTGAAGGTGGTCTTACCATTGACCGCGCTAGCTTGATGCCTGCTTATTTCGTAAATGACGACCAAAAGAAAATCTTCGAAGGTGCTAAGGTGGGTGATGTTATCACTTTCAATCCTTCAGTGGCACACAGCGAAAACGAACTCGCTGCTCTCCTCAAGGTGAGCAAGGAAGAAGCTGCTCAATACAACGGTAACTTCACTTTCCAAGTTGAGTCTATCAGCCGCTTCGTTCCAGCTTCTCTCGACCAAGAACTCTTCGATCGCGTATTTGAACCCGGCACTGTGAAGTCTGAAGAAGAGATGCGCGCTAAAATTAAGGAGCTCATCCAAAACCAATACAACGAAGACGCTGACTACAAGTTCCTCCTCGATGTTCGCAAATATGCTGACGAAAAGGTGGGAAAACTCGAATTCCCCGAAGAACTTCTCAAGCGCTTTATGAAGGAACAAAACGCAGATAAGGGTGAAGAATTTGTGGAAAACAACTTCGCTCAAAGTCTCGAAGAACTCAAGTGGCACCTCATCAAGGAAAAGCTCGTGGCTAAGGCTGAAGTGAAGATTGACGATGCTGACGTGCGCGCTGCTGCTGTGAAGACTGCTCGCTTCCAATTCGCACAATATGGTATGAACAATGTGCCTGAGGAATATCTCGAAAACTATGCTGCTGAATTGCTCAAAGATCGCAACCAAGTGAATGGTTTCGTAGAGCGTAGCATCAACGAAAAGTTGGCTAAGGCTCTCAAGGAGGTTGTTACCCTCGAACACAAGTCTGTGAGCGTGGAAGATTTCCAAAAGCTTTTCCAAGAAGAAACTGCTGAATAATCAGCTCCGCTGCTTCCCCGAAACCTCAGACACTGCGGTGTCGACAAAGGTTGGTAGCAGTGTCTTATGATTCTATCTCGACAACGGGGAATAACGATGTGTTCACGCACAACGTAATTCCTCGTTGTCTTTTTCATCTCCATATTTATTAGAGAAAATCTATCATAGCGTCGCATATACTTGCGTTTTCTGAACTTCGGGTGTACGACGTAAGGCTGCACCCACTCCCCTACTCTTACGTTTTCCTCTTTCCGTAGGAACTATCTGTAAGACAAGTAAGAAGTGTTCGACCAATAGAACGGATTTTCTCACCAATTCTAGAGATTATGCACCAAGACTTCCGCAAATTTGCCACCCAACATATGGGCATCAATTCCCTCGTTCTTGACGACATGGTGGCAGCACAAAACCAATATCTCAATCCTTACATCCTCGAAGAGCGTCAACTCAACGTAACGCAAATGGATGTTTTCAGTCGTTTGATGATGGACCGCATCATCTTCCTCGGCACAGCCATTGACGACTACACTGCCAATACACTCCAAGCACAATTGCTCTATCTTGATTCTGTCGATCCCGGTAAAGACATTTCCATCTACATCAATTCTCCTGGAGGTAGCGTGTACGCAGGCCTTGGTATCTATGACACTATGCAATTTGTGCAAAGCAACGTAGCCACCACTTGCACTGGTATGGCGGCTTCTATGGCTGCTGTTCTCCTCGTGGCTGGTCAGGAAGGCAAACGCGCTGCGCTCCCTCATAGTCGTGTTATGATTCATCAACCTCTCGGCGGTGCACAAGGTCAGGCTTCTGACATTGAAATCACTGCGCGCGAGATTATGAAACTTAAAAAGGAACTCTACACCATCATTGCCGAACATAGCCATACAGACTTCGACAAAGTATGGGCTGATAGCGATCGCGACTATTGGATGACAGCCAACGAAGCTCTTGAATATGGAATGATTGACCGCGTGCTTTCGCGCAAAGGTTAAACCTAACGCTTTATAAAATGGCAAATAACGACAATAACCACAGACACTGCTCGTTTTGTGGACGCAGCGAGGAGGAACTAGAACTTCTTCTCACTGGTCTTGACGGACACATCTGCAACGAATGTGCAGAACGAGCAAAAGAGATGGTAGATTTGGCCTTGGCTTCGCAAAAGCCTGATGATGATGTAGAGGAAGAACTGGGTGCTTTGCCCACTCCCAAAGAGATTAAAAAATACCTCGATGAATACATCATCGGACAAGATGCAGCAAAAAAGTATCTCTCTGTTGCTGTCTACAATCACTACAAACGCATTCTCAACAAAAACAAAGACGAAAACGATCCTGTAGAAATTGAGAAAAGCAACATTGTGATGGTCGGCTCTACGGGTACGGGTAAGACGCTCTTGGCTCGCACTATTGCAAAGCTCCTCAAGGTTCCTTTCACCATTGTAGATGCAACAGTCTTCACCGAAGCAGGATACGTGGGCGAAGACGTGGAAAGCATTCTCTCTCGTTTGCTCCAAGTGGCCGATTTCGATGTAGAAAAAGCTGAGCGCGGTATCGTTTTCATTGACGAAATCGACAAAATTGCGCGTAAGAGCGACAACCCATCCATCACGCGTGATGTGAGCGGAGAAGGTGTGCAACAAGGTATGCTTAAACTCCTCGAAGGAAGCATTGTCAATGTTCCCCCAAAAGGTGGCCGCAAACACCCTGACCAAGACTACATTCACGTAGACACGCACAACATCCTCTTCATCTGCGGTGGTGCATTCGATGGCATTGAGAAGAAAATTGCTCAACGCCTCAACACGCACACTGTGGGTTATGACTCTGTGCAAAATCTCAAAAAGATTGATGCTTCAGATTTGATGCAATATGTGGAACCACAAGACTTAAAGTCGTTTGGTCTCATTCCCGAAATCATTGGTCGTCTGCCTGTGCTCACCTATTTGAAACCTCTCGATCGTACGGCTTTGCGCAATATTCTCACCGAACCGAAGAACTCGATTATCAAACAATACATCAAGCTCTTCTCTCTCGACGACATTACACTTACCTTCAATGACGACGTGCTCGACTATATCGTTGATCAAGCGGTGGAATACAAACTTGGTGCACGTGGACTTCGTTCCATTGTGGAAACCATAATGATGGATGCTATGTACGAAGCTCCTTCTAGCCAAGACAAAACGCTCACCATCACTTTGGACTATGCTCGCCAGCAGTTTGAGAAGACCAATATCTCTGCTGTATAATCATCCTCAAAAGTTTTCCATCATTAGTTCTCCAGCAAAGTTGGCGAAGATACTCCATCTTCACCAACTTTGCTTTTTTGCGCGCGGTTTATAAAGCCTCCTTTATTTGATTCGTTCCTTCAACTGCGATATTGTCCGTAGAAAAAAGCATTCTAAAATCAGAATCACAAAAAAACTGCACCAACGCATAAGCATTGGTGCAGTCCAATATGTAGTAATGAGTCAATTACATTAAGGCAAAACTTCCATTTGTGTGGGGAAACCTTGAACGCGGAGAGCAAGTCCCGTGATTTTCTTTGTAGCTAAATCGTAGGCATAGAATCCATTGTCATCGGCATTGCTGACACCGAAATAGATTTTTCCGTTAGCCTCTGACACTGCAACTGCGTGACCATTAGAAGGTTTGACACCTGGGATATAAGTTACAGTGCGCTTTTCGAGATCGATGCACACAGGCACCATCACTTTCGCAAGATAAGGATTACCCGACGCATCCAACTCGTAAGAAGCAGCCATAGCATAGAGTTTACCATCTGAGCCCAAACGAACTGTTCCCAAATAATTAAGCGTGTGGTTGAAGTTCTCCACTTTGGCTTGCGCAATGTTCAAAGCATAGTCAGCGTCAAATTCTGTTTCTCCTTTTTTGATACGCAAAATACCACCATCAAATCCTGGTTTGAAACCAAAAGAACCCATGCAATTCAAATAGATAGCACCGTCTTTGGGATTGACAAAAATAGAGTGCGCATCAATGGGACGCGTGGCAAAGGAAAGCTGATGCTTGGTATCTACTATTTTCTTCAACAGTTTTCCTGCTTTAGTGTCAATGATGGCCACTTCTGCTTGCTTCAAACGGGGCATCCACTGACTATCAAACTGATTGAGTCCGACAAACAACAAACCATCGCGCACAACCATAGCACCTGGTGCCACACGCACCTCTGGTTGTGCAAGAGCATTGAGGTCTATGTCGCGCACTTTTTGCATCGTGGTGGGATTAAACTCCATGACGATGCCAAGATTTTGCATACTCAGATAGGCTTTGTCCTCAGATGCCAATACGATATTGCTGGCCCCAGAGTTGGCAGGTAGAGTAAGCGCACCACGCTCTGAAAGATGACCTTTTTTGTCGGTCACATAGTGAGTGAGAACAGACTTTGTGCTTCCCATATAGTCGGGGAGAACAAAAATGTGCTGACCAATGACAATGGGAGGTACACCAAAACCTGCTGGGCGAGCTTGAGCATTATTGATAGAACCTTCCATTTTTTCAACTGTTTGGAAGTAGCTCACTCCACTTGCCCCATCAGCATTGACAACATTAGTAGTGATGAGAAAACGGCCTCCAGCGGTTTCTGGTGTGCTTGGGGTGTCTTTGTCGCAACTAGGCATTGCAACGAGAGCAAGCGCAAAGGCTAGCCCAGAAAAAAGATGTTTGAACATAGGAAAATATATTTGATGAATTAGAAAATGCGAAACATAGATGTTCTTATCGGAATAGATAGCGCAATTTGATGGAGAAATTACGTCCAGGCAGAGGTCTATTGAATTCTGAAACAACTTCTCTGTTAGTTAGATTTCTCAATTTGAAAGTCAGCGTCCATCGATTATTGTCGAAACTATGTTCGATAGCAGCGTCGCAAGTGAGTGATGTAGGAATCTTTCGATCTTGAAAACGACTCAATTCGAAATCATAGAAATACTGATGGATATAAGATGCATCAAGAAGCACGCGTGTGTTTTGTCCTTGTCCTCCAAACCAATTTCTTCCGTGAAGTTCCAAACCACAATTAGCCATCATATAAGGCACATTGGGGATACGTTTTTCGTAAGAAGGATTGGGGACTTTTGTTTCTGGGATAAATTGACGCACATCGCGCAAATCTTGCCAAGTAGCATTAACATAGGCATAAAGCCAAGGAGTAAAATCACCTTTCACTTCACCCTCAACGCCTTTGGAATTTACAGCACCAAAATTCGCATATCGCGCAGTAGAAGGAATAATTCCAGGAGTAAAGCGTATCATATCAGTGAGTTGACTAGCAAAAACATTGAGTTCTGCTTCAAACATTCCTCCACGCTCTAAGTTTTTATGATAAAGCATCCCCAAATTCAGACTATTATTGCGCTCAGGTTTCAGTTCTGGGGAGGGCACAATGGTATATCCGTTGCCAATGAGCTCTTCACTAGAAGGGATGCGCACTTCGGAACTGACCGCTGCTTTGAAGAGCCATTCTTGAATAGGTCTATAGGCAACTGCAAAATTCGCTCCCCATTCCACACGATCGATATAAATGGGTTTCAACTGATTGAGAAAATAGTTCTCGAGATGCTGTCCCCTAGAATTGATGTAGAAGTTTTTGAGTGTTAGAGCCGTTTGCAGACGACGGTTGAAGAAAAAGCATCGTAGGAAAGACCAGTAGTGATGCTATTGAGTCGGGAGTCATAACCCACTCTGTATCCTAACGCCCGATCCATCACTGCGTTTTCAGGGTGCAAAGCCGTACCACTGCCATACACATTGAGGTTGACGAGATGGTTTTCGCTAAGTTCATAGTTCATATTGAGTTTTGACACCCAATTCAAAGTACTGTTGTGAGAGTCAGAAGGAAAATTCATAGTCTCTCCACCATAAGGCGACTGCGAACGGCGCGTAGTTCCATCCCATCCACGCACCACGTGAGCAGTATCAACCTGACCATAACTCCCTACATTGATGGCTGCAGATAGGTCAAAATCCAATCCTTTGACGAAGAAATTTTGTCGTTTGGCTCCAACTGAGCCAAGAATCGAGCGTGCATGGTTGAAAGCGTGCTGATAATCCAATTCGATACCTTGCAGTTCTTGTCGAGTAAGGGTGGCTATCGCTTCGAGTTGGAGTTCATCAAACCACCATTTTGTGGCTTTCAACGAACCTCCAGCGACGGCTTTGGTAAAGGCATCGTGGTTACGTCGCACACGAATGTCCCCTTGGTGATGAAGCGTCATTTCATAATCATTGTCAGAATGTACATATAGACCGCCTGCCCCCCATTCTAAACCAGTCTTAGCATCGTGACGTTTAAAAACAGAGTTAAATCGATGAGTGTTGAACGAACCATATTCATAAGACGCATCCAGATAACGAGGAGGATAATCTTTCACGACCACATTAACTGCGCCTCCCAAGGCATCTCCTCCCAAACGATAGGGCACAATGCCTTTGTAGATTTCCACACGCTCTATCATATCAGTAGGAATGTCGTCGAGGTTTACGAAATTACTGAATTGTCCGATGGCAGCCTCATCCACAAAAAGCCCCATGCGCTTACCTTCAAGACCACGAACAGAGAT
>ENA-OWLM01001140-OWLM01001140.1-metagenome-genome-assembly--contig:-NODE-1140-length-9901-cov-2.889295_pt1 | contig 9901 bp, 10 predicted proteins | sample MGYA00245349_ERZ651102 | MGnify/ENA primary metagenome ERZ651102 (study PRJEB26857, sample SAMEA4031759) | metagenome | biome: human; feature: oral; material: saliva | place: Philippines | collected 2014 | study... | reverse complement strand
CAATAGCTCAGATATGTCTCAGATGGATTATTCAGCAGGAAGTAGTGGCATTGCCAAAATCAGTAACACCTGAAAGAATAAAAAGTAATTTTGAAGTATTTAATTTTGAACTTTCTGAAGAAGATATGGATAGAATAACAAATATGGGACCGGCAGGATATACAGGTTCAGATCCTAATTTAGGAAGATATTAAAAAATGAAAGTTACATAGTTATACAAGGATTTATGATTAATGAATTAAATTTAAAAGGATCAGCGACTAAGTTAAATGATGGTGGTCTGATCTATAATCGAGAAGCATTAAATATTCAGTACTCTCGCTTAACTTCTGGTAACGCAACACGGGGTGGCGGGATATATAATGCTGGTATTTTATCTGATACTGAAAAAACGGCAGGTATCGTACGAATTGGTAACAGTATTTTAGAAGGGAATAAAGCTGATAAAGGTGCTGTTATTTACAGTGAAATGCCGCGTTATTTAGTCTTTCAATCAGTCATTCGAGATAATCAAGGTACTTCAGCTATAGATGGAGCTATATTATTCGTTCAAACTGGTTTTAGAGATGAAACTACTGGTGTAGCATTACAAAGTCGATTTGCTGGCATAAATAATACGACAATATTCCAGAATAAAGGTGGGTATGTTGCAAATATCCGTGAAGGAATGATTGTTAATAATATAACAATGATTAAAAACGCTGCTGGATTATATTTGCAAGCACCCAAATGGACCTCGAAGACAACAACTGGGGAGACAACTACAGAAGAAAAATTTCCAAGTGCATTTGTATCAAATAGTATAATTGTTGATAACGGTACTACAAATTGTGTTACATCATCCGATGATGAGTCAGTCGTTCAAAGTACGCTGACAACATCAGACTGTAATTTACATGCACCTGCTGAACGACCAAATTTTATGTGGGATAAAAATAATCTAAAGCATAAATTAATTGCGGGTGACAGTGTTGAAAAAGATATATGTGATGCACCTCCTGCAGATGGTCTACTATGTCCATTTACAACTCCCAAAGATCAATTGGTTGGTTTCTTTAAACCAAGGTTATTGTCATCATATTCAACTCTATCTGATTCATTAATTGTGAATAAGGGGCGGATTTACAGTGATGGTAGTTCTATTGGTTTGGCAAGTTGTGAGTTAATCGATCAGCGTGGTAAAAATAGAAGCGGATATGACGAGCTTTGTGATCTAGGTGCAATAGAGCTTGTAATTAACAGATCAGAAGTTCCAATTGCTGGTCAAGACATTCTTTATGGTCAGATTGCTAAATTTAATATAAGTGAAAGCCTATTAGATGGAGAACTATTAGATTCTGCATCTTGTGAGCGTATATTAGGAAAACGTTCTGATGGTCAAACTTGGCAGCCAGGATGCCTTGAAGTGCAACAGACATTAACACCATCCAAAGGTAAACTTACAATTGATCAATTTGGTAATGTTGTTTATACACCAAATAGCAATTGGCATGGTGCTGACAAATTTAACTTACGTATTATTACAACAACAACACGTTTTAACGATGTATCAAATTATTACATCACCATTCCCACAACGATCGTTCAAGATCCACCAAATAATTTTGAAAGTAAAACAGTAAATGTTTCAGGTGGTAGTTTGGGATTAACATCAATTTTAATGTTATTAGGATTAATTGGTTTCCGAAGATTTAAAGCTTGATAAAGGGATTTGATTGAGATGAAAAATTATAAAAAAGGAATTTTAGCAACCATGATCGTTGCAACGATGCCATTATTCGCTGCGACAAGCAATGATGTTATTAAAGTTAATACGTTCGTTGACGAAGATGGTGAGAACAATAACGCATGTTCATTGCGTGAAGCTCTAAAAGCTGCTGAGATTAGGAGAAACTATGGTGGCTGTACAGTATCTGATATTTCATCTGCTACTAGAAAAGAAATTCAGTTAGAAGCTGGTACTTATGTATTGAAGAAAGAACTGGCACCGAATGTTAATGTTGTGATTTATGGTGCATTACCTGTTGATTGGGAGAAGAGAAGTCTAATTACTAATCAGTATCCTGCGCAGACTGAGAATAAGACCATTATTGATGGGAATAATTCTTCGCGTATTTTTAATACAACAATTGGTTCAAAAGCCCTTACTCTGAACAATATAACTCTTAAAAATGCACGAACAAATGATCGTGGTGGTGCGATTTATGCTGGTGCTGATATTGCTTTGCAAAATGTTCGCATTTTAGCGTCACAAGCGGGTATTTCAGGTGGTGCAATTTTTCTTGCTGGGCCTACTACAGGTTTATCTATATCAAACGCAGTAATTCGGAATAATCAATCCCCAGTTGGTAGTGTATTGGGAATGAGTTGTTTTAATGATAACGTCTACTCGCAACGAAAAATTGATATATCGTCAAGCAGTATAATTCAAAATGGATCAACAAGTTCTGTAAGTATATTTGATTTCTGTGGCGAACCTACTGTCAATTTAAGCACAAATACAATTGCACAAAATATTAGTAATTCTACAAATGGTACTGTGCTGAAGTTTACAGGAGACACAAAAGCAGGCAATACGACTAATAACACATCTAGTATTTTAAGTAATGCTAGTAGCCTTGAATTAACGAGTAACACAATTGTTGAAAACCAAGCCAATACTATTTTTTTATACGATAAACTTGGTCTGAAATTATTAAGTTTTAATATTCTATCTCATAATATCAGTAGTTATGCTTGCCGTTATTTACTTGGTCCTGCATCAGAGGAAAAATCAGCCCAAATATTCCTAGATTACAATGCACTTACACTAACTGGATCAAATACATGCGATTTGCCTAAAGAAGTGATACCAGAGGGAAAACATACAAACTTAGATATAAGTAATATCACTAATTTGCGAACATTATTAAGTAGTTTGCAACCTGCATCTGAAAGTACGGCATTTATGCCACTGTATTATCCAAATAATAATAAAACGACAACAGATCTAGTGGATGTGAGTGCAGCTGAAAGTGATAACTGTGGACCTAAAGATCAAAGAGGAATCGCACGTATTGTTGATGGTACTTTGTTCTATGATCCTAATGCTCGCAATAGTTGTGATATTGGTTCTGTTGAATTAATGAAATTAACGGCTGGTGATTTAGAGGATTTATCGAATACCTCTATCAAACAAATAATTGATGGTTACAAGGCGCAAATTGAGAGATATGAATTTCTAATCAAAAATCCAGATGATCCTCTATTGCTTACTTCTGATAAGTATAATTTAGAAAAATTTAAAAAATTAGATGAAAATCTAAATAAAAATTTACATTATCGGGCAATTTATATCGATTTAAGTCGATATCAACTACCAATACCTCAAGAGATTGTGCTGAGTGATGGTAGTCACAGAATACAATTTTTTAATAACGAGAATTATATTGTCACAACAGAAGTTTTGGGAACGGGCCAGATTAATGACTCGATTACGAATATCGATGAGGGTGATAAACCAAACATAGTCTGTGAGTGGAATAGTAATCTTGAGCAAATTATTCTTTATAGAAAAGATGATAGCATCACTCAAGCTGGTGATAAGATTTTCTGTAAATATACGATTCAATCGAGAACTGATTCTAGTATTAAATCCTCAGGTTTGATCAAAGCGGCATTCGTCAATGTGGCTCCTGAGGCTAAAAATACATCTGTGACACTAAAATATCAACAGAATCAAACTGTTTCATTAGATTTATTAAAATTATCTAATGATTTTGGTGATACTGGTGAGGGTGGTAAAGGTCCTGATAATGAACCGAATAAACCTCAATTCTGGAGAAATGCTGATGGGATTGAATTACCAATACGATTGTCTAATGTTCCAACTAAAAATTTAGTTGTGACTGCTGATCGCCAAGGTGCATGTCCAGAACCTGATCAAAAAGAAACATGTTACGGTGGTAATATTTATATTAAAGAATCTAATACATTCAACCCATTTAACTATTCATTCAATTATCAGGTATATGATGCTGATGGTGCTATTTCTAATACTGCTACAGTAAGTGTTATTAGTACAGCAACGACTACTGATGATACGCGTAATGCAAGTAACAATGGTGGCGGGAGTATTGGAGTGTTTTCAATATTTGGTTTAATGGGTTTATTAGCTTACCGTCGTTTTAGAAAATAGAAGATAAAAAATAGCGCCTTAGGGCGCTATTTTTAATTTATTAAAATAATTTTTAATGTTCTGCATATTTGCTTAGATATTCTTCTCTGATAGATACGCGCTCTTCAATACTGGCATTCTGCATTCTTTTACGCAGAGTATTGCGTTCTTGAGTATTCATTTTTTGCCATACATCACGCATTTTTTGCTTTTCTTCTTCAGGTAGCTGCGTAAACCATTCCATACGCTGTTGTAGTTGCGTGCTTTGGTTGGTTGGTATTTCTTTTAATGTTTGATAGCGTTTAATTAAGAGTTGCTGCTCTTCAGGTGATAGCTCTTCCCACGTTTCTTCTGTTGTCGGTTTATTTGGTTTTGAAAAAACCCAAAAACGTTCTGAACTTGCAAAACTTGTTTGCAATAAGCCTAACGTACACACAACAAGTGCTAACTTTTTAGCTGCCATGTGGAATTCGATCCTCGCCAAACGCCATTAACATTTCCATATCTTCGACCATTTGTGGTGAAAGTTTTGGATTTACGATTACTTGATTTTGTGGTTTATCTGCTAAATCTATTGAGTTTGGTAAAACTACAATACCTGTAATTGCAGCGGCCAAAGCAAAACCAGTCATTTTCCAAATACTGTAATAAGATGTCGGTTTCTTTTGGACCGTATCTAAAACATGATTCATGACCAGCATTTTATTATGATGCTGTTCTTTTGCTAGTTGGTCTAGTTTGGAAGTCACTTGTTTGGTGAACTCATCTTTATTCATCTGATGAACCTCCCGAATGTGGATTTAAATGCTCTAAAGCGATTCTGAGTCCTTGTATTGCACGGTGATAGTGGGTTTTTACACTACCTTCGCTACAATCCATGATTTGAGCTGTAGTGATCGTGTCAAATCCTTCCCATGCTCTTAACATGAATGCTTGTTGTTGACGAACAGGTAATTTATGAATTGCATCCTGAATTTCTTCCATTGTTACTTCTTGATTTAGAAATTCGAATGGATTGGGTGTTGATTCATCAACTACATCAATTAGTTCTTCGTCATCATCTATACTAATTTTTTTAAACAAAGAGAAAGGGCTTGCTCTGCGTGCTTCTTTCCGTCTCCAGTCTTGTAATTTATTGTTTAGAATGGTGTAAAACAGGGGATACCATTCATCCACTGTTTTATCTGAATATGATTTGTGCAATGAGATAAATGCTTCTTGCACTAAATCCATAGCAATGCCTTGTTGACCTTGTGTTGCACTTTCCATCATTACAAGCGCACGACCTGTAACGTCTTGCATAAAAAAGCGAAGACGTTGTTCAACAGTACCTGTATGTGTACCGCTATCGGTTTGAGCCTGTTTAGGTGCTAAATCCATAGAGATGGAAAATCCTGTCATGGATACCCACCATTATTATCAATTCATTATCTATATAACGTTGAAAATGGTGAATGCGTTGACAACTTAAGCAATTATTTTAGCAGTGTAATTGATTTTTTCCGCAAATAAAGCGCATTTAAAGTAAATTAACGTTTTATTGACGTTGGCGGACCATTTCAAAAAAGCAGATTGATCCAGCAATCGCTACATTTAGAGATTCTTGACCACCAGGTTGTGGGATAGTGACAGCTTCTGCATGCTCAAGTGCATAATCAGATACACCTTGACCTTCATTTCCTAAGATCCAGACACAGGCTTGAGTTAAATCTTTTGAATAAAGGCTTGTTGATCGGTGTGAGCTAGTTACAAAAACAGGGATTTCAAATTTTGGAAGAATGTCGGTTAACTGAAAATTTTCAAAACAGTGAACACTGAAGTGAGCGCCCATACCTGCACGCAACACACGTGGAGACCAAAGAGATGCTGAACCTTGGGTGCAAATGATTTGTTTTATATTCGCCGCGGCTGCTGAACGAAGCAATGTCCCTACATTTCCAGGATCTTGAACATTTTCTAATATTAAAGTATCTGCTTTGAAATCGATAGTTTGCGAGGTTTTTGGAAGATCAACAATCGCTAAGCAAGGTAGGGTAGTCCCTAATGTACTCAAATCTTTGTAAAGTACTTCACTTATGATGAAAATATGACCTTGATGTATTTCAATAATTTCTTGCAGCTCAGGATGATCCAAAGCTTGCTCAGTTGTAAATAAAGAAAAGATTTTTCTTTGTTGTTGTAACCAAGATAAACAGAGATGTGTACCTTCTAGAACAGTTTGTTGATGTTTTTTTCGAGCACTATTTAACTCGATTAAACCACGCAAATGTTTGATTTTTGCATTGTCTTTTGATTCTAGAAAGATAACAGCCATAAATAAATTGTCCAAAAGAGCATCATAAATCTATGATGCTCTGGGTTTTAAAAGAGATTAATGATAGCTAGTTACAAGTTCAACTTCATTTTTCGAACCAATGATAACAGGTACACGTTGATGTAACTCAGTTGGTTGAATATCCATGATGCGAACACGACCTGTCGTTGAAGCTCCGCCTGCTTGTTCAATTAACATGCTCATAGGATTTGCTTCATACATTAAACGTAAACGACCTGCTTTTTTAGGATCTTTTAAATCGTAAGGATATAAGAAGATACCACCGCGGCATAAAATGCGATGAATATCCCCAACCATACATGCAACCCAACGCATGTTAAAATCTTTTTCTCGTACAGATGTTTTTCCAGCTAAAAGTTCATCAATATAACGTTTTACAGGATTTTCCCAATGACGTTGATTTGATGCATTAATTGCAAACTCTTGAGTGTCTGAAGAAACTTGTACGTTCTCTGTCGTTAATAAATATGTTTGTGTATTTGGATCTAAAGTAAAGAACACAACACCAGCACCAACTGTTAATGCCAACATGGTTGATGGTCCGTAAAGTACATAGCCTGCAGCGACTTGTTCTGTACCTGCTTGCATAAAGTCAGCAGATTGAGTTACCGCATTTTTTGCAGGTAAAATCGAGAAAATTGTACCCACACACATATTAATATCAATGTTGCTTGAACCATCTAAAGGATCAAAAAGTACGAGATATTTACCGTTTTCTTGTGCTGGTGTGAAATCATCTAATTCTTCAGAAGCCAAGCCACCGACTTGTGGGTGTGACTTCAAAGCATCGATTAAATAATCATTTGAAATCACATCTAATTTCTTTTGTGTTTCACCCTGCACATTTTCATTTTCAGCACTACCTAATATTCCTGCTAGAGCGCCTTTTTGAAGTGCTTGATCAATTGTCTTACAAGTGTTTGCAATCGTTTCGATGACTTGTGCCAACTCAGGTGTCAAATTCCCATGTTGTTGTTCTAAGTATTGGGATAAGGTCTGGTTTGACATATTAAATAGCTCCAATTTAGCCGAGTCAAAAGTTGATAAAAATATTTTCGCTATTCTAGATGAGAACGCCCCAAAATAAAAATTATCTTACTTTATTTATGTTGCTTTTATGATTACAAGAATCAGATTACATGCTATGTTGATTGCATACTAAACAGGAGGTTTGGAGAACAACGATGACAACCAAAAATTTTGATGCAACTCCCACGCCAAGCGAACCGATTAGTTTAGAACAAATTTCTAAAGAAAATGTCAAAGATGCTTGGAAAGAGTACGAAGCAAAACCTGAGTATAAAGAGTTTAATAAACATGATTTGATTGAGTCGATGCAATCAGATCATGATAATAAGCTGACTTCGCGAAATGATTAAGAAATAAAAAAGCTCACTGTTAGTGAGCTTTTTTATTTGTAAGTTTATTTCAATAATGGTGGGACAGCTTCGTAGTTAATTTCAACGCGACGATTTTCTTTCCAAGCCGCTTCATCATGTCCAGTATTGACTGGTGCTTCTTTACCATAGCTTACTGCTTCGAGTTGTTGTGGATTCACACCATTGGTAATCAAGAAACTCTCAACTGCTTTTGCACGACGCTCACCTAAAGCCATGTTGTACTCACGAGTACCACGCTCATCAGTATGGCCTGTAAGTGCAACTTTAGAGTTTGCATTTGCGACTAGGAACTGTGCATGAGCTTGAAGTGTTTGATAGTCTTCATTTGATAGGTCACTGCTGTCATAGTCGAAGTGAACAACACGTTTAGCCAAGAATGCTTTATTTGCCGCGGTAACACCTTTGGAAGACGCACCTGCAAGATTTTGTGCATTCAATGCAGCATCTTCACTCAATCCTGTTGTATTTACTGTTGTGGAACCATTTGGTGTATTGCCTGTGGTAATTTCAGCAGCAGGTTTTCGGCTTGCACATCCAGTAAATACAAGTGTTGCCGCGATTAAAGGAAGTGTAAGATATTTAATATTCATGAAGTTCTCCAATTAATAAAATTTATTTCGGTGCCCAAGCTGGTTCGCGCACTTCACCTTGCTCACTTGGTAAATTCATACGGAAACGACCATCAGTAGACATGATTGATAAAAGACCTCGACTACCTTCACGAGTTGCGTATACAACCATTTGCCCATTAGGTGAGAAGCTTGGTGATTCGTCTAAGCTTGTTGGTGTCAAAATATTGGTAATACCAGTATTTATATCTTGTAACGCAACTTTATAACTACTTCCGCTAGGGCGGTGTACTAAAGCAATCTTTTTACCATCAGCACTCAGTGTGCCACGTGCGTTAAATGCACCTCTAAATGTCAAACGTTTTACAGAACCATCATCAAAACTGTAGCGATATATTTGTGGAGAACCACCACGATCTGAGGTGAAGATAAATGACTTGCCGTCAGGTGCATAGCGTGCTTCGGTATCAATTGCAGAATCATTTGTCATACGCTTAACTTGGCGCGTATTTAGATTCATTTGATAAATTTCGGGATTACCATGCATAGACGCAGTAAATAACATGGATTGACCATCAGGAGAGAAGCTTGGTGCTCCATTGAGTCCTCTAAAACTTGCTAGAACTTCCCGTTGACCTGTTGCTAAATCTTGTAAGTAAATAGCAGGGCGTTTCGTTTCAAATGAAACATACGCAATTTTCTTTGCATCTGGTGACCATGTTGGAGACAAAATTGGATCGCGTGATGACAAGACCGTTTTTGGCTGTTCACCATCAGTATCTGCAATTTGTAATGTATAGCGTTGAGCGGGTGTTGCTTGATTACGAAGTACGTATGCGATACGACCACTAAAATCACCTGCGATACCAGTTAATGCTTGGTAAATTGCATCACTGATCATATGTCCAGCTTGACGAATACGTGAACTCGGTACAGTTAAAACCTCATTCAAGAGATATTGCTGTTTTTGTACGTCATAAAGTTGATAGTGAACTTCAAATGAATTTGCATCAATAGGTTTGATTTGCCCAACAACAACATATGGAACACCAGCATTTTGCCAATCTGCCGCTTGAATTTGATTTAATGCAGCCGATGCAGGTAGATTTTTTGATGCACTTGTAAAGCGACCTGAGCGATTTAAATCATTTTCAACAATTGGATAAATTGCATTGTCATTTGTAAAAGGGATGATAGCAATTTTAGGCGCTTGTTCTGGTGCTTTTGCAATTTCTAAATGAAGCTGTGCAAATGCAGAAACAGGGATTGCTGCGCTAATTGCAGTAAATACTGCTAGAGAGATGAGGTGCTTACGAGTCTTATCCATAGTTACAATTACTTGCGTTCGTATTTTTGTGGCTGTTGAATTATTTAGCATAGTTACATGCTTTGTGCTATTAAAAGCATGTAACGTTAACTATTCATTACTATTTTGCAGTAA
>ENA-OWLM01001138-OWLM01001138.1-metagenome-genome-assembly--contig:-NODE-1138-length-9907-cov-3.698234_pt1 | contig 9907 bp, 9 predicted proteins | sample MGYA00245349_ERZ651102 | MGnify/ENA primary metagenome ERZ651102 (study PRJEB26857, sample SAMEA4031759) | metagenome | biome: human; feature: oral; material: saliva | place: Philippines | collected 2014 | study... | reverse complement strand
GGGGCCGCCGGGGGGTTGGTATTTGGCGCGGTGCATGTGCATCGAACCGCGGCCGCCCTTACCGGAGCGACAGTAGATTTTGACGTAGTCTATGAAATTGGTTTCCATAATAGGATCAGAGGGCGTCGATCACGGCGCAGAGTGCCGCGTTGATTTCTTCGAGTGCGCCGTGTCCCTTAACGGCATTGCGAAGACTCTCTTTTTCGTACCACTCGATGAGGGGGGAAGTTTGGTTGTGATAGACGGCGAGGCGCTTGCCGATGGTCTCTTCGTTGTCGTCGGCGCGACCGCTGGTTTTACCGCGGTTGATGAGACGCTCCATGAGCATTTCGTCGGGTACGTTGAGTTCGAGCATGGCGTGCACTTGCGTTCCACGTTGAGCGAGCATCTCTTTGAGCGCTTCGGCTTGGGGAATGGTGCGGGGGAAGCCGTCGAAGATGACACCGGCCTTTTTGGGGAGGGCATCGTAGGTGGCGGCGAGGATGTCGATCATCAGCGAATCAGGGATGAGCTGACCGTTGTCGATATAGCTTTTGGCCGTGCGACCCAGTTCAGTGTCGGCTTTGATTTCGGCGCGGAGTACGTCGCCGGTGGAGATGTGGTCGAAACCATATTTTTCGACCAAAATATCACTTTGTGTGCCTTTACCGGAGCCGGGGGCACCGAAGATGACGAGATTCTTCATGAGGTTGTTCTATGTCTGAGTAAAGTTGAAGTTCAGTTCATGACTGTATAGATGGCGGGCAGGTTGCGGCCGTATCCATCGTAGTCCAGTCCGTAACCAACGATGAAATCATTGGGGATTTCGAAGCAGGTGTAGTCCAGTTTGAGGGGGACTTGGAGATTGTCGGGCTTGACGAGCAATGCAGCGATGTGCAACTCGGCCGGTTGGTGGTCGTTGAGATTGGCGAGCAACTGTTGCATGGTTAGTCCCGAGTCGATGATATCTTCGATCACCACGACGGTGCGGTCTTTAATATCCTCGGTGAGCCCGATGAGTTGCTTGACCTGGCCGGTGCTTTGCATGCCTTGGTAACTGGCAAAGCGCACAAACGAAATTTCTGCGGGAATGTCGATGCCGCGCATGAGGTCGGCGGCAAACATGAAGGCGCCGTTGAGTACGGCGAGAAACAAAGGATTCTTCCCTTCGAGGTCACGACTAATCTGTTGTGCCACTTCGGCAACGCGTTCGCGCAGGCGCGATTCGGGGATGGAAATCGAGAATTGCTTGTCTTTTACGGTAACTACGTCCATGGAACTGCGAATTTTGCTTGCAAAGGTAGGAAAAAAATGCCGAAGGTGCGCGACGGCAATTCCTTTTTGGGCGAAAATCAGTAACTTCGCCGAGTAAAATATCACACAATGAAAGAATCTCACCTGTTTTATGCGCCGCAATTGAAGGCGGAGGGCTGTCTACCTGCGGACGAAGCGGCGCACGCTGTGCGTGTGTTGCGAATGCAAGAAGGCGATGCGCTGTGGGCCACCGACGGTTGCGGTAGTTTCTACGATTGTCGGATTGTTTCTATTGTTGCCGGCCGTCAGCCGGAGTGTTTCGTGGAAATCGACAGCGAACGGAAGTGGAATCGGCCGTGGGGCACTGACGTGTGTCTTGCGGTGGCGCCGACCAAGCACGCCGATCGGATCGAATGGTTGGCCGAAAAGGCGACGGAGATCGGTTTGGACCGCGTGCAGTGGTTAGATTGTGCTTTTTCTGAGCGTCGAAACTTGAAGTTGGAGCGTTTGGAACGTATCGTGGTGAGCGCGATGAAGCAAAGCCACAAGGCGATTTTGCCCGCGATGGGAGAGATGATGAAGATGAAGCAATTTTTGGAAATTCCTTTTGAAGGGGATAAGTTCATTGCTCACTGTTATGCACAGACTGACATCGGCGAAACAGAGGAGAAGCCTCATCTCTTTGACGTCGCTCGGAGCAATCGCCCCACCTTGGTGCTGATCGGGCCGGAAGGAGACTTCTCTGTCGAAGAAGTGCGTGCTGCGCAGGCCGCCGGTTTCCGAAGTATTACGTTGGGTGAAAGTCGTTTGCGCACAGAAACGGCTGCCTTGGTGGCGGTGCAGTTGATGAACTTGAAAAAGACGCTGGGATGAACGAAACATTGAACGCACTGTATAAGGAGATCTTCGGTGCAGTGCCGGCTAAGGTGGAAACTTTGCCGGGAGCCGGTTCGAATCGCGTTTATGTGCGGTTTACGGCGGCAGATGAGACGACTTGTATTGGCGCATTTGGAAATGATTTGGAAGAGAATCGATCCTTTCTCTATTTGGCGCGTCATTTTTCTTCCAAAGGTCTGCCGGTACCTCAGGTGTTTGGTGTAAGTGCAGATGAACATTGTTATTTGCTTTCGGACTTGGGCGATGTGTCGCTCCATCAGGCGCTATCGGTTTGGCGCGAACAAGGTTATAGTGAGCACGCTGATAGTGCGGAGAGCGCCTATGCGTTATTGCGCAGAACGCTGCGTACCTTACCCCACTTCCAGGTGGAAGGCGCTCAAGGTTTGGACTTCGAGCGTCTACTTTCTCCCAATACTTTCTGCGAGCGCTCGGTGATGTTCGATTTGAACTACTTCAAATATTGTTTTCTCAAAACGTCTGATTTGCCGTTCGATGAAATGCGGTTGGAAGATGACTTCGAAGCCTTGACGAATGACTTGGTTGAGGGTGTGGATAACGAGGACTTTTTCTTGTATCGTGACTTCCAGTCGAGAAATGTAATGATTTGTGATACAGATTCTTACATGATAGATTTTCAGGGAGGGAGACGGGGGCCATTGCCTTATGATATCGCTTCGTTCTTGTGGCAGGCTTCTGCCGGTTATCCACAAGCGCTTCGAGATCGACTGATAGAAGAATATTTGGACGAGTTGAATTCGTTGCTACCGGTGGATCGCGAACAATTTCGTGTTGACTTACGCCGGTTCGTGCTTTTCCGATTGTTGCAAGTGCTCGGTGCCTATGGTTTGCGCGGCCGGTTTGAGCGGAAACCCTATTTCTTGCAATCCATTCCTCCCGCACTTGAAAATGTACACGCTTTGTTAGCGCAAGGTGCGGCTTCGGGTTATCCGACGCTCGAAGCGGTCTTGCGGAAACTTTCTCTGCAAAAATAATAATCTCTATGTCTACTATTGAACCTCTTGCTTCTCACGATACGGCGCTGGTGGTGCGCGTTTTTAGTTTCTCCTACAAAAAAGGCCTTCCTGCCGACGAAAGTGGAAACGGCGGCGGCTATGTTTTCGACTGCCGAAGCACTCACAACCCCGGACGCTATGAACCTTATAAACAACTGACGGGGTTAGATCAGCCGGTGATTGATTTTTTGGAAGAGGATGGCGAAATTGTCACCTTTCTTGAGCATGTCTATGCGCTGGCCGATACGCACGTGGAGCGCTACATCGAGCGTGGATTTACAGCGTTGATGTTTTCGTTCGGTTGCACCGGTGGACAGCATCGCAGTGTGTATTCTGCGCAACATCTTGCCGAACATTTGCATCAAAAGTTCGGTGTCGAGGTGCGACTTGTACACCGCGAACAAGCAATTGAAACTTTCTTTCCCGCAACGGCTTCTCGCTAAATGACAAGCAAATTTCTTCTCTCCTTTCTCGTGCTGGGAGTGGGTACTTCTGCCTTTGCTCAGCGTGCCTGTCGCGTGTTCGGAACGATACGTGACAGCGAGGGGCAACCGATCGCGTTGGCCTCGGTGCGTGTGGCCGGCAAGCCGTTGCTCACGGTCGCGAACATCAAAGGCGAATATGCGCTAACTTGTGCTTCGAATGACTCGGTGACGATGGTGTTTTCGATGTTAGGTTATGAAACGCGGAAACACACGCTTTTGCTACCGAGTGATTCGGTGCGTTTGGATGTGACTTTGCCTCTCTATACGGCCTCGTTCGGCGAGGCTGTGGTGAAATCGCAGCGAAGACAGACGACGGCCACACAGCAGTTGAGCCCCACTTTGTCTAAAGGAGCGCCTTCAGCTACGGGAAACGCAGTGGAAGAATTGGTGATTGCGCAGGCGGGAGTGTCGACCCACAGTGAACTCTCGTCACAATATAATGTGCGCGGAGGATCGTTTGACGAAAATGTCGTATATCTCAATGGGATAGAACTTTATCGTCCGCAGTTGGTGCGCTCCGGTCAGCAAGAAGGACTTTCGGTCATCAACAGTGCGATGGTGGAAAGCATTAAGTTTTCGTCGGGCGGCTTCGAAGCGAAGTATGGTGACAAAATGTCGTCGGTCCTGGACATTGCTTATCGTCGCCCCGAACAGTGGGAAGCGTCCGTCAACGGCTCTATGTTAGGCGGAGGCGTCTATCTCGGTTGGGGAAACAAGCAGTTTTCGGTGATGACGTCTGCTCGTTATAAGACCACGCGTTACCTTTTGGGAACGCTTGACACGGGAGGTGAGTATCGACCGAACTTCTTCGACTATCAGTTGGTGATGTCGTGGCGACCGTCTAAGCAGTGGTCGCTTGATGTGCTGGGGAATGTGGCGGATAATCACTATAATTTTGTACCTCACGACCGCGAAACGCGTTATGGTACGATGTATGATGCGCGTTCGTTCAAGGTCTATTTCGATGGACAAGAGCGCGATGCCTTTCGTACACTTTTCGGCGCTGCCACCCTCACGAGACATTTCACCCCCACGGCATTCCTGGCTTTGCAATGGTCGGGTTTCGGCACGAGAGAACGTGAAACGTATGATATACAAGGCCAGTATTGGCTCAATGAAGTGACGACGCGCAAGCAATTGGGCGTGGGAACGTATATGGAGCACGCCCGCAACGCATTGACTGCTCGGGTGATGAAAGCCGGCCTGCGCGGTGGGATGAAGATCGGAGAGCATCGATTGCTCGGCGGATTGGACTGGCGCAGAGAGTCGGCCAATGAACGAGCTGTGGAGTGGGAGATGCGTGATTCCACCGGTTATTCTTTGCCCCACAGACCGAATGCTTTACATTTGATTTACGCTTTGCGATCAACGAACCGCTTGGTGGCGCATACCACAGAGGCTTTTTTACAGGATACTTGGAGGCATGTTGCCTCGCATGGTCTGTTCAACGTGACTGCCGGTGTGCGATTGACGCATCGCGACTGGAACAACGAGACGTTCGTGTCGCCGCGTTTGTCTGTTGGCTATATTCCCGAATGGAATGATCGATGGACGTTGCGAGCGGCTACCGGATTGTATTATCAAGCGCCCTTCTATAAAGAATTGCGCGACACGGTGCGTTCGAATGGTAGCGTGATCGTGCAACTCAATCCAGCAGTGCGCAGTCAGCGATCGGTGCATTTTGTTGTGGGAGCGGACTACACCTTCCATTTGATGAAGCGTCCGTTCCGCTTTACGACGGAGGCTTATTACAAAAGACTGTCGAATCTCATTCCTTATACGGTGGATAATGTTCGCGTGGTGTATTATGGTCGCAATTTGGCTTCGGGATATGCTACGGGAGTTGACTTCAAATTATTCGGAGAGTTTGTTCCCGGCACCGATTCATGGTTGACGTTCTCCTTGATGCAAACCCGCGAGAAAATGGGAGGTGTGTGGTATCCGCGTCCCACCGACCAGAGATATAATGTGTCGCTCTACTTCACAGATTATTTCCCCGGTTCTACGCGATGGGCGCTCACTCTGCGTGCGGCGTTTGCGCATGGATTGCCTTTCGGTCCGCCGCATTCCTCGCGTGGAGAGCAGACTTTCCGAGCACCGGCCTACAAGCGAGTGGACGTGGGACTGAACTACCACTTGTTCAAAGCCGAACTCAAAAATGGCCGTCGTCCCGTGGTTGGATGGGGCAAGTATGTTCGCGATGCTTGGTTGGGCATTGATTGTTTCAACCTCCTCGGCATTCGCAATGTCAACTCCTATTATTGGATCACAGACATTGAAGGTAATCGCCATGGTGTGCCGAACTATCTGACCGGACGCCAACTCAACTTGCGCTTTAATGTAGAGTTCTGATTGAGTATCGAGAAGATGTTTGAAAAGCAACATGATGCCTCCCCCTTAGCCGATGGGCTAAAGGGGAGGCATCTTTTATATGCGATGTAAGAAAAAGATAGCGCCGGCATACTTGTGAAAAGTATGCCGGCGCATGTCTTGTGGAGCCGGAGGGGATTGAACCCTCGTCCAAACGGAGAACTAACTTGCTTTCTACACGCTTAGCTTTCTATCAGATTTTTGTGCGCAGCTTGAGACGAAAGCAGTCGTGAACTGCGCCTTATCCTCTAAAATTTCGGACAACGAACGAGGCTTCGAAATCCTATCTCCTAATTACTGCACCACCGATTCAAGACGCAAAGGAGAAAGTGCTCTTGGGTGATGTCTCGTTCCCGCTCCTGGAGCAGGAATAAAGCCAATCTACTGTACTTCGATTAGGCAGCGAGAGCAAAGTTGTTTTCGCCAGATAAATTGTTGATAGCCGAGATTAGAGTGCCCGCTAACATCCGCACTGCGTGCTTACAAATCACCTCGAACCGCTGTCAAATCCAGTCGACCCCAGGGTTTGTGTCTGCAAAGATAGAACTTTTTTCGATGAAACCCACGAATAGCCCGTTCTTTTTTTACATGCGCAATGCACTCAAGGTGTGAATACCCATGAGGCGACTGCGGTCTACGTTCACGCGAATGCCCGGGACGCGGCCGGTTTGTGAGTACTGCCACATCACATAATCAGTGTTGTCGTCCAGATAAGGCTCTTCGCGGTGATATTTCGCGATCATCCATTGATATCCCCAAAAGGTGCCCACCAAATGCTTGTTGTAGAAGTTTTGGTAGGTGTAGAGTAGGGGACGGCGGCCGTAGAAAGCGGTCACTTTCTCGACAAAAACCTGCAAGTCGGTCACAAATTTGTCGTGTGGAACGCCGCCGGTGGTTTCAATATCGATGAGTGGCACCAAATCTTGCTCGTGCTTTTGTACCACCGTGGTGAGATTGGCCAATTGCTCGTAAATGTCGATCTGCGGGCGGTAGAAATGGTAACTACCCACACTCAATCCGGCTTGGCGAGCACCATACAAGTTGGTCGCATAGTAGGGGTCTACCAGCGAAGAACCTTCCGTGGCTTTGATATAGACATAGCTGACGCCACCTTCTGTACCGACGCGATTCCAATCAATGTAGCCTTGATAGCGGCTCACATCGATACCTTCGCGATAGCGAGCATTGATTTGTCCGGTGGTAGGGCGCACAAAAAGTACGCCGGGAATGCTGCGCTGCGTGTTATTTTCTGCGCGCGTGGGTAATTCATCGGCCACAACATTTGTCGGGCGAGGTTTATAGGTGGGATTCACCTTGGCTTGAGAGCATAGCGGAGCCAGTAGACTGAAAAATATCGCTAGCCCGAAAAGCCGATTTCGCTTTTTCATAGGCTGATCTGTCAAGAGAATTGAAGTCAGTATTGTTCGTGCTCGGAAGGGAAGTCAGCACTCTTTACGTCTGTGACAAATCTTCCGATGGCATCGGTCATTATGGTGTGTAAATCTGCGTAGCGACGCAAGAATTTCGGAGAGAACGATTTGTTCTTGCCCAGCATATCGTCGATCACCAGCACCTGACCGTCAGAAGGACCGGCACCGATGCCAATCACGGGGATTTCCAACTCATTGCAAACGCGGGCATTGAGGCTGGCGGGGACTTTTTCGACCACCAAGGCGAAGCAGCCCACTTCTTGCAGAGCTTTGGCATCGTCGATCAATTTGTTGGCTTCGGCTTCTTCGCGAGCGCGAACAGCGTATGTGCCAAACTTATTGATGCTCTGAGGGGTGAGGCCAAGGTGTCCCATCACGGGGATGCCGGCTTCGAGAATCTTTCGTACTGTGTCGATGATTTCAACGCCGCCTTCGAGCTTCAGCGCGTCGGCGCCGGTTTCTTGCATGATGCGAATGGCATTGCGCACCCCTTCGGTGGGGTTCACTTGGTAAGTGCCGAAAGGCATGTCGCAAACCACCAATGCGCGCTTCACGGCGCGCACCACCGAACTCGCATGATAGATCATTTGGTCGAGCGTAATGGGCAGGGTGGTCACATTGCCCGCCATGACGTTCGATGCGCTGTCGCCTACGAGGATGCAGTCGACACCGGCTTCATCGACGATGCCGGCGGTGGTGTAATCGTATGCGGTGAGCATGGCAATCTTCTTGCCTTGCTGCTTCATTTCAAGTAGTCGGTGAGTGGTTACTTTGCGGGTGTCGTCTACCAAATATCCGGCCATTGTATTTTAGAGGTCTTGAGGTTGATCGTTGAAAATGTCGTCCTAAAAGTGAGGGCGTTGCGGCAAAGATAATAATAAATCGGTGCCTACGTAGCAATTTGTGCAGTACTAAACATTATTTGTGATAGACTTCGGCTAATCCGCCTTCTGAAGTTTCACGATAGAGGGAAGGAAGGTCGCGGCCCGTCTTACCCATTACGATGACTGCCTTGTCGTAGGAAATGTGGTGAATGCCTTCGGCGAAGGTGGCATAGATATTGGCGTCGAGCGCGCGGGCGGCTGCGTGGGCGTTGCGCTCGATGCACGGGATTTGCACCAAACCGCAGATCGGGTCGCAGGTCATGCCGAGGTGGTGTTCCAATCCCATTTCCGCAGCATACTCCACACTGGCCAAACTTCCGCCGAAGCAGTAGTTCGCCGCCGCGGCGGCCATGGCACAGGCCACACCCACTTCGGCTTGGCAGCCGGCTTCCGCACCGGAGATCGAAGCAAGAGTCTTAGCAACGTTGCCAATGAGCCCGGCAGTGGCCAAAGCATGGAGGATACGGGTCTCGCTAATTTGGCGGCTCTTATATATATGGTATAGAACAGCCGGAACCACACCGCATGATCCGCAAGTGGGCGCCGTCACGATTTGACCGCCGCCGGCATTTTCCTCGCTCACGGCCAGTGCATAGGAGAAGACCAGGCCGCGCGATTGCAGATTGGCACCGTAGCCCTTGGCTTTGATATAATAGCGGGGGGCTTTGCGCTGCAGGTGGAGTTCGCCGGGCAAAACGCCTTCGTGTTCCAAACCGCGTTCGACGGCAGATTTCATCACTTCCCATACTTCCGCTAAATAAGTCCATATTTCCGGACCTTCGCAAGCCTCAACGTAGTTCCAGTAGTCCACGCCGCGTTTGGCGCACCAGTCCATGATGTCGCCCAAGTGGTCGAGTTCGTAGACCTCATGCGAGGCGATCTTTTCATCGTGTTCTTCGGCCAGAGCACCACCGCCGACAGAGTACACCGTCCAGGGGTCGGAGACTATGCCGTCGCTGTGTTCGACCTCAAACTTCATTCCATTGGGGTGAAAGGGGAGGAAGACGTCGGGCTTCCATATAATATGTGTGCGTTGTTCGCCCAACACCTCTTTAATAGCCATGTCGGTTAAGTGGCCCTTGCCGGTAGCGGCAAGACTGCCATAGAGCGTTACGCAAAAACGAACGGCTTCGGGGTGACGGAGTTTATATTGTTCGGCGGCAGAGCGGGGACCCATGGTGTGAGAGCTGCTGGGGCCGTAGCCGATGCGAAAGAGTTCGCGAAGACTTTTCATTGATGAGTCAAGTAAATAGTTGTGTCTATTGAGTAAGCATCGCCCTATAATAGAAGATGCATCGACAAAGATACTTCATTTCTTTGGACTTTGTGGAAAAACAAGGGGATTAACTCAGAAAACAAGTCCGTTTTCGTCGAAAATCAGTGGAGTTTCGCCGAAAACATGGGGACTTTGAAGAAAAATGCGCGGGGAAATGAAAAAAAACGCGCTTGGGCTTGGTCAATTCAGAGAAATGTGCTTCCTTTGCAATCGCAAACGAGGAACAACGGGTGCTTCTAACGAACATCACTCCTCAAAATGCAAACGGTGCGTTAGTTCAGTTGGTTAGAATACATGCCTGTCACGCATGGGGTCACGG
>ENA-OWLM01001137-OWLM01001137.1-metagenome-genome-assembly--contig:-NODE-1137-length-9913-cov-3.303510_pt1 | contig 9913 bp, 7 predicted proteins | sample MGYA00245349_ERZ651102 | MGnify/ENA primary metagenome ERZ651102 (study PRJEB26857, sample SAMEA4031759) | metagenome | biome: human; feature: oral; material: saliva | place: Philippines | collected 2014 | study... | reverse complement strand
GCATGAAGGACTCGAAGGTCATCGTCGCCATCAACAAGGACCCCGAAGCGCCGATCTTCGGCGTGGCGGATTACGGCCTGGTTGGCGATCTGTTCCAGGTCGTGCCTGAACTGACCAACGCGCTGTAAATCGCCACCGCGCGATACTCACTAAGAACCGCAGGCCTTGTGCCTGCGGTTTTTTTTTGTGCATAGGAAAATCGAAATCTTTTGATTTCCGCAAAGACTCTGCTAATGTATCCGGCGCGCTGCTGACTTATTTTGCTTGTGCTTGTGCTTGACCTTTACAGAACGAAGGAGATTCGTGATGGAATGGTTCTTTGACACGCTAAGAAAGTACCCAGAGCTGGCGATTTTTTTGACCCTGGGCCTGGGCTACTGGATCGGGGCCAAAAAAATCTTCGGCTTCAATCTGGGGGCGGTGACCGGGACGTTGCTGGTGGGGGTGCTGGTCGGCCAGCTCAACATCACGATCGCTCCCATCGTCAAGCAGGTGTTCTTTCTGCTGTTCCTATTCGGTCTGGGCTACGGCGTCGGACCGCAATTCTTCCGCGGCATGAAAAGCGATGGCCTTCCGCAGGTCATTTTCGCGGTCATCATTTGCGTTATCTGCCTTCTGGTCACGTGGGGAACCGCTGTCGCGTTCGGCTTTGACGCGGGCACCGGCGCGGGGCTGCTGTCTGGCGCGCAGACCATCTCCGCGGTCATGGGGGTGGCGACAGACACCATCAACGGCCTATCCATCGACGCCGAGACCAAGAAAAAATGGATCGACAGCATTCCCGTGGCTTACGCGGTCTGCTACATCTTCGGCACCGTGGGCAGCGCCTGGCTGCTTGCATCCCTGGGTCCCAAGCTGATGCGCGTGGACATCGTGAAGGAATGCAAGGAATACGAGGCCAAGATGTCGGGCGGCGCGGATTCCATGGAACTGTCGGGCTACCGCAAATTCACGGCTCGGGCCTACCGGCTGGACAACGCGGAGTATGTGGGCAAGACGGTGCGCGAGCTTGAATCGAAGTTCGTCGAGGCCCGGGTCTTCGTCGAGCGCATCCGCCGCGGTGACCAGATCATCGACAACGACGGCGCAACGGTATTGCAGGCTGGGGACGTGCTGGGCGTCACCGGACGCCACGACGCCCTGGTCCTGCAGGCCGCAGGCATCATCGGCGCCGAAGTCGAGGACCGGGACGTGATCAACCTGCCGGCCGAGATCCTCGAGGTCGTGCTGACCAACAAGAACATGGCCGGCAAGACGCTCAAGGAGCTTGCGGACAGCGAGACCGTGCGCGAACTGGGCCGCGGCGTGTTCCTGCGCAAGGTCGTGCGCGGCGGCCACGAGATGCCGGTCAATTGGGGCTTGAAGCTGGACCGGGGCGACCGTCTCTTCATCCTGGGCGCCAAGCGCGATGTGGAGCGGATCGTGGGCCGGCTGGGGTATGTGGACCGCGCCACCAACCAGACCGACATGGTGTTCGTGGGCTTCGGCATCCTGCTGGGCGGCCTGTTCGGCACCCTGGTGCTGACCGTGGGCGGCATCCCGATCACGCTGTCGACGTCGGGCGGCTCGCTGATTGCGGGGCTGGTCTTCGGCTACCTGCGGTCCGTGCATCCGACCTTCGGGCGGGTGCCGGAACCGGTGCACTGGTTCCTGACATCCGTCGGGTTGACCGCCTTCGTGGCGGTGGTGGGCATCGTGTCCGGGCCGGGCTTTGTCCAGGGGTTCCAGCAACTGGGCGCGAAGCTATTTATCGCCGGCGTCATCGCCACCAGCATACCGATGATCTTGGGCGTGTTCATCGCACGGTATGTCTTCAAGTTCCATCCCGCCATCGCGCTCGGCGTCTGCGCGGGCGCCCGGACCACCACCGCCGCCATCGGGCAGATCACCGAAACGGCGAAGAGCCAGGTGCCTGCGCTTGGCTACACGGTGCCCTACGCCATCGGCAATACCCTGCTCATCATCTGGGGGATTGTCATCGTCATGCTCATGGCCTAGCAGGACCGCCCGCAAGTCATAAGGCTTGCGGGCCGCACGGCAAGCGCGGCAACCGAAATGGCGCCCGCCTTCAAGGCGCCTGTCATAACGCACTCCAGGAGTACTGAAAATGGCTTCCACCACGCCTATCACCGTCAGCCTGGCTTCGGCCTTGAAGACCTCCCGTTCGCACCAGCGCGACCTGGAACAGCTTTCTCCGTTCGAATTGAAGGACTATCTGATCACCCTGGCCAAGGACAGCCAGCAGACGTCGACCGCGACCATGCTGAACGCGGGCCGCGGCAATCCGAACTGGATCGCCACTGAGCCGCGGGATGCGTTCTTCCTGTTGGGCAGGTTCGCGATGAAAGAGGCGCGGCGCGTCCGCGACGACGGCATCCTGGCCGGCATGCCCGCCAAGAAGGGATGCGCCGACCGGCTGCGCAAGTTCCTCGCCAAGCACAAGAGCGAGGACGGCTACGACTTCCTGATGGGCGTGCTGGAGTATGGCGTAAAGATCAAGAGCTTCGATCCCGACGAATGGATCCACGAACTCACCGACAGCATCATCGGCGACCACTACCCGGTGCCGCCGCGCGCGCTGGTGCATACCGAGCAGATCGTCCATGACTATCTGATCAAGGAAATGTGCGACGGGCGCCCGCCCAAAGGCAAGTTCGACCTCTTTCCGGTGGAAGGGGGCACGGCGGCCATGTGCTACATCTTCGACTCCCTGATGACGAACGGGCTGCTGAAACAGGGCGACACCATTGCGCTGTTCCTGCCGACGTTCACGCCGTACATCGAAATCGCCCATCTGGAGCGTTTCCAGTTCAAGATCGTCGCCATCAACGCCAACAGCTTGCGCGCCGACGGCACGCATGACTGGCACTATCCGGCATCGGAAATCGCCAAGCTGGAGGATCCCAAGATCAAGCTGGCCGTGACCGTGAACCCCAGCAATCCGCCGTCGGTGGCGTTCAGCCCGGTCGAGATGAAGCAGATCGTGCGCCTGATCCGCAAGAATCCCGACCTGGTGCTGGTGACGGACGATGTGTACGGCACCTTCGTACCGAACTTCCGCTCGCTGATGGCGGAAGTGCCGCACAACACGATCTGCGTGTATTCGTTTTCGAAGAACTTCGGTTGCACGGGCTGGCGTCTGGGCGTCATCGCGACCCACGAGACCAACACGATGGACCGGCGCATTGCCGCGTTGCCGGCGTCATGGAAGAAGCGCCTGGACAAGCGCTATGGCGCCATGACGATGGAACCCGAGAAGCTCAAGTTCATCGACCGCCTGGTCGCCGACAGCCGCGACGTGGCGTTGAACCACACGGCGGGCCTGTCTTTGCCGCAACAGGTGCAGATGGGCTTTTTCGCGCTGTCGCACCTGCTGGACCTGAAGGACGCCTACAAGCACCTGACCATGGAGATCGTGCGGGCGCGCCGCGATGCTTTGTGGCAGGGCCTGGGTATCCCCATGCCGCCGGAAGACCCGATGCGCGGCTGGTACTACGTCGAGCTGGACTTCATGGTCTGGGCCAAGATCACGTACGGCGACGCGTTTTGCAAGTACATGACGGCCAACTACGAGCCTGTGGATTTCCTGTTCCGCCTGGCGGAGAAGTCCGGCGTCGTGCTGATGGACGGCGGCGGCTTTGGCGGCCCCCCGTGGTCGATCCGTGTCTCGCTGGCCAATCTGGACGACGCGGACTACGCCAAGATCGGCAAGCACATGGTCGAAGCCGCGACCGAGTATGTCGAAGCCTGGAAGGCTGGCGAACTGGTGCGTTCCGGCCCGACCGCGGGCAAGGGCCAGACGGTCAAGGCATCGAAGGCCAAGCGCGCCGCCAGCGGCAAGACGGCGGCCAAGAAGGCCGTGAAGAAGGCGGTCAAGAAGGCGGATACGGCAGCCAAGTCCGCAAAGAAGGCGGCATCCTCCAAATAGGACGCCTAAGGGCGACACGACCTCATGACATGCTCCGTCGGATTTTTCAATAGCGTCCCCATCGCGGTGTTGTTTGTCACGGTGGGATTGGGATATCTGATTGGCAAGCTGAAAGTCGGGCCGATCCAGCTGGGCGGGGTGTGCGGAACGCTCATCGTCGCCTTGCTGATCGGTCAGACGGGCTGCCAGATTCAGGGCGACCTGAAGGAGGTCGCGTTCGCCCTGTTCATCTTTGCCATGGGCTACTCGGGCGGCCCGCAGTTCTTCGCCAACCTCAACCGGTCCAGTCTGCGCTATATCCTGCTGCCAATCATCGAGGCCGTGCTGGTGCTGGGAATCGTGCTGATGGCGGTGCCAATGTTCGGCCTGGACGCCGGCACGGCCGCGGGCCTGGCGGCAGGGGCGGCGACGGAATCGGCCGTGGTCGGCACGGCGGCCGAGGCGCTCAAGCACCTGGGGCTGCCCGACGCGGAAGTGCAGCGCATGGAAGCCAACATCGCCACGGCATACACGCTGACCTATCTGGTGGGCCTGATAAGCATCGTATTCTTCACCAGTCAGGTGGCGCCCGCGCTCCTGCGCATCAACCTGCGCGAGGCTTCCAAGGCGCTTGAGGAAAAGCTGGGCGTGACGCCGGGCGAGGGCGAAGAACAAAGCCTTCCGTCGTTGCCCCGGCTTGTCGGACGCGCCCACGTCGTCAAGGATGCAGACGGCAAAAGCGTGGCCGAAATCGAGGCGCAATTGGGCGGCCGCACCGTTGTCAGCCGCATCCTGCGCAATGGCGAGGTTGTCGACGCCACGCCCGAAGACCGGCTTGCGACCGGCGACATTGTCGTGGTGCTGGGCGTGCGCCGCTTCGCGCTGCGCGCCGGCTCGGTGATCGGTCCGGAGATCCAGCTGCCGGAGGCGCATGCCGAAGATCTCCATTTGACCGAACTGCAGATCATCGTCAACAAGAAGTCCATCAACGGCCGCACGCTGGGAGAGCTGGCCAAGCAGCCCGGCGCCCAGCGCGCGCGCGGGGTATTCCTGCAGTCCATCGTCCGGTCCGGTCATGCGTTGCCAATTACCCCGGCGACGGTGCTCCAGTACGGCGATCTGGTGACCCTGGTGGGTGCCGAACCCGAATTGTCTGAAGCCGGCACGGTGCTGGGCAACGAATTGCGCCGTAGCGGCGTGACGGATCTGGTGTTCCTGGCGTTCGGCATTCTCGTCGGCCTGATGGTGGGCAGCCTGGGCGCGCGGGTGTGGGGCATTCCTGTGTCGCTGGGCAGCGGGGGCGGGGCGCTTATCAGCGGCCTGGTCTGCGGCTGGATCAACGCCAAACGGCCGTCTATCGGCCACATGCCCGCGCACGCGGTGCAGTTGCTGAAGGACCTGGGACTGGCGATTTTCGTCGCCTGCGTGGGCCTGTCGGCGGGTCCGGATGCGCTATCCCTGATCCGTGATCATGGCGCGGTGCTGCCGCTGATCGGCCTGCTGGTGTCGCTGGGACCCGCCTGCCTGTCGCTGTGGGTAGGCCACAAGCTCCTGAAGATCGAGGGGCCGCTGCTGGTGGGGGCCATTGCCGGACAGCATGTCAGCACACCGGCCATCAGCGCCATCCTGACGGCCAGCGGCAGTTCCGTGCCGCTGCTGGGCTATACGGTGACCTACGCCATTGCCAATGTGCTGCTGCCGGTGCTGGGGCCGATCATTGTGTCTCTGGCCTACCATCTGAGCTAGCCGAACAGGGTAGGCGAGGGCGTTTCGATGCTGCTGCGGATATTGCATAAGGTTATATGACTTGCGTATTTCCTCGGCTAAAGGTTTGATGGAAGAATCGTTTTACACGCGGTAATCTTCGCGACGAAACGCCCGCAGCGCTGCCTTTCCAGGATGGTCAGGCAGTCAGCCCCTTCAACTGAATCCGCACACTGGAGACACCATGAGTCAACTACGCCTGGGCGATATCGCCCCCGATTTCGAACAGGAATCCTCGGCTGGCCCGATCCGCTTCCATGAGTATCTGGGCAACAGCTGGGGGGTGCTGTTCTCGCATCCGGCCGATTTCACGCCCGTCTGCACGACCGAGCTGGGCTTTACCGCCAAGCTGGCCGATGAATTCGCCAAGCGCAACGTGAAGGTCCTTGCCTTGTCGGTGGATGGCGCCGATTCCCACGCCAAGTGGATCGAGGACATCAACGATACGCAATCGACGACGGTCAACTTTCCGATCATCGCCGACAAGGACCGCAAGGTTTCCGAGCTCTACGACATGATCCACCCGAATGCCAGCGCCACGGCGACCGTGCGCTCCGTGTTCATCATCGACCCGAACAAAAAGGTGCGCCTGACCATCACGTATCCGGCCAGCACCGGGCGCAACTTCAACGAAATCCTGCGCGTCATTGATTCGCTGCAGCTGACCGACAGCCACAGCGTTGCCACGCCGGTTAATTGGGAAGACGGCGACGATGTGATCATCGTTCCGTCCCTGCAGGACGAAGCGGTGATCAAGGAAAAGTTCCCCAAGGGCTACAAGGCGGTGCGTCCCTACCTGCGCATTACGCCTCAGCCGAATAAGTAAATTCAAAAAATGGGGGGTTCTCCCCCGATCGTTAAAGCGGCTTTGCGCCGCCCGAACCGCCGCAATCTTCATAGAGGATTGCGGCGGTTTTTCGTTGTTGGGACATCCGTCCTATATGCCTGAGAGCGATGAGCAATTAAAAAATGATTCGTTCCGTTCAGATCGGCCACCCCGCACACTTGCCTCCACATTGCCAAACACAGGGAGCAAGGGATGTCTTTCAGGAAAGCCGGTTGGTTGGCCGCCTTGGCCGCGGTGACGGTGTCGCTTGCCGCGATGGCGCCGGCGCAGGCGCAGCAGAAGCAGACGCTGCTCAACGTGTCCTACGACCCGACGCGGGAGCTGTACCGCGCCATTGATGACGCGTTCGTCAAGCAATACAAGGACAAGGCGAACGTCGACCTGACGATCCGCCAGTCGCACGGCGGTTCCGGCCGCCAGGCGCGCTCGGTCATCGACGGGCTGGAGGCCGACGTCGTGACGCTGGCGCTCGCCTACGACATCGACGCCATCGCTGATCGCGGCTTGCTGCCCGAGAACTGGCAGGCCCGCCTGCCGCAGAACAGCTCTCCCTACACGTCCACCATCGTGTTCCTCGTGCGCAAGGGCAACCCCAAGCAGATCAAGGACTGGGATGACCTCGTCAAGGACGGCGTGCAGGTCATCACGCCGAATCCCAAGACCTCGGGCGGCGCCCGCTGGAACTACCTGGCCGCCTGGGCCTATGCGCTGGAAAAGAACGGCGGCAGCGAAGACAAGGCGCGCGCCTTCGTCGGCGACCTGCTCAAGCACGTGCCGGTGCTGGACACCGGGGCGCGCGGCGCCACCACGACCTTCGTGGAACGCGGCGTGGGCGACGTGCTGCTGGCCTGGGAGAACGAGGCCTTCCTGGCCCTGGAAGAGCTGGGTCCGGACAAGTTCGACATCGTGGTGCCTTCGCTGTCCATCCTGGCCGAGCCGCCGGTGGCCATCGTGGACAAGGTCGTCGACAAGAAGGGCACCCGCGCCGCGGCGCAGGCCTACCTCGAGTTCCTGTACACCCCGGCCGCGCAGGAAATCATCGCCAAGAACTACTACCGGCCCTTGGACAAGACGGTTGCCGCCAAGTACGAAAGCAAGTTTCCCAAGGTCAAGCTCGTCACCATCGACGACAAGATCTTCGGCGGCTGGCGCAAGGCGCAGAAGGACCACTTCAGCGACGGCGGGACCTTCGACCAGATCTACCAGCCGCAGAAGAAGTAATCGGAACACCATCGGACGACGGCCATGACTACTGCCTCGAACCCGACGGCAAACGGCGCGCAAGCGCCTTTTGCCGTTCGGCGCAACAGCCCGGGCGTGCTGCCCGGTTTCGGCATTTCCATGGGATACGCAGTGCTGTATCTCAGCGTGCTCGTGCTGATTCCCCTGGCCGCCCTGCCGATCAAGAGCGCCGGGCTGGGATGGCAGGGGTTCTGGGATGCGGTCACGGCGCCGCGGGTGCTGGCGTCCTACAAGCTGACATTTGGCGCGTCGTTCATCGCGGCGCTGGTCAACCTGGTGTTCGGCACCGTCGTCGCGTGGGTTCTTGTGCGGTATCGCTTTCCGGGCAAGAAGATCCTGGACGCCCTGGTCGACCTGCCGTTCGCGCTGCCCACGGCGGTGGCGGGCATCGCCCTGACCGCGCTCTATTCGCAGAAGGGCTGGCTGGGCGGCCCGCTGTCCGAATGGTTCGGCCTGAAAGTGGCGTTCACGCCGCTGGGCATCGTGATCGCGCTCATCTTCATCGGCGTGCCCTTCGTGGTGCGCACCGTACAGCCGGTGCTGGAAGACGTGGAACGCGAAATCGAAGAGGCCGCTGCCAGCCTGGGCGCCGACCGCTGGCAGACGTTCCGCCGCGTGCTGCTGCCGACCATCATGCCGGCCTTGATGACGGGCTTTGCACTGGCGTTCGCCCGCGCGGTCGGCGAGTACGGATCGGTGGTGTTCATCGCCGGCAACATGCCCATGGTGTCCGAGATCACGCCGCTGCTGATCATTTCCAAGCTGGAGCAGTTCGACTACGCCGGCGCGGCCGCCATCGCGACCGTGATGCTGGTGCTGTCGTTCGTCCTGCTCCTCATCATTAACCTGTTGCAGGGCTGGCAGGCGCGCCGCGGCCTGGGGAGGCTGTCATGAGCGCATCGGATCGTCCCGCTCACCTGACCGAACCGCGCTGGGTGCGCGGCGTTCTGCTGTTTATCGCGCTTGGGTTCCTGGCGCTCTTTCTGCTGGTGCCGCTGGCGGCGGTGTTCGCCGAGGCGTTCCGCAAAGGCTGGCAGCTGTACCTGGATGCCATCGTCGAGCCGGACGCCTGGGCGGCCATCCGCCTGACGCTGCTGGTCGCCGCGATCGCGCTGCCGGTGAACCTGGTATTTGGCGTGGCCGCGGCCTGGGCCATCACCAAGTTCCAGTTCCGCGGCAAGCAGTTCCTGATCACGCTGATCGACCTGCCGTTCTCGGTGTCGCCCGTGGTGGCCGGCCTGGTGTTCGTGCTGCTGTTCGGCACGCAGGGCTGGTTCGGCGAATGGCTGCAGGCCCACGACATCAAGATCGTCTACGCCGTGCCCGGGATCATCCTGGCGACGCTGTTCGTCACCTTTCCCTTCGTAGCGCGAGAACTCATTCCGCTGATGCAGGCGCAGGGCAGCGAAGAAGAGCAGGCCGCGCTGACCCTGGGCGCCAGCGGCTGGCAGATCTTCTGGCGCGTGACGCTGCCCAACATCAAGTGGGGCCTGCTGTACGGCGCCATCCTGTGCAACGCGCGGGCCATGGGCGAGTTCGGCGCGGTGTCGGTGGTGTCCGGCCAGATTCGCGGGCTGACCAACACCATGACGCTGCACGTAGAGATTCTCTACAACGAATACCAGTATTCCGCGGCGTTCGCCGTCGCCTCGCTGCTTGCCCTGCTGGCGCTGGTGACGCTGGTGGCGAAGAACGTGATCGAGTGGCGCAACGCGCGCCTTTTGCAGGGCGCGGACCAGCCGGTGGAGTATCCCGGGCCCGCGGTGGCCATCAAGCCGGCGGTCGCCTGACGCGACGCGCCGGCCAAGGAGACAGGCATGAGTATCGAAGTACGCAATCTATCCAAGCGTTTCGGCCAGTTCCGCGCGCTGAACGATGTGTCGCTGCACATCGAGACCGGCGAGCTGGTGGCGCTGCTGGGCCCGTCGGGCTGCGGCAAGACCACGCTGCTGCGCATCATTGCGGGCCTGGAGTCGGCGGATTCCGGCAGCGTGCTGTTCGCGGGCGAGGACGCGACCGCGGTGGACGTGCGCCAGCGCCAGGTCGGATTCGTGTTCCAGCACTACGCCCTGTTTAAGCACATGACGGTGTTCGAGAACGTGGCCTTCGGCCTGCGCGTCAAGCATCGTTCGCAGCGCCCGCCGGAAGACCAG
>ENA-OWLM01001135-OWLM01001135.1-metagenome-genome-assembly--contig:-NODE-1135-length-9914-cov-4.493153_pt1 | contig 9914 bp, 9 predicted proteins | sample MGYA00245349_ERZ651102 | MGnify/ENA primary metagenome ERZ651102 (study PRJEB26857, sample SAMEA4031759) | metagenome | biome: human; feature: oral; material: saliva | place: Philippines | collected 2014 | study... | reverse complement strand
TGGAAAACCCGGTGGTGGACGAGCGCGACGTCACTGTTGCGCACAGCACGCCGCCGCACGCCACGCTGTTTGCCCTCGGTCTGAACTATGCCGATCACGCCAGCGAGCTGGACTTCAAGCCGCCCACCGAGCCGCTGGTATTTATCAAAGCGCCAAACACCTTCAGCGGCGACAACCAGACGTCGGTGCGCCCGAACAATATCGAATATATGCACTACGAAGCGGAGCTGGTGGTGGTCATCGGTAAAACCGCGCGTAAGGTCAGCGAAGCCGAGGCGATGGACTACGTGGCGGGCTATACGGTCTGCAACGACTACGCCATCCGCGACTACCTGGAAAACTACTACCGCCCGAACCTGCGGGTGAAAAGCCGCGACGGGCTAACGCCTATTTCCCCCCACATCGTGCCAAAAGAAGCCATTCCCGACCCGCACAACCTCGCCCTGCGCACCTTCGTCAACGGCGAGCTGCGCCAGGAAGGGACCACGGCGGATCTTATTTTCAGCATCCCTTACCTGATTGCGTACCTGAGCGATTTTATGACCCTGCAGCCGGGCGACATGATTGCCACCGGCACGCCAAAAGGGCTGTCCGACGTGGTGCCGGGCGATGAGGTAGTGGTGGAAGTGGAGGGCGTGGGACGCCTGGTGAACCGAATTGTCAGCGAGGAGACTGCAAAATGAAAAAGATTAACCACTGGATCAACGGTAAAAACGTCGCCGGAAGCGAGTACTTCCACACCACCAACCCCGCCTCCGGCGAGGTGCTGGCAGAAGTCGCCTCCGGCGGTGAAGCTGAAATTCACCAGGCCGTCGCCGCCGCCAAAGAGGCGTTCCCGAAGTGGGCTAACCTGCCGATGAAGGAGCGCGCGCGCCTGATGCGCCGTCTGGGCGATCTGATCGACCAGAACGTGCCCGAGATCGCCGCCATGGAAACCGCCGACACCGGCCTGCCGATCCACCAGACCAAAAACGTGCTCATTCCACGCGCCTCGCACAACTTCGAGTTCTTCGCCGAGGTGTGCCAGCAGATGAACGGCAAAACCTACCCGGTCGACGACAAGATGCTGAACTACACCCTGGTGCAGCCGGTGGGCGTCTGCGCGCTGGTGTCGCCGTGGAACGTGCCGTTCATGACCGCCACCTGGAAGGTCGCGCCGTGCCTGGCGCTGGGCAACACCGCGGTGCTGAAGATGTCTGAACTCTCCCCGCTGACCGCCGACCGTCTGGGCGAGCTGGCGCTGGAGGCGGGCATTCCGGCGGGCGTGCTCAACGTGGTGCAGGGCTACGGCGCGACGGCAGGCGACGCGCTGGTGCGCCATCACGACGTGCGCGCTGTCTCCTTCACCGGCGGCACCGCCACCGGGCGCAACATCATGAAAAACGCCGGGCTGAAGAAGTACTCCATGGAGCTGGGCGGCAAATCCCCGGTGCTGATTTTTGAAGATGCCGATATCGAGCGCGCGCTGGACGCCGCCCTGTTCACCATCTTCTCCATCAACGGCGAGCGCTGCACCGCGGGCTCGCGCATCTTTATCCAGCAGAGCATCTACCCGGAATTCGTGAAGCGCTTTGCCGAGCGCGCCAACCGCCTGCGCGTGGGCGACCCGACCGATCCGAACACCCAGATTGGCGCGCTCATCAGCCAGCAGCACTGGGAGAAGGTTTCCGGCTACATCCGTCTCGGCATCGAGGAAGGCGCACCCCTGCTGGCGGGCGGCCCGGACAAACCAGCCGATCTGCCTGCGCACCTCAAGGGCGGCAACTTCCTGCGCCCGACCGTGCTGGCGGACGTCGACAACCGCATGCGCGTGGCGCAGGAGGAGATCTTCGGGCCGGTGGCCTGCCTGCTGCCTTTCAAGGACGAAGCGGAAGGCCTGCGTCTGGCCAACGACGTGGAGTACGGCCTGGCGTCGTACATCTGGACCCAGGACGTCAGCAAGGTGCTGCGCCTGGCGCGCAATATCGAAGCGGGCATGGTGTTCGTGAACACCCAGAACGTGCGCGACCTGCGCCAGCCGTTTGGCGGCGTGAAGGCCTCCGGCACCGGCCGCGAGGGCGGCGAGTACAGCTTCGAAGTGTTCGCGGAGATGAAGAACGTCTGCATCTCCATGGGCGACCATCCAATTCCAAAGTGGGGGATCTGACCATGGGTAAATTAGCGTTAGCGGCGAAAATCACCCACGTACCGTCGATGTACCTCTCCGAGCTGCCGGGGAAAAACCACGGCTGTCGCCAGTCGGCCATCGACGGGCATAAAGAGATCAGCAAGCGCTGCCGCGAGCTGGGCGTTGACACCATCATCGTGTTCGACACCCACTGGCTGGTGAACAGCGCGTACCACATCAACTGTGCGGACCATTTTGCGGGCGTCTACACCAGCAACGAGCTGCCGCACTTTATCCGCGACATGACCTACGACTACGACGGCAATCCGGCGCTCGGCCAGCTGATCGCCGACGAGGCGGTGAAGCTCGGCGTGCGCGCCAAAGCGCACAACATCCCGAGCCTCAAGCTGGAGTACGGCACGCTGGTGCCGATGCGCTACATGAATGCGGATAAGCACTTCAAAGTGATCTCTATCTCAGCGTTCTGCACGGTTCACGACTTCGCCGACAGCCGCCGGCTGGGCGAGGCCATCGTCAGCGCCATCGAAAAATACGACGGCACCGTGGCGGTGCTCGCCAGCGGCTCGCTGTCGCACCGCTTTATCGACGACCAGCGCGCGGAGGAAGGGATGAACAGCTACACCCGCGAGTTTGACCGTCAGATGGACGAACGCGTGGTGAAGCTGTGGCGCGAAGGCCAGTTTAAGGAGTTTTGCAGCATGCTGCCGGAGTACGCCGACTACTGCTACGGCGAGGGCAACATGCACGACACGGTAATGCTGCTGGGCATGCTCGGCTGGGACCAGTACGACGGCAAGGTGGAGTTCCTCACCGAGCTGTTCGCCAGCTCCGGCACCGGCCAGGTTAACGCCGTTTTCCCGCTGCCCGCGTAAGGAGCCACCATGCCGCACTTTATTGCTGAATGTACCGACAACATCCGCGAGCAGGCCGACCTGCCGGGGCTGTTCGCCAAAGTCAACGAAGCGCTCGCCGCCACGGGCATCTTCCCCCTCGGCGGTATCCGCAGTCGCGCCCACTGGCTGGACACCTGGCAGATGGCCGACGGCAGGCACGATTACGCCTTTGTGCATATGACGCTGAAGATTGGTGCCGGGCGCAGCCTGGAGAGCCGCCAGCAGGTGGGCGAGATGCTGTTTGCGTTGATTAAAACGCACTTCGCGGAGCTGATGGCCGCCCGCTATCTGGCGCTGTCGTTCGAGCTCGACGAGCTGCACCCGACGCTCAATTACAAACAGAACAACGTGCACGCGTTGTTTACGTAGCCGTCTGCTCGCCCGGTGGCGCTTCGCTTACCGGGCCTACAACTGCAAAACCCTGGTAATTTATACAATATTACTGGTGATTATATCAGCGTCGTGAGGGATGCCAACCGCGAAATTTCCACGTGGGGCAGCAGACGGCTATCCTGAGTGGTCATCAGGTCGGCGTTTTCTGGCTTGATCCAGCAGGCCTGCATGCCGCAGCGAATGGCACCCGCTACGTCCGTGGTCAGATCGTCGCCCACGTGCAAAATTTCACCGAGCGGCAGGTTCATTTTTTCCGCTGCCAGATGGTACATGTCGCTGAACGGCTTCGAGCGCCCGTGGGGGCCCGCGCGCAGCACGAACTCAAAGTAATCGCCGAGGCCAAACAGTTCAGGCTGGGCGTTACCGTTAGTGATGGCCACCAGCGGCCACTTTTCGGCAAGCGTCGCCAGCGTGTCGTGAGTCTCCTGCGGCACGTCGATACGGCTGCGCCATTTGGCGAAGTTTTCCATTGCCGCTTCGGCACCGATGGCCGCGTCCTGCACGCTCAGGCCCGCGTTGAGCATCGCCTGCTCAACCGCACGACGACGCCATTCGGTCACGTCGTGGTAAATGTCCGGTTCTGTCTCCCGCAGGGACTGACGCAGGGTCTGAAAATCCTTGTTCTGCATCGCTTTCAGCGCGGGATGGTAGTTCTGCACAAACGCCAGCGACTCCTGCTCGGTACGCAGGATCACCTCACGGTTGTCATAAAGGGTGTCATCAAGGTCAAACGTCAGAGCGGAGATCTGACCGAGTGGGCGATAAAAACGCATTATTTCCCCCGTTTGGCGCGTGGATGCGCCGCGTCATACACCGAGGCAAGGTGTTGGAAGTCTAAGTGGGTATAGATTTGAGTGGTCGACAGATTTGCGTGGCCAAGCAGTTCCTGCACGCCGCGCAGATCGCCGCTCGATTCCAGCATGTGTGTCGCAAAGGAGTGGCGCAGCTTGTGCGGGTGAACGTGGCTGTTCAGCCCCTGCTTAATGCCCCACTCCGCAAAGCGCTTCTGCACGTTACGCGCCGAGATCCGTTTGCCGAGTTTTGATAAAAACAGCGCATCCTCTTCAGCGCCAAAGAGACCGCGCAGATCCAGCCAGTGCTCAATCCAGGAGACCGCGTTGCGGCCAATCGGCAGACGGCGCTCTTTGCTGCCCTTGCCCATTACCCACACTTCGCCGGATTCCAGATCGAGATGCTTTAGGTCAAGGTTGACGAGTTCAGACAGACGCAGGCCCGCACCGTACATCACCTCCAGCATCGCGCGGTCGCGCACGGCCAGCGGATCGTTAAGGTCGATATCCAGCAGGCGATTTACGTCGTCAACGTCGATATTTTTAGGCAGATGGCGCGGCGCTTTCGGCGTAGCGATGCCTTTCGCCGGGTTGGCTTTTAAACCGCCCTGGCTCACCAGCCAGTCGAAGAAACTGCGCAGGGCGGAAAGCCTGAGCGCCAGGCTCGCCGGGCTGAGGTTTTTTTTACGGCTACGCACAACGAACCCGCGCACCGTGGCAGCATCACATTGTTGCCAGCTTTTCAGGCCGATCTCGTCGGCAATCTGGATGATGGCATCAAGCTGACGCTGATAGTTAAGCAGCGTTATGGGGCTGAGCTGACGTTCCACGCCCAGATAGCGCAGAAAGCGCGTGACGTCAGCGGCGAGTGCATCTGTCATACGCGCTCAATCCAGCGCTCCAGCAGCTCAGGCAGCATCAGGGCGATCTCCTGCAGCAGGTGCGTCGCCTGACCCTGCTCATAGTGATGCGCGTCACGGCTGGTAAATAACATCACGCCCAGATCGCCGTCGCGCCCCATCAGCGACATCGCCACCGAGCCAATCGCTTTGGCTTCCGGCAGTACCACCAGCAGCTCAGGCCCGTTCAGCGGCCCCAGGTAGTGGTGCTCATGGCCCAGACGCTGAATGCGCAGCGGCTCAAACGCCTGGCGGCTCAGCGCCAGATGGGTAAAACCGGACGGCGCGCCAATGCGCCAGCGGTCAGGGAACAGGCGAATCGTCGCGCCCGCCAGCCCAAGCTCGCGCGCCCAGCGGTGGAAGCGGCTGAGGAACTCTTCAAGGCTGTGCGCCGAGGCCAGACGCGCCTGCAGGTGCAGCAGACGATAAAACAGGCTCTCGTTATTGCTGGCCTGCTCCATCAGCAGCGTCATGTTCTCTTCAAGCTGATTGATGTGCTTGCGCGAGCGCGCCATGTGCCATTCGACCAGCGACACGGTTTCGCGAACCGGATGCGGTACGCGCATCTGTTCAACGACGCGCGCGTTGCGGATAAAAAACTCAGGATTGTTCAGCAGGTAATCAACAACAGCGCTGTCATCCAGTTCCGTCATTATTTCCTGCAGTTCTTCCCCTGGTTGTTTCATAGATGGATAAACCCGTCATAAACATGTGTCGCCGGGCCCGTCATATACAGTGGATGACCCGGTCCTTTCCAGGCGATATCAAGCCGACCGCCCGGCAATTCCACGCGAACCTCTTCTGCCAGTAGCCCCTGAGAGATGCCCACAGCAACGGCCGCACAGGCACCGCTTCCGCAGGCCTGGGTTTCGCCCGCGCCGCGCTCGTAAACCCGCAGACGGATATGCTCACGCTTCACCACCTGCATAAAGCCGATGTTCGCGCGCTCCGGGAAACGTTCATGGCTTTCCAGCACCGGACCGAGCGTTTCAACCGCGGCGGTTTGCACATCATCAACCTGAATCACACAGTGAGGGTTACCCATCGAGACGACGCCGCACAATACTGTCTGCTCGGCCGCACGCATAATATAGGTCTTTTCCGCTTTGTTTGCCCGGAACGGTACGGCGGAAGGCTCGAAGTTTGGCTCGCCCATGTTCACGCGTACCAGCTCGTCATCGGTGACGCTGAGCACCATACGGCCGTTCGCGGTACTGACGCGAATATCGCGCTTGTTGGTCAGCCCTTTCAGGCGGACAAAGCGGGCAAAACAGCGCGCGCCGTTGCCACACTGGTTAACTTCGCTGCCGTCAGCGTTAAAAATGCGGTAGTGGAAATCGAGATCGGGATCGTAAGGCGGCTCGACCACCAGCAGCTGATCGAACCCCACACCCACGTGCCGGTCCGCCAGGCGGCGAATCAGCTCCGGGGAGAAAAACACATTCTGCGTTACCGCGTCGACGACCATAAAATCGTTGCCAAGGCCATGCATTTTAGAGAACTGCATCATTTGCTCCATTGCGCGGGTACAGAACGTAATCTGTCAGAGATTAACCTGAGTCGGGCCACCGTTATCGCCACGATCGTTAGTATCTGGCGTCGTCGACTCAATGCCGCTTTGCACGGGTTTCGTTGGCGGCGGTGCGTTCTTATCCTCTGGCGGGAAGTACAGCGGCCCTTTCAGTCCACAACCAGTCAGGCTAAACAGCGTGATGAGAACGGCAAGCGTTCGGAAGACGTTTTTCATTATAAAGTTGCTCGTAAGTTCAAATCTGTTTCTATCATCGCAGGAGAAGACACAAAAGCAAGAGTTTGCCGCTTTCCTGCAACGGGAATTATTTAGCGTTATACTGCCGCCATCACGAAAAACAGGAACAAAACCATGAACGACAGTGAATTCCATCGCCTTGCCGACACCCTGTGGATGACCATCGAAGAGCGCCTGGACGACTGGGACGGCGACAGCGATATCGATTGTGAAATCAACGGCGGTATCCTGACCTTAAGCTTTGAAAACGGCAGCAAAATTATTATTAACCGCCAGGAGCCGCTTCACCAGGTGTGGCTGGCAGCCAAACAGGGCGGCTATCATTTCGATCTGAAAGACGGGGAATGGGTGTGCGACCGTAGCGGCGAAACGTTCTGGGATCTGCTGGAACAGGCGGCGACCGCGCAGGCGGGTGAGGCAGTGAGTTTCAGGTAGTTTTGTTGCCCGGTGGCGGCTACGCCTCACCGGGCCGACAGCGGCTCGAACCGTAGGCCGGGTAAGCGTGAGCGCCACCCGGCAAAACACCTCAGGAGAAATACTGCTGCAACAGCGGCGCGGTATCCTGATTCGCCGGCGCGGCAGGCGTTACGGCCTGGGTCCGGAACGGGATCACCTGCGCACGCCCATCAACGTTTACGATCTGATAGAACTGCGGCAGGTTGAAGTTAATGAAGCTTGAGCCGTAGGTAAAACGGTCATGCGAAGAAGAATAGAAGCGGCTGACGTCGCGCACCAGCTCCTCTTTGCTGCCTTCACAGTGGTGATACACCTCGGCGCGGTTGGTCTCATCAAGGATGTAGATATTGAAACCGGCATCCTCGCCTGACTCTTCGAAGAAGAACTGAATAATCCCTTCGCTCGCAAAACCATCCACCACCTGCGGCAGCTTAACGTGGTTGGTTTCCACCTGCACCGACAGGCCATGCAGCTTGTTGTGCGAAATCGCGCCGTAGAACTCGATGGCATTTTCCAGCTTCTGTACCGACACGTTCAGGCGCTCGAAGAACAGCCCCCAGGTCTGGCCGGAGACGCGCAGCGCTTTAAAGCGCCCGGTTTCGTGACGGGTGCTGGAAAGACGCAGTTCGATGCACTCAGAGACCAGCTGCTGCACGCGGGTACGAATCAAACCGCGCAGGTGCTGGCTGTAGCAGAACACTTCGACGCTGTCCGGCGGCGCGGCGTCCTGGTGCATCTTGCCAAGAATGGTTTTCAGCGCTTCGATCATCGCCTGCTCGCCGTTGAAGTGCAGGGTACGCACTTCGTTCCACGAGTTGCGGTACAGCAGGTCAACGCTGCCCACCAGGCAGTTTTGCTGCTCGCCAAAGCTGAAGACGTCCAGCTTGCGGAAGTCAAAATGGACCACCTGATTGCGGAAGGCCGCCGTCGGGTCGTACTCCAGGTTGACGATAATCGCCAGATGGCGAATCTCGCACGGGCTGTAGAGCGCTTTTGGCGTTGGCGCAGGCAGACGCAGCGGGAAGTGGTGTGAGACGTCAGCGACCATCTCCTGCAGCTTGGCTAAATCAACGACCTCGTTGCCTTTAATAAACAGGCGCGTGCGCGAGGTCAGCAGGCCGTTAAACCAGGCCCAGGCCACCAGCTTGTTCAGGTAGCGGTTATACTCCAGCGGCTGATGGCTGATGATCGAATCCATGCTGGGGGCACGGTTGTACAGATACCACCCGGTGCGGTTTGCGCGGCCCGGTGGCACAAAGATAAAGGTCAGGTTCGGCTCTGACAGGTCAGGTGAAATCTGCGGGTTCACCAGGGTGACTTTACCCGGCAGCGCTTCAAACGCGGCGTACAGCTTACGGGTCAATACCCCGATGTCCTGCGGGCTGGCGGAAACGCTGAGGTTGTTACGGCGCGCAAAGCGGATCAGGTTACGGTAGCTTTGCATCATTGCATCGAGCAGTTCGTTGTGCGCTTCACGCACCTGATCGATCTTCCAGTTGGCGCGGTTGTCGAGCATGGACAGACGCGCTTCGTCCCATCCCCACTCTTTGACTAACTGACTGACCACTTCACGACGCCAGCCCACGCAGGCGCGTTCGCGGCTCAGTTTTTCACAGACTTTGAGATAGAAACATCGACGCACCAGATCGAGACGCGTGGTGTCATCAATGGCTTTCAGGTATTCGGTAACGCGTTCCAGCATCATGCAGTAGGCATCAAGCCCGTAGGAGACAATCTCCCCGTCGTGCAGACGCTGTTTGATGTCTTTCGCCAGCAGACGCGGCGTAGGGTATTCCCAGGAATAGGCTTCCAGCAGCAGCGTTTTCAGCACCGCTTTGTACGGCGAGTCGATGCTCTTATAAAGCTGCCAGAGGCTCGCGCCAAAGTACTCTTCGGCGGACAGAGAGCTGAGGCCCCCCAGATCCAGCCATTCGTTTGGCGTCAGTACGCCCTGAGAATAGAGCGACATGACGTAATCGTCGTAATGCTCTTCTTCATCGCACGGCACCATATTCCACAGAATACGCTTCCCGGCGAGGCGAACGGCAGTACGGTAGAATTCATCCAGCAATAAGATGTGCTGAGTCGAGCCGCAGTCTTCACCACCGAGACTGCCGCTTTCGTTATGGCGGAAACGGTTTTCATCAATCAGGAAGAAGCTCACTTCCACGCCGAGCGACGCCGCCCAGCTCTCCAGCAGGCTGCATTTACGCTGCAGCAGCTGGCGCTCTTCGTTATCGAGCCAGGACTGATGGCAGACCCAGATATCCAGGTCAGAAGAACAGCTTTGCCCTACCGATGAGGTACTCCCCATTGAGTAAACGCCAGTGATTGGCAGTTCACCTTTCGGAGAAACCTGAGGCGGCATGCCGCGGTAGAGTTCCAGCTCGTTCAGATAGTGCTGTTGGGTTTCATCAGGCGTGAAAAGGCAAATGCCCTGGGGAACGTTACCATCAAGGTAACCCGGCATCAGCGGATGGTGATAGTGCAATAATGTCGGCAGCAGACTGTATACCTGCTGGAAAGCAGGGCCCATGGCAGCAAGCGCGCGATCCACGCGCAGTTGATTTATGGCATCCAGTCTCT
>ENA-OWLM01001132-OWLM01001132.1-metagenome-genome-assembly--contig:-NODE-1132-length-9924-cov-8.543419_pt1 | contig 9924 bp, 10 predicted proteins | sample MGYA00245349_ERZ651102 | MGnify/ENA primary metagenome ERZ651102 (study PRJEB26857, sample SAMEA4031759) | metagenome | biome: human; feature: oral; material: saliva | place: Philippines | collected 2014 | study... | reverse complement strand
TAAAAGGCGTTTTAGGTTACACTGAAGATGCTGTAGTTTCTACAGACTTCAACGGCTGTGCTTTAACTTCTGTATTTGATGCTGATGCAGGTATCGCATTAACTGATTCTTTCGTTAAATTAGTATCTTGGTACGATAACGAAACTGGTTACTCAAACAAAGTATTAGACTTAGTTGCACACGTTTACAACTACAAAGGCTAATCAAAATACCTAAAAAAATTAACCGCTCTTTTAGAGCGGTTTTTTATTTCCAATCCATTTCACTTAATCAATATTTTTAAATTCTTTATTTCTCATCCGGAGATAAAAATAGAAAAATAAATATGTCTATTATTTATTCTATATTCACAAAATAACAACATTTCACTAGATTTTAAATTTATTTCGTTTATATTAGCGTACAGTTGTTCGCTCAAATAAGGCTTATATGAATTTAGAACGTCATTTCGTCAATCGAATTCGCCAACAGGCAAAAACTCGTCAAAATGCAACCGCACTTCGCCATAAAATTAATGGCTTATGGAAAGATATTTCGTGGAACGCATTTCAACAACAGCTTGATCAGCTTTCATTAGCTTTTCTTGCTTGCAATATTCAAGTACAAGATAAAATTGCAATTTTTGCGAACAATATGTCACGTTGGACAATCGCAGATATTGCGGCGCTTCAAATCCGTGCTATCACCGTTCCAATTTATGCAACAAATACCGCACAACAAGCTGAATTTATTTTAAATCATGCCGATGTCAAAATTCTGTTTGTCGGCGATCAAGAACAATATGAGCAAGCGTTAGAAATTGCGCATCAATGCCCACAATTACAAAAAATTGTGGCCATGAAAGAACAAATTCAACTGACTAAAAATACTCTTTCTTGCCATTGGGAAGATTTAATTAAATTAGGCACAGCCGAATTTCAAGCTGAATTTGAAACTCGTTTAGCAAGTAAGACAATGGATGATTTATTCACAATCATCTACACATCAGGCACAACAGGTGAACCGAAAGGCGTAATGCTTGATTACAGTAACTTGGCACATCAACTTGAAGCCCATGATATTGCATTAGATGTTAATCAAGATGAGGTTTCACTTTCTTTTTTACCATTTAGCCACATTTTTGAGCGTGCTTGGGTTGCCTATGTGTTACATCGCGGAGCAATTCTTTGCTATCTCGAAGACACCAATCAAGTACGTGAAGCATTAACAGAAGTGCGCCCAACCTTTATGTGTGCAGTACCGCGTTTCTATGAAAAAATTTATTCTGCTGTACTTGATAAAGTCCAAAAAGCGCCTTTTATTCGTCAGATGATTTTCCACTGGGCGATTGCAGTGGGGCAAAAACGTTTTGATCTTCTCTCTCAAAATAAAAAAGTCCCGTTCTTCTTGCAAAAACGCTATGCGCTTGCCGATAAACTAGTACTTTCTAAACTACGTTCATTGTTAGGCGGACGAATTAAAATGATGCCTTGCGGTGGCGCAAAATTAGAACCAAGCATTGGGCTTTTCTTCCATAGCATTGGGATTAATATCAAACTCGGTTATGGCATGACAGAAACCACAGCTACTGTTTCTTGCTGGGATGACCACCATTTTAATCCAAATTCTATCGGTAAACTGATGCCAAATGCCGAAGTTAAAATTGGTGAAAATAACGAGATTCTGGTGCGTGGCGGCATGGTAATGAAAGGTTACTATAAAAAGCCAGAAGAAACGGCCCAAGCTTTCACCGAAGATGGTTTCTTGAAAACGGGAGATGCGGGTGAGTTTGATGCTGATGGTAATTTATTTATTACCGATCGCATTAAAGAATTGATGAAAACGTCTAATGGCAAATATATTGCGCCACAATATATCGAAGGTAAAATCGGCAAAGATAAATTTATCGAACAAATTGCGATTATTGCTGATGCAAAAAAATATGTTTCAGCGTTGATCGTGCCTTGTTTTGATAGCGTAGAAGAATATGCGAAAAAACTGAATATTAAGTATCAAGATCGCATAGAATTACTCAAACACTCTGACATTATCAAAATGTTTGAGCAGCGCATCGAAAGCCTTCAAAAAGAATTGGCACACTTCGAGCAAGTGAAGAAATTTACGCTACTCTCTCAAGCATTTAGCGTAAAACTTGGTGAAATCACCCCTACGCTCAAATTACGCCGAAAAGTGATTATGGAACGCTATCGTCATATTATTGACTCGATGTATTCCAACAACAAAGAAAACAAGGAAAATAAAGAATAAAAAAAGTGCGGTGAATTTCACCGCACTTTTTATTTTAACGAAAATGATTTATTCGACTTCTATCAGCACACCTTCTTGGTGAGGTTTTAATACGCCAACCTCGCTAAGCTCGATACCGGCTTTTTTCGCAATCTCTAAGATTTCCGCTTCACTTTCAGGTTTAACCGCAATCAACAAGCCACCTGAAGTTTGAGGATCGCAAAGTACCGCCTTTTGATAATCCGTAAGAGGACCAATTTTATGACCATAGCTTTCAAAGTTACGGTTGGTTCCACCTGGTACACAACCTTCAGCAATATAATCCGCTACGCCATCTAATAATTTGATTTTATCAAAATGCACAACCGCATTAAGATTTGAGCCTTCACAGATTTCAGCTAAGTGTCCTAATAAACCAAAGCCAGTGACATCCGTCATGGCGGTAACACCAGCAACTTCCGCAAATTGGCTACCAATCAGGTTCATTTGACACATGGCTGCCGTTGCTAAGCCTTGATGTTCTGGTTTTAACTTGCCTTTTTTCTCTGCAGTAGTTAGCACGCCGATACCTAATGGTTTGGTTAAATAAAGCTTACAATTTGCTTCTGCTGAGGCATTACGTTTTACACGTTCGGTTGCAATCACACCCGTTACGGCTAAACCAAAAATGGGTTCTGGCGCATCAATCGAGTGACCTCCAGCAAGGGAAATCCCCGCTTGATGACAAGCAAAACGTCCACCATCAACTATTTTCTGCGCCACTTCTGCCGGTAATTTATTAATCGGAAAACCTAAAATAGCAATCGCCATAATCGGCTTTCCGCCCATTGCGAAAATATCACTAATAGCATTGGTCGCCGCAATGCGACCAAAATCAAAAGGATCGTCCACAATCGGCATGAAGAAATCTGTCGTACTGATAATTGCAGTACCATTACCAAGATCATAAACCGCTGCGTCATCCGCTGTTTCGTTCCCGACCAATAAATTCGGATCGGTAAATTTCTCAATTTCTGTCTGTAAAATTGTCCCTAACACCTTAGGCGAAATTTTACAGCCTCAACCTGCGCCGTGGCTGTATTGTGTTAAACGAATCTCATCCGTCATGCTAAATCCTTGCTAAAATCACATACCTTTTAAGCTAAAAGTGCGGTCAGAAAATCTGGCGTTTATGATGCCAACTTCTCCACTTTCGCTTGTTTAATCATATTATCGCTGACTTCCAAAATCGTAATTTTCAAGCCATCAATTTCACAAACCGTTCCTTCATCAGGAATATCTTCAAGATGCTCAAGAATCAAACCATTAAAGGTTCGTGCATCTTCTGTATCTAATTCCCAACCAAACATTTTATTTAAATCACGAAGATTCGCCGAACCTTCAATAATCATCGAACCATCAGATTGCTGAACAACTTCTTGTTCAATGGTCGGTGCTGTAGTGGTTGTAAAATCACCCACAATTTCTTCTAAAATATCTTCAAGAGTGACTAACCCTTTGATATCACCGTATTCATCCACCACTAAACCGATACGTTCTTTTTTCGTACGGAAATTCGCTAATTGTGTTTTAAGCGGGGTACCTTCAGGAATGAAATACACTTCATCGACAGCGCGTAATAAGGTTTCTTTGGTAAATTCATTTTTTTCTAATAACAAACGAAACGCTTCACGCACACGCAAAATCCCTAATACTTGCTCATCAAGGCTGCCTTTATACAACACAATTCGGTTATGTGGTGCATGATTAAGCTGGCGCATAATGGCTTTCCAATCATCATCAATATCAATCCCAGCAATTTCATTACGTGGTACCATGATATCGTCGACAGTCACCGTTTCCATATCTAAAATAGAGAGCAACATTTGTGGATGCTGTTCATCTGGAGTAGCTTCTCCCGCTTCCGATACAATACTACGAAGTTCTTCACGGCTAATCACTTGTTTTTGTAAATCAGGTTTTAAGCCGACCATTCGCATTAAGGTTTTCGTAAAAATATTCATCAACCAAACTAATGGATAGAACACCTTTAACAATAGCGACAAAATATGACTTGAAAATAATCCCACTTTCTCTGGGTGCATCGCCGCAACCGTTTTAGGGAAAATTTCAGAAAAAACAAGCATTGCAAAGGTTAATAAACCCGTTGCGATTGCTACCCCCGCATCACCATATAAACGCATACCAATCATGGTTGCAATAGCGGAAGCGCTGATATTCACAAGGTTATTAAAGATCAGAATAAAACTTAACAAGGTATCAGGCTTTTCAAGCAGTTTTTCTGCTTTTTGCGCGCCTTTATTGCCTTGTTCCGCCAGAAAGCGAAGACGATATTTATTGAGAGAGAGTAAGCCGGTTTCTGAGCCAGAAAAATAGGCAGATAAAATTAAACAGATAATCAGTGTAATAAATAAAGTACTAAGGGGAATACTGTCCAAGGGAAAGTCCTTTTGTTCGTTAATCAACAAAAAGTGCGGTCATTTTTTACCGCACTTTTTACTTATTCTTTGATTCTTGCTAAATCAAGCGGCTACCAAAATAGCCAATCGTGAGCAGAATGATACCCGAAATTGCGTAAATAATCATCCTTTTTCCACGCCAGCCCAATCGCCAGTGACCAAAACAAGCAATACCAAAACTAATCCAAGCAAGGAAAGAAAAAATCGCTTTGTGCAGATTTTCTGGGGTCACTGCTTGCAACACATGATAAGTACCAGAAATTAAAGTGAGTGTCAGTAATGCTTCCCCCATCGAAAATAAACAGAAGAAATGACGTTCTACTGCCATCAATGGTGGAATTGCTGGTGAAAATTGGATTTTACGCTTTTTCAAATTGCGATCTAACCATACCAATTGAATCACATACAGCGTTGCAATAAAACACACGGCGTAGGTAAAAAGCGACAAGCCGATATGGAACAACATCAACATGTTCTGATTTAACAATTCAATAATAAATAATCTTTCCAAACATACGGTATCTCAATGGAATACCATTATCACATTGCTATGAAGAATTTTATTCTAACCATTATTATCAGTGTCGGTATAGCAGATTTGTTCTGTGTCGCACAATTGGGCAACAGGTTAGTATTTTTGATAATAGCAAAAAAATCAGCCGTAAAATTCTGATGTCCGGTGACGGCTTTTGCCTGCACACAAGCAATTCGTGATCTTGATCAATAAAAAATACATCAATTAAATTTTTTTCTTTTTGGGCTTGCGCCAACACTTATCCTTCAGTACAGTATAGTCAACCTGGTTCCCTTTTTAGATAAGGCTCAAAAAATGATTTTTTTAGGTAATCGTCGCTATCATCACCACCACTTGAATTCACATTCAAGCGTTTGGTGCTACCGAAAAAACAGATAAGAGTCGCTGAGAAAAAAATCTTGTAAAGCCCTCGAAGGTTCGCACCTCCGAGGGCTTTTTCTATTTCACATCAATAATTTTTACAGAGGATATTTATATGCAAACACAAAACCGACTCAAAATCGCCTTACAGAAAAAAGGCCGTTTAAGCCAAGATTGCACTGCTCTATTCAAACAATGCGGGGTAAAAATCAATTGGAACGAATAACGACTTATTGCCTATTCGGAAAATCTACCGATTGAAATTCTGCGTGTGCGTGATGACGATATCCCAGGGTTGATTTTTGATGGAGTCGTAGATTTAGGTATCATCGGCGAAAATGTCTTGGAAGAGGAAGAGCTCGGTCGCTTGGCAGCTGGCGAAACCATCGCCTACAAAAAACTACGCCAATTAGACTTCGGAGGCTGTCGCCTTTCCCTCGCCATTGACCGTGACCAAACTTACAACGGCGTACAAACCCTTGCTAATCAACGTATCGCCACTTCCTATCCACACCTTTTACGCCGCGATATGCAACAACAAGGCGTTCCTTTTAAAAACTGTTTGCTCAATGGCTCGGTAGAAGTTGCCCCTAGTGCCGGACTAACTGCGGCAATTTGTGATTTAGTCTCGTCTGGCGCAACCTTAGAAGCCAACGGTTTAAAAGAAGTCGAAGTGATTTACCGTTCTAAAGCCTGCTTAATTCAACGTGCTGAACCGCTTGATGCCGAAAAACAAGCACTAGTTGACCGCTTGCTAACCCGTATCCAAGGTGTGCAACAGGCCTCTGAATCCAAATACATTATGCTACATGCGCCAAAGGATAAACTGACACAAATTACAGCGCTACTCCCTGGAGTTGAAAATCCAACCATTTTGCCATTAGCGAGTGATAGCACGAAAGTCGCGATGCACGTTGTCAGCCAAGAAAATCTGTTCTGGAAAACCATGGAGCAACTAAAAGCCATCGGAGCTAGTTCAATTTTGGTGTTACCAATAGAGAAGATGATGGAATAACCCAACCTTGCTTCCATTTATGGGAAAAGAAAATTAAATAAGAGGAAATAGGCAATGCAAACTTTAATCTGGAATAACTTAACTCAAGAAGAAAAACGCCAAGCGCTTGCCCGTCCGGCACAAAAAGTTGGTGAAAGCATTAAACAGGCGGGGGATGCCATTCGTGAAAATGTTGCGCAAAACGGCGATAACGCGTTATTTGAATTGTGCGAAAAATTCGACAAAGTAAAACTGACAAACCTTGTTGTCTCTCCTGAGGAAATCACCACAGCCAGCGCTCGAATTTCCCCAGCGCTCGCGCAAGCGATTCAAGAGGCAAAAGCCAATATTGAAGCCTTCCACAAGGCACAACAAAATCAAGAAATGGACATCGAAACCCAAGTCGGCGTGCGCTGCCGGCGGGGAGCAAATAAACAGGAGAACAGCCCATGCAACCGATTCTTTTCATTGACCGCGATGGTACCTTGATTGATGAGCCGAAAACCGATTTTCAAATTGATAGCCTTGAAAAACTCAAATTCGAGCCGAACGTCATTCCGGCGATGCTGAAACTGAAAGAAAAATACCGTTTTGTGATGGTCTCAAACCAAGATGGCTTGGGAACGGACTCTTTCCCACAAGCGGATTTTGATAAACCGCATAATGCAATGATGGCGTTATTCAAATCACAGGGGATTGAGTTTGATGATGTGCTGATTTGCCCGCACAAACCGGAAGATAACTGCGCTTGCCGCAAGCCGAAAACCAAGTTGTTGAAAAAATACATCCAAAAAAACTTGTTCGATCCTGGCCGCTCTTTTGTGATTGGCGATCGAGCTACTGACGTACAGTTGGCGGAAAATCTCGGCATTCGCGCACTACAATATCACCCTGAAAAATTAAACTGGGATCTCATCGCAGAAAAACTGCTCGGCGAACCCGTCAGCAACATTGGCAACCGCCCGCCACGCTATGCAGAAGTCGCCCGCAAAACCAAAGAAACGGACATCAAGGTTCAAGTATGGCTGGACGAAACGGGCGTGAACCAAATCAGCACGGGCGTGGGCTTTTTGGACCACATGCTCGACCAAATTGCGACCCACGGCGGTTTCCGCATGAATGTCAGCTGTAAGGGTGATTTACACATTGATGAACACCATACAGTGGAAGATACTGCCCTCGCTCTCGGTCAAGCATTGAAACAGGCGCTTGGCGACAAACGCGGCATCGCCCGCTTCGGCTTTGTGCTTCCAATGGATGAATGTCGCGCCGAATGTGCCTTGGATTTATCGGGCAGACCTTGGATTAAATTCAACGCCAAATTCAAACGCGATAAAGTCGGCGATTTCAGCACCGAACTCACCGAACATTTTTTCCAATCTCTGGCATTCTCGCTGCTCGCTACGCTACACCTCAAGGCCACCGGCGACAACGACCACCATAAAATTGAGAGCTTATTTAAGGTGTTTGGGAGAACATTGAGACAAGCAATTCGAGTTGAAGGGAATGAATTGCCGAGTAGTAAGGGTGTATTATAATAGCAGTTGCCGTGAATGATTACTTAGCTTGTCGTTAGTTCACGGAGATATTGTATGTAATAAAATTAATTTTTATATAAGGCTGGATTATGCTAACCGATATAACAAGAAGACATATTGACTTAACCTATCAAAGATTACAGGAACTTAATAATTCACTATCTGAGAACGATAGAGAGAATGATAAGAAATTAAAGTTTTGTTTATCTATCGTAGAAAACATAAAAGAAAATTCAGATGAATGGATTAATAATTGTCCGTTTAGTACAGGTATAGTTATAAGTTATATATCAGAAAAATATATTAGGCTTGATGGTATTTCTGATGAATTATATTTAACTTGTGGCAGATTTTTAAGAGAATATATTCTAACAAGAGAAAGAGCAGGGGAAAGCGGATCTTGGCTTAGTGGAGATTGGTATTCTTTTAAGAATGAAGCTAAACAATTTATTAGTAGAGAAAATCATCATAGATTGAACTATTTAATCAATGGTCAATTCGATATAGATGTGATAAATAACTATCTTGGAAATAGGTCTTTCCAAGCATTTTTAAATTATGAGGATAATGTTAAAGAAGCTGAAGAGAAATTAAACAATATTGATAGTAAGATAAAATTAAGAATGGAAACATTAGAAAGTTTTTTATCTAAAAAAGAAAAGGAGGTAAAAACTTTAGCAAGTAAATTAGAGGAGCAAAAAATTGCTTTTAACTTTGTTGGCCTATCTCAAGGATTTGAAAATCTATTATCTCAAAAAAATAATTCTAAATGGATTTCTTTTTCTATTATGACTATATTTTGCATTCTTTTAATCACAGTACCAATAGTTTTTATTGGTGGACGGTTTCTAAATTGGTTCCCTGAATATAATATCAATTGGAATGATATTGGTTGGGAGCATACCCTGCCTATATTTGGATTGGAATTTGTATTGATTTATTTTTTTAGAGCTGTGTTAACTCATTATAATTCAATTCAAACTCAAATAATGCAAATTGAATTACGTCAATCGCTTTGCCAGTTTATTCAAAGTTATGCTGATTATGCAAAAGAGATAAAAGAAAAAGATGGTGGTTCACTAGAAAAATTTGAAAATTTAATTTTCAGTAGCATTCTTTCAACACCTGATAAAGTACCAAGCACTTTTGATGGGCTAGAACAATTATCCAATTTAATAAAAAATCTAAAATCAGGAACCTAAATGGCCAACATCACCATCATCGACACCCAATGCGCCAACCTTTCCTCCGTCAAATTTGCTTTTGAGCGATTAGGATATAGTGCGGAGATCACCAATGATCTCAATAAAATTAAATCCGCCGATAAATTAATTTTACCCGGTGTAGGAACTGCTAAAGCAGCAATGCTGAATTTGCAACGCTTAGGCTTGATTGAGGTAATCCCAAATCTCACACAGCCTGTGTTAGGCATTTGCTTAGGCATGCAGCTAATGACGGAATTCTCTACCGAAGGCAATGTGGCGACGCTCGGTTTAATGAACGGGCAGGCGGATCTTATCCCTGACAGCGGCTTGCCGTTACCGCACATGGGCTGGAATAAGGTGCGTTACACGCCAGACCATCCGCTGTTTGCCGGCATTGAGCAAGACAGTCATTTTTACTTTGTACACAGCTACGCCGTACAACCCAATGAAAACACCATTGCAACAAGCTGCTATGGCATGGACTTCTCCGCTGCCATTGCCAACAAAAATTTCTACGGCGTACAGTTCCACCCGGAACGCTCGGGTAAAAACGGCGCGTTGTTGTTGAGGAATTTTGTGGAGAAGGTGAAATAGACTACAGATCTAA
>ENA-OWLM01001126-OWLM01001126.1-metagenome-genome-assembly--contig:-NODE-1126-length-9983-cov-11.794722_pt1 | contig 9983 bp, 9 predicted proteins | sample MGYA00245349_ERZ651102 | MGnify/ENA primary metagenome ERZ651102 (study PRJEB26857, sample SAMEA4031759) | metagenome | biome: human; feature: oral; material: saliva | place: Philippines | collected 2014 | study... | reverse complement strand
AAGTTGCACAACGTTTTGATATTCAAGCTATCGTTACCGGCGAAGCACTCGGACAGGTTTCGAGCCAAACTTTAACCAATTTACGTTTAATTGATGAAGCATCTGATGCGTTAGTATTACGTCCACTCATTACTCATGATAAAGAACAAATTATCGCGATGGCGAAAGAGATCGGCACAGATGATATTGCTAAATCAATGCCGGAATTCTGTGGAGTGATTTCTAAAAATCCAACGATTAAAGCGGTACGTGAAAAAATTCTTGAAGAAGAAAATCACTTTGATTTTGGCGTGTTGGAAAGTGCGGTTGAAAATGCACAATATTTAGATATTCGCCAAATTGCAGAAGAAACGGAGAAAGAAGTGGTAGAAGTAGATACCATTTCAGTGCTTGGTGAAAACGATATTATTTTAGATATTCGTAGCCCTGAAGAGACAGATGAAAATCCATTTGAATCAGACGAGCATCAAGTGATGCAATTGCCGTTTTACAAATTATCTTCACAATTCGGCTCATTAGATCAAAGTAAAAATTATGTGCTTTATTGTGAACGAGGCGTGATGAGTAAACTGCAAGCGCTTTATTTAAAAGAAAATGGTTTCACGAATGTGAGAGTTTTCGGGAAAAAATAAGCAAAAAATGACCGCACTTTAACGTGCGGTTTTTTTATTCGTAATCTAATTCACCCACTAATTCATCGATAGCTTTGGCAAGTAACGTTCTGTCATGACGATAGCTGATATCATCTGCATTCAAGCGTTTAGCCAAGATTTTAACGGGAGAAATGGCAGACAAATCGACCGCACTTTGTTCACGATAAGGGGTTATAGCACCATCAATAACGGATTCGCCAGCAATTTCATTTATTTTCTGAATACGATCAACCAACGATAGATGAGAGGCTGCGCCAATTTCTACCCCTAAATTATCAATAAAAATTACTTTCGCTTTGCTATTACGCAGGGCAGTCGCTAATTCAGGTAATAATAATGGTGGCATAATGCTCGTCATGAAACTTCCTGGACCAAGTAAAATGACTTCCGCTTGCTCCAATGCTTGGATGGCTTCTTGTGCGGCTTTAACCATGGGCACTAAGAAAAGTGATTGGGGTAATTCTGTTAAATTATCAATGCTCACTTCACCGACAATACTGGAGCCTGAACCTAAACTCGCGGCAAGATGAACCGGTTCTTCTGACATGGGAATAATGTGAGATTTTACTTTGAGTAATTCACGAATTAAGTTAATGGCTTCAATAGGGCGAATATGCATATCTTCTAAGGCTTTGAGCATTAAATTGCCTAAATTATGCCCAGAAAGTTCACCTTCACCAGTAAAGCGGTATTCAAATAATGCAGATGCCGTGCTTGGCTCAATGATGATTTGGTTTAAGCAATTACGTAGATCGCCCCACGCAATACCACCTTGTTCTTGGCGAATTCGGCCAGTTGAACCGCCGTTATCTGTGGTGGTGACAATACCGGTTAAACGCTCTTTCATAAAACTAAGCGCCGATAATACACGCCCTAATCCATGACCACCACCAATGGCAACAATATGTTTGATTTCGTCTAAATGTTCATGACGGCTGTGACGAGATAAATCAGACATTTTTCTTCCTTTTTTACCTATAAATTATTATAAAAAATAATGTTATATATTTTTTTATATAAGTTAATGCTGTTATTTTTATTAATATAGTCGGGTTATTCTACCAAATTATTGCTATTAACCGCTTGCTTTTATTACAATACCAACACAATTTATTTTTAACGCATAACTCCGAGCTTGTTTAGCCTAAGTTTCACAAGAAATACGGTGGCAAGCCAATAACGCGGTACGTTATTCAGGGATACGCTGGAAACGGTTTATCCTCTCCATATTTAGAAAGGTGTAAAATGCAATCCATTCCTATCAAGAACGTAGGAGAGTCTCGCTTAGTCGATCCTTTCCAACGCCAATATTACTATCTACGACTGTCGATTACCGATCAGTGTAATTTTCGTTGTACCTATTGTTTGCCTGATGGTTATCAACCCGAAGCTAACAAACCAAGTTTCTTAACCTTAAAAGAAATTACCCATCTTGCTCAAGCGTTTGCTGAAATGGGCACAGAGAAAATCCGTTTAACGGGTGGCGAACCGACTTTACGCAAAGATTTTATTTCTATTGCTGAAAGCATCGCTAACATTGATGGAATCCGTCAATTAGCTGTCACGACAAATGGCTATCGCATGGCAAAAGATGTGGCTGATTGGAAGAAAGCAGGGATTACGTCTATTAACGTCAGTGTTGATAGCTTAGATCCAAAAATGTTCCATCAAATTACAGGTATCAATAAATTTGATGACGTGATGCGTGGTATCGATCGTGCATTTGAAGTGGGCTACAACAAAGTTAAAGTCAATTCAGTTTTGATGAAAAATTTGAATGACAAAGAGTTTGAGCAATTCCTTGTTTGGGTGAAAGATCGCCCAATTCAAATGCGCTTTATCGAACTCATGCAAACGGGCGAAATGGATAGTTTCTTTGATAAATTCCATCTTTCAGGACAAGTATTAGCGGATAAATTGCTGCAAAACGGTTGGCAATTACAACACAAATCCCATACTGATGGTCCAGCTAAAGTATTCACGCATCCTGATTATGCAGGCGAAATTGGCTTAATCATGCCTTATGAGAAGAATTTCTGCGCAAGCTGTAATCGTCTCAGAGTATCAGCGAAGGGCAAACTTCATCTCTGTTTATTCGGCGAAGAAGGCATTGAATTACGTGATTTATTGCAATCCCATGAACAGCAAGATATTTTGCAAGCACGTATTTTTTCTGCATTGCAAGGCAAACGTGAACATCATTATTTGCATATCGGTGATAGTGGCGTAAGAAATCATTTAGCTTCTATCGGTGGCTAAAAGAAAATAGGTGACTTTTACTGTTCACTTATTTTGCTTTCGTCACACATGTAAAACATTCAATATTTTAACCGCACTTTATTTTATTATGACTACATTTACGCATATCAATTCTCAAGGCGAAGCCAATATGGTGGATGTTTCTGCAAAGGCAGAGACCGTTCGTGAAGCTCGTGCTGAAGCCATTGTGACTATGTCAAAAGAAACGCTTTCCATGATCGTGGAAGGCAAACATCACAAAGGCGATGTATTTGCTACAGCACGTATTGCAGGTATTCAAGCGGCAAAACGTACTTGGGAACTTATCCCGCTTTGCCATCCCTTATTACTTTCTAAAGTAGAAGTGAATTTAGAACCGTTACTTGAAACCAATCAAGTTCGTATTCAATCTCTTTGTAAATTAACCGGAAAAACCGGCGTAGAAATGGAAGCATTAACGGCAGCAAGCGTAGCAGCCTTAACCATTTACGATATGTGTAAAGCCGTACAAAAAGACATGGTGATTGAGCACGTTCGCCTGTTAGAAAAGAGCGGTGGAAAATCCGGTCATTTTATTGCGGAGGAAAAATAAGATGTTAAATGTTTTATTTTTTGCTCAAACTCGCGAATTAATTGGGGAAGATTCTATTCAGCTTGAAGGCGATTTTGCGACAGCAGAAGCGGTGCGTGAACATCTTGCTCAAAAAGGTGATAGATGGGCGTTAGCGTTAGAAAAAGGGAAGCTTTTAGTCGCCATTAATCAAACCTTGATGCCACTAGAAAGTGCGGTCAAAAATGGGGATGAAATTGCATTTTTCCCACCGGTAACAGGGGGCTAAATGACGGATATTCAAATTTCAGTACAAGAACAACCTTTTGATCAAAATGCCGTTTACCAATGGCTTTCTGAGCAACATTCAGTTGGCGCAACGGTTATTTTTGTGGGTAAAGTACGCGATCTTAATTTAGGCGATGAGGTATCCAGTTTATACTTAGAGCATTATCCCGCCATGACAGAAAAAGCCTTACGCGAAATTGTAGAACAGGCGAAAGCGCGTTGGGATATCCAGCGAGTATCTGTGATTCATCGTGTGGGACTTTTACATACCGGAGATGAAATTGTTTTAGTCGGTATCAGTTCTGCTCACCGAGGTGATGCTTATCATGCTAATGAATTCATTATGGACTTCTTAAAATCCAAAGCGCCATTCTGGAAAAAAGAACAAACCAATCAAGGTGAACGTTGGATTGAGGCAAGAGAGAGCGATAAAGAAGCGTTAGAGAAGTGGTAATTCAATATAAAAAATGGTCATTTTTATGGCCTTTTTTACTTTTATCAGCAGAATAAGTATATAATTATACATGTGTTTTAAGTTATTAATTTATCTTTAATTTATCTTTACATTACATTTAACTTCTCCATAAAAAACTATTCTTTGTAAGCTTTTGTAAAATCTTGTAAATTATCTGTTAATTGCTGAGTTTCCTATTATACTTATTCTGAATCAAGATTTTGTTTGTCTTGATTAGTTATTTTTAGATTATAGGAAACTTTAATATGAATCATGTTTTTAAAATTATTTGGAATAAAGTAAATCAATGCTGGGTTGCTGTTTCAGAACTAAGCAAATCTGTGGGTAAATCATCTCAAACCGATAAACGTAAAGCATTAAATGTAATCATTGGCGCTGCAGTTTTAGCAGGTGCAACTACAAGCGCGATGGCTGAAACCAATGTGGTATCAAATGATCAAGGAAATATTGTTGGTGGTATTGGTGCGACAGCGCTTGCAGGAACCGGTACAACAGGGAATTCTGTTGTTTTAGGTAATAAAGCTAAATCTGAAACAACTGAGAGCGTAGTAATTGGTGGTAATACTACAAATACAGGACGTTGGTCAGTAACTTTGGGTGATAAAGCTAATGGTAATTCTCAATACGGCGTGACGATTGGTGATCGTGCATCAACAGGTAAAGGCGGAAACGCAATTGCTATCGGTTTAATGGCAAAAACCTCTAATGAGAAAGTAGGTGGAAATAGCCAAACTGCTGTAGGGGTTGCATCTTATGCTGATGGTGAAGGGGCTTCAGCCTTTGGTGCAACAGCAAATGCAACAGGCTCTCTAGCAACCGCTGTTGGTAGAAACTCAAAAGCTCTCGCACTAAGTGCTTCTGCTTTTGGTGATAGTGCATCAGCTTCAGCATGGGGCGCAACAGCATTAGGTCGTGGTGCATCGGCTAGAGCAGATAATTCTATTGCTGTGGGCTCAGAAGCAGTGACAGAAGGACGAGAATCTACAGCATTGGGACGTCGTTCTTACGCTGGCGCTCAAAGTGCTGCGGCTCTAGGTACCGGAGCTAATGCAAGTGGGGTTGTTTCGACAGCTGTAGGTAATGGGGCTAAAGCGAGTGCTTTAGGAGCTTCAGCATTAGGTAATACTGCAGATGCTAGTGGTAGAGGTTCAATGGCTTTCGGTTATGCATCTAAAGCTTCAGGTGTGGATGCATTGGCATCTGGCTCTAATGCTAATGCTTCATCAATGAATGCAGTTGCGGTTGGTAAAGATAGTAATTCTTCTGCGGTTAATTCCATTGCTCTTGGTACATCTAGTAACGTCTCTGGGGTTAGTGCAGTAGTGATTGGTACTCAAGCTAAAGGTACGCATGAAAACTCTGTGACATTAGGTTCTTATTCAAGTAGTGCAGCTAATAATTTTGATCCGACAGCAAAAGCTTTATCTTCTTTTGACGATAAGGCGAAAGGTACAACAGTTAATTACAATGGTACTTTTTCAACTCAAAAAGGTGCAGTATCTGTCGGTGATGGAAAACTTGTTCGCCAAATCCAAAACGTAGGTGCAGGTCGAATTACGGCTACTTCAAACGATGCCGTAAATGGTAGCCAATTATACCAAGCTTATTACAATGCAGGCTTTAACATTAAAAATAATGGTAAAGAAACATCACGTATTAATACCCATGGCAAAGTAAATTTTGTGAATGGTAAAAATACCGAAGTGGTTGTTAAAGACGGTGAAAATGCTGCTGATATTACAGTGAATTTAAAAGATGATATTACTGTTAATAATGTTACAGCTAAAAATGTCACCGTGGGGCCTGTTACGATCAATAAAGATGGTATTAATGCAGGTGATAAAAAAATCACGAATGTATCAAATGGTACAATTTCAGCAGATAGTAAAGATGCTGTGAATGGTAGCCAATTATATGCAGCGAAGAACGAGCTTAATACCAATATTACTAAAGCCGCTGCAGCAGCTAAAACAGAAGTAAAAGCTGGAACGAATGTAGAGGTTACTTCTGAAACTGGTGCGAATAATCAAACGATTTACACCGTTAATGCAAAAGACACTTCAGCTTCTGTTGAAGCAGCTTCTGATGCTGTTACAGTAACAGTTGGTGAAAAAACAGAAGTTAAAAATGGTATTTCTGTTACCACAGTAACCAATTACAAAGTAGATCTTTCACAAAAAACCAAAGATGAAATCAAAAATGCAGGTGGTCGTGGATTTAACGTGACTGCAAGTGCATCTGAAGGTACTGTTGTAAATGAAGTGGCAGAAGAAACGGTTCAGTCTACTGCAACAAAAATGGATAAGTTAACACTTGATGCGGGTAAAAATATTAAATTAACTCACAAAAAAGGCAAAGTGTTAAGCGTTGCTGTGTCTGATACACCGACATTCAAAAATGTAACTACAACAGGTGACGTTAACGTTGGTGGTACTATCCATGCTCATGGTGGATTAGATATGCACAATAATCGTATTGTAAATGTGGCTGATCCGAAAGACCCAACTGATGCAGTAAATAAACGTTATGTTGATAATGCAGTGAAAAACATTAATAACAACATTAATCGTTTAGACAATAAAATTGATCACGTTGATCGTCGTTTACGTGCAGGTATTGCAGGTGCGACAGCGATTTCTTTCTTACAACGTCCAAATGAAGCGGGTAAAAGCTTAGTTTCTGTTGGTGTTGGTGGTTATCGCAATGAAAATGCAATCGCAGTTGGTTATGGCCGAAATTCTGATAACAACAAAATTTCGATTAAAGTTGGTGCAAGTATCAATACCCGCAGTGATGTAAACTGGGGCGGAAGCATCGGTTACCAATGGTAATTGTTTGATAAAAAGGCAGAGTAAAATCTGCCTTTTTATTATATTGAGATGAAAAAAGTGCGGTCAAATTTAACCGCACTTTTTATTTTTATTGATTAAAGCACTTTAACGATGCTTTCACATAAATAACGAATATTGTCTTCAGTGATACCAGCCACATTGATACGACCAGAACGAACCGCATAAATCGCAAATTCTTCTTTTAAGCGATCAACTTGTTCAGGCGATAAACCGCTGAAAGAGAACATACCGTTTTGTTCCATGATAAAGCTGAAATCTTGTTCTGCACCGTATTCTTTTAATAACTGAACGAATAAATGACGCATTTTTTTGATGCGTTCACGCATTTCAGTCAATTCATTTTCCCATTCTTGACGAAGTTGTGGATCATTTAACACCGTTGCTACAGTCGCACCACCGTGAGATGCTGGGTTAGAGTAGAGTGTACGAATAATTGATTTCACCTGTGTTAATGCAGTTGAAGCAATTTCTGCATTTTCAGCCACAAGGGTAAAGGCACCTACGCGCTCATTGTATAAACCAAAGTTTTTAGAGAATGAACTCGCCACTAATAATTCTTTATGATTTGCCGCAAAAGCACGTAAACCGTAAGCATCTTGGTCTAAGCCATTGGCTAAACCTTGATAAGCAAAGTCAAAGAGTGGTAACCAGCCATTTTTTGCTGAAAGCGCAGCTAATTCTTGCCATTGTTCTGGGGTTGGGTCAATACCGGTTGGGTTGTGGCAGCAACCGTGTAAAAGCACGACATCACCTTCGCTTGCTTGGCTTAAATCTTCAAGTAAATGTTCCCAGTCAAGGGCTTTGCGTTCAGCATCATAATAACGATATTCACGAATCGTCATGCCCACTGCATTGAAAATTGCATTGTGGTTAGGCCATGTTGGTGTACTAATCCACACATTTTGTGCTTTGGTTTGGCGTTTAATGAATTCCGCAGCAATGCGTAGTGCACCTGTGCCACCTAAACTTTGCGCAGTTCTTGCACGGTTTGCTTTAATGACTTCTGAATCTTTACCGAAAAGGAGTTCTTTTGTGCGTTCGTTATAATCGGCAATACCATCGATAGTCAGATAGTTTTTCGTTTTTTCGTTATCAAATAAGCGTTTTTCGGCTTCTTTTACCGCACGCATAATCGGCGTTGTACCTTGTGCATCTTTATAAACGCCAATACCTAAATTGATTTTATTTTCACGCGTTTCAGATTTGAATGCTTCGCCTAAGCCTAAGATAGGATCGGCCGGAGCCGCTTTGATATGTTCAAACATAGCTTTTCCTTATGTATGTGTTGTGAGATAAGTAATTTTATACTTCAGCCGATAGATTTTATCAAGAAGAACCTGATAAAAATTAACCGCACTTTGATGTTTTTAGATATTCATCAAAAAGTGCGGTTGTTTTTTTCGATTATTTTAATTTCTCAATCGCCCAATTTAAACCAGATTGATAGTCTTCAGGGAGTTCGTGACGAAGTTTTTCAAGCTGTTGAATAATGATCGTTTTGTCTGGATGCGTAATATTGATATGACCTAATTTTCTACCTGGACGAACTTCCTTACCATACCAATGTAACTGAGAGAAAGGCGTGTTCAACCATTGTGAATTATGTTCTGTACCAATCAAGTTGATCATGACACTTGGGGCAATAGGTTGTAATGACGGTGTAGGTAAATCTAATAAAGCACGTAGGTGTAATTCAAATTGACTAATGGCACAGCCTAATTGTGTCCAATGTCCACTGTTATGCACACGAGGAGCGAGTTCATTAATTAATAATTTATCACCCACCACAAAGCATTCCATCGCCATTACACCCACATATTCAAGCTTATCCATGATTTTTCCGAGCATAGATTCAGCCTGAATTTGTTGGCTTTGTTGTTGCGGAAATGAAACATCTGTCACACTGTAACGTAAAATACCATTTTGCTGCAGGTTATGCGTCACAGGATAGAAACGTTTTTCACCATTTTTAAATCTTGCACCTACGATAGACACTTCATAATCAAAAGGAATAAATTTTTCTGCGATAACTTCACCGAATAAATCGTCCGTAATATCACGTTGATTATTTTCAGTGATAATCCATTGACCACGACCGTCATAACCACCGGTACGACGTTTCACTACGACTTTTTCGCCCACGTTTTTAAATACTTCAGACCATTGCGTTTTATCTTTTAATAAACACCATGGCGAGGTAGAGAGATTGAGTTCATCTAGTAAAGATTTTTGGGTAAAGCGATCAGCCAATAAGCCAAAAACATTCTGATTAACGAAATTCTTATGATGGCCTAATAACTCGGTTAAAGGTGTTTTTTCCCAACGTTCAATTTCTGCGGTGATGATGGCATCTTTAGGTAAATCAAATACGGGCGCATTGAACTCAAGCGGTTGAACGTGAATATCTAAAGGTGCGCCTGCATAACGTAACATTCTGCCGAGTTGACCATTACCAAGCACATAAACGGTAGGATATAGGGTAGAGTTTTGCATAAAATTTCTCATCAAATCTAGCTAAAAAAACAACCGCACTTTAAAAAGTGCGGTCAAATTGAAAGGCGTTTTATGTACGTGGATCAGGATTATCCAATACCATATTGGTTTGATTTTCGCGGAATGCTTGTAGGCGAGCGAATAACGCATCATCCCAACCAGCAAGAATTTGTGCGGCGAGTAATCCTGCATTCGCTGCACCAGCAGGGCCAATCGCTAACGTGCCGACAGGAATGCCTTTCGGCATTTGCACGATAGAATAGAGACTATCAACACCGCTTAACATAGAACTTTTAACAGGGACACCCAATACCGGTACAAGCGTTTTAGCTGCAATCATACCGGGTAAATGAGCAGCGCCACCCGCACCCGCAATAATCACTTTGTAACCATTTTTTTGTGCATTTTCGGCAAATTCAAACAATTTGTCGGGG
>ENA-OWLM01001125-OWLM01001125.1-metagenome-genome-assembly--contig:-NODE-1125-length-9997-cov-10.176624_pt1 | contig 9997 bp, 9 predicted proteins | sample MGYA00245349_ERZ651102 | MGnify/ENA primary metagenome ERZ651102 (study PRJEB26857, sample SAMEA4031759) | metagenome | biome: human; feature: oral; material: saliva | place: Philippines | collected 2014 | study... | reverse complement strand
GCTGCGATGAAGCCATCTTAAAAGATGAAGGCCGTCTGAAAACCGCTTTGGTAGCTGCCGCACAGGCCGCAGAAGCCACCATTTTGACCGAACACTTCCATACCTTCGGCGGCGCAGGTGGCGTAACCGGCGTTTTGCTGCTCGCCGAGTCCCACATCAGTATCCACACTTGGCCGGAACACCGCTTCGCCGCCATTGACGCATTTATTTGCGGCGGTATGAAATTGGAAAAAGTGAAGGAGGTGTTGTGCAGGGAGTTGGCGGCGGAAAGGGCTGTTTGGACGGTTGTGCAACGTGGCGAAGGAATACTGGACGATATACAACCATTGGTTGAACAATAAAATCTGTCAGGCCGTCTGAAAAAATCGGCTGATAGTAAATTAGATAACAAATTTTGTATAAAAAGGCTTTTAAACAAAATGCTTAAAATAAAAAATTGGAAGAGAAACAGAAGTTTGCCATTGGGTATTTACTTGCTTGCAGGTTTGTTTTTGTTTGGAGTGGAAAGTGCCGAAGCAAAAAAATTAACACATGAACGTACTGAGTATTGCCGTAATCAAGTTTATGTCAGTAATAACCAAGGCGCATCCCTGCAAGCTCAACCGGACGATAAGGCATCTTCAATCGCTCAATTGCACTATATGCAATACCTTTGCATTGTCGGTAATGACAGCAAAAATACCGAAGAAGGATACTCTTGGATAAAAGTAAAAAAAGTACCTTTGGTAATCAAAGAAAACCAAATCAGTTGCCATGATATGGGCCTACCTGACAACTGCACCAAACCTACCGATTTCCTGACTGAATGGAAAATCAAACCGCCCAAAGGCAAAAAATGTCGTCTTTCCACTCATGTTGATGATGAAGGTCAGTTGCTTGTTGTCGCAAAAGGCGTTTGTCCGACCGGATGGGTAAAAGAGAGAGATGTACAATTTTTTGCCGATTAGTAAACTTGGCTTTAGTTAAAGAAAACAAAGTTCATCATATGGCAGAACAATCAAGAAAAAAGATTTAACTTATTCTTTATTAAAAGACAGGCCGTCTGAAAGCATATTCAATCCGTTTTCAGACGGCCTTAAACCTTGTGCTGATTAAACTGAAATATTGACGCTATATGGAAAAAACGCCTTTTTTTAAAACCGATTGCCCAAGCTGTGGTGCGCCTGTGGAGGCGTATTCCGCTACTGCTGTGACGCTGGTGTGTGGCCATTGCCGTAGTATGCTGGTTGCTAGAAGCGGTAAGGGGAGGAGCGGATATTTTGTTGCCAATTCAGGGCGTGATTCTGCGTTGCTGGAAGATTTCAGTCCGTTGCAGATTGGAACGAGAGGCGTTTTTGATGATCGGAAATTTACGCTGATTGGGCGATTGCAGGTGCATTACGATGTCGGCGCATGGAATGAATGGTATGTCTTGTTTGATGACGGGCAGACCGGCTGGCTTTCCGAAGTTGGCGATTTATATGCCATGACTTGTTTGCTTGCTCAGAAGAGGAGACGGGGGCCGAAAAATTTTAAGTCGGTGAAAGCCGGTTCCAGTTCGTTGATCTTTAATGGCCAAACCTTTATTGCGTCGGACGTCCGCACCATACATTACCGTAATACCGATGTGCAAGGCGAGTTGCCGTTCAACCTATCTGGGAATCAAGCGACAGGCGAGGTTTGCGACTGGCGACGGGGCAATTTGTTTTTGACCTTGGATTATTCGACTTTTCCAATGAACTCCTACTTCGGACGCATAGTCAGTTTGGACAGTTTGAAGCTGGAAAATAAGCGCAGTGATGATGAAATCCGTGAAAGTGCAGGCCGTCTGAAAGGAGAGATTCTTTCTGAAAACTGCCCACATTGCGGCACTCCTGTCCATTGGTCAAGTGGTGTTACTTCTTTCCTTTTGTGTCAGTCTTGCGGCAGTAGTTTAAACACGACAAAAGATACTGTTGCGTTGATGGAGGCAAATGCCCAAAGGAAAGAACAAGAAAACCTGTTTACGCTTTCCATTGGTACGAAAGGCTGTCTGAACGATACAGAATATCTGATTATCGGAGCTGTAAGATTTGCCGAAATACCGTCTTATAACCAAAATCAGTCTGAATACTGGACGGAATATCTGCTTTATAACACGCAGCAAGGGTTTGCCTGGCTGATTGAGTCTGGAAAACGCTGGCGGTTGTCAGAAACCTTACACACATGGCCGGACTTTGATTCAAGTGGCAATCCTGCCGGTGAAATGTTGATTGATCATTACCGTGGGCAGGTCGAGGCAGCGGCTGGTGCTTTTTATTGGAAAGTCAAACAAGGCGATTTGCTTCATTACAAGGAATATAGCGGCAAGAAAAGTTATGGCCGAAATGTCATTCTGTGTTCTGAGCAGAGCAAGGATGAAATAGTCTGGAGTAAAAGCAGTCCTGTGTCTTACCGTCAAATGAGAAAAGCATTCGGCCTGTCTTTTGATACTAAGGAGGTGCTCTCTTACTGGCTGAAGGGCGACAATAGAAATGTTGGGAGTCGAGATAATGTAGCCCGTATCATTGCTATGCTGATTCTTATCATCGTCAACCTTCCGGCCTGGCTGTCACCGCACCTACGTAACCCTGTTGGTATAGCGGTCAGTCTGTGTGCGTTGGTATGGATATGGATTTCTGACAGATATAAAAACGATCGTGATTACGAAGAAGAACGGGTAGGGACGATTATTTTCTTTGCTTTCATCATTTTCCTTACCGTTTTGTTCAACTATGTCCAAGCGGAAGACAGTGACTCATCGCATTCCGGCGGCTCCTATCATGGTTATTCGGCAGGGCATAAATAACGCGAGGCCTGATTAACCTCGTTGTACCGTTTTACTTTTATTTTTTCAGACGACCTTTTTATAAAACATGCTAACCCGCCGTCAATTTCTCAGCTATACTGCCGCGCTTGGTGCTGCTTCTGCTTTTTCTTGGCAGACTTACAAATACCTCAATCGCAAACCGCCGGTTTCTATTAACCGTGTTGGCTTGCCGCTGGGACATTTGTTGCGCGACGGAGAATTGTTGCAAGCGCCGGCTCGTCGTTATGAATGCAATACCTTGATACTTGGCGGCGGTGCGGCGGGTTTGGGGGCGTTGTGGTATTTGGCGAAGCATCATCACCGCGATGTATTATTGGCAGAAGGGTTTGAACGTAATGGCAACAATGCCGCCTATACGTCTTCAGACGGCCTGAAAGCGCCGAGCGGTGCGCATTATTTGGCTTTGCCGTCGAAAGAAAGCGTGTATGTGCGCGAGATGTTGGCGGATTTCGGTATTTTGCAGTCGGACGGCAGCTTTAGGGAAACCGATTTGGTCTATGCGCCCGAATCGCGCCTCTTATATCAGGATAAATGGGTGGAACATTTATTGCCGAAAGAAGATGCGGATTCCAAACGGTTTTTTGATTTGATAGGCCGTCTGAAACAGGCTTACGGCAATGACGGTAAGAAAATTTTTGCCATTCCGATTGCGCTGTCATCGGCAGATGAGACATGGCGCAAACTCGATAATCTGACGTTCAAACAATGGCTTGAGCAAGAAAGTTATAACTCGCCCGAGCTTTTATGGTATCTCGATTATTGTTGCCGCGATGATTACGGACAAGGCATAGGGAAAGTGTCTGCCTTTGCCGGACTGCATTATTTTGCCGCCCGCAACAGCGCGGAAACCGTCCTCACTTGGCCCGAAGGTTTGGCGCATCTTTCTGAAAACCTGCGCCGTCATGCCGGTTTGCAGGAAGGTTGGCAATGGTCGTCTGAAAACCGCATCCGCCTCGAAAAATCCGCTTCTGTCAACGCATCCGCCGTCAAAATCAAACCGCTTTCAGACGACCGTATCGAAGTTTGGCTGCGCGACAATTCAAGCGGCGAAACCGTCGCCCTGACCGCGCAACACGTTATCTCCGCCATGCCGTTGATGGTCGCCGCCCGCATCGTCGAAAATCCCGCGCAATACGGTTTGAACATTCCCGAATACGCCCCGTGGTTGGTCGCCAATTTCGAGCTGCACAGCTTTCCGAAAGAAAAAAACAACAGCGAAACGGCGTGGGATAACGTCATCTACGGCACTCAAGGACTCGGCTACGTCGTCGCTACCAACCAGCTCATCCGCATCGCCCGCCCCGAGCGCACCATCTTCACCGCCTACGCCGCCCTCAACCACGATCCCCCGCAAGCCGTCCGCCGCCAACTGCTCGAAGCCACCGACGAAGAACTGCGCGACTTGGCCGCCAAAGACTTGATTGCCGCCTACGGAGAGGGCTTCTGGCAACACGTTTCCCACGTTGATGTTACGGTACGCGGACACGGCATGAGTGTGCCGAAAGTCGGTTATCTGAACGATGAATCTTTGTTAAAAATCAGAAACCGAGCGTCAGGCCTGCTGTTTGCCCACAGCGATTTGAGCGGCTATTCGGTATTCGAAGAAGCTTTGTATTGGGGCGCGGAAGCGGCGCGGAAGGTGTTGGAACAGGGCTGACTGCCGCAAAAAAGGTCGTCTGAAAAAACAAAGACAAAAGGTTTGAAATCCAATTCAGGAAGCCCAATAGCCCTTTCAACCCGTTTTCACTATAATCCCCATTTCCCCACCCCACTCCCTCGCCATGCCTAAAGCTACTTTCTACACCCACGCCGCCGACCCCGCCGCCTTCGCCTGCCGCCTGATTGCGCGCGCCATACGCGACGGCGGACAGATATTGGTGTGGTCAGATTCTGCCGAGACCATCCGCCGCCTCGACCGCGACCTTTGGCAGCAAATCCCCGAAAGTTTCATTCCGCACGAAATCTGGCAGCCTGACCAACCCATGTCGTCTGAAACACCCGTATGGCTCGCATTCGGCAACACACTGCCCACCGTACTTGAAAACGCCACCGTCCTCAACCTCTCGCCCGACTTTTGGAACGAAGCCCCTGTCATCCCCGCCCGCGTACTCGAAATCGTAGGCAGCAGTTTGGAAGAACTCGCCGACGCACGCGAACGCTTCAGCGCATACAGAAAAAGCGGCTTTACCATCGAACACCACAATATGACTGGAAAAGCCTGAAACCGAAGGTCGTCTGAAAACAGCTTTACAATCCAAGCCAAAAATTTAAACAGCTTTGATTCCTTTTGAATCAAACTGGGCTATAATCCCGACTTTGTTTTACTGACCCTTTTAAAAGACGAAAACACCATGAACAAAACTTTCAAATTCAGCGCATTGGCAATCGCCGCCGCATTGGCACTGACCGCCTGCGACAAAAAAGACACTAATACACCTCCGGCTGCCTCTGCTCCCGCATCCGCAGCTTCTGCCGCAACAGACGCATCTTCTATCGGCACACCGACCCAACAAGCCAGCTACGCAATGGGTATGGACATCGGCAGATCTTTAAAACAAATGAAAGATCAAGGCGCGGAAATTGATATGAAAGTCTTCATCGAAGCCATGCAGGCTTCTTATGAAGGCAAAGAAAACAAAATGACCGAAGCCCAAGCGCAAGAAGTCATGATGAAATTCCTGACCGAACAACAAACCAAAGCCGCAGAAAAACTTCAAGCTGACGCCAAAGCCAACTTGGAAAAAGGCGAAGCGTTCCTTAAAGAAAATGCAACTAAAGAAGGCGTGAAAACCACCGCTTCCGGTCTGCAATACAAAATCACCAAAGAAGGTGAAGGCAAACAGCCTAAGAAAGACGACATCGTCGTTGTCGAATACGAAGGCCGCCTGATTGACGGTACCGTCTTCGACAGCAGCAAAGCCAATGGTGGTCCTGTTACCTTCCCTGTCAGCCAAGTCATCCCCGGCTGGACCGAGGGTATCCAGCTTTTGAAAGAAGGCGGCGAAGCCACATTCTATATCCCGTCCAAACTTGCCTACCGCGATCAGGCAGTTCCCGGTGGTAAAATCGGTCCGAATTCCACTTTGGTATTCGACGTGAAGCTGGTTAAAATCGGCAAACCCGAAGACTTCCAGCCTGCCCCCGGTCAAGTTGATATCAAAAAAGTCCAATAAGCCCGCGCTTTAACCCAATGCCCGAACCCAATCCGTTTCGGGCATTTTTCATTACGAATCCACCCCAACTGCCGTTATCTGTTTTCAGGCAGCAATGGTACGGTTTATCCGTTTCAGACGACCTTTGCAAATCCGATTCCCATCCGTATCACGCATAGCATTCCGATTTTATTTTGCTATACAATGACTGCCTGAAAAAAATCGAAAGCCCGACACCATGAAAAACATCGTTATCCTCATCTCCGGCCGCGGCAGCAATATGCAGGCAATCGTCAATGCTGCCATTCCCGACGCCCGCATCGCCGCCGTCCTCAGCAACAGCGCAACCGCCGCCGGACTGGCTTGGGCAGCCGAGCGCGGCATCGCCACCGACAGCCTCAACCACAAAGACTTCCCCTGCCGCCTTGCTTTCGACCAAGCCATGATGGAGAAAATCGATGCCTATCAACCTGATTTGGTGGTCCTTGCAGGCTTTATGCGCATCCTCACGCCCGAATTCTGCGCCCATTACTCAAACCGCCTAATCAACATCCACCCGTCCATCCTCCCCGCCTTCACCGGCCTGCACACCCACGAACGCGCCCTCGAAGCCGGTTGCCGTGTTGCCGGCTGTACCATCCACTTCGTGACCCCCGAGCTGGACTGCGGTCCGATTATCTCGCAAGGCATCGTCCCGATCCTCGACGGCGACACGCCCGACGACATTGCCGCACGCGTCCTGACCGTCGAACACCGCCTTTTCCCGCAAGCTGTTGCCGATTTCGTTGCAGGTCGTCTGAAAATCGAAGGCAACCGCGTATTCAATTCAGAGCGCAACGCCGAAGGACAAACCCTGCTCGCGTAATCCCCGCCTAAGCAGCAGTACCACATAAGGAAAAACCATGAGCCAAAACCAGTTGACCCTTTTGGATATCATTTCCGAATCCGACTACCGTCAACGCCAAAGCAAAGCCATCGATTTATTCAACCAAAGCCTCAAAAACGACCCCGAAACAACGTTGGCATTGTGCAATTTTGTTGTCGGCGACGTACTCAGCAACCAATCCTTTTCTCCCGGTTTCAAGCTGCACTGCCTAAACTGGCTGATCGACCATCACTTGGACCGCTGTGACGAAAGCTACGAGCAGCATCCTGAAGACGACGGCTTTCCCGAAGGCTTCTACGATTTAATCGATTGCCAGTGGAAATTCAAATGGATCATTCCCACTCTTGCCCGCGACCTCTTTCTCGACAAAAAGGAAATCGAGGAAGCGAACGAAACAATGCGCTACCACTATGAAAACATGCGGTTCAGTCTTTCATCATTTTATAAAACCCTGATGCTGCAAAACATCCTGACCGGAGACCACACCGCCGCCAAAGAAAATTTCCAAAAATGGCAGCAAACCGCGACAGACGAATTTTCCGACTGTCCCGCGTGCGAACAGACCGAACAAGTCAACTTCTACCATTTCATCGGACAGTATCAAAAAGCCATCGACGCCGCCCAACCCATCTTAACGGGCGAAATGACCTGTGCCGAAGTGCCGCATATTACCTACCATCCCGCCATCGACAGCATGATACGGCTGGGCAAATATCCCGAAGCAGAGCGTCTTTTGGATGAAGCCATAGACAAAATCAACGCCGAAGAAGACGAAATTTTCGTCCGCCTTATTCCCCTCTTCTCCCAACTGGCTTACAAACTCGGACAGTCGCAACGCGCCCTCGACTTGATGAACCGGCACGGCGACGCCATTATTCAACATGCCCAAAACGACAATATGCTCTATTTGGACTACCTCATCGCGCTTTCTCCTTTTGACGAAAAAGCGGCGCAACATGCCCGCGAATTTGCCGCAGACTTCGACAAACGCAACGGCAACAGCCATTACCAAAGCCAGATAGAATTTATGTTCGGTTCGGGCAATCTCCAATAAACCAAGCTCGTCTGAAACCCTTTCAGACGACCCAAAACAGGAGGAAATATCATGAAAACACCCACCCTGCTAATCGCCGCCGCCCTCTCCCTAAGCGCCGCAAACGCCTATGCCGCAGGACTACCCCAATCAGCCACCCTGAAATACTCCGGCAGCTACGGCATACCCGCCACCATGACCTTCACACGCAGCGGCAACCAATACACCATCGTTTCCAGAATCAAAGTCCCGCTCTACCACATCCGTTTCGAATCCGGCGGCAGCATCAGCGGCAACACCATCCGCCCGAGTTACTATAAAGATGTCCGCGACGGCAAAACCTATGCCGAAGCCAAATTCCGAGGCAATCAGGTTACCTACGGTAAAACAGGCGAGCTGCAAACCGAAACCGTCGGCGGCAACATCAGCGATTTATTCACGCTGGCATGGCAGCTTGCCGCCAACGATGCGAAACTGCCCGCCCGCCTGAGCATCACCAACGGCAAAAAAATCTATCCCGTCAGCGGTATGAGCAAAATCGGCAGCGGCAGCTATACCCTGAACGGCAAAGCCATACCCGTCGAAAAATACCGCGTACAACGCGGCGACGACACTGTAACCTATTCCTTCGCCACCTCCTTGGGCAACATCCCCGCCCAAATCAGCTATACCGACGACGGCAAAACCTACGATTTGAAACTGACTTCCGTCAGCATCAACGGCAAACCTGTCAAACCCTGAAATCCCTAACTAAAAAGGTCGTCTGAAACCATTTTCAGACGACCTTTCTTCTTTCAAAACCCTATTTGAACCACGACTTAATCCGTGCAAACAAAGACATACTCTGTTTCTCAAAATTCTCCGCCTGTGCGGGCACGGGCAGCGTATTGCGGATGACTTTCATACCGGCAAAGGTTTGTGCGACGGGCATGATTTCGATGGAATTGACGTTCATGTGCGCCGGACGCTGATAGAGCCACAAAGCCGTATCCGCGATGTCTTGCGGCCGGATGGATTCGACGTTCTCATAAACCTTTTCCGCCCGCTCGTCATCGCCCTTAAATCGGACATTGGAAAACTCGGTACCGCCGCACAAACCCGGCTCGATGTTGGTGACGCGGATGTTTTTATCCGCCAATTCCGCGCGCAGGTTCATGCTGAACTGGCGCACAAACGCCTTGGTCGCGCCGTACACGTTGCTGCCCTCGTAGGCATAGCTGCCGGCAATCGAACCCAGATTCATGATATAGCCTTGTTTGCGCTCCGCCATTTGCGGCAGGATTTGGCGCGTCAGGAAAGTCAGACCGATAATGTTCGTTTGAATCATGGTTTCCCAATCGCCGAAATCTGCTTTGTCCGCCGTTTCCAAACCCAACGCCAATCCGGCGTTGTTGATCAGGCAATCGATTTCGGCAAAATTTTCAGGCAGGCTGTCGAGCGCGTTGCGTATCGACTCGGTACGCGAAACGTCCATTTCCAAAGGATAAAACCGCTCGCCCAATTCGGATGCCAATGCCTGCAGTTTCTCGCCGCGCCGTGCCGCGCCGATAACGAAATAACCTGCCTGAGCAAACGTGCGGCACATCGCCTCGCCGAAACCTGCCGACGCGCCGGTAACCAAAATCGCCATAACTATTTCCTTTCTTTTCTCGTTTTGTAAACCCATTTCAGGTATGATTACGACTTTTCAGACGACCTCTTCGGATGTCGTCTGAAAAATATGAATAACAAAATACTATCACAGGACACAAAAGCCATGAATACCAAACTCTTCTCAGCAGCCCTGCTCGCTGCCCTGACCCTTGCCGCCTGCGGTGGCGGCGCACCCGCGCAACCCAAAGGCCCGATCTCCGAAGACCGTACCACTGCGTTCAAATCCATGATGCCCGAGTTCTCCAGCATGGGCAAAATGGTAAAAGGCGAAGAGCCTTACGACGTAGAGAAATTCAAGCAGGCTGCGGCAACTTTTGCCGAAAGCAGCAAAAAACCTTTCACCTTCTTCCAATCTGACGACAAAGGCAACGGCCGCGCCCTGCCTGCGGTTTGGTCTGATGCGGCCAAATTCAAAGCCGAAGAAGACAAATTCGCCGCAGCCGTTG
>ENA-OWLM01001124-OWLM01001124.1-metagenome-genome-assembly--contig:-NODE-1124-length-10001-cov-2.469837_pt1 | contig 10001 bp, 5 predicted proteins | sample MGYA00245349_ERZ651102 | MGnify/ENA primary metagenome ERZ651102 (study PRJEB26857, sample SAMEA4031759) | metagenome | biome: human; feature: oral; material: saliva | place: Philippines | collected 2014... | reverse complement strand
AGGGCGCCCGACTTAAGGAAGATCACCCTGGTCATCAAGGAACTATGATTAGCATGAGCGAGACACTTTTTAAGGAAGTTCATTACACTCTCGGCGGCCTAATTGGCGACATTGGCCTTGGCCGCATAGGTCTACCCGACATTCAGAGACCTTTTGTTTGGGCGAATGCGAAAGTTCGCGATCTCTTCGACTCGATGTATCGTGGCTACCCAGTCGGCTACTTTCTTTTCTGGCAAACCGGCATAGATGGCGTAGAAACCAAAGTCATTGGTGATGCCAATAAGCAAAAGGCACCATCGTTGCTTATCGTGGACGGGCAGCAGCGTCTGACTTCGCTCTACGCGGTCATCCGGCGCGAAGCGGTGCTGCGCGAGTCGTTCGAACGCGAGCATATCCGTATAGCGTTTAGACCACAGAGCGGAACGTTCGCGGTCCCTGATGCGACGACCGAGCGGGACCCAGAGTACATCTCCGACATCTCCGACGTCTTCAACAAACCTACTCATAGAACGATCGGTGATTACCTGAAGCGACTTTCTGCGTCGCGAGATATCTCCGATAGCGAGGAGGAGAAGGTAGCAGAGGCTATTGGTCGCCTCGCTGGGCTGACGAACTTTCCATTTATTGCCCTTGAGCTGTCCCAAGTGTGCACTGAGGAGCAAGTTGCGGACGTTTTCGTCCGGATCAACAGTGAGGGAAAGAAGCTCAACCAGTCCGACTTCATCCTGACTTTGATGTCGGTATTCTGGGACGACGGTCGAACTGAGTTGGAGCAATTCTGCCGTGCAGCGCGCCAGCCCGCACCGACTTCACAGGCCAGTCCGTTCAATCAGATTTTCCAGCCTGACCCCGACCATCTTCTACGCGTCGACGTTGGCGTAGCCTTCAGGCGCGCACGACTTGAGCACGTTTATTCACTACTGCGCGGCAAGGATCTGTCCACCGGAGAGCTCAGCGTCGTGCAGCGTAACTCTCAGTTCGACAAGCTACGAGCTGCCCAGGCACGGGTGCTGAATCTAACCCACTGGTCTGACTTCCTCAACGTTGTCAGGGCGGCCGGATACCGTAGTGAAAGGACGATAAGCTCGGTCAACGCGTTGGTTTTCGCGTACCAGCTTTACCTACTGGGAAGGACCGAGTACGGAATTGAGGGTTTCAAGCTTCGCAACGCGATCTCGCGATGGCTCTACATGTCACTGCTTACCGGTCGATTCACATCGTCGCCTGAATCTCGCATGGAGCAGGACTTAGCGGAACTGCGCGAACTGAAGACCGCGGACCAGTTCCTCACCCGACTGGGAACGGTCGAGGCCGCTACGCTGACGGATGACTATTGGACCAAGACACTGCCGCTGGACCTAGCCACCTCGGCTAGCCGCAGCCCTGCACTCTTTGGCTTCTACGCCGCGCAGACTTTACTGGGCGCACAGGCACTTTTTTCGAAGGGATCAGTAGCGGACCTGCTTGATCCGCCAGCCCAAGGTCGAAAGAAGGCTCTGGAGCGGCATCACTTGTTCCCCAAAAAGTACCTCAAGAAGCAAGGCTTTGAAAGTGTTCGCGACATCAACCAGATCGCCAACTATGCACTTCTGGAGTGGGACGACAACATTTCCATCTCAGACTCGCCTCCGGCCGTGTACTGGGAGATGTACGCCAATAGATTCGACGATTCGACGCTAACTGCAATGATGCGATTGCATGCACTACCCAACCAGTGGTGGACGATGAGCTATGACCGGTTCCTCGTGGCCAGACGGCCACTCATCGCCGACGTCATCCGCGCCGGATACCAGAGGCTGGTCGGAACCACCGCTTAATCCCGAGGTCTCTGAACGCCTTCCCCTCGTGGCTTGCTGGAGAGACTGCCGATTTGCTCACCAGAGCGGACTACCAGCTCGGCCATCCCCCGGGACTCCGGACCTTCGAATACCAGCACCAGAACGAACAAGAGGCCCAAGAGCCATCTCCTCACCCGAAGGCGTGCTCCGCCCCCAGCACGGTCCATCCTCGGTCCATCAGGTTGCATCGGTGAGCCCAAAGCTCTCCTTCGGTCATCGTCACGGTGTGGTCGGCTGCCACCTCGACCGGTTCCAACGTTCCCAGGACCGATGGGAGCGTTGGATGGTCATCCTTGAACAGGACGTGGAGGTGCTCGCCAGTGTGGCAGGCGGTCATTCGATACAGCTTTAGGGTTGGTTTGCTCATGGAAGATCTCCTATTGGGTAGCGTCGAAGCCGAGCTGGCTTGACCCTACTACTTATCCTCACGGAGCCAAAAGTCGAAAGCTCCTTGTGCGACAAGGGTTTCCATTTGAAAAATGGTGTTGTCGGGCTTGCATTCCGCTATCCTTCCTCTAACAGGGGAATACAACACCATGAGCCAACGGATCATTGGCTTGGCCCTCGTGGCCATGCTCGGGGGATGCAACTCACCTACTCCACCGCCCATTGCGATACCCGATCAGATAGCAGTACCTGCACCTCCCACGGAGCCCGAGCCAGCTCCCGTTCCGGAGGAGACGGTCGCCCCGGCTGCAGACCAGCCGAAGGAACACGCCGATGATCCAATGGTGGTCGCACGGCTAAGAAAGCTGATCGAAGAAAGGGACGCATTGGGCACGAAGGTCTTCCGAGCCGGGGTCTCCATCGATGGGGCGAGTTCGGCCGGCACAGCCTTCAACGAGATCCACATCCCTGAGCACACCTGCTTTGTACTCGGCCAACTGCTAGACAAGGCGGATTTGGTCGCCCCACTGGCCATTGAATACAAGCCGGACTACGAGACCCAAACCACCGATAATGCTTCAGATCTGCGCATCATGGGAAATTCTTTGGGTAACTTCGCCCGCGTTGCTCAGCGCGTGTTGGACATGCCTCACGACGAACGTGTAATCACTTGGAACCTGGACTGTGCCGGCCAGCTTGGCCTGCCGAACGCTTACATCAAGCAGGAGGGACAATCCTCGTTCTACGTGGTCACAAACGAGGGCCGCGCTCTGAAGGTTTTGGGTGATATCGAGGCTGGGTTTGCGCAGAAGATCGAGGCCGCCATTGAGGCAAACCCTACGGTAGAAGTGGTTATGTTGGGAAGCGGCGGAGGCTACATCGATGAAGCCATACAGGCTGGCACATACATTCGACGCAAAGGACTGGATACCACCCTTTACAACAACTGCTACTCCGCTTGCCCTCTGGTCTTCATGGCTGGGGTTGAGCGGCAGAACTGGTCGCCCTACCCCAAACTGGGGTTCCACCAGATTTACACGCCCGATGGCGGTGCCGTCCCGTTTGACAGCCAATCCTACCGACTGGTGTTTGGCTACCTGAGCCACATGGGTATTGAACCGCGTTACGTGCTGCAGAAGATGTGGTCGGCACCGCCGTCGGGCATGACCAGCGTGAGCGGACAGGACGACGATCTCTGCAAAGCCAACATCACAACCTGGATTCAGCGGGGATGTTCTAACCGAGACTACGGCCATATGTGAGTAGCTTCCTCTTGCTTTGGGCCGTGGCACGTCGTATAAAGCCGCTGCCGGTCGCAGAAGCGTCGGTGTTGTGCCCGCATAGCCAATAGGCTCCGGGTGCCCGAGGTCCACCCAATGGGGGCGCGGGAATCCTTTTCGATTCCGGAGCCCACCGTTGAGCAAGAAGACCCTTAGAACCCTACGCACCCGTTCTTTCCACGCCCAGCAAGGCCGTTGCTACTACTGCAGCGGGCCCATGTGGCTGTGCTCGCCCGACGAGTTGGGCCTACGCGCCCGTTCGGCCGCCCCTTTCCAATGCACGGCGGAACACCTACTGGCGCGCCAGGATGGCGGGAGGGACGTGGCGGGTAACGTCGTGGCCGCGTGCCACCTATGCAACCAGCGGCGCCACAAACGCCCTACGCCCGCTCCCTCACCGGACAGTTATCGCGTCCGCGTCCAGCAATGCATGGCCAAGGGGACGTGGCACTCCGCGCCAGCCAAGGCAACCGCCCATCGGGCCATTCACGCCTTATCATGACGTGATCGGCTTCTCACTTTAGCGCTGGATGATCGCGAGGCATGGACAGCAAAAGGATTGCGAAGGAATGGACTCCATCGTGGGTCGGCCAGCGCCTGACGGGATCGTCGAACTGGTGCTTACGCCTGGAAGGCTTAGAGCTCGTCTTGGCGCTGGCGGGCCGCACCCACCGGGTCAACATCGAAGAGGAGGCCACCTACCGCGTCAACGCCGGCACTTTCTGGACCGATATCACGTTCCATCCTGGCCTGGGCCGGGAAGTCAAGGCAGATGGGCTGCCCAACGACCATGGCACCGCCTTGGCTCAAGCGTTGAACGTGGCATTGGCCGAGAAGCGCCTGCGCGAGGACGTGGCGCTCCTGAAGGACGAGCAGCGCACGATCGACGCCTGGCTGGACCACAAGGCAGAACAAGAACGGACTTGCTTGGTGCAACGTCGTTGGTTCACCCACGAGCAACAGGACGACGTGCTGGCCGCCCGCCCCGCCGTTGATGCGGCCTCCCTTCGATCACGCCTGGAGAAGCCGGGCGTCGCAGTCCGATTGGGATCGTCGGCTGAGGCAATCGAACACTCGGTGGCGGCGTGGGAAGCTAACCACCGCCTGGCCTGGGACGCGCTCAACGCCGCCCACCTGGAACGCGAGTTACTGGCCTGCAAAGACTTGCTCGATCGGGTGGAGAGCAAACCGCTCACCACGGAACAGGCAAGGGCGGTAGTGTGTTTCGACAACCGCGTGCAGGTGGTGGCGTCGGCCGGCTCAGGAAAGACATCCACGATGGTGGCCAAAGCGGCCTATGCCATCCACCGCGGGTTCGTGGATCCCAAGCGGATCGTCCTGCTGGCGTTCAACAAGCCGGCAGCCGAGGAGCTCAAGGAGCGCGCGGCCTTGGCGTTTGAGCGATTGGGCATGTCGGACGTAGCCGTGGAAACCTCCACCTTCCACGCGCTGGGCTTGCGCCTCATCGGCAAGGCCACCGGGGAAAAGCCCGACATTCCCGATTGGGCCACCGACGCTGCTGGCGGGGTGCGGAAGCTCACCGACATCGTGGACCAGCTCAAAGACCGGTCGCCTACGTTCCGAGATCAGTGGGACCTGTTCCGCTTCGTGTTTGGAAAGGACCTCCCGGCGTTCGGTGCACGGGAATCAGCGGACGTGTGGGACGCCCAAGGCAAGGGTTCGCTGATCACCAACCGCGGCGAGCGTGTGAAGAGCAGGGAAGAGGTGATGATTGCCAACCTGCTCTTCTTGAACGGGGTCGACTACCGCTACGAGCACCCCTACCCCCACCGCACCGCCGATGAAACGCACCGACAATACCGGCCCGATTTCTACTACCCCGATCTGGACCTCTTCCACGAGCACTTCGCACTCGACGCTGACGGCATGCCGCCAAAACACTTCGAAGGGTACTTGGAAGGGGTGGCATGGAAGCGGCAGCTCCACGCGGAAAAGGGCACCCAGCTGTTTGAAACCACCAGCCACGGGTTGCGCCGCAACCGTGACCTGGACCGCTTGAAACAGGAACTGACGGCCCGTGGACTGGTGCTTGATCCCAACCCCGAGCGACAGATTCCCAAGGGGGGCCAGCAGCCCATGGCATCAGTCGAGCTCATAGGGCTGATACGCACGTTCATGAGCCACGCCAAGAGCAACGGTCTGAGCGGCTCAGATCTGCAGCAGCGGCTGGACGCGATGCCTGACGACACCTTCAAGCTGCGCCACGAGATCTTCCTGGACATCGTCGTTCCGGTGATAGCTGCGTGGGACAGAGCTCTGGTCGCCGAGGGCGGGATCGACTTTGAGGACATGCTCAACCTCGCCGCGGGCCATCTGGAGAGCGGTCGCGTGGAAGCGCCCTACGATCTGGTGATGGCCGACGAGTTCCAGGATGCATCGCGCGCCCGGGCTCGGTTGTGCCGCGCACTGGTCCAAGACAAGGGGCGGTTCTTCTTCGCCGTGGGCGACGATTGGCAGTCGATCAATCGCTTTGCCGGAGCGGACGTGTCGGTGATGACCGGCTTTCGCCAGTGGTTTGGACACGGACAGGTACTCAAGCTAGAGCAAACGTTCCGCTGTCCGCAGGCGCTGTGCGACGTCTCCAGTGCGTTTGTCTCCAAGAACCCAGAGCAGATCGTCAAGCGCGTGCGTTCGGACACCCTAGCACAAGGACCAGTTCTCCAAGCGTTCCAGGTGGAAAGCAAGGACAAACTGGCCGATGCAATCGACCGCTTCGTGATGAACCTGGCCGAGAGCGTGCGCGATGGCGCGACCCCACCGGGGCGCAATGGCAAGGTGTCGGTGTACGTGCTGGGCCGCTACAACGCCGATCGGAACTATGTGCCCATGAGGCAAAGCCGGTTCAACCGCTGGGTGGAGGTATCGTTCCTGACCATCCACCGTTCCAAGGGCAGCGAAGCGGACTACGTCATCCTTCCAGAAATGATCAGCGCCGCGCGTCGGCGCAGCTTCCCCAACACCCGAACCGAAGATTCGGTGTTGGCGTTAGCCATGCCCGAGGGCGAAACGTTCCCGCTTGGCGAAGAGCGCCGGCTGTTCTACGTAGCCCTTACACGGGCCCGGCGCACTGTGGCGATGTTCACCGCCCGAGGCCAATGGTCGACGTTTCTTCGCGAGCTGGAAGAAGACGGAGCCGTAGTGCTCACCAACACAGAGGGAAAAGCCGTCAAGGAAACTCCCTGCCCGGCCTGCAAGCAAGGCGTTCTGGTGTTGCGCACGGGCCCTTACGGGGAGTTTCGCTCCTGCTCCAACTTCCCCGAGTGCAGCTACAAGCCGAGGCGGCACGGCGCAGAACCTTCGCAACTCGCCACCCAGCCGATTCCTTCAATACGCGCGTCGCTGGTGCGCCCGAACCAGACAGACCGCTCGTCCTCCGCCCCCCAGCCTGCACCTCCCAGGCGGACGCTCTTATCCGTGCTCGAATCATTCAACAATGGACTGGCGACGCTCAACCGCAACATTGACCGCGCCAGTGCCCTACAGAGCGCGACGTCGGAGCTGACACGCCGCATTGCCGTGGAGAGAACCACGATAGAGAGGGCCTTGGAGCAGGCGCGGTCCGAAATCTCTCTGGAGGAAGAACTGAAAAATCCTCGCTTCAAGGAAGCTTACGAATCTCTGACCAAAGCACTTGGCGCACACATTGATGAAGCCCAAGACACGGAGCCGGATGCGGAAACTCCGCCGCCCAGTTTCTCGCGTAGTCAGAGGCATCCTGACGAAGAGATTGAAGCCGCTATCCAGAGATCCTTCGATGGCTTGAGGGAAGACCGTGAAGCGTTCCTGTCGGTCATCTACGGGAAACTGGCTGGTGACCCCCTTCTGCGCCGACACTTCTTCGCGTCCCTGGAACAACTTGACGGAAGCCGTTACTTATCCTCCGTGGATCCGCACGGCACACTGGGCCAGAGCGGTTGACCCATGGCCTAACCGCGCTCCAAGCGCGAGTAAACTGTCAATTTTCGGCGTTCCCTTCCGCAGGACAGGTTCATAATTATTCCGAATACTGTTCTCGGCTCTGCAGCATTGTCCATGACTCGAAGCAGCGGTTAGTCAGCTTGAAGCTTGATTCATAGACCACAGAAATGCATCAGCTGTCCCTGTCGCACACCTTCTATCTGACTATTCGCATGCAAGTCGGTCTTCAATTTCCCCCTCATCCGTCCTAGTGAAGAAAGCAAAGTTGAGCCCGAAAAGCTCCGTAAGTGATTCTACGGTGGAGGTTAGTCGTGAGTCTGCCATGGAACTAGGGCTCGCCTTGAACAGAAGGTGATAGATCGCTGTCCAGGTAGCCGCACTGTCGTGAAACTTGATGCGGTTGCGAGGACCGAGAAGTGAGCGAAACCTATCTTCCGAGACCAAAGATTGAGCGGACCTTTCATGAACAACTTCGCAGGATGACATGAAGAGGCGACAGTTATGGGAAATTCCCGTTAGAAGTCGCGCCAGTGTCTGATACGTAATTCCCTCTTGATTGGTGGTGTCAATGCCTTCGGCGTTCCCGTGGGCAGAGATGTGGAGATATCGGTAGCCAGAGGCCTTAAAGTCTCGAACTGCTGCTTTGAACTCGCTTCTAGTGCGCACATACGAGTACTTTGTTTCCTTTCCATGGAGGCGTAGCATCTGAGCTAGAAAGACTCCCTCAAGACGCCCATTCCCTTCGTCACCTGGGTAGAGCGATTCAATAATGTAGACATTTGGCGTGGTCTTCATCCCCGTAATCCGCTGATTGAAAGTCCTATTGTGAGTCAGGTTGCCGCTGCTCCGTCAAGAGGCGGGACGGGATTTAGAAGAGCGTTAGCTTCTTGCGTTCGATCCAGGAATACCGCCATGACGCCGGGGACATCCTAGGACGGACTGTAATGCCCTACTGAATTCCCGCTCAGCTGTTGCTTTCTCCGAGGGGGACACCGATGAATGTAATGATGGGAGAAGGAATCACGCGCTCGTAAGCCCGACGCAAATCAACGCTGGTCTTTGAAATCATCCAGAGCAAGATGTCCGGGCGGGCAGGCAGGTGCCAGGTCGATCTACCCCGGCTGAGATCGAAAGCTGGCTTGAGGACGGCAAGCGCGGCATGGAGAACGCCCTGCGGGCCAAGCCTGAGGAATTGCGAGAGCCGTACGATCGTCAGCTGAAAGACCTGCAGGAAGCCTAGGGCGGGGCATCGCTAGAGATCCCCGCCCAAGAAATCCGGCATCCCTACTGGGAAAGACGGTGCGAGACGCAACTGAGGGTGAGAGCCCGCGTCGGACAAGTCACTCCCCCATCGTCGCTCGATCGATGTTCTCACCTGCCTTAACCATCTCGTAGAGCAACCCGACAAGTGGTGCCAGCGCCTGCTTGTCGTTCGCCAACACATGGGTGGCCAGATCGGTGTGCGATCCCAGTGCGCGCACCAAGGCCGCCTGGACGGAACCCTTGATGTTGCCGTTCATGGCGACATCCCGTGGATTGTTCCTGACCTGTGCGACGGTGTTTGCGTCTTCGCGCACGATGTCGGCCAGGTGGTTTACCAGCGCAACCCTGTCTGTCAGCGGCGTAGCATCCCCGAAGATCGAGTTGAGACGCTCGATAATCTGACGAAGATAGACAGGCGGGGCTGCTTGCCCACCACCGCCAGGACCGATCGGCTTTAGCATCAGACTGTCTCCATCCGCCTGGTCAGTGTCGGCCTTGTCCAAGGGCTTGATGTCGAAACCAGTCAACAGAAGTGCGGAGACGTCAACCTGATCCGGTGGCACCCCGTCCAGACGCTTGGAGAGAAGGCGGGCAAAGCTAGCGAACGCCTCCAAACCCGCATCACCAAAATCGATGGTCTGAGCCACGTAGGTATACAGCGTTCCAAACCGCGTCAAGCCTGATTTGAAGTCCAGCAGGACCTGGAGTGCTTCGGCTGACTGAGTGCGACGCGCATCGGCCGCCTTCACACCCGTTACGTTGCCTTGCGACTTGGCGACCTCGTAGGCGGCCTCCGCAGCCAAGATCGCCACACGGGTGGCCCTCAACTGGTCATTGAAGCGCTCCGTGGGACCGCTGGTAGCAGCGTACAGTTCCTTGTGCTGCGCATTCTCGCCAGCTGCGTAAGCCGCTGCCGATTTGAAGCGCGCCGAAGTGTACGAATCCACGTCGGCTTGAGTATAGATCCCGGCCTTCTCTAGGTCCCCCTGCAGATCGTAGACAACGTTCGGATTCTGGACGCTCTGGATCTGTGCACCTGCGTCATACTTGGCGAAGGCATCCAGGATCGATTGCGGGTCATTGATGAAGTCGACGACAAAAGTCGTGTCCTTGCCTGGTGCGATGCGATTGAGGCGGGATAGCGTCTGCACGATCTCCACCGGATTGGCGATCTTCTTGTCTAAGTACATCGCACACAACTTCGGCTGATCAAATCCAGTCTGGAACTTGTTGGCAACGATCATCACCCGGAACTCGGGACGATCGAAGACCTTGCGTAGATCAGAGCCGTACT
>ENA-OWLM01001123-OWLM01001123.1-metagenome-genome-assembly--contig:-NODE-1123-length-10002-cov-5.072987_pt1 | contig 10002 bp, 7 predicted proteins | sample MGYA00245349_ERZ651102 | MGnify/ENA primary metagenome ERZ651102 (study PRJEB26857, sample SAMEA4031759) | metagenome | biome: human; feature: oral; material: saliva | place: Philippines | collected 2014... | reverse complement strand
TAAATATTACTTTTTAGTGATTATTTATGCAAGTGTTTTTTATAAAAAAAAATAAAAGGTGGAAGAAACCACCTTTTAAATTATACTAAAACTTGATTTCGAAATTTGCCAAGTCCTCTGGGTTAACTTTGAATGGAGAGTCTCCGTCTGGAATTTCAACAGGCTTAATTTCTTCTAAATCAAATTGAGGAAGGTCACCACTATTGAAGTCAATCTTTCCGAAATCCGGTTCAACAATTGGAGAAATCGAGGATAGATCTTGGAAATTACCACTAAAATCTCTAGCCAAAACAGAAGGGTCACTTTCTCTAGTTGTTCCAGTTGTTAATTCTGAAACAGTTTCAGATTGGTGAATCTCCTCTTTTTTGAATGGATCCTCTTTGCTGTCTGATTCAACAATGACATCATCTTCGTTTGGTTTAATGCGATTATTTTGATCGTATGCTGCAACAAGCTCGTCACTCTTATCCTTCAAATCTTTAGGGATATATTGAATCTTAGCAACTGAAGGTGGTTGAGGTGAGTTCTTAACAATTACAAGGTAATAGATATAACCAAATGCGTCATTATCACCAATCTTACGTGTTCTATGGTTTGGCCCATACATAATCTGAGCTTTTGTAAATCGATCAACTGACTTGGAATCTTCAGAGATTGATTCACGCTGTACAGAATCGATACCCATATCTTGCTTAATTTCGTCAATCTTATATCGAGCTACTTCTTTTGAAACTGAACGCTTAACTTTAATCTCTTCGGTTGTACCAAATTTTTCAACAAAGTAATCAGCGTCTTGTGCACTTGCACCCGGATAAACGATTACGTTACGAGCATTAGATTGTAAGTTTTGTACGAGTCCATCACCGGCTTTTTCACCAACAATACCAAGGGTTTGGGTTGCCATCGTAGCCGATACCACGAAAGAACGCCCTTTCGTTAATACAGCTTCGAACTCTGGATTGGCATAATCTTGGAACTCGTCGATATACAAAACGACAGGCACACGGGTATTTTCATCTCCGGGACGTCGGAAGATTGCACTTTGTAATTGCAACATAATAAAGGAACCAAGCATACCACCAATACGGTCTGATAATCCCGTAGATGTTGAGATTGCTACTTTATCACCAGTTCTGAGAATCTCATCGAAGTTAAGGTCTGTACCAACTCCAGGTGGTGGGCACAATACAGAACGGATACGTTTTGAATCTAGCAAATTCGCAAGGATCGAACGGATACCACTTGTGTGCTCGTATGTTTTTGTTCCTCCACGCATACCCTTGATTGTTGAATAGTAATCGGTATTAAACCAAGATATGATATCACGGTTTTCCAAAACCTTTTCTGAGGTTGTTGATACCATACCTAGTTGACGAAGGATTTCATCACCACGACCATTATTGTTCGTTAAAAGGTCATTAAGGTGCAGGAGTGTTGCGTCATTACCGTGTACACGCTTCGCTGCCTTAATAGCATTTTGAAGAAGTGTCTCTGCACTATTTTTGAAGAAACTTGAGGAGTCACTCATAAAGGCGATTAGGGTTTCCTTCACGGTTGCAACGGCGGTTTCTTCTGGCCCGTACAGAGGGTTAAATCGTAATGAATTATGAGCTGACGGATCAAACAACATAACCAAATCTCGTTTTTGATGTGGATCCTGAGCTTTTAAGTCATTCCAAGACAATTCGTAATCTACTGGATTTGCAATAATACTTGTTAACAAAGAAGCGTAACGGAATAATGCGAAAGGTGTTAAGCTATTCAAGTATTGGAAATCGAAGGAAAGATAGTTTGGTAATTCCTTTCTAACAGTTAAAAGATTTCTAATCGATTGATCGACTAAATCTCTATGTTTAACTTCCTCGATGGTTAATTCCTCGCCATACTTCTTATGTTTGAGAGACTCGTATTTCTTAACAATCTCGATTTTTTCTTCCGAAGTTAAAGAATTGAATAGATGTCTATCTTTTAGAGTTCTGTCGTATTTTTCAAACTCTTTTTCTTCTGCACGTGTTAATTCCTTTTTAGATACACGATCGATATATTCTTGTCTTTTTTCCGCAAGTTCTTGTATTTTATCAATAAGGTTTTGTTCTACGCCCAATAAGAAAGAGATGTAATTTGTCTTTTTCTCAGCTTCTTTTATTTTACCAATAGCCCAAGTAGCCTTCGCAAAGTCACCCTTTGGCTCTAGAACAATCTGACCCATTTGCACAACATCAACTTTTGCAAATTTGAAGTTGTCACTCGTAAAATCCCTATTAAACATAGGTAATAGTGATTGAGAGGTTTTACCGGAACCGGTAACCCCTAAAGCTAAGAAGTGAACAAACCTATCTCGAAGTGGAACAACAGCCTTTTTTCCAGATGGAATGTAATCATCTTCTCCATCAGGAGTTTCACCATCCTCGTTAAGGTTTCTCTTATAAATCTCCCCGATTACAAAATCACCGGGTTCTGCTTTTAATTCTGTAATGTTATCATCGCTAATCTTAGAGCCGGCTAAGTATTCGTAAAATGGCTTTCTCAACATACGAAAGACAATTGCTACTTTAATAAATACAGGGATAAAAGCTATAAATAAACCTGCACCTAATATTGATGGTAGAAGACCGGATAATACAAACCAAATCCCCAAGAACGAGAAGTAAGGATTCATCCAGTAATTAATCTTTTTAAACAATCCATCTTTATCTCTTTTTCCTATTTTGAATAGGATATAAGATACTAAAGCGACCACAGCCCAAATAGGTAGAATTTTAAAATTTGATGTGTCAACAAGGTTTGCAACTGCTGTTTTGTAAGCATTGTTATAGATTACATAAATCAATAAGAAAATAAGTCCAGACAAAATAGAACTTATAGACCAAACCTGTTCTTTTAGTTTGTCACTCAAAAAAATACCTCCAAAATTTTATTTCACTGTAACTATTTTAGAGCTATTATTCTCTGTAAAAACTTAAGAATATAGATAATATCGGATTGAATTTTTTAAAAAATAATGGTGCTAAAATAGAAAGAGAATATCAAAATGTAAATTTCAAGGAGGTAAGTTTGAAAAAATCACTGTTAGAATTAACGGAATTATTAAAAGAGGAGGATTTGATTGCACTATCACACTTATATTTATATCGTGCGATGGATGTAGAACAAATCTTTAACTTTATATATAAAGTTCCGGGCGATACTCCTGGTAATAAGCGTAAGAGAACTGTTATTCGAAAAAGACTTACAGATAACGGTTTGGTTACTGTCTGCACATATCAGCCAAATAAAGAAGCATTTCAAATCACAAACAAAGCTATTGATATAGTTAGATATACTCGTGATATACCAAGGGAAGTTTTGGATTTTGATACAAAGCAGGTAAAACGTGGATATTATACCCAAGCAGATTTAAATATGAATCCAAGGTTGATTAATCACCAAGTACATCTAAATCAAATTATGCTTGAGTTCGGTGAAAGAGCACGAGAGGTTGGACTTCCTTGGAATTATTATGATGAAAAATTCCTATCACAATATCACGGTATTAGACCGGATGGTATGATTACCATATTAGATCACGATATCTTCTTGGAAGTCGATATGGCAACTGAAAGTAGAGCTCAATTAATTGAAAAGTGGGAACATTACAGATCCTTTGTATTTTCTGAAGAGTTCAGAAATAAGTCTAGAAAAATAATAGTTATATTTGATGTAGACAATATCATCTCCAAGAAAAACATCAAAAAAAGAATTGATTTAGTTAGACAAACGATAGTCGAAACTTTCTTAGATCAAGTAACTGATGGATTCGATATTGTTATTAAACATCAAAGTGAAATTAATGATTATATTTTTGAATCTCTTATCCCGAGGATTCTGAATAAAAATACTGATGAGCTACAAACAATAAAATATCTTCAAGATTCAGGTTGGACTGTATCATACGGATACCAATTAAACGAAACATTAAAAGGTGACTTTTATAATTATTTTGCGAGAAAGCTGGATGATAAAGGTAAAGTTGTTAAGTTCTCGGGTGCACTTCAAGAGTATTTTTTAGATTTTTATTTAGACAGAGAATTGTCTGTACTTCATAGGGTCGAATTTTACAATAGAAATACAACATTATATAAAGAAAAGTTTGGTCGGGATATTCGACTAATAATTGCAACCAACGATTTAGAAACACTTTATTATGACCTTTCACTTTTAGGGAATAAGATATTAGGTCAAATAAATATATTTGCTTTAGATGTTAAAAATTTTAACCCGAAAGTTGAGCTATACCACAACCTATATACTTTTGGTTTGGAAGGTGAAGTCTTTGCAATTACATCTAGGGATCATTCTCGTAGAGAATTTAAATATAAGATCGGTCAAAAAGAATTGAGAAATAAAAAGGGTCGAGTGAAAGGGGGGAAGTGAATAATTGAAAAAAGAAAACAAAAAGAATGCTAAAAGTTTAGCAGAATTAAATAAGATGAATCCTTTAACTAAGAAGATTCTTATTGCTGCAACAACTTTATTTACATTAGGGGTGGTTTCTCTAGCTATATTTAATGTAGCAAACAACAACTCTTTAAAAACTCCAGAAGAGGCCGCTCAAACTGTATCAGGAAGAATTGCTTCATTATCCAACGCATACTATCAAAGTGAAAGTAAGATGATTAGTGTTTTTAGTAGTAATAGTAAAAACTTTGAAGCCTTTGCAGTTTATGATATTGGATCTAAATCTCCAATGTCAGATCCGGAAACATCCTATTATAAACTTGAGCCTATCTCAGGAGATAATAAAGCTAAAGTCAATTATTTTAGGTTGGAAGACGGGACTTATTTAAGAAGCGTGTATAATGTAAATAATGATTATATTATCGGAAACTACCAAATAAAAGAATCAAGTCTTGATGTTTGGCAAAGATTTGATAAGGCGCAAGAAAATCTTGCAAAGAAAATCGCAAATGGTGATAAAATTAACCTAAAAGATTATGAAGAGCTTGAGGCTCTTATAAAAGAACACGATTATTTAAGGAATTAAGGTGATGTTTTGAAAAAAGTTAAAATTTTAAAAGATAAAATATCTGTTAAGATGATGTTATTGTACGCAACAATATTAGCAGTAGTTCCTTTCGATGTGTTTGCTGAAGATAGAAAGGTCAACACAAAATATTTTGGTAGTGATCAGAAATTTTGGGGTGAGTTACAAACTTGGTTCATTTGGGGAATGGGCTTCTTATGGACAATAACCATCATACTGATAATAATAGCAGCAACTAAAGCCTCCGGAAAGGTATCAATCGCCAAGATGTCAGGAAACTCATCGGAGTATCATAAAGGGCTAAAAAATTACAGCCAACTAGTTATCAATCTGGCTGCTGGTTTGGCTTTCCTCTCACTTTTAGCAACAATACTTGGTGCGTATGTACTTTTCTAAAGAGTTTGAAAATAAAAAGGAGAGTTTACACTCTCCTTTTATAATTGAAGAAAGACAATATCTGGCTGAAATAATGTCAGTAGAAAGAAGGAGCCTATGTTATCATCCAAAGATATCGTAAAGAAAGATGATAGATTCAATTCTATTAATAAAATTCGAAAAGAATTAAAATTGTTTACTTCTAAAATCAAATCAGAGGGTATCAGTGAAGAACTCTCCTATGAAATTCTTGAAAGGATTTTTCTAAGCACTAATGTCGTTCTAGGGGAAGCTAGAGAGCACATACCAATCTTAAAATCTATTTATAGCGAAGAGGTTTATACATTAAGAGAGTTTATTCGTGCAAATAAATTCTTGTCTTACAAGAAAACTTTTTCCTTCCCGGAATTGAATTTTACTGAATGTGATGGAAGATTAGTGATTGGCAGTGGGGTCGATGAAAATAATAGACTTGCAACTGTAACTAATACAGGGAGACCTAGTTTATTGGTTGATGAGCTGAAATTGGTATCTGAGCCAACAACAAAGGAATCTCACGTTTATAAAAGCCCGTTTCCATTTTTAGAAAGGGTCTATCTAAAACCTATTGATGAAGATAGATTCAAGAAGGCTTTTAAAGCCTACATCACAAAACGTATCATTTCTGAATTTGAATATTTAGTGCAACTTTATACAACATCTGACTTTATGTCTGATGAAAAAGTAAATTCTATGTTAAGAATGTTAGAGAATTTGAATAAAAAAAATAAAGGTTGAAATTAATCAGCCTTTATTTTTTTAATATAAAAGATTTCTTTTGAATGTCATAACCATCAAAAAATCCAGCGTGAGTTTTAAACATTTTTCGTTTTTCATCCCACTCGGCCACCTTCACATTCTCAAATAAATCCAGCAATTCTAACTCTTCTTTAGAAAAGTTTTTACAGGATTTTAAGAAATTAATATTACCAATCAAATAATGTTTCTGAATCGGTAATAAATAAAAATTTGGAGATTTTAGTAAATTCCTAATCGATAAAGATTTTACGGAAAAGTCGTTATCATATTTATCAATAAAGTTTGGATTATATTCTAAAATTTTTAACCAGGAAACGTCATCACCAAAAAATTTAAATATATCAAAATTTGAATCTACTTTTAAAAGAAAATTCCACCTAAACCAACCTCTTGATATAGAATCATCAATCAAAATCACAGAATCGTCCTTTAATGGATCAACAAGCGACTCCGAATCACACTCACCACGGACAACAAATGCAATATCTTTTTTGTTTAAAAATTTCAGCAAATATCTAATCAAATAACCTTGGTGTGTTGATAATCTTTTAATAGATGTATTAAGATAAGGATTAGCCGATATTGCGGTTACTTCTGTAGAAAACAATTGAACCTCTTTCTCAGTCGGGGTATTATTTTCGATCTTTGATTCAATCATCTTAATAAGAAGTCTGTTATTTGCAAAATAACTATCCAAAAAATTCCATTGATTTTTGAATTTAAAAGTATCCCTTTTCTTGGACAAGAATATATTCAAAAGTTCCTGAAAAACCTCTTCGGAAATGATCCCCTGATTCAACTTCAAAACAAGATACATCAATAAATCGCAATTATTTCTTTTTGAATACTTTTCAGCAATAAATCGCAAAAACTCTTCTGCTTCAACCTTATCAGAAAATAACACAGGTATAGGTTCCATAGTTTGTTTTTGATTTTTTATAGTAATCCAATCAAAATATCTTGATTGAAAGGATTTAGTGGATAAAATATCTCTAGAAATCAAACATTCCCCGGATTGTTTTAATACTGCTTCTCTATCAATATAAAAATTGGTATATAGTTCAAAAACGGTCAATGATTTTAGCTTCTTTTTATTAATGGTTTTGATAACATATTCCCCAAATTTATTATGAAATTCTTCAAGTGAGTAATTGATAATGGTAGTAATTGATAAAATATCAGAAATCCTAACCGATGATCCTAGAATAGGAATTGTTGTGATTCTTTTTTCATCAAAATCATAATAAAGTCGAACTTTAGAATAATTATCATCATCACTCAAGCCACAACTTTTATATTCGAACAATTCGTTCTGAATTTCTTTCAGCAGCTTTTCACCACCATTAACAACCTCTTTTGATAACCTCTTATACAGTTCAAGGAATGGCTGTTTTGATTTTGTTTCAGAACTTTTAATAACCATAGTTTTTCCTTCTTTCTTATTTTTTATTTTAATTATATTTAAAAACTGTTAATAACAGTTTTTGGCAATCATATCTATAATATAAACTTAGATTTTATGTCTGATGAAAAAGTAAATTCTATGTTGAGAATGTTGGAGAAATCAAACAATAAAAATAAAGGCTAATTAAATTCAACCTTTATTTTTTTAATATAAAAGATTTCTTTTTAAAATCTGAGGGTTTGAAGTATCCATTTTCGATTTTATAAAGATGTCTATCTTTATCCCATTCAGCAACCTTAACATTCTCAAGTAGATCCAACAATTCCAATTCATCTTCTTCGAACGAGTTTCTACCCCTAAGATGATTTAAAACATCTGATAAAAGATTCTTTTGAAGTGGTAATAAATAAAAATTCTTTGATCCCAACAAATCTCTAATTGATAAATTTTTTATTGTGAAATCATTACTATATTTATCCACATCGTTATGATCATAATCCCAATATTTTAACCAAGGAACATTATCACCAAGGTAATTCAGTATATCAAAGTTTAAAGTCTTATTTGATGTAAAATTCCATAAAATTTGACCACTCAACATAAAATCACTAATCAAGATGACGCTATCCTCTTTTAAAGGATTGAATAGAGAATCTGAGTCATTATGAGCATTAACAACAATTGCTATACTTTTTTTATTTAAAAAAGTCAATAAATATTTGAATATGTATAGCTCGTGAGGTAAGTATCTACTAGGAGAATGGCTAAAATGAGAGGCTGTAGAAATCGCTACAATTGTTTCAGAAAAAAGATCACACTCTTTTTCTGTTGGTTTGTAGAGCTCAATTTTCTCTTCTAAATTTTTATAAATAAATCGATCACTATTGAAATAACGACCCAAAAAATTTATCCATCCATCCTTTTGAAAAATACTGTTTTTCTTAGATAATAAAACATCTAAAACTTCGTCAAATACTTCTTCAGAGATAATATCTTGATTTAATTTTAAAACAAAATACATCAACAGATCCGAATTATCGTTAGTAGAATACTTTCCTGCAATAAATTTCAGAAATACCTCCGCTTCATCTTTGTCAGAAAACATCAGAACAGTAGGCTCCTTTGCCCTCTTTGTATTGTTTGAAGTTACCACGTCAAAATAATTTTTCTCAAAAGAATGACAGGATAACAACCCATTACAAATCAAACTTTCTCTGTATTTGTTTAACACTGTATCTCTATCTATATAGAATTTTGTGTACAATTCAAATCCGGATAAAGAATTTATTTTCTTTTTATTAATAGTTTTGATGATGTAATCTCCGAAACTATTATGAAAACTCTCTAGAGAATAGTTTAGAATGCTGTTGATTGTCAAAATATCTGAAATTCTAACCGAAGTTCCTAAAATTGGCGTTGTGAGGATTCTTTTCTTACCGAAATCATAATAAAGTCTAACCCTAGAATAATCATTGTATGAACTCAAACCACTCTTTTTATATTCAGACAACTCATCCTGAATCTCTTTCAGGAGCTTCTCTCCTCCTGCGACAACCTCTTTAGATAGTTTCTTGTACAATTCAAGAAATGGTTGATCTGATTTTGTTTCAGAGCTTTTAATAACCATATTTTTTCCTTCTTTCTTATTTTTTTATTTAATTATACAATCCTAGCACTTAGTTGATGTACGGAGGCCTCTAAAGTTCCTAAAAATTTAGTGCAGGAATCTGATAATTTTAACGTTGTTCGCAAGGTGACCGTTTTGAACACAATCTCAAATAACAAAAGAATCAGTGACAAAATATGTAGAATGATGAGATATTTAATATACATTGTTCTACATATTTCGTTTGACTTTTTGATATTATTTATTTATAATATATAATAAGAAATAAATATGACTTTTACGAGAGAGTTTTGTTAAACACACAAATAGAATAAGGAGTTATCAAACAATGAACAATGTATTTACGATAACAACTGAATTAAAATTAAATAGAGAATATAATCAGTTGTTTGGAAAATACATTTCTGATTACATTGAACTGTTTAATAAAATTCAACGATTAACCTTCCATAGAATTAAAAATTATTATATAAAGAGCGGTAAAGTCACTCAAAAGGATAAAAACATTATTCACGCTCAATTAAAAGAAGAATTTAATCTAACAAGTAGAGCGGTAGACGCAATATTGAGTAATATGTTAGGTCGATATGAATCTATTAAAGAGTTAAAACATTTTGAGAGAGAGAGCTTAGAGAGGAAGATACTAACTCTTGAAAAAGAGCTTGTTAAATTAAAAGATGAAAGAACTTTGCAAAGAATTAATTTGAAAAACGATCCTAAAGTTTTTAACTACACTAAATATAAAAATCTAAAAATTAAAATTTATTGGAAACA
>ENA-OWLM01001122-OWLM01001122.1-metagenome-genome-assembly--contig:-NODE-1122-length-10007-cov-3.263867_pt1 | contig 10007 bp, 10 predicted proteins | sample MGYA00245349_ERZ651102 | MGnify/ENA primary metagenome ERZ651102 (study PRJEB26857, sample SAMEA4031759) | metagenome | biome: human; feature: oral; material: saliva | place: Philippines | collected 2014... | reverse complement strand
GCCGGCGGGGCGGTATGACCCCAATTTGGTGCGCGTTTAAAATGAGGTCCACTATGACCAGTCTTGCCGCTCCTCAATCCGGATTGCTCCGCCAGTACCTCGTCCTCACCAAGCCGCGCGTGACACAGCTGGCGGTGTTTTGCGCCGTGATCGGCATGTTCCTGGCCGCTCCGGGCATTCCGGACATGCGCCGCGTGCTGTTCGGCACGATCGGAATCTGGCTGCTTGCCGCCGCCGCGTTCGCCATCAATTGCCTGATCGAACAGGAAGTGGACGCCCGCATGCTGCGCACCGCGCGCCGGGCCACGGCGCGGGGCACCATCTCGGCCTTCCAGGTGCTGAGCCTGTCCGGGCTGCTGGGCGGCGCGGGCATGTTCGTGCTCTACAACATGGTCAACCCCCTGACCATGTGGCTGACGTTCGCCACTTTTGTGGGCTACGCCATCATCTATACGATCATCCTCAAGCCGCGCACGCCGCAGAACATCGTGATCGGCGGCCTGTCGGGCGCCATGCCGCCCGCCCTGGGCTGGGCGGCCGTGGCCGATTCCGTGCCCGCCGAGGCCTGGATCCTGGTGCTCATCATCTTCATCTGGACGCCGCCGCATTTCTGGGCGTTGGCGCTCTACCGCAACCACGACTACGCCAAGGCCGGCCTGCCCATGCTGCCGGTGACGCACGGCAATCAGTTCACCCGGCTGCACATCCTGCTGTACAGCATTGCGCTGATGGCGACGACGCTGTTGCCCTACGCCATCCGCATGAGCGGCGAACTCTATCTGCTGTCGGCGCTGGTGCTGGGCGGCATGTTCGTTTCGTACGCCTGGCGCCTTTATCGCGAATACAGCGACGAACTGGCGCGCAGCATGTTCCGTTTTTCCATTCTCTACCTGGCGCTGCTCTTTGGCGCCCTGCTGGTGGACCACTGGGTCGGCCTGTTGCGCTGATCCCCTGGAGGTTGTTGATGTCCGTGTTTTCCGCCAGCCGCCGGCTGACCCTGCGATTGGGCGCAGCCGCCGCCGTTGCCGCCGCCCTGGCCGCCTGCGGCGAGAGCAAGCCCGTCTTCAAGGGCAGCGATATCAGCGGCACGCAGCTGGGCCGTGGCCTGGAACTGTCCGACCACAACGGCAAGACGCGCCAGCTTGCCGACTTCGCGGGCAAGGTTGTCGTCGTGTTCTTCGGTTTCACGCAGTGTCCGGACGTATGCCCAACGTCGCTGGCTGAACTGACGGAAGTCATGAAGAAGCTGGGCCCGGACGCTGATCGCGTCCAGGTGTTGCTGATCACGGTGGATCCCGAACGCGACACGCCCGAGGTGCTCAAGCAGTACGTCACGGCGTTCGACCCGCGCTTCCTGGGGCTTACCGGAACCCCCGATCAGGTCCGGAAGGCCGCCGCGTCGTTCAAGGCCTATTACGCCAAGGCGCCCACCAAGGACGGCAACTACACCATGGATCACACCGCGGCGTTCTATCTGCTGGACGGCAAGGGTGAATCGCGCGTGCTGGCCAACAATAACGTCGGGGCTGACGCCCTGACGCAGGACATCCAGGCCCTGCTCAAGGGTTGACGCCAGGCGCGGCCCTTCAGGCCCGCGTGGCTTCCCACGCGGCCAGCGCGGCTCGGGCCTTGTCGCTGAGTTCAGCAGCGGGAATTTCGCGCTGATGGGCGATGATCATCAGCGCATAGGGCGTGGCCAGCGCGGCTGCCTCGGGGCACAGGCGCGATTCTTCGCCGACCGATGGCGAAACATTCCGCCAGTAGTTGATCGCCTGTTCAAGCTGGGGCAGGGTGATGGATTCCATGCGCCTATTGTCCACGAATGCGCCGGGCTGTCTATCACCCTTCGTCCTGCAAAGAAGGGTCACCATCGCAACATGCCGAAACCGCGCCCGGGTGCTATACCACTGCCGGTTAGTTACGATGGAGCATCGTCATGAATACATCCACCCGAACCGAGTCGTCGCGTCGCGCATTGCACCCGCTCGTCGCCGCCGCGGCAATCGCCGTCATCGTTATGTGCTCGGTGGGCGTGGCCGCGGTAATGGGCTGGCTGCCCACGCCCTCGGCCAATCCCCACGCGGACGAGCCCGTGGCCCAGGCCGAGGCCGGCCCTGAAGGCGCGAACCTGGCGCCCGCACCTGCCGCGCCAGCCGCGGCCGGCAAGCCCGCTGCCCAGGCCCAGCAATCCCAGCAGGCGCGTCCTGCGTCGGCCTCCGCGCCTCGTTCCGCGCCTGCCGCAGCGCCCGCCCAGCAAGCCTGCGCGACTTGCGGCGTCGTCGAGACCATCCGCCAGGTGCAGGTGCCCGTCAAGGACAACAGCGACCATCTGGTCGGCACCATCGCCGGCGGCGTGGCGGGCGGCGTCGTGGGTAATCAGTTTGGCGGAGGCAGCGGCAAGACGGCGCTGACCGTGCTGGGCGCGGTCGGCGGCGCTTTGGCAGGCCGTGAAGTTGAGCGTAATATCAGACAGCAACAAACAGTGACGCACTATGAGCTTACGGTACGCATGAGCGACGGCAGCACGCGCCAATTCCGCAGTGCGCAGCCCTTCTCTTTTGCCTCCGGCGATCACGTGCGCGTGGAGAACAACCAGCTGCTGCCGGGTTGAGCCCGGCTGCCGGCGGCAACCATAGACTTTGGGGAGACCTGGAATGAGCGACCAATACACCAACCCGTTCGTGCTGCCGGGCATGGGCCAGAACTCCGACCTGTCGGGCAATCCGCTGCTTGCCAGTATGGAAATGATGCGCCAGGCCTGGGCCGGCCTGACGGGCCCGGGCGGCCTGGCCAGCAGCCTGCCCATGGCGCCGCCGATGAACCTCGAGGACCTGGACCGCCGCATCGCGGAGCTGCGCTCCGTGGAGAACTGGCTGCGCATGAACCTGAGCATGCTGTCCAGCACCATCCAGGGCATGGAAGTGCAGCGCTCCACCATCAGCACCTTGCGCGCCTTCGTGGACAGCGCGTCCCGCATGGATATGGGCGCCGTCCAGGAAAGCGGCGCGGCGTCGCCGCTTGAGGTGGTGCTGGGCCTGAAGCCCGCTCCAAAGAAGCCCGCTTCCGCGGGTGCCGCTGAAGACGGCGGCGTCAAGTCGGACGCCAAGTCTGAAGACGCGTCCGCTGCGGCAGGCCACGAATCGGCCGCGGGCATGAGCGAGCAGATGGGCGCGGCAGCGCAGTCGGCATCCAAAGCATGGTGGGACCTGCTGCAGCAGCAGTTCAACCAGATCGCCGCGGCCACCGCCGCGTCCATGCCTTCGGCGCCGGGTGCGGCCGGGGGCGACGCGGAGGCAAAGGCCAAGCCCGCCGAACCGAAGGCGTCGGCCAAGCCCGATGCCAAGGCTTCGAAGCCGGCGGCGGCGCGCAAGCCCACCGCCTCCAAGCGCGCGGCCAAGACCGCCAAGAACACCGGGCCTGCCGACGGCAAGCCCTGACCCTATCTTTCAATCGACACGCGGATCGGCCGCAAGGCCGTCCGCACGTCCTCAAATATCTACTGGAACTTATGCTTAATGTAGTGATTCTTGCCGCCGGACTGGGTAAACGCATGCAGTCCGACCTTCCCAAAGTTTTGCACACGCTGGCCGGCAAACCCATGCTGGCCCACGTCCTGGACAGCGCGCGCCAACTGAAGCCGGCGCGCATCGTCGTGGTGGTCGGCCATGGCGCGGACCGCGTCAAACAGGCTTTCGCGGGCCAGGAAGATCTGCACTTCGTGCTGCAGCAGCCCCAGCAGGGCACCGGCCACGCGGTGCAGCAGGCCGTGCCGCAGCTGCTGGAGGGCGAAGGCAAGGACGACGTGACCCTGGTGCTGTACGGCGACGTGCCGCTGGTGCAGCCCGAGACTCTGCAGCGCCTGCTGGACGCCCGCGGCCAGGGTGCCGCCGTGCTGACCGAAGTGCTGGCCGATTCCACTGGCTATGGCCGTATCGTGCGCGACGCCAAGGGCAACGTGTGCCGCATCGTCGAACACAAGGACGCCTCGGACGCCGAGCGTGAGATCAAGGAAGTGAACACCGGGATTCTCACCGCGCCGACCGCGAAGCTGAAGAACTGGCTGACCCGCATCGACAACAACAACGCCCAGGGCGAGTACTACCTGACCGACGTGGTCGGCCTGGCGGTATCCGACGAGGTTCCCGTGGGCGCGGCCCAACCGGGCGCCGCGTGGGAAACCCTGGGCGTGAACAGCCGTGTGCAGCAGGCCGAGCTGGAGCGCCGCTGGCAGGCCGAACAGGCCCGCCGCCAGCTCGAGGCCGGCGTCACGCTGGCCGATCCCGCGCGCTTTGACGTGCGCGGCACGCTCAGCTGCGGCCGCGATGTGTTCATCGACGTGGGCTGCGTGTTCGAGGGCCAGGTGTCCCTGGCCGACGGCGTGCGCGTGGGCCCGCATTGCGTGCTGCGCGACGTCTCCGTCGGAGCCGGCACGCATATCGAAGCCTTCAGCCACTTGCAGCAGGCCCAGGTGGGCCGCGACGCGCGCGTGGGGCCGTACGCCCGCCTGCGTCCGGGCGCCGAACTTGGCGACCGCAGCCACGTGGGCAACTTCGTTGAAATCAAGAAGAGCGTGCTGGGCGAGGACAGCAAGGCGAACCACCTGGCCTACATCGGCGATGCGGACATCGGCGCGCGCGTGAACGTCGGCGCGGGCACCATCACCTGCAACTACGACGGCGTGAACAAGCATCGCACCGTCATCGAAGACGACGCCTTCATCGGGTCCGACACGCAGCTCGTCGCGCCGGTGCGCGTGGGCCGCGGCGCGACCCTGGGCGCGGGCACCACCCTGACCCGCGACGCGCCGGCCGAAAAGCTGACGGTGTCGCGGCCCAAGCAGGTCGTCGTTGACGGATGGCAGCGCCCGGTAAAGAAGTCGTGACGCCGGGGCAAGAAGCGGGCGCGGAGGGCGCGGCAAGGCCCGCCCCGCCCGACGGGCTGCCGGCGCCGCGCCGGTACTGGGCGGCGGCCACCGTGATGACAGGCATCAGCCTGTCGGTGCTGGACACCACCATTGCGAACGTGGCGCTGCCCACCATCGCCAAGGATCTCGACGCATTGCCGGCGCAGGCGGTCTGGATCGTCAACGCCTACAACCTAGCCGTGGTCATGGCGCTTTTGCCGCTGTCGGCGCTGGCCGAGCGCATCGGCTTTCGCCGCATGTTCACGTTCGGCCTGGTGCTGTTCACGCTGGCCTCGCTGGGCTGCGCCCTGGCCGGCACGCTTTGGCAGCTGACCGCCGCGCGCGTGTTCCAGGGGCTGGGCGCCGCGACGCTCATGTGCATGTTCGGCGGACTGGTGCGCAACATCTATCCGCTCAAGATGCTGGGGCGGGGCATCAGCATCAACGCCACCACGGTGGCCGTCATGTCCGTGCTGGGCCCTACCATCGGTTCGGCCATCCTGTCGGTGGCGCCGTGGCCGTGGATCTTCGCGGTCAACCTGCCCATCTGCGCGCTGGCCATGCTGGGCCTGCGCCATCTGCCCGAAGTGCCGCGCAACGACGTGAAGCTGGACTGGATCAGCGCCCTGCTCTGCATGGCCACGCTGGGCGTGTTCATTTCGGGTGTCGACATGATGGGCGAGGACCTGCTGCGCGGCATCGGCCTGGTGGCCATCGCGGCGGTCGCGGGCATGGTGCTGGTGCGCCGGGCCAGCCGGCAGCCCGCGCCGCTGGTGCCCGTGGACCTGCTGCGCATCCGGCCGCTGGCTTTTGCGGTGGGCGCGTCCGCATGCACCTTCGCCGCGCAGATGGCCTCGTACGTGTCGCTGCCGTTCTATTTCCAGCAGGTGCTGGGCCGGCCCTATCTGGAGGTGGGCATGCTGATGGGGGCCTGGCCCTTGGTCACGGCCAGCATTGCGCCGCTGGCGGGACGCTTGTCCGACCGCTATTCCGCCGCCACCTTGAGCGGCGTGGGGGCGGCGACGATGGTGGCGGGCATGCTGTGGCTGGCCCTGCTGCCTTCGACGGTATCGAACGGGCCCATCATCGTCGGCATGTTCCTGGCCGGCGTGGGCTTCGGCTTCTTCCAGACGCCCAACAACCGGGCCCTGCTGTCCGCCGCGCCCCGCCAGCGCAGCGGGGCGGCGGGCGGCCTGCAGGCCACCACCCGGGTGTTCGGGCAGAGCTTCGGCACCGCGCTGGTGGCGATCGCGTTCAGCGTCAGCGCGGCCCACGGGCCCGGTCTGGCGCTGGTGCTGGGCACGGTGTGCGCGGCGCTGGCAGTGGTGGTGAATACCGTCCGCTTTTCCAAGCTGCGGACCTAGCAGTATTCCGGCCCCGTTGCGCCAGATCGGACCCCGGGCGCCGGCCGCTTCTATAATGGCGGCCGGCGCCCGGTTTCATTGGCGGGGCGCGAAGCTATCAAATTTTTAAGGCGTTCAGGCATGAAGATCACGGTCGTGGGTACCGGTTACGTGGGTTTGGTGTCGGGAGCGTGCCTGGCCGACATGGGCAACGATGTCATGTGCCTGGACGTGGATGCGGCCAAGATTGCGCTGCTGCGCCAGGGCGGCATCCCCATCTATGAGCCTGGCCTTGAAGACCTGGTCCGCCGCAATGTGCAGGCCGGCCGCCTGCATTTCACGGACGACGTGGCGCAAAGCGTGGCGTTCGGCGACGTGCAGTTCATCGCCGTGGGCACCCCGCCGGGCGAGGACGGCTCCGCCGACCTGAAATACGTGCTGGCGGCCGCGCAGAACATCGCGCGCCACATGACGTCGCGCAAGCTGATCGTGGACAAGTCCACCGTGCCCGTCGGCACGGCCGACAAAGTGCGGGCGGTGGTCTCCAAGGAACTGGCCGAGCGCGGCGTGGACATCCCCTATACGGTGGCGTCCAACCCCGAATTCCTGAAGGAAGGGGCGGCCATCAACGACTTCATGAGTCCGGACCGTGTGATCGTCGGCGCAGACGACGACTACACCGTCGGCGTGATGCGCCGCATCTACGAACCCTTCCAGCGCACGCATGACCGCCTGATGGTGATGGACGTGCGCTCCGCGGAGCTGACCAAGTACGCCGCCAACGCCATGCTGGCCACGCGCATTTCGTTCATGAATGAAATGGCGAACCTGGCCGAGGCCTTGGGTGCGGACGTGGAACAAGTGCGCCGCGGCATTGGCGCCGATCCGCGCATCGGCTATCACTTCCTGTACCCGGGCGCGGGCTATGGCGGCTCGTGCTTCCCGAAGGACGTGCAGGCGCTGGTCAACACCGCCTCCGAGCACGGGCTGCCCATGCGCGTCATCGAGGCCGCCGAGGCCGCGAACCATGCGCAGAAGTTCCGCCTGTCTGAAAAGGTGGTTGCGCGCTTCGGAGAAGACCTGAGCGGCCGCAAGATTGCCTTGTGGGGCCTGTCCTTCAAGCCCAACACCGACGACATGCGCGAAGCGCCCAGCCTGACGGCCATCGCCGAACTGACGCGCCGCGGCGCGCAGGTGCGCGCCTACGATCCGGTCGCCATGCACGAGGCCGGCCGTGTCCTGGCCGGCCAGCCGGGCGTGAGTTTCGCATCCGACATGTACGACGCCCTGGACGGCGCCGACGCGCTGCTGATCGCCACCGAATGGAAGGTCTTCCGGGCGCCCGATTTCGACCGCGTCAAGGCCTTGCTCAAGACGCCGCTGATCATCGACGGCCGTAACCTCTACACGCCCGCCGACGTGCGCGCCCAGGGCTTCGAATACTCGGGCATCGGCCGCGCATGAAGATCCTGCAACTGAACTTCGAAAAGGGCTGGCGGGGCGGCGAGCGGCAGACGCTGTATTGCATGCGCGCCTTCCGCAAAGCCGGCCACGACGTCGAAGTGATGTGCCGCGAAGGCGCGCCGCTGGCAGAGCGCGCCCGCCAGGAAGGTTTCGTCGCCCACACCGTCCGCAACGTGCCTGGACAGCTGGCCTTCCTGGCCGGCGCCAGCCGCTACGACATCATCCACGCGCAGACGGCCAACACCATCACCTGGGCCGTGCTGACCAAGTGGCTGCACCGCCGGCCGGTGGTCTTTTCCCGGCGCACGTCGTTCGTGGTCAAGCCGGGCGACGAATGGAAGACCGGCTTCAAATGGCGGCACACGAACCTGTTCGTCGCCATCAGCGAAATGGCCGCAGGCGAACCGCGCCGTCTTGGCATCGAACCCGTCATCATCCGCAGCGCGGTCGAGCCCCATCAGATCAACACCGAAAACGTCGCAAGCCTGGTCCGCGAATTCGACCTGGAAGGCAAGAAGGTCATGGCGACGTCCGCCGCGCTCATCCGCGACAAGGACCCCGTCACGCTGGTGCGCGCCGTGGGCGAACTGGCCCGGACCCGCCGCGACTTCATCTTCCTGCATTTCGGCGCCGGCGGCGACCGCGAACAGCAGGCCAAGGACGAAGCCCGCAAGCTCGGCATCGAGGACGTCTACCGCTTCGCCGGCTTCCGCAAGGGTGTCGAGGACTTCTATAGCATCCTGGACGTCTTCGTCATGAGCTCCGAAGAAGAAGCGTTGGGCAGCAGCGTGCTGGACGCCTTCCTGCAGCGCGTGCCGGTGGTGTCGACCGACGCCGGCGGCCTGAAGGAAAGCCTGGCCGACGGCCGCGGCGTGCTGTGCGCCGTGGGCGACCACCAGGCCATGGCGGCCGGCATGGCCCGCTGCCTGGACGACGCGGCCTTCCGCCAGGCAGTCACCGAACGCGCCTACGAATACGTGCGCAACGAGCACGACGTGCAGAAGATGGGCAACCGGTATCTGGCGCAGTTTGAGGGGCTGATCGGGCGGCGGTAGAGCGCAGTGCGTGGGTTCACGCCCGCACGTCGATCCGCGTTTCGAACTTGGCCCGATGCACCGAGAAAAACGTGCGCACGTTGCGCACGTTGGCCTGCGCGGTGAATGCGCGGTGCACCAGTGCATGGTAGGCGGGCATGTCCTTGACCTGAGCGATCACCACGAAATCCGGACCCGGCGACACCCGGTAGCACTGCAGCACCGCGGGTTCCGTCAGCATGCTTTGCTCGAAGGCATCCAGGCTTTCGGCGGCCTGCACGTCCAGCGTGATCTCTACGATCGCCGTCAGCGTGCTGCCCAGTTTCTGGGCGGACAGGATGGCCACTTGCCGGTCGATCACCCCTTCTTCAATCAGGCGACGCACGCGGCGCAGGCAGGTGGGCGGCGATGCGTGCACCTTTGCGGCGAGATCCTGATTGGTCAATGAGCTGTCTTCTTGTAACTGTTCAAGAATGCGCCGGTCCAGATCATCCAGTTCGGGTAGTGAAATCGGCGTGTTTTGCATGATTAATTCAAAAATCAGTTATGCAAGAAAGATTATTTAATCACATTTGTGTAAGGGAATTAACTACCAAATTTGCCAACATTAAGAAATCAAATTTCTTATGGGGTCGCGCACAATGCGTCGGTACACGAACTTACCGGAGTCTCTCCTATGTGCGGCATTGTTGGCGCCGTCGCCCAGCGCGACATCACCCCGATCCTCGTTGAAGGCCTCAAGCGCCTGGAATACCGGGGCTACGACTCCTGCGGCGTCGCCGTGTACGCCGACGGCCATCTGCGCCGCACGCGCAGCACGCAGCGCGTTGCCGAACTGGGCGAGCAGATCGCGCAGGACAAGATTTCGGGCTTTACGGGCATCGCCCACACCCGTTGGGCTACCCACGGCGTGCCGGCCACGCACAACGCCCATCCGCATTTCTCGCACCTGGGCAACGACGAGCCGCGCATCGCGCTGGTCCACAACGGCATCATTGAAAACCACGACGAACTGCGCGCCGAGCTGCAGGCCGTGGGTTATGTCTTCGAAAGCCAAACCGACACCGAAGTCATCGCGCACCTGGTGAACCACCTGTACGCGGGCGACCTGTTCGAAGCCGTGCAGAACGCCGTGCGCCGCCTGCATGGCGCCTACGCCATCGCCGTCTTCTGCCGCGACGAACCGCACCGTGTTGTGGGCGCGCGCCAGGGCTCGCCGCTGGTGGTGGGCGTGGGCCAGAACGAAAACTTCCTGGCCTCCGA
>ENA-OWLM01001121-OWLM01001121.1-metagenome-genome-assembly--contig:-NODE-1121-length-10010-cov-3.792567_pt1 | contig 10010 bp, 12 predicted proteins | sample MGYA00245349_ERZ651102 | MGnify/ENA primary metagenome ERZ651102 (study PRJEB26857, sample SAMEA4031759) | metagenome | biome: human; feature: oral; material: saliva | place: Philippines | collected 2014... | reverse complement strand
TGGCCACTCATTTGTTTAGTGGGGTGTTTCTTATGCTACCAGTGGGGGTATCATAACGGGAAGTCTGACGAGAAACATCAGAACGTCCAAATTAAACTAGCCCAACAAAAAGCCACTGATGATGCTGTTAATAACACAGACAAGATAAGTGGTGCGTTAGCGAACAATTTTATTTCTATTAACAATACACGCGAGTTATCACAAAATGAAATCAACCATCAAGGCGATGCTCTTGTTGAGCAATATGCTTCTCCTGATTGGGTGTACGAGTCAGGAGAAACCTCCAGTGGAGAACATCCAAATCCCGGTGTACCAATTACCGGAAAAACCGTTGTGGTTAACCTCCCCGACGGATGGGAATTTTCTCGGAAAGATAGAGCAGCTCTTATCCGAGAAGCGCAACGAGCAGATAAAACGGTCGCAGACCTCAGCGCCTGCAAAGCCACATTAAATCAGCTCTATGATGAACATGCCAGATACCAGCTTGAAATGAAGAAATTTCAAGAGGCGTTAAACGCACGTTAAGTCTTTTATTATACTGAGGAGTACTTAGGTACTCCTCTGATTATGTCCGTTTCTTTTATTACAGGCTATAAAAATTATAAGGGTATATTATTGATATGAAGAAGGAAAGCAGATTTGTCAGTACTTCGGAAACCACGTGTTATTTCGTGAAGAGATAACAACAGTAATCAGTCAACTTCGTTAAGAAGGAAAAGCATTATGAAAAACAAAAGTATCACTTTTACAACAAAAGGTAATAATGGCGAAAGTATCAGTGGGTTTTATTCTAGAGATAAGGATAAGATCGTTTTAATGTTGCCAAACAGTGGTAAACTCTACGAGATGCACATCGTAGGCGCAAGCCAATCGTGCCCACACCGCATTTATCTATTAGATGGGGATGAGGTCACCGTCAACTTTAATGAGGATAGTGTGCCTGCAACATGGAACATATTGACGGATGTCGGTCACGATCTATACCAAAATGTTATCGGTATGGAAAATCGTGGTGCTCGTTCTAACCGTACTCCAGATACGGTTTTTATGGATTTAGCAAGAGCTTTCCGTAAAGACTTAAGCACACTCGTCGCTCGGGTAGAGAACGTCAAACTTGCCCGGCCTGAATGGGAGTTTCTCACTGAGGTGCTTTCAGAGAATAAAGAAAAATGTATTGATTGCCCTACTCTCTCAGGACGATCATTGGCTGTCCCTGCCAAAGAACACGAAACCGATGTTATCTGGCTGTACAGATTAACCGATGAGTTCCCACGTAAATACTACATGGGGGATTGCGGATTCATTCTTCAAATCCACGTAACGTATGATGACAAACTCATTGCGTTAAAAGAAGCGATGAAAACAGCCTTGCTTGGTATGAGCACAGCGATGTTTATCTGCAAGAACAGCTAACTAAGCCGACATGGAGTGTCTGGAAGTCCAGACACTCTTTTATTTTTTAATCCAAGAGGAAATACAACATGGAAAACAATATCGTTTTAAGAAAGGAAGGTGCCAGTGGGGCCTATGCTCTATTAACCTATAATCCTAAAACAGGTGGGTTGGCTGTTAAGATCAATACCGCTCTTCTTAGTGTCGGTGCAAAACTTGATAGCGATAACCACTGGGTGAATGATGGGCCTGCCAAATATAACAGTGAGAACCATTATATCTTGGGTGACGATAACAAAAGAATAGACGTGGATATCTCCAAAGTATTGGAGATGCGACACAGTGCAGTATTTAGCACCAACTTTGAAACACTGGCGAACAAGATTGGTACGACGACTCTTTTACGAGATGAACATCTTCGTAAACGCCACCCAGGCGATTTCATCCGTGCGTTAGAAAAGCAAGGGTTTGAAGTAATCGAAGAGGAAGAACTCCTATCTAGTCCAAGATTCAAAGATAGAGGGGAATACTACATCGAGTGTTTAAGTGATGATAACGAAGTAATGAGCAAGGAAGGATATCAGTTCCTTGACTTACCAGTAGAAGATGGTGTTGTTGCTATCCTTTTGAATGCGAAATACTGGACGAAATCCCGTATCATCAGTTATGATGCTGTCGATGATAAAGCAACAATCTACAAACTTGGTCCATATGGCGAGTTAATCGCGGATGAAAACTTCTTGAAAGAAAACGGTATCAGCAAGGTTGCTAACCTGATTTCACTTTGTAAGAGCCAATATGAAGTTAACATTCGTCTTCACCAACTCAATGAACTTTATCAGTTAGAGCATGGCTAATAAAGTTACAACATAAATCGAGGGACTCATGACGAGTCCCTCTTTTTTACCCGTTCTATCCTCTTTTACAAGGATATATCATTTTCGTGAGGAAACAGAAATAACCCCTTTGTTTCACCACGTTTAAGGAGTAAGAATGTACAAAACACGTCCTGGTAGAATATAAATTATACCAGATAACTCCAACTTTCTCATAATGAGGATTACATATGAACATGAATAACACAGAACTGTTTTATTCCCTACCAAGTGAATTCAAAACAGTTTACATGTTTAAGCTAGGTAGCGCCAATGCCAATCTATTCAAACGCCTTTGTAAAGGTATCCTGAACAATAACGTATCACTGGAAGAAAGCTTATTTTGTAAAGCTTACACCAGATGGATGTCAAGTCGCTATGGAAAAAGAGAGTCCGCTATCTGTCCATTCTTAACATAAAATGTGCTGCCATTACTAAATAGTAACACAAATCGAGGGACTCTTTTGAGCCCCTCTTTTTTCGTTAACGTCGAATTAGCATATTGTTTTTTTTCATTAGAGGTACAATAACGCACTCTCCAATACTGTAATTCTCATTCGCCAGTCTTCTAAGTCGAACTTATCAAGATAATACCTCGTTCCCCAAGGGCCATTATCGGAATAAGAGCAAAGTGTTAAAAGCTTAGGACAAGGACCGTTCGCGATGAAGATAATCTTATCCTCTTCCAACTTAATTGTTGTTTGAGTAAAACCTTTTGCATCGAAATAAGCAAGTCGGTTCAATGGGTCGTAGCGGAAACGAAAGAGTCTCGGGTCTTCTATTTTGAAAGCCCAAAGAACGATAGGGATTAAACGTTTTAATGCCAATACATCTTTCATGTTTTGGTCTGAACGTTCTGCTTTGACCCCGTATGCTGGACAATCTTCATTTTCGTGTACCATATAAATAGGAATACCAGAAAGCTGTTTTGAGGCGATAACATAAACACCATCGCGTTCTACGTACATGTCCACATTTTGTCTACACGAAATCGCTTCTTTCGCACAATGAAATGGAACAGGTCTTCCTAGTAAGAGATTAAGGAAGAAGATGGTACGATGAGAGGGTTCTTTACTATAATACCCGTATAGTGATCTAGTACCAGTATCAAGCTCTACGACAAGGTTTTTGTTAAGATGATCGATACTAACCGTTCTTACACTACCACTCCCATGGTACAACTTACCGATAAGCTCACCCTCTTTCTCTTCGTATTCGATTTTCTTTACATTGTTGATATTACGATAGTGATTTGCAAGCTCTTCTAGCATCTCTACAAATAAGACGCATTTGGTTCTCTCATCTAGTCCAGTGGGTGAAGGACTTACGTGGTCACACATATCGAAATTAGTCATTTCTCTTTCTCCTTACTGTTTCTCTTGTCTTAGGGTGGCCCGTTTTTCCCAATCGGCAAAGGTTTCAAAATATCTTGGTAGTCCACTACTTTTCTTCGCTAAGAACTGCATGATACTAACCGGGATGCGATAAATATACTGACCTTTTACCGGGTCTTTTTCTTTATCTAACAGTGGTGTGATTAAACCAAGTTCACGTTCACTGTTGATGAGGATGTCATCGTTTTCTACCGATATAGCAATCACATTATCCTCATGGTCGGTAATCGTAAATAGACCCGTGATTTCACTATAGATGACAGTAAAATCTTCAAGAAGGGCTGGCGGTAGACCAAGAGAGACGATGATTTCATCAAGTGCGATAGTTAGCATGTTTACCTGATAAATACGAGGCAGGAAGTACATCTTATAGACTTCTGTGTTTTCACTGTGGTCAAATGCACTCCAGGAAAGTTCATCAATATCATGATGTTCACTGCCTAGTATCAGGGATTGAAATGGGGTATCTTTCTTATAAGACACCATAATGGCAAACTTATCTTTCCATTCGGGAAGATTGATGTTTTTAATGTCGATCATAAATACTCCTTAATTTATTTTTTGGTATATGCCTTTTGTCATACGTTGAAATACGTTTCTAATCGTTTTTATGAGGGTATATTATTTATTTGCAATAGACGTATTGCATCTTATAGTTAACCCTGAAAAATCTAGATTTAAGGAGTAAATATGATTAATCTCGATCCAGCCCGTACCGTGTATATTGGTCGGGAAACAACAAGAGGAACATTTGTCTTACTTTATAACCAGCCGAATGACGACCTATGCATCAAAAGTCATGGTGCGTCACACTACGCAGTACTTGTGACGATTAAACCAGATAACGAAATGCGCTTTGTCTGTATGAACCCGCATGCAGATAAGTTTATTAAAGGAAACGAAAGCCTTATCAAAAAGGCGTTTGCACGGGCATTCAATGGTGATCGCCGTTTAAATAGTGGGGAAGAATCCGTCATCAAACAAGTTCCGTTACTGGAATTTCTTCACGATAGTATCATGGAAGGTGTCCTAATCGACCAAGGAACCAGACGTCTTAATCCAGACCTCTATTTCAAACGATTATGGAATCTGCGTAACAATCGACCACTTGAAGGATCTAGTTATTCAGACTCACATGCATTAGAAGGGGTGGGGATTGAAACCCTCAACCATCTTTATCAGGTCTTGGATTTAGACTGTGAAAATAGCAAGTTTATCATGTCAGTTATCAGTGACGGTGAACTCATCTATCTCATGAAATATGCACCGACATTACCAAACGGTATAACCGTAAAAGGAGTGGTCGCCTATTACCTTGACAGTGATAAGGTTATCATTGCAATGGAAGATAAAAACCACCTTCTTATTCCAGTTAACCTAAAAGAAGGTAACAACGCTTTTCGGATTTACCTAAGAAAGCTTATCGTGACGATAGCAACTTGTCAAGAAAAGCTCATACCACTTTTTGATACGCATATCAGTATAAACAATTTCAAGGAGTAAACCGTGTACGTATTAAGAATGAATATCACGATGACACTTAACACCTCGAAAGGGGAAGTTGTCTTGAGTTATGACCCAGAAAAGGATTGGTTGTCTTTAGTCAATAATGCCGGCTCTTTTATCGATATCGGTAAAGACGGTGGCGTGCGCATTCGAGCAAGAGAAGCTATCCCTGAGATCTACTGGCATGAATCGACAACATTAGATACGGTACTTGAGAAGATGATCAAGGGAGAACGTTGTACCGAAGATGTTATCAAACGTATCTCCACTGATAAACATTACGGCGGTGTTTATGAGGTCATCGCCGATAAAGGTGTCCTAAACCAATCTCTTCGTTGTAAAGACCCGTATGAATATGGGAAGTTCTTATTAGATTACCGTAAGAAAGAGGCCGTTGATGTCGATAAGAATGCATTAGAAGAAGCCCTCTTCGACTACTTTAAACAAGACGATCCGCCTAAAACATTTAATATTTCTCTGGGGAAGGCAGAGCGTTTTAGTGTTAGCGTGTCACACGCTGCATCTATCAACGGCAATACAATCCAGCTAGCCATGGTGGGTGATCATAAATACGATAAGACCTCTGTCTACTACCTTGATCCGAACGAAGATAAACTTCGCATGGTATCACTTACGGATTTGTGGCATATGATGATAACCCAGGAGGAAAAGAAGTAAGATGTTTAAACGACTTATCAACCATCTTTTCGGTGGTGTCACCATGGAAGAAGAGATCCTACGTGTCATCGATAAACCGATGCTTGGGATGTGCCATCGAACCCATTTCATTTTATCTAATAACTACCAAGTCCATGTCTTCGATAACATCGTTCTCGATGACGGGTATCTAGGACGTTGTGCTGTAGTAACAGATGTAAATGGTGGTATAGAGGGTATCTATGACTTCGATGGTAAAAACCTTATCAAGAAAGATACCACCAATTTTGTATTAACGTGCGTAGAAAGACGCAGACATGATAAACAAGGAGAAAACTCATGCAAGAAAATGTAGCTGAAACCCCAGTAGAATATGCAAATGGGCTTATCGTTATTCGTTACGTACAAGATGATTGTACTGTTGCTATCACGGCAGGTCGTTATCGTGGTGCTGAAATCCAAATCAGTAACAAAGATAGCAGTGAGGCACTTCGTGTCGTTCATCACTTTGGTGAGGAGAAACGCTTTGGTCATTACCGAAAAGATCGTATGGTGTCTATCCTAAAAGAAGGTGGCAGAAGCGGTTTTACGTTAGTCAGTGGTCCAGAAGAAACACCATTTGCTGCTCAGTTAAATGCGGTCTATGAAAAATACCCATGTCTTAAAGATGTTAGCGTATTTGAAGGAGACCCCGATGAGTTAATTCATGAGCTTACCGATAATAAATATCGTGATACTGATAACGGATGGCATTTGGTAACTTCTGCTGAACTTGGTGGTGGGCGGGTGAAAGAGACACTCTATCACCGTTTGAAAGACTCTCGAGACGCGTATAACGATGACATTTCTGTTGTCGGTCACCTTGCTGGTAAGTTTGTCTTCAGTGACAACATGGAGTTTGGGACTAACCATTATGAGCGTTATGGATTTATCGTACCTACTACTACTGCTGGGGTGAAAAAGATAATGGTTTATCGTACCAACCGTCACGATTTCATTGTTGCAAAAGAAATCGTCGTTAGTGCCGATAAAGAAGAAGTTTTCGATAAGTTTGTCGAGCTTTGTCGGATGACACTGGCGATCCACAATGCCTCTGAAGGTTCTCGTGAGCTTTTGAAAGGATTGGTGGATTTCGATATCTGGATAGGCTAATCTAAGGAGATAATGCATGAAAGAAAAATAAATCAAGAAAGACTCATCCCTGTACAGGAAGATAAGTTAGTTAAACTCCATGCTTGTCTAAACAAAGGGAATAGCGATGACGACATCTTAGTCGATCTCGAAAAACGTGGCACAATGTCGGCAAACATTGTCCTCAACGAGATCTTCTCCGAAGGTGGTGAGAATGCCGCCATGATATATGAAAAGATCAAGACGTTTACTTCCGCGTGGAAAATCGTAAGAGCTTATATGAATAGCTATGATGAGATTCGGTTCCGTTATGATAACGAAACCAATGAGTATGCTATTCGTGTATTAAACGACAAGCTTCCTTCTAATACGATTGTGATTATCTTAGATGATGATAATGATCTTATCCACGTACACGCAAATCGATCCATTCCTAAAGCACTTGCTGATATGATGGAAGTCCACGAGCCAACTCGTGAGCATTTCCCTCACTATTATCGTGTGACGAAACGTCGTTTCGTGGAACTCCTCTTGGAGTCTCTTAGCTGGGAAGAGTTATTAACAATCGCATTCGGTAAGTAGTAACCAAATCAGAGGCTACCAAATGGTAGCCTCTTTTTATGTTAAGGAGAAAACATGTCAGAACAAACATCGTCTGATGTCCCGCATATTCGACGTGACCATTTTACTGGCGCTCGTATAACGATAGAGGATGGTATCGTCAACAGAACGATTCACTTCCATTCGATTGGAAATGTCGATTATGAGACTTGTGTTGAACGTCTTAAGGAGCAAGGTGCTGGGAGTGTCCGATTTCTTGATAAACTAGATAAGATCTTGTCGGCTGTCGAGAAGATTGGACGCTTTAAGAAAAATGTAAAGGAAATCCAAATCCTTTACTATCCAGGTCGAAACACGTACAAGGTAACTCTCTTTCCTTATAAATTGCCTTATTTTAGTTTTATCATTCGTTTTAATTATAATCTCACAATAGGATTCATTTACACGGATAAATGCTTTCATGAGTTAGATAAGTTTGCAGATGATAAACAAAGTCCGGTGTTACGTGCGGTATCAAATGAAAGAGGGATAAAGTTTTTACTTATCGTAGAACTTGCTCGTCTTGATGAACTAAACGCGGTTACCAAACCAGAAACATCTAGAAAGCGACTTGTGTGAATCAAGTAACATAAAGCAGAGGCTACCTAGGTAGCCTCTTTTTTTTTCATGCTATTTAGATACCACATGTCCTAGTGTATCGACATACCCCATCACGATAACATGCCCTAATAGATATAATACCGGAATATAATAGTATCTATCAAGATCATCCCACCGACTACAGGCTTCAAGTAGTCGCATCACTTCCTGAGGACACAAGGCTTCTCGTTTAAGGTAACGATAAACTTGTAATTCAAGACGTGACATCTCATCGGCTTTTTCCAAGTAGAAATACTGGCTAAAGACATAGTCCATGTTCATGCCTACGTGGTAGATATACCGACGGTTTTGCTTGATATCCTCTTCTGGATAGATAGGTATCTCAGCAGGTGCACTAAAACGTGGATGATAAGTGACACCTGTTGCACTTAGGATATCTTTATACGGATAGATGAAATGCGTATATTGACCGAAAGAGGCATTCCAGATCATTTCTGCATTACGCATTTCCATCGCACCGATGACATTAAACTTCGTCATGGCATCATCAAGGTCTAACCAATCCTGGTTCATTAACGCATCCCAAATACTCCAACCTTTATGCTTATCCAACAAGTCTGTTCGAATGCGACGTACCTTATAATACTCCGGATAACGAGAGGTATCGACTAACGAGAGTAAGAACTCGTTATGCTTGATATCACAAGTACGATGTCCATTATTTAAAGGCACAGTAAAGCTACAGGTCTCTTCATCATAGAAATGCCGGAAGTACTGTTTAATCAGTCTATCTAAGGTCATTTCGATGTTCGCAAGATTACTGTAAGTCTGTTCTTCAACAAACGCACTGTTGCCCATACGAAGACGTTCGAGTGAAAAGACAACCGTATCAATCGTCTTTTTCTTTAAGTCCTCATGGGCTTCCTGGGTTAAGAACTGTCTTACAAAATACTCGACTTCCCAAGCGGTATTACGTCTTACTGACAATTTCTTAACAGAGGTGATTTCAAGCAGACCACTTCGTCCATCCCCGATATCAGCGATAAACATATCCCCTTTATTCGGTTTAAAGACGGGATAAACATGGGCAGAACCCGTTAGCTCATCTTCCTTAAAAGACTCATCGTAGTTATAGGATAGAGGTGATGTCACACGTAGTTCAAAATGCTTGATACAACGATATTGCTGGAACGCTGCACTTCTGTCTTTTGACCACGCATGGGTTTCATCATCTTGTCCTAGGTATTGCGAATAGTACTCACACTCCCAAGGAGAGCCTTCCATAAATGAGATGATATTTAAAATATCTTCACTTTTACTGTCGACCTCTACCCCGAGATACGGGTTATTGTGTAAAGGCAGTTTCACTGTCTCTTCTTGAGAACAATGATTCACTGGGTCAAGAGTTTGCACTTCTTGAACACTGATTTCTACCTTTTCATCTGCAACCACTTTCTTTTTATCGTCTACCACCGCTCGACGTGGGACGACTTCTTCAAAACTAAATCCACTCATCAAAAATCCTCCTGTCGGTTAGCGGTAACATACGCCTTATTACGAGTACGCATCATACCAGAGGTATTAATGCTTTTATCGTGGTTTTCGATCCCCCCGTTTAAGAACTGCGTCACTTTTTCGATATCTGCGATACCATAGAAGAGTTTAGCCACTTCTTCTGGGTTATCATGATGGGCTTTTAAGAACTCAAATAACGGTGCTTGGAAGTTCATTAAGATCTTATGGCGCTCTGGTCCATTATCGAAATGATACCAATCTTCTTTTGCTTCCTCTACTGATTTATATTCTGGATGTTGTTCCATTAACCATTTATAGAAGAAGGCTTCGATATGCTTGCCATGTGGCATGTTACGCATCGGAAGATTTAACATCAATC
>ENA-OWLM01001120-OWLM01001120.1-metagenome-genome-assembly--contig:-NODE-1120-length-10014-cov-3.222713_pt1 | contig 10014 bp, 8 predicted proteins | sample MGYA00245349_ERZ651102 | MGnify/ENA primary metagenome ERZ651102 (study PRJEB26857, sample SAMEA4031759) | metagenome | biome: human; feature: oral; material: saliva | place: Philippines | collected 2014... | reverse complement strand
ACTATGTAAAGCACGGCTACCTCAGTGGAGCCCTAGCCCACGATGAAGAACGCGACCTGCTGTACGTTGCCGACTACGGCGAAAGTAAGCAGATTAGTAAAGACGCCGGGAACGTGGCGGGATTTGACGCCCGCCAGAACAAGGTAGTCAAAGATGTGCGCGTATCCCCCAGCGAAGTAAACTTCCTCACGATTCAGGGCGACGGCTCCGTAGTGGCTGTTTCCCGTGATAAAACGTACAAAAACACAAATGTGGACTTCCGCATTGACCCCACCACCGGCGAGTACCAGAGCGCCAGCGTGGACGAATACCCCGGCAAGGAATCTGTGAATATTACTGCAAACACGCTCTCCCGGTTCAAGGCTGAAGATGCAGGTACCGCGCCCGGCGAAACCAAACGGATTATCGACCCTGCGTCCGCGCCTGAACATGATGTCCTGCACCATTCCCCGCGAGGCCGTGGACAGCGGCTGGAACTTCCTGGAGGAAATCGCGCCATGACCCAGACTTCCGCCCCGATCGCCGTGCCGCTGTACCGGCTGGCCCACAGCCGCTCCGGAGACAAGGGCGACATCTCGAACCTGAGCCTTATCGCCTGGGACCCCGAATGCTATGACGTGCTGGCCGCGCAGGTCACCGAGTCGCGCGTCGCGGCGTGGTTCGCCTATCGCCACCCCGCGCGCGTCACGCGCTATGCGCTGCCCACGCTACACGCCATGAACTTCGTGCTCGAAGGCGTGCTGGACGGCGGCGTCAACGACGCGCTGAATCTCGACACGCACGGCAAGAGCCTGTCTTTCAGATTGCTGGACATGACGGTGGAGGTCAGCCCCGCGCTGGCGAGCCGGCTGCCAGACATACCCGGCGACCGCCCTGCGGCCGCCTGACTTCCACACCCATAAGAAAACACCACAGGAGACACACCCATGCGCATCGCTACCAAAGGCCGACTGGCCTTGCTGCTGGCCGCCCTGCCCTTCGCGGCCATGGCGCAATTCCCCGCCAAGCCCATCACATTCATCGTGCCCTTCGCGGCGGGCAGCGCCACCGACCAGATCGGCCGTGCCATCGGCCAGGGCGTCACCGAACAGACGGGCCAGGCCGTGGTCATCGAGAACAAGCCTGGCGCCAGCGCGATGATCGGCGCCGCCGCCGGGGCGCGCGCTGCGCCGGACGGCTACACCGTGCTGATCACCACCAACACGACGCACGCCGCCAACGAACACCTGTACAACACGCTGACCTACGATCCGGTCAAGGACTACGCCCCGCTGACCCTGCTGGGCAAGGGCGGCCAGATCATGGTCGTCAATCCGAATTCCAAAGCCAAGACCGTGGGGGACTTCCTGGCGCAGGCCAAGCAGTCGCCGGGCAAGCTCAGCTTCGGCAGCGGCAGCTCCAGCAGCCGCATCGCGGGCGAACTGCTGCAGCAAATGGCGGGCGTGCAGTTGCTGCACGTGCCGTACAAGAGCAATCCGCTTGCAGTCACCGACCTCCTGGGCGGCCAGATCGACATGATGATCACCGACACGGCTACCGGCCTGCCGCAGGTCAAGTCGGGCAAGCTGCGCGCGCTGGGCGTCACCGGCCAGGCGCGTTCCCCGCTGGCGCCCGATGTGCCCACCATTGCCGAGGCCGGCGTCCCGGGCTACGAGATGGGCTACTGGTTCGCGGCCTACGCGCCGGCCGGCACGCCTCCTGACGTGGTCAAGCGCCTGAACGAATTGCTGGTCAACGCCACCAAGACCAAGCCTGCGCTGCAGTTCTACTCGCAGACCGGCACGGACGCGGCCACGTCCACGCCCGACGAACTGGCGAAATTCCAGCAAGCCGAATCCAGGAAATGGGGCGACATCATCAAGAAGGCCGGCATCCAGCCGGAATGACCGCGGGGCTTGGCGCCCGGCGCCCGCCCAAAACAAAAACCCATCGCGTTAGCGATGGGTTTTTTATTGGACTCAGGAAACCGCGACCGGATTACTTGTCCACGAACGCCCGTTCCACCACGTAGTCGCCCGGCTGGCCCACGCCCGGCGACACCGTGAAGCCGCGGCTGTCCAGCATGGCGCTGATGTCGGCCAGCATATGCGGGCTGCCGCAAATCATGGCGCGATCGGTTTCCGGATTGATCTGCGGAATGCCGATGTCGGCGCACAGCTTGCCGTTTTCGAGCAATTCGGTAATGCGGCCCTGGTTGCGGAAAGGCTCGCGCGTAACCGTGGGGTAGTACACCAGCTTCTCGCGGACGATGTCCCCGAAGAATTCGTTGTTCGGCAGTTCGCTTTCGATGAAGTCCGCGTAGGCAAGTTCGCTGACCCAGCGCACGCCGTGCACCAGGATGACTTTGTCGAAACGTTCGTAAACGTCCGGATCCTTGATGATGCTCATGAAGGGAGCCAGACCCGTGCCCGTGCCAAACAGGAAAAGGTGCTTGCCGGGCTTGAGGTCGTCGACGACCAGCGTGCCCACCGGCTTGCGGCTGACGAGGATGGTGTCGCCTTCTTTCAGGTGCTGCAGCCGCGAGGTCAACGGGCCGTTCTGCACCTTGATGCTGAGGAATTCGAGGTTTTCTTCGTAGTTGGCGCTGGCGATGCTGTAGGCCCGCAGCAGGGGCTTGCCTTCAACTTCCAGGCCGATCATCACGAAGTGGCCGTTGTGGAACCGCAAGGCCGCGTCACGCGTCGTGGTGAAGGAAAACAGGGTGTCGTTCCAGTGGTGCACGCTAAGTACGCGCTCAGTGTTGAAAGCAGCCATGTCGTATTGAGTAAGGGCGGACAGGGACCGGGCCAGGAGGTCCGGCTTGCGCCGCGAGGTCATTCCGAGCCGCAGAAAAGGCGCGGCCGGCATTAGGGTTGACCCTATTCTACAGGGTCTTGATGATAACTGCTCTCATTATTCCGTAATACCCTTATGCCATATTGATTGGGATCAACGGTCCGAGCCATAGACTTACGAGTAGTTGAACGGCGTTACGCTCTCTGTTATCGTCGCTCTCTCACTTGATAATCATTTTCGTTAGCAGACCGTTTTTAGCGGCGAGGCGTGTTGCGCACCGCCGCTATCCTGGTTTCAGCCCTAGCTGGAGTTCCTTCATGATCAAGCGTCCCCAATTGAATTCGCTGCTTCGCGCCCTGGCGCTGGCCGGCGCCGCCGCCTTCACCGTATCGGCCAACGCAGCCGAGGAAGTCAGCCTCTACACCACCCGGGAACCCAAGCTGATCCAGCCGCTGCTGGATGCCTTCACGAAGGAAAGCGGCATCAAGGTCAACACCGTCTTCGTCAAGGACGGCCTGCTTGAGCGCGTCAAGGCCGAAGGCGCCAAGTCGCCCGCCGACGTGCTGATGACCGTGGACATCGGCAACCTGCTGGACCTGGTGGACGGCGGCGTCACGCAATCCATCAAGTCGAGCACGCTGGAATCCGTCATTCCCGCCAACCTGCGCGGCGCCGACGGCAAATGGTACGCCCTGTCGCTGCGCGACCGCGTGCTGTACGTGGAAAAGGACCTGAAGCTGGAATCCTTCCGCTACGAAGACTTGGCCGATCCCAAGTGGAAGGGCAAGGTCTGCATCCGCTCGGGCCAGCATCCTTACAACACCGCGCTGGTCGCTTCCATGATCGCGCATGACGGCGCCGAGGCCACTGAAAAATGGCTGCGCGGCGTGAAGGCCAACCTGGCGCGCAAGGCCGCCGGCGGCGACCGCGACGTGGCGCGCGACATCCTGGGCGGCATCTGCGACATCGGCCTGGCCAATGCGTACTACGTCGGCCACATGAAGAACGCCGAACCCGGCACTGACGCGCGCAAGTGGGGCGACGCCATCAAGGTGATCCGCCCGACCTTCGCCAACGCCAAGAGCGGCGGCACGCACGTGAACGTCAGCGGCGCCGCCGTCGCGGCCCACGCGCCGAACAAGGCCAACGCGGTCAAGCTGCTGGACTTCCTGGTTTCCGAACCGGCCCAGGCCCTGTACGCCCAGGCCAACTATGAGTATCCCGTCCGCAAGGGCGTGAAGCTGGACCCCGTGATTGCCAGCTTTGGCGAACTGAAGGTCGATCCCCTGCCCCTGACCGAGATCGCCAAGCATCGCAAGCAAGCCAGCGAACTGGTGGACAAGGTCGGCTTCGACAACTGATAAGCCGCCGGACCGCCATGCCCGCGGGCATGGCGCAAACCTGCGGCAGTGACACGCGCGCGCCCTGACACCGGGGCCGTGCGTAGGGCCTGTTCCCTCTTTTTGGGGGAACAGGCCTTGCCTTTGATGCAATCGACTTTGAAGCATGCATACAGAATCCTTGCCCCGGCCGCTGCGTCTGCGCTGGTCTGAACGGGGGGCCGGCTGGCTGGCCGGCGCCGCCCTGATCGCGCTGGCCGTGCTGGCGCCGGTGCTGACGCTGGGCTGGTGGGCGCTGGGCGGCAGCCTGGCCCATTGGCAGCACTTGGCCAGCTACGTGCTGCCGCAGGCGCTGGCCAACACCGCCATGCTGCTGGCCGGCGTGGGCATCGTGGTGACGCTGCTGGGCACGGGCGCCGCCTGGCTGGTGACAGCCTACGACTTCCCCACGCGCCGCATCCTCACCTGGGCCCTATTGCTGCCGCTGGCGGTGCCCACCTACATCATTGCTTTTGCCTACCTGGACCTGCTGCACCCCATCGGCCCGATCCAGACCGCGATCCGGGCGCTGCTGGGCTACGACAGTCCCCGCCAGTTCCGCCTGCCCGACCTGCGCTCGATCTATGGCGCGATCTTCGTCCTGGGCTTCGTGCTGTATCCCTACGTCTACCTCAGCACCCGCGTGATGTTCATGACGCAGGCCGCCAGCCTGCTGGAAGCCGCCCGCACCCTGGGCGCCGGCCGCGTGGCGGTGTTCTGCCGCGTCGCCCTGCCCCTGGCGCGCCCGGCCATCGTCGTGGGCGTGAGCCTGGCGCTGCTGGAAACGCTGAACGACATCGGCGCGTCCGAATTCCTGGGCGTGCAGACCCTGACCGTCTCGGTCTACACCACTTGGGTCACGCGCTCGGACCTGGCGGGCGCCGCGCAGATCGCGCTGACCATGCTTGCCATCGTCATCGGACTGATCCTGCTGGAACGCCATGGCCGCAAGCGCCAGCGCTACGCCAACACGCAGCGCATGCGCCCGATGCAGCCGCGCCGGCTGCATGGCGTACCTGCCTTGGTCGCCGCCGTGCTGGGCTGGATCCCCGTCCTGGCCGGGTTTGCCGCGCCCGCGCTGTACCTGGTCGTGGAAACCTACAAGCGCCTGCATCTGGTGGGCGGCGTTTCGGACCAGCTTGCCCGGGGCTTGAGCAACACCCTGATCGTGGCGTTCAGCGCCACAGTGGTCACGCTGCTGTGCGGCCTGGTGGTCGCCTGGGCCGGGCGGACCCTGCGCGAAAGCGCCGGCTTCAATCCCGGACGCGCCTGCGCCCGCATCGCCAGCCTGGGCTATGCCGTGCCCGGCACCGTGCTGGCGATCGGCCTGCTCACGCCTTTCGTCTGGATCGACACCGCCGTCGCCCGCGTGTTCGGCGGCGCGGGCCTGTTCATGATGGGCTCGATGGGCGCGCTGGTGTGCGCCTATGCGATCCGCTTCCTGGCGATTTCGACAGGCGCGCTGGAAGCGGGCCTGGCGCGCATTCCGCCGTCGCTGGAGCAGGCCTCGCGGCTGCTGGGCGAGACCTCGGCCGGCACGCTGCGCCGCGTCCACCTGCCGCTGCTGCGCCCCGCCCTGGCCGCCAGCGCGCTGCTGGTGTTCGTGGACGCCATGAAGGAACTGCCCGCCACGCTGCTGCTGCGGCCCATGAATTTCGACACGCTGGCCACATGGCTTTATGCGGAAGCCGCGCGCGGCACGTACGAGGAAGGCGCCGTGGCTGCGCTGGCGATCGTGCTGGCCGGCCTGCTGCCCGTCATCCTGCTGGCGCGCACCAATCTGAAAATGGGACATTGATCACCGTGCCCGATCTGCTAGAAATCGAACACATCTCCCTGGCCTACGACACGCCCGCGGGCCTCAAGCCCATTGTGCAGGACCTGTCGCTGGGCCTGCCCGCAGGTCACATCGGCTGCCTGCTGGGCGAGTCCGGCTGCGGCAAGACCACGGTGCTGCGCGCCATCGCCGGCTTCGAGCCGGTGCGCGCCGGCCGCATCCTGCTCGACGGCGCGGTCATCTCTTCCCCGACCGAACAGGTGGCGCCGGAGCTGCGCCGCGTGGGCATGATGTTCCAGGACTACGCGCTGTTTCCGCACCTTACCGTGGCGCTGAACGTGGCGTTCGGGCTGCGCAAGCTGGCCCGCCCCGAGCGCGCCCGCCGCGTCGAGGAAATGCTGGAACTGGTGGGCCTGGCGCACGCCGCCAACAGCTATCCGCACGAGATCTCCGGCGGCCAGCAGCAGCGCGTGGCGCTGGCCCGCGCGCTGGCGCCCTCGCCCGACCTGCTGCTGCTGGACGAGCCGTTCTCCAATCTGGACGTGGACACGCGCGAACGCCTGGCCTTCGAGGTGCGCGAGATCCTGAAGACCACGGGCCACACCGCGATCCTGGTGACGCACAACCAGGCCGAAGCCTTCGCCATTGCGGACCGCATCGGCGTGATGTCCAAGGGCAGGATCGCGCAGTGGGATACGCCCTACAACCTGCACCACAATCCGGCCGATGCTTTCGTGCGCGACTTCATCCGCCGCGAGGCGCTGGAAGAACAGCGCGAACAGGCCTTGGCGCGCGGCCGCTAGACCGGCGTGCCGATCAACGCCCCAGTACATCGAGGATGCGCTCCCGATGTACTGGCCGTGCGGATCAGACCCGCGGCTGCGGCAGCGGGATGAACTCGGTTTCGTCGCCCGGCACGGTCTGGTTGAAGCGATTGCGCTGCCAGTCCTCCTTGGCCTGCTCGATCCGGTCCTTGCTGCTGGACACGAAGTTCCACCAGACAAAGCGCGGACCGTCCAGCGGCTCGCCGCCCAGCACGGCGAAGCGCGCCGCCGTCTTGGCCCGAATCTGCACGGGCTTGCCCGGCGCAAACACCACCAGGCGCCCGCTTTCGTAGGTCTGGCCTTCGATTTCCACAGTGCCCTGCGCCAGGTACGCAGCGCGTTCCTCGTGTTCGGCCGGCAGCACCATCGTAGCGCCCGCCTGCAATTGCAGGTCGCCGTAGAACAGCGGCGACAGCGTCTTCACCGAAGAGGTCTTGCCGAACAGTTCGCCCGCCACCACCTGGGCGCGCACGCCCTCGCCTTCGATGACCGGCTGCGCATCCAGTCCGTAATGCGTAAAGCCCGGGTCGGTTTCCTCGTGGGCTTTGGGCAGGCCCACCCAGATCTGCAGTCCACAGAGGCGCTGCGGCGCCAGGCGGCTTTCCGGCGAGGAGCGTTCGGAGTGGACGATGCCGCGGCCCGCGGTCATCCAGTTCACTTCACCCGGCAGAATGGTCTGCGTGTGGCCCGCGCCATCGCGATGGACCATGGAGCCTTCGTACAGGTAGGTAACGGTGGACAGGCCGATGTGCGGGTGCGGACGCACGTCGATGCCGGCGCCCACGTCGAAGTCGGCGGGCCCCATGTGGTCCAGGAAGACGAACGGACCGACGGTGCGGCGTTGCGCGGACGGGATCGCGCGCAGGACCGAAAAGCCCCCAAGGTCGCTGGTGCGCGGCACCACAACGGTTTCAATCTGGCTTTCGCCGGCTTCGGACAGGATCGACATGGTGCAGTGCTCCGCATGAATGGGCCAACGGCCATCTTAAGGCCTTGCGGCCTGTTGAAAGTAAAGCCGGGCGGATTAGGAAATCCGCCCGGCGGCTGGCGTCAGGCCAGGTCGAACACCAGGACTTCGGCGTTCTTGCCGCCCGACAGCTCGACACGGCTTTCGTCCGTGATCGCCAAGGCGTCGCCGGCCGAAAGCTCGACGCCGTTGGCGACGATGCTGCCGCGAGCCACGTGGACCCAGGCGCGGCGGCCAGCGGTCAGCGTCAGCGCGGCCGACTCATCGCCGTCGAACAGCCCGGCATAGAGGCGCGCATCCTGATGGATCTTCATCGACCCGTCGACACCGTCGCCCGACACCAGGGCCTGCAGCCGGCCGCGCTTCTGCGCGTCGGAGAAACCGCGCTCTTCGTATTCCGGCGCGATCCCGGCGACGTCGGGTTCGATCCAGATCTGCAGCATGTGCGTTTCCGTATCCGGCAGCGGGTTGAACTCGGAATGCATCACGCCGCGGCCGGCGCTCATGCGCTGCACGTTGCCCGGCTGGATGGTCGAGCCGCTGCCCATGCTGTCCTTGTGGGCGATGGCGCCGTCCAGCACATAGGTGATGATTTCCATGTCCCGGTGGCCGTGGGTGCCGAAGCCGCGTCCGGCGGCAATGCGGTCGTCGTTGATCACGCGCAGCGCGCCGAAGCCCATGTGAGCCGGGTCGTAGTAGTTGGCGAAGGAGAAGGTGTGAAACGAATCGAGCCAGCCATGGTTGGCGTGACCCCGTTCGGCGGCGCGGCGGATCGTAAGCATCTTGAACTCCTGTTTCAATAATATGAATGATTAGGGCTGCTTCGTGGCTGGGGCTTTCTGCCCACCCGGTTTCGCTGCAAGCCCGGCATGAGTGATATTCTGCGCGTGCCGGCGCCGGCGTTTGGCGCTATATTTTGACGACTTCGTTCAATTATTTTGAATATCCATCTCGATGTCACTTCCCCCACAGCCCATCACGCCTGAACTGCTCGTCCTGGTGGATGCCATCGCCCGGCATGGCAGCTTTGCCAAGGCGGCCCGCGAACTGGGCAAGGTGCCGTCGGCCGTCACCTATTCCATCCGCAAGCTGGAAGACGGCCTGGACGTGCTGCTGTTCGACCGCTCGGGGCACCGGGCGCTGCTCACGCCCGCGGGCGAGGCGCTGCTCAAGGATGGACGTTATCTTCTGCAGTCGCTGGACGACCTGGCCTGCCGCGTCAAGCGCATCGCCACCGGATGGGAAGTGCAATTGCGCATCGCCGTCAGCGCCGTGCTGCCGTGGCGTCCGCTGTATGACCTGATCGACGAGTTCAATGCGTTGGGCAGCGCCACGACGCTGCGCTTTTCCAGCGAAGTCCTGAGCGGCAACTGGGACGCACTGACCTCGGGCCGCGCGGATCTGGTAATAGGCGCGGGGGCCGCGGGCGAGCCCACCGGGCCCTACCGGTCCCAGGCCATCGGCGTGATGCAGTTCGGTTTCTGCGTGGCGGCGCACCATCCGCTGGCATCCCTGCCCCAGCCGCTGTCCCGCGCCGACATTACGCGCTATTGCGCCGTGGTCGTCGCGGACACGTCGCGCAACCTGCCGGCGCAGTCGCGCGGCATTCTGTCCGAACAGCCCACGCTGGTGATGCCGACCATGCAGGCCAAGATCGACGCGCAAGTGCGCGGCCTGGGTTGCGGCTACCTGCCGCTGACCCTGGCCGCGCCATACCTGTCGCAGGGCCTGCTGGTGGTGTGCGAGACTGACGAAGGCATGTCCCTGACGGAACACGTCGCTTATGCCTGGCGGGCGGAACCGCCGGGCGAAGCCCTGAAGTGGTGGCTCAAGAAGCTGGAATCGCCCAGGCTGTGCGAAAGCCTGCTGGGGCTATAGCAGCGCGGCCGCGCCCAAGAAAAGGCGCCCGCATTGCGCGGGCGCCCTGCCTCATTCGTCCTCGATGCCCAGTTCGCGCAGTTTGCGCGTAATGGTGTTGCGGCCGATGCCCAGGCGCGACGCCGCTTCCACGCGGCGGCCGCGGCTGGCGTCCAGCGCGCTTTGCAGCAGGATTTTTTCGAACTGGCGCGTCAGCGTGGCCATCACTGCGGGCTCGCCGCGCTCCAGGCGGTACTGCGCATCGCGCAGCAGCGAATCCTGCCAGTTGCGCGGCGTGCCGTCGTCCGCGGCGGACGCTCCCGCCTGCACCACGGTGCCCATGCCGGCGGCCGGCGCCGCGGGACGCAACGGCGCGGACCCGGCGGGCGGCTGATGCTCCATGGCGCGTATCTCGGGCGGCAGGTCCGCACGCTC
>ENA-OWLM01001118-OWLM01001118.1-metagenome-genome-assembly--contig:-NODE-1118-length-10034-cov-5.553162_pt1 | contig 10034 bp, 11 predicted proteins | sample MGYA00245349_ERZ651102 | MGnify/ENA primary metagenome ERZ651102 (study PRJEB26857, sample SAMEA4031759) | metagenome | biome: human; feature: oral; material: saliva | place: Philippines | collected 2014... | reverse complement strand
CGGCGTTCACAACGAGAATAAGCATGAAAGTATCTTCTTTCGTAGTTTTCTTTTCGTTCCATTCTCGCACTTTTCGAGCCTGCGTGCGAGACGGCCCCGGCTGTGTTTTTGGCGGGGGTTTTTACTGGGGCAGCGTCGGGGGTAGGAGGCGTGGGTTTGGTGGGCTCTTTTCTTTCTCATCCGCCTCGGGTAAGTCCAGCGATGTCGCCTCACGGTCAGGTGTGCACAGTGTGGCGCCGTACTCGTTCAGAAGTGCCACCGACGAATCGGTCCACGCTATAGGTTTGGCCCTATAGATTCGCATTTCGTCCTCGATAGTTCTTGGAGAAAAACGTAGTACTTGGGTCAGCTCACGCATCTAAATTCACCACTTCTTTGAAACGATCAAGGTTAGAGCGCGAGTGAAGGACAATCACAACCTGCTTGTCACTGCCCTCGATAGCGCACACCATCGATTCGAGCTCAGCGCGCTCCTCCGATGGAGTGAGACCCTTCAAGGTCTCATCAAGCAACACAAGCCGGGCAGCGCCTTCACGTAACACGGAACGCGCAAGCATGAGCCCGCTCGAATTCGATGCTTCAGATGCGAACGGATCGATATCTGGTACGATTACCACTTCGCCTTGGGGATACCGGCGGTATAGAGCATCAAGCATGACGGACTTCCCCGCGCCAGTTGGTCCAATCAAGGCAACCATAGAACACCCAGAGTCAAGAACACTCTCAAGCAGAGCCAGGTCAGCAGACCGCACGGGCGGATAAGAACGGTCGGCCCGGTACTCTTCAAGCATCCGAACACGCTCCGCAGTCAAGCTGACTACACCAACCTGTTGCAGCGTCTCCACCGTAGATTGGATGCCAGATGACAGAGTTACTGCAAAATATATTACGACCGCGGGAGCAACCACTGAGTTCGATCCTTCGACCATCAGTGCCAACACCACTGCAGAAACATTCAGTGACAACACAAGCACCTGAATCAGTCCCGTACGCAGTGCGTAGGCGTTCGCCAACTGAATCGAGCTACTGACGTATGCAGCCTCCGAATGAGCGTAGGCTTCTTCTCCAGCCCGACGCAGCCCTGCACTGACGGGCGCAGCGTGTAAGCCAGCCTGGGCACCAACCACCCCGATGAAGTCACCTCGGCGATTGGCAGCCGTCGTCGAGGCAGGGAGAATCCACTTTGAACCCTGACGCATAGCGAGCATCGCTAGGGGTGCTACCGCCAACACAGCGATTATGAACAGCGGGGCGCCAGCCACTGCGCCTCCGATGAGCATAAAGGTCTGTAGAATGACCATAAATACCGAACCCAGGGCGCTAGGCACCGACATCTGAAGGTCGGAGAAGTCTTCACCCATCCGCCCCATGACCGCACCGCTTGTTCTAGGACTAGCGAATCGATCGAGCCTCCGTATAATCCGGTCGTGCAAATCGCTCAGCCTAGCGATGGGAGCCCAGTAGAGCGCGCCAAAGAACATGACGGACCCAACAATTGCTGCCAGTGCGCAAGCAGCTGACACTCCAGCAACCTGAGCAGACAGCCCATCACTGTGAGCAATCGTCAATGCAAAAGCAACTTCCGATCCGCTCAAGAGTAGGGCGCCACACGTAATCCACACCAAATGCGGTCCAAACAACAACAGGGCCGATCGTCGGAATGTGGCACGCTTCGGCTCAGGGTCAGGAAGGTTCTGTCCCTCGCTCACATCCGTCGAACCAGCATCTACCCCCTTAGCTGCCCCGGGGCTATGAGCCTGCAACTCAAGAGGGTCTACCCTCGCATCATTGCCGGGGGTGAAGGCACTCGGTACGTACTCCTCCGAGCTTGCCAGAAGTGTGCACGTTGGCACGCACTCTAAGATCTTCTCGGCAACCACTTCTCGTGTTACAGGATCAAGCGCTGCGAACGTATCGTCCAAAATTAGCCAGTCCGGTTTGTCTGCCAAAACGATAGCGACAGCAGCACGGTGTCTCTCTCCTGACGACAAGGTTGCTGCGTCTTGCCAGAACCGCCCGATCACATCCTCAGTGAGCCCCATACTTAAAGCGAGGCTAGTGAACCGGGATACCTGATGTGGCGAAGCAGAAGCTCGCCACGCTGACAACACCGAATGGGACACTTCCGGGTTGCGTGGTACGAAAGCAGAATTGGGGGTGGTCACGGATGTGCGCAATGCTTCAGCGCGCTCAGACGTAGCTGCAAGCACCTCTCTAGAATTTGAAGGCTGCCCCACCAAGTCCTGCTGTTTAACCGTGCAATCTGGAGACGACTCGAGCTTGTCGAGCTCACGCATCATTGGCACAGCGAGCCGAATAACCCGATAGTTTACGATGTTGTTCTGCACCGCTGCGTACAGGTAGCGGGCTGCCAAAATAATTCCAATACCGAAATTAGCGGATGGCCAGAGCCACGCGCCGAGAACCGCAACCACAGCGAGCACCGCAGTTAGTGCTCCCCGTTCAAGGAATCCATTCAGGATCTGCAACGGGACCCGTCTGTGCAGAAGCTGCTCTTCGGTGTTTCGGATGCTAGCGACCTTGTCCAGGGCGGTACCCCAGCTGGGGATGCTTCGCCCTCGGGGTAGCGCGTTTGCTACACGCTGAATCCACTGCCTACGCTCTCCCTCTAGAGCGACGTACTGTTCCCATAGTCGGCCCACCAAGTTGATGAGACGGACGCTGACGAATACCAATCCAGTGATGAGCAACGTAGCGATGGCGCCGCTTGCACCATATAGCGCGAGCGAAGCCGCGAGAAAGGCAATAATCTGAACGGTTGAAACGGCGAAATCAACAACGAAGGCAAACTGGCTGATCTGTGCCGGGTATGTGAGAACATGCCCGTGAGCTTCCGGCGGATGGGATGACCTACCAAAGATGTCCCGGAAACGGCGGTATGTAAGCTGTCGAACCGCGATCGTGAGAATAAGCTCTTGGCGTTCCTTCACCCAGTACCCTAGGCTTTCAGCCAGGAAAGCGAAGATGAGTAACCAAATAGCACTGCCTGGGGTCCTCTCACCTGACGTTACCCAGCCGATACCTGCCGTAATCATCAGAGCCCCTGCAACATTCAGTAGGCCAGCGGTGAAGACGGTGAAACTCGTGCTCGTTGGCGCGAATACCAAAGCAAGCCAGCGGATCCGTCTCGGCAGGTTCCGCGCTATCCTTTGATAGCGCACATACAAGTGCTCGATGGGCATGTCTCTCAGATGCAGGCTAGGAGCGCTCTGTGCTTCGCCCCGTCGCTTGTGATTGATTACTATTACGTTTCTCCAGTCATTCGGTATTCGAGTTCAGGTGTACAGCCTCGTTAATAAGTTCGTCGTTCGGAAAACGGGCATGGAGGTCGTTGAGAGCTACCTGGACATCTATGCTCGGATCGAGTTGCGCCTGCGCGGCGCGGGATCTGGCTTGCACAGTCCATTCGGGCGTTTCCGCCTCATATGATGCGCGTAGCGTGTCCAGGACAGCCTCATCATCCCCAGGATTTGCTGCTTTCGCATACTCGTCTCTTGCGCGATGAGGGGCCCCTAATTGCATAAGGATGAACCCGAGAAGTCGGTGCGCTTCAGGCATGCTTGGGTCGAGCTCAACCGTCTATAATGAACAGCCAACGTCGGCTGAAATGTTGCCTTCTCGGGCACGCACTGAAATTGGGTACGAGGCAAATATACAACAATTTGACCAAAATCCAACATATAAGCGTGTCTGTCGGGCTCACCCCCGCGCATACAGGGAAAACCCGCCACCTTACCAATAAGGTGGCGGACATCCGCGCATTAATGCCCTCATCGGGTATCTACCCGAGGTGTTTTAGTCGCGTGACTAGGCATCACGCGGCACAGCGATGATGCTGAACAGCTGATGCAGCTCCTCCGGATGCACCTCAAAATACCCGCGATCCGGGCCGCTAAACATGGAACTCTGGTTCCAGCCGCGGCGGCCAGCACGCACATAATCAAACCGGAAATTACTACGCGCCGCCACATGATCCATGAAAATGCGAGTCGCACGACCATTACCCTCACGGAAAGGGTGCGCATGGTTCAGGTGCGCGAAAATCGCGGCGGCAGCCTCCACAAATTCCTGATGGTTCAGGCTCGCCCAGTCAGTCGCACGGCTAGTAGTGAAAACGTAGTCGAGGTACCGGTCAATATTCAAGGGCCCGCGCTGAACGCTCGCGAAAGCACTCACGCCCTTAGACATGTCCACGGTGCGGTACTCTCCCGCCCAGTCGTACACGTCCTGGAAGAGGTAGCGGTGAATGGCCTTGAGGTGCTCCGCGTCGAAGGTGTGGGCGATGAGCTCGGGGTCCTTGGTGAGCTCGTAGCCCCGGCGGGTGATGATGCGGTACTCGTAGAGCGAAAGCGCCGCGGAGTCCTTGATGCCCGGCTTGTTCCGCATGACGTGCTGGTACGGTTCGGGGTAGAAGTAGGCTTCCCAGTTCTTCTGCTGACTCACGGTTTATTCGCCCTCCTCTGCACTCTGCTGACCCGCGTTTTGGCTTGTCCGCGTCTGGTAGGCGAGCGCCTTCGCTAGCGCTTGCCGGTCGTATTCTTCTGCGGTGATTCGCCCGAACTCGTAGTCGATGAGTAGCGTGACGTCTTCGCGGGTGGGGTTGTCGCCTTCAAGCCAGGATGAGGTGAGGGGCTGCATGACGTTGCGGCGCTGCTCTTCGGTGAGCGGCTCGAATAGTTCGGGATAGCGGACGGGCAGGTCAAAATGATCTGACACTGTATGTTCCTTTCTTGACCTTCACGGATCGCCCTCACGGCTGGGTTGTGAGGGTGGGAGGTGACGGTTAGCTGAGGTGCAGACCGTATCTCGGCTCGTCGAGCAACACCTTGGAACCGGCACGCCAGTACACCGGTTCGTACCAGCGGGTGTTGTCGAAGACCCGCAGGGTATCCACAGAGGAGGCGAGCACCTGCAGGTTCGCGTGGGAGCTGTCGTAGCGGCGGCGGATATCTGCCTCGTCAACACCGTGCCCGCCCTTGGCAACGCGGGCGGCGACCCGGTCCACGGCGGTGTCGGCGCTGTTGAGCGTCACGTACAGTAGGGTCACCTCGTACCCTTGGGCGTGGGCGCGGTCGATGAGGTTCTGGAAGGATTTGGCGTTACCCGCAAGGGTGGTTTCCTGGTGGATGGACTCACCGGCCGCGAGCGCTTGGCGCAGGTCCTGCACAGTGTCTCGCATGGCGCGGGCGGCGTCGGCGGGGTTGCGCCAGTCGCCTCCTGCAGCGCGGAGTATCTCATCGGCATTGAGGCGGCGGGTGTCACCGAAAATCTGCGGGTTGGTGCGGTAGAGGGTGCTCTTACCGGCTCCGTTGACTCCGCCGATGATGATGTATTGGGGCTTCATGTGCGGCTCCTTAGACTGCCTAAACGGCTTAGACGACGAAGTTCTCGTCAGCGAGAACGATGCGCTGCTTCTGCTGCAGGGAGTAGGTCTGCAGGGCGAGGTAGAAGCGGCGTTTTTCGTCGTCGTCTTCGGCCTCGATAAGCGGGGTGAAGACCTCTGAGCTGTTGTCTACGAGGTACTTGTGGAGCGCCTCAAAATCGGGGGTGTTGTCTTCCATGGTTATTGCCTTTCCGGAAGTGAGTCGACGGGCTGGTACTGCTCGGTTGCGTTGGGTTCGGCGGAAGATTTTGCTTCTTGAGACCTCTGCTTATTGAGGGCGAGAGCATGTTCCAAAATCTGCTTTCGGTACTCTTCCCCGCTGATACGCCCTACGACAAGATCGATGAAACGGGCGACTTCTTCACGACTATGCTCGTAACCTGAAAGCCAAGAAGAGACGAGAACGTCGATAACCCTCCGGCGCTGCTTTTCGGTGAGTCCTTCAAATAGGTCCGGATACCGGAGGTGTATATCGAAATACTCTCCCATGAGTGTTCTCCTCGCAGGTGTGGTTGGTGGGTAGCTGTTTGTGGGAGCCGTCCACTACCTCGTGGGCGGGCTCCCTCTAAGCTACTTATTTTGAAGGCGGTGTTTTGCCTAGTCGGCAGGCTTTTCCGCTGCCTGCTTCTTCTCTCGTCGACGGCGACCCCACTCCCCAAATTCGGGGCGGCTCGTGTACTCGGTATTCCACGCCTCCGCGGTCACCGGCAACCAAATTCTCTTATTGCTGTGCGACATAAAATCGGGCTCGGGCAGCTCGCCTCGGCGGAGCAGACCCGCAGGAGTCATACCCAGAAAACGCGCCATTTCATTGACGCCTACAATCAGCATGCGATCCATTAGGTGGGTCCTTTCGTTAGTCTTCGCTGCGGTGGCGACGGATATACCATGCGCATACGTGGGTTACGACTGCTAGTACGGGGCGCCTCTCCCATACTCTTGGGAAGCACCTCATATATTCCAGCCTAACCCAGTTGCCGAAAACAGGCACTGCCCGCGGTCATTCTGGGGAGGGCACCGCCAAAATGACCCTTTGCGTTGCCGGAGATTCCCGCACTTGGTAGCCTTGAAGTACAAGTTAAAACTCATCTCGTACGCTCTGCAGCTGTGTGGCGTTGCTTGCCATATACGGTGAGTTCCTACCGGTTTTTATTCCCAGTAGGGGGTGGAAAGGATGGGGCTACGAAGGGAAGCCTATGCGGCCGAATTCGTGGACCTTGTCATGGGTATGAGGTGTGGTTCCAGTAGGGTAGCGCCTCATAACGCTTTAAGGGCGGGCTCTCACCGGGTTCGCCTTTTTTGTGCACCGAACCTAGATTCCGATCTCGCATGACTGAAACGGTTGCAGGGGTAGGTATAACCTCCGTATAGTGGGGGTTGTCAGGATAAAACGATAATTACCGCCCTCCGGGCCCAGGGATGAAGGCGCCAAGGTATGAAAGCTGGAGGACTCTGGCCGTTCTTGGCGATCCTGACACATAAGGCACCCTCAACGGGTGCCTTTTCTATTTAACTTAACGCTTCTGTAGGAGAGACGCAGATTTAGTGGGAATCTGAAGTATGGACGGACGGGAATGCGCCAGCCTCTTTCCACAGGCATACAGATTTAGGGCTTGAAATCTGCTCGGATTAGGCTATAAAACTTCCAAATCAATATCAACGGCAGGATATAAGAATTCGCTATCATGAAGGTATGTCAAAAAATTTCACAGAAGATGAAGATGCAATCCTGCCCGAGCACCGCATGAAGACTCTTGAAATCATTAAAGAGTACCAAAATAAACGTCTTGATTGGTATAGGGGGAATCTAAAGCCTATAGATAGGAATCCTTCACTTAAAAAACTACTTGCAAAGGATATCGCCATGTTCGCCGCACGTGGTATCACAACAGCAGAAGAGTACGTTGAAGCGGCATTTCATGCTATTGAATCCTCCTCGGAGGAAACAGTCATGGGTAACACTTGGCAACATATAATAGCTGAAATCTCGAATAATACTGTCGAAAGTGGTGACTTCACAACTGAACGTGATGGCATCATATGGGTTTGCGAGCTTAAGAGCCAGACCAACACCACAAATTCGAGTAGTTTCCCCCAGGAACTCCGTACTTTAAAGGCTCGAGTAGAAGGGTTAGGTAAACGTCGGAGAGCTTCACGGAAACAGGTGAAAGCCGCCATTTGCATCAGTCGAGACAATAACCCCAAAGATGAAATAAAGACGTATACACCATCAGATTTCCAATATGAAAACCGCGACTTGGCTGGCTTTGAGTATCGGTATATCAGTGGAGAAAAATTCTGGAAATGGCTTACAGGCTACTCTAGTGCGATTGGGCTACTAATGCCTCTAAGTCACAACATTACTGGAGGCAATGAAGTAGCAGAAGCCCGCACTCAGTGCATTCAAAGCCTTAAGTGCGAGCTTCTTGAGCTCCTCACGAAACATAACCTATCCAACAGTATCGATGATCTAGTTAAGCTTCGTGCCCTGATTTAGAATAGGGTTTCTGCACTCTTCTCCCTCACTGCCTTGGTTTCCCAATTCAGGTGATTAGTCTTCTTATACCTAGAATATGGGAAATCAGGCAGCTGGGGTTGCTCTTCTTTTCTCATATCAGCAATTATGGTGCGCCCAATAGCCTCCCCGAGAGGAACGGGTACAGCATTACCAATCTGTCGGTACTGGTCCGAGATAGACCCTGCAATAAACCAATCACGAGGGAAACCTTGGAGGGCTTTATACTCCTCAACACTCAACGGACGAAGCTCTATTGGATGACAAAGATCTGTAGCCGGCATTGTAGGACTTGTAACCAAAGTCGGGGACGGCTTCTTTCTGTCGATTCGGCGGTAGAAACCGGTCTTGCCGCCGCCAAGATAATATGCCTTTCCCAAAGCTTCCTTCTGGTCTTCTTCATCCAACGACGTCCAATATTGCCCTTCCTTAAGCTTCTTAAAGAACTTCAGCCGTTTTTCAGGGAATTGGGAATAATGATGTTCAACGCCTTCAAGACTTGCCATTACTTCACCAAATGTCCGCCATGCAGGTAGGCCCCATTTTTCTTCATTGCTGTGCGTTGGAGTCAGCCACGGAATAATCGTCCCATCTCGCTTTGCAATCAAAATTACTCGCTCACGTGTCTGAGCAGCACCATAGTTTGCAGCGTTATAGAGATTAAACGATACTCCGTATCCCATTTTTCGTAGATCTTCAAGAATGATACGTAAGGCTCCTCCTGAGACGGGTTTCTCTCCCGCTTTAAGAGGATATGGAGTAGAAAGCAGGCCACGAACATTTTCAATGACTAAGTACTTTGGTCGCAGCTCAGCAGCCAGCTCCAGATAACGCAAAAACACATTGCCACGAGGGTCATTAAAAGCCCTCTGCGAACCAGCAGTACTAAAAGCCTGGCACGGCGGACCGCCAAACATCACATCAATCTCGTCACTTTCACCCAAACCAGCTAGTGCACGAATCTCATCCGCTGACGTCTTCGCAATATCACCGATAAGTGCTGCGTCAGGACGATTAGATTGGATCGTCATTCGGGCTTCACGATTGTTTTCACAAAACAGGAGGCTAGTAATACCAACATTTTCGAGTCCAAGATCCAGTCCCCCGGCACCTGAGAAGAATGAAAGCCCAATAATCTCGGGCTTATCTAAGCTCTTTCGGGCGTGGTCTTTAGGCGCCTCAACAAGATTATTGCGCTCCATGTAAGATTCCACAGATTCTTGTGTGTAAATCTTTCGTTTGCCCACAAGTTCGAACTCAATCTCACCTAGATTACTCAGCCGCGTTACAGCAGCAGGCGAGAGGCCGAGCTTACTGGCAACTTCCTTGCCAGTCATCAACAAACCACGATTACCCATACTGGTCTCCAAAATGAAATAATAAACTATATTTGTAGACCATCATACCTTACTGAATCGGTGACTACCCAAAAGAAGGCGAGCTGTGTGCTACCTCACCAAAGCAATGGCCTACTTTGTATTACATCCATCCACTCAAACATAAAAGATGCCCCTGACAAGATAAGGGCTATTTTTGAGGTACTCAGCAGTCCTCGTGCCATCAAGATTTTGACTGGGCTGCAGCATATAGAAACGAGGACTATTCCGGGGTATTCAGGCGCTGGAGATTGCCACCCTGAATATGGGAATGGCGAGAAAAATAGTGTAAAAAATCGCCAATTTTTTCACTATCCCCTCTGATTTTCAGGAAATAGTGAAAAAATCCGCGATTTCTTTCATAATCCAGGTCATATATAGACGATTTGGGGTGCTACCCCCTTTCGCCACCCCGGCTAGAGCACCTCGGGGTGGACCGCCACCTCCACGGCGGCAGGCAGCACGCGCGCACTAATGCGGTACGCCGACGGCGCCGGGTCACCATCCACCTCAACCGGCTGCGCACCATCCGGGAACTCCAACACCACCTCAGACCCCACCAAGTGGCGAATCACCGGCAGCTCAACGCGCGGCGAACCCAAAATCGTGCGGCGCGTAACCTTCGCCATCAACAACCCCCACTCCACCAGGTCACGCGGCGACGCCACAATCACCTCAAGATTACCGTCATTCACATCCGTCATATCCGCCAGGCGAATACCACCCTGCAGGCGGCCAC
>ENA-OWLM01001116-OWLM01001116.1-metagenome-genome-assembly--contig:-NODE-1116-length-10043-cov-3.383260_pt1 | contig 10043 bp, 4 predicted proteins | sample MGYA00245349_ERZ651102 | MGnify/ENA primary metagenome ERZ651102 (study PRJEB26857, sample SAMEA4031759) | metagenome | biome: human; feature: oral; material: saliva | place: Philippines | collected 2014... | reverse complement strand
ACGGCTTGTTTCTCATAAAACGACGGCTTGTTTTTCATAAAATGACGGCTTGTTTTTCATAAAACGACAGCTTGTTTTTCATAAAACGACAGCTTGTTTCTCATAAAACGACGGGTCGACCATCTGCAATAGAAAAATGCTTGCACGAGCATTTTATGCAATCAATATGCAGATTTATCTTTCACAAACAACCTGATTTTACTCCCTTACCATAGAGTTTTAGTTTTTTGCTGTCACAAGTGTCACACTCTCGACGTAATCAATTATTTTTCAACGCATTACACATATATCAGAAAATTCTTCCTTATTTCAACCGCAAAAACACATATTTACACTACAAATCGCATATAAATACAGGCTAGTTATCGAGTTTTTTGTGTGCATATATGAAGCACATTAATCCCCATAAAAAGAGTGAGTGTGACACTTGTGACAGCAAAAAATCAAAACTATGGTTGGAAGGCGCACGCGCGTACACGAGAGACAGACACGAAAAGACACAAACACACATCGTCAACCTCTTGTTCATACTTTGAAACCACAAAATCCTACTCGTACGATCTACCACTTTCTACCACTATCCCAAGAAACTTATGGAAATCGCTACTCAATATCTAAAAATTGTCTACACCAGCATTTTTTAACGACGTTTTTCCCTCTTTCCCCCTAATTCCACCCATATATAAATAGACGGCTGTTCCCAAATAGCCAAATGCGAAAGACCAAGCAAACTAATTATGTGGCTAAGGATTGACAATCGTCGCGAAAAAGGTAGATTGACCGAAAAATTGCTGTCTTCAAACGAGATTAATTGAAAATTTGCAGCCTAGTTGCCGAATAATTTGTAACTTTGTGGCAGCGTCAACACACAACGCTAAGTCAGAATAACGCCAAGTCAGAAAAAGTAGGATGTCAGCTCAAAAAACATTTTGCTATTTCTCTTTCGCGCACTCTATCAGAATCATCAAAATCAACACTAATGAAACGAATACTGCTACTCTTTGTCGCTCTCTTTGCCTTGGCTGCATCGGCTTGCACCAACTTGCTAGTGGGCAAAAAGGCTTCTAAAAATGGCGAAGCCTATCTCACTTATAGTGCCGACTCATACGGTATGTACGGCCGACTCTTGCACTACCCTGCCGGCAAACACGCACCAGGCACTATGCGTCGCATCGTCGATGGCGACACCCACAAATATCTCGGTGAAATTCCCGAAGCTCCCATCACCTACAACGTGGTGGGCAACATCAACGAACATCAAGTGGCTATCACCGAAACCACTTTTGGTGGTCGTCATGAACTAGCTCCCAAAGACCCTATGGGTGGCATAGACTACGTGTCTTTGATGGCACTCGGTTTGCAACGCGCCAAGACGGCTCGCGAAGCCATTAAGGTGATGACCGATCTCGTGGCACGCTATGGTTATTCTTCTGAAGGCGAATCTTTCTCCATTGCCGACCCTAACGAGGTGTGGATTATGGAGATGATTGGCAAAGGCGATGAGAAAAAAGGTGCCGTTTGGGTGGCGGTTCGCATCCCCGACGATTGCATCAGTGCGCACGCCAACCAAAGTCGCATCCATAAGTTTGACTTGAAAGACAAAAAGAATGTGATGTATGCCAAAGACGTCATCAAGTTTGCGCGCCAAAAGGGATATTTCAACGGAAAAGATGCCGATTTCTCTTTCTCTGCGGCCTACTCTCCTGCCGACTTCGGTAGCCAGCGTTTCTGCGATGCACGCGCTTGGTCGCTCTTCAACCATTTTGTGGATGGTATGGACAAATATGTGGACTTTGTGGACGGCAAACACATCGGCACTAGCGAGGTGATGCCGCTCTATTTCAAGCCCAAAGCTCCACTGGAACTCTCTGACGTGATGAGAGCAATGCGCGACCACTACGAAGACACGCCTTTCGACATCACAAATAATGCTGGTGCAGGTACGAATGGTGCGCCTTATCGTCCCTCTCCTCTCACCTGGGAATATAAAGGTAAAAAGTATTTCAACGAACGTCCTGTGTCTACGCACCAAGCTAGTTTTGTGGTAGTGGCGCAACTGCGCGGAAATCTCCCCAACCCCGTGGGTGGCGTGCTGTGGTTTGCCAATGACGAAGCAAATACCACTCCCTTTGTGCCCATCTACTGCTCACTCACCAAAGTGCCTGAATGTTTCGATGATGCTACGGCCAACGACCACACTTTCTCGTGGAAGAGTGCTTTCTGGCTCTGCAACTGGGTGTCAAATATGGTGTATCCTCGCTACGAGCAACTCTTTCCCACGGTGGAAAGACGTCGCGAGAGCATGGAAAAATATATGACCGTTGCGCTGAAGTCGGCCGACGCTTCACTTTTGCTCACCTTGAAAGAACATCCAGAGAGATTTGCTGAAGAGGTGAATTCTTATGCACAAGATTGGTCGAACACGTTGATGACCGACTGGAAAGATTTGGGAGAATATCTGGTGATGAAATTTAATGACCAGGTGGTGAAGAAAGAAACGCGCGATGGCAAATGGGAACTGACTCCCGATGGCATCTGCGTATCTCCCGAACGTCCTGGATATCCCGAACAATATCGAGGTGTCTTGATTCGCGAAACTGGCGACAAATACCTCGTTCCTGAAAACAAATAGCGGTGATGGAGAGCTTGCTCTCTATGGTCTAGCTGGAAATGCTGTGCAGCACAATCTTCACAGCATTTCCTCGCTCAGACAAGGCCGCGCATTGCAGCACTAACACGCTAGCCTATGAATCAATTTGCACCCCACGATTTCACCGACAAGCGATTGATCGCTGAGTTTGGATTTGATGCACAAGACATTGCTGCTGCCACACTGGCCTTGGCGGAACAGGAGATTGGTCTGAAAGATTGGACGCCTTCTGCCGAAGACATTGCGGCTTTTGAACGTGTGCACGAACTCGAATCGCTCAACGAAGAGATGTTGAAAACGGACAATTTCCGCAATCTGCTCGTTTCGCAAGCTGCTGACATGCGCGTGGTGTTGCTGCTCATTGCTGGTTGTGTGGTGATGATGCGCCGCGTCAAAGACACTACCGCCAAAGTGGCGCAACGCAGACTCTCCATTGAAGCTGCGCATATCTATGCTCCGCTGGCACACAAACTGGGACTCTACAAACTAAAATCGGAATTGGAAGACCTTTCGCTCAAATATCTGGAGACGGAGGCTTACTATATGATTAAGGAGTCGCTCAATGCCACGAAGAAATCGCGCGATGCTTATATTGAGAACTTTCTTGCTCCAATCCACACGATGTTGCAAGAAGTTGGACTGCGCTACCACATGAAAGGACGCACCAAGAGCATCCACTCCATTTGGCAGAAGATGAAGAAGCAGAAGTGCGGATTTGAAAAGGTGTACGACCTTTTTGCCATTCGCATCATCTTAGACTCCGCACCAAGCAAAGAAGTGGCGGAGTGCTGGAAGGTGTTTTCGCTGATTACCAACAAGTATGAGTCGAACCTCAAACGTCTGCGCGACTGGGTGACTGTGCCGAAAAGCAATGGTTATGAGAGTCTGCACGTGACGGTGTTGGGGCCTGAAAACAAGTGGGTGGAAGTGCAGATTCGCACTGAGCGTATGGACGAAGTTGCCGAACACGGTCTGGCGGCTCACTGGAGATACAAAGGGGTGAAGAGTAGCGAAGGGGGCGTGGACTCGTGGTTGGCGGGCATTCGCACCGCACTCGAAGAAGGACGCGACCCTCACGTGGACGACAAGGAGGGACTGAAAGAAAATTCCATCTATGTGTTTACTCCCAAAGGCGACTTGTTTAAGTTGCCCGTGGGCAGTACGGTGCTAGACTTTGCTTATCTGATTCACTCCAAAGTGGGCAACCGCTGTGTGGGGGGCATCGTGGATGGCAAGAATGTGCCTTTGCGCCAGGTACTTGTCAGTGGACAACGCGTGGAGGTGTTGCTCTCCAGCAACCAACAACCGCGCTTGGAATGGCTCAACATTGTGGTGTCGGGACACGCGAAGTCGAAAATCCGTCAGTCGCTGCGCGAAATTAAGAGTCGCGATAGTGCGATGGGGAAAGAGGTGTTGGAACGCAAACTGAAAAATCGCAAACTGGAGTGGGACGAAAGCATTCTCAACCAGTTGATTAAGAAGCTGTCCTACAAAGAGGCTGGCGATTTCTATGCCGACATTCTTGAAAACAAGATAGACCTCAATGCCGCGCTCGACGCTTATGTAGAACTGCAAAAGCGCGAGGCTGGCGTGGCCGAACGGGCTGAAACGAAAAGTGCAGAGGAATTTAACTTCCGTGATGTGGTAGAACCTATCTCGGGCGCGTCTGATGATGTGTTGGTGATAGATAGCAATTTGAAGGGAGTTGAATTTCAAATGGCGCGTTGCTGTCATCCGGTTTATGGGGATGAAGTGTTTGGCTTCGTGTCAGTGTCGGGGGGCATCAAGATTCACCGCGAAACTTGTCCTAATGCTCACGATATGCGGACGCGCTTTCCCTATCGCATCGTGAAAGCGCGATGGGCAGGCAAAGGGGGAAGCACCTATCCGATTACGCTACACGTGGTGGGGCAAGATGATTTGGGCATTGTGAACAACATCACGTCAATTATTGCAAAGGAAGAGCACATTATGTTGCGCAACATTTCGATAGAAAGCAATGAGGGTTTGTTTTATGGCGAACTCACGGTGATGGTGGACGACACAACACAACTCAATGGTTTGATGAAGAAATTGAGAACCGTGCGCGGTGTGAAAGCGGTGAGCCGATAAGTACAACAACGATGTAATGACCGATTGGGGATACCCCCCTATTCTAGGTGATAAAGCGCATCAACAACGATATAAAACAAAAAAACGCATATTTCCCTTTATCTTATACGATATTTTCGGGGTAGAATGAGTCATTCTTCCCCGAAATTTCGTATCTTCGCAGGCACGTTTTTGCCCGAGATGGGCAATCTTATGAAATTACAAACTCAACATAGCAAAAAACGACTAAAAAAGTTTGGAGAATTGCTGAAGTTGAGTTATATTTGCAGCAAAGAATATAATCAAACAACACAAGCAATATGGAACAAGTAAAAAGAGTGTACACTTTCGGTAACGGACAGGCTGAAGGTGATGCTACAATGCGTGATCTCCTTGGCGGTAAAGGGGCCAACCTTGCAGAAATGAACAAGATTGGTGTGCCCGTTCCTCCAGGCTTCACCATCACCACCGATACCTGCAATGACTATTACAAAGTAGGTCAAGAGGAGATTATCCGTCAGCTCACCGAACAAGTGGATTTGGCTATCGCGAAGACTGAGGAAAGTATGAACAACAAGTTTGGCGATCCTAGCAACCCTCTCTTGCTTTCTGTACGTTCTGGTGCTCGCGCTTCTATGCCAGGTATGATGGATACGATTCTCAACCTCGGTTTGAACGACACTGTGGCTGAAGGTCTTGTGGCTAAAACAGGTAACCCTCACTTCGTTTACGACTCTTATCGTCGCTTCGTGCAGATGTATGGTGACGTGGTGCTCGGTATGAAACCCGAAAACAAAGAGGATATCGATCCATTTGAAGCTATCATCGAAGAAGTAAAGGCTTTTCGTGGCATTCACCTCGACAAGGATTTGACTGTTGATGAACTCAAAGACTTGGTGGAACGCTTCAAAAAGGCTATCAAAGACGGCACTGGTCACGATTTCCCCACTGATCCTAAAGAACAACTTTGGGGTGCAGTTTGCGCTGTATTCCGCAGCTGGATGAACGAACGCGCTATCCTCTATCGTAAGATGGAAAGCATTCCCGATGAATGGGGTACTGCTGTGAACGTGCAAGCTATGGTGTTTGGTAATATGGGCGAAACATCGGCTACTGGTGTTTGCTTCAGCCGTGATGCCGGCAATGGTGAGAACCTCTTCAATGGTGAATACCTCGTCAATGCACAAGGTGAAGACGTTGTTGCAGGTATCCGCACTCCACAACAAATAACATTAGAAGGTTCACGCAAATGGGCAAGTCAGCAAGGTGTAGACGAAGAAATCCGTCGTACAAAGTTCCCTTCAATGGAAGAAGCTATGCCTGAGATTTATGCCCAGCTTAATGCCATTCAAGACAAATTGGAGAAACATTACCACGATATGCAGGATATGGAGTTCACCGTACAGGAAGGTAAGCTCTGGTTCCTCCAGACCCGTAACGGTAAGCGTACGGGTTGTGCCATGGTGAAGATCGCCATGGATCTCTTGCGTCAGGGTATGATCAGCGAGGAAGAAGCCCTTATGCGCGTCGAACCTAACAAGTTGGACGAATTGCTCCACCCCATTTTCGACAAGTCTGCTCTCCTTAGAGCACGTGTACTGACCAAGGGCTTGCCTGCTTCGCCGGGTGCCGCTACGGGTCAGATCGTTTTTTTCGCCGACGATGCCGCTCAGTGGAAAGAGGATGGCAAGCGTGTGGTGATGGTGCGTATCGAGACTTCGCCTGAAGACTTGGCCGGTATGTCTGCCGCCGAAGGTATCCTGACGGCTCGCGGAGGTATGACTTCGCATGCTGCCGTAGTGGCCAGAGGTATGGGCAAATGCTGCGTATCGGGAGCAGGTGCATTGAACATCGACTATAAGGCACGTACCGTAGAGATCGATGGAACCCTCTTCAAAGAAGGCGACTACATCTCCATCAACGGTTCTACCGGTGAGATATACGAAGGACAGGTGGAGACGAAAGCCGCCGAAATGGATCAGGATTTCGCCGATCTGATGGCTTTGGCCGATAAGTATGCCAAGCTGAAAGTTCGTACGAATGCCGATACTCCTCACGATGCCGAGATAGCTCGCAGCTTCGGTGCCGTAGGTATTGGTCTTTGCCGTACGGAGCATATGTTCTTCGAAGGCGAGAAGATCAAAGCCATGCGCGAAATGATCCTGAGCGAGACGGCAGAAGGTCGCGTACGTGCTTTGGCCAAGATCCTGCCTTATCAGCAGGAAGACTTCAAGGGTATCTTCCGTGCCATGGATGGTTTCCCCGTGAATGTACGTCTCCTCGATCCACCCCTGCACGAGTTCGTACCTCATGATCTGAAGGGTCAGGAGGAGATGGCTCAGATGATGGGTGTGGATGTAAGGATAATTCAGAAGCGTGTGGAAGATCTGATGGAGCACAACCCCATGCTCGGTCATCGCGGTTGCCGTCTGGGTAATACCTATCCGGAGATTACGGAGATGCAGACACGTGCCATCCTCGGTGCTTGCTTGGAGCTGAAGAAGGAAGGTGTAGTCTGTCTGCCTGAGATCATGGTGCCTCTGACGGGGATCCTCCATGAGTTCAAACATCAGGAAGATGTAATCCGTGCTACGGCTGCCAAGCTGTTCGAAGAGAAGGGCGACAGTGTGGAATTCCAAGTAGGTACGATGATCGAAGTACCGCGTGCTGCCCTTACGGCGGACAGAATCGCCTCTTCGGCCGAGTTCTTCTCATTCGGAACCAACGACCTTACGCAGATGACTTTCGGTTACTCTCGTGACGACATCGCTTCGTTCCTCCCCATCTACCTCGACAAGAAGATCTTGAAAGTGGATCCTTTCCAGGTACTCGACCAGAAAGGTGTAGGCCAGCTCGTAAGAATGGCTACGGAGAACGGCCGCAAGGCTCGTCCCAATCTGAAGTGCGGTATCTGCGGTGAGCACGGTGGTGAGCCTTCGTCTGTGAAGTTCTGCCATAGAGTGGGATTGAACTACGTATCCTGCTCTCCTTTCCGTGTGCCTATTGCACGATTGGCAGCAGCACAGGCCGTTATCGAAGAAGGCAAATAAGAAAGAATACGTCAGTCTCTTCGACTCGTGTGAAGAGGCTGACACCTATCGGTTTATTGGAGAAAGAGCAAGTCCGATTCGTCGGGCTTGCTCTTTCCTTTTTTGTTCCCAATCTCGGTTCAGAGGCTTATCCTGAACATACAGTCATTCCTCCTTTTGGGGGGCTTGATCCGAAAAGGAAAACACAAGGATCGTTAATAGAATTTATTTTCTACAGTTCATCCTGCATAAAAACTACAAATATGTGGGGAGATAAGAAAGAAAAATACCAATCGGTCGGTATTGTACGAGGTGCGATTATCATAGTCCTTTGCAATGATTTCTCGGAACACCTTTAATTGTTACTCATTATGAAAAAAAATTTTCTTTTTTTCTCCCTCGTTTTAGCAGCCATCATGTCGTTGCTGTCATCTTGTGCCAAGGATACGCCGGATGCGCCCGAACAGTACGCTATCACTATCCGTGCCAAACTACCGGAAGGCAGTACGATAGAGAGTCTCGAAGGTATAGCCATCGAATTCCTCGATCTTCGTACCCAACAGAAAGTGGAAAAACAGCTCGACAAAGCTGGTGTTTGCTCTCTTAGTCTGGATGCCAGTGTATATACGATTACGATACGTGGCGAAATAGGGAACAACAGTATCGTGGCCATCAAGGAAAACTATTCCATCGCAGAGAATACTACCTTGGAGCTTCCACTCATCGTGACGAAGATCCGCCCTTCCGGTCTGCTGTTCAAAGAAGTATTTTTCAATGGAGAGACCAACAACGGGCAGATGATGCACCCGGATCAGTACTTCGTCATATACAATAATAGCGATAAGGTGGTCTATGCCGATGGTGTCGCTTTCGGTCTTGCTGCACATGCCAACGTAACAGGTGAAGACGCTTTCACGGAGGAGTTGACCAAGAACAACCGCATCGTCCTTTCCATGATCTATACGATTCCCGGCAACGGTTCGCAGTATCCCATCCAACCCGGTGGTCAGCTCGTGATAGCCGGAACGGCCATCAATCACCACGATGCCGAGCATCCCAATTCCGTGGACTTGAGCGGTGCCGATTTGGAAGTCTATGAGCCGGATCAGCCCGCAAACTTCGGACAGGATGTGGACAACCCCAATGTTCCCAATATGGTGAAGATATTTAATCGATTCGGTGTTTTTATGATGCATCCCAGAGGATTTATCCCTCCCGTTCTTTTCGAGATAGATGAGCCGATCGAGACTTTCCTGGCCAAGAACAAGTTCGAGTACACGAACAATGATGGAGAGAACATTATGCTCTATGCCGTTCCGGTGGAAAATGTGTTGGATGGTATCGAAACCGGCAATACCGGTAATATGAAAGTCAAGTCCCTGCCCGTGACAGTGGATAAGTCCATGATCGGTGTACCGGGTTGCCACCGTGGCATACTCATTCTTCGCAAGACGGAAGAAAAGAATGGCCGTACCTATATGATCGACACCAACGACTCTGAAAATGACTGTATAGCACGTCAAGGACAAAACTCTTTTCCTGCAAGATTCTAATAGAAAAGTACATTAGTACATCTCTGAATATAGACTCCGAATTATTCTTACCCCGATCTGTGCAGACAGTGTCAGCCCTCAAAAGGGCGACTGTCTGCATAGTAATTTGATACGAGACACCACCTCTGCCCAGATCGCAGTCCAGGGCTCGAATACAATTCCGATGATCACATGAAAAAGAATGGACTTTCTTACATCCCCGTATTGCGTGCTTTATTGATCTGTACGCTTTTGCTGCTCGTGTATGGAGCTTCGGCTCAGCATCATGTGTCCACTTGTACGATCCGTGGTAAGGTGACGGATATGGCGGGAAAGGAGGGCATTGGTTTTGCCACTGTACTATTGGCGGATCAGGCTTATGGGGTAGCCTGTGACGGGAAGGGAGAGTTTGTGATCAAACGGGTTACAGCCGGATCGTACCGTGTCGTGGTCAGCTGCATGGGCTTTGCTTCGTTCGAGACCACGCTCCATATCAAAGCAGACACCACGGTACACTTCCGACTCAAAGAACATAGTATCGCTCTGAAAGAGGTGCAGGTGCTGGCCACTTATAAGAACAAGACGGACGGCAACGTATCGGTGGATCGGACTGCTCTGGAACATATCCAGCCTACCTCCCTGCGCGACATCTTTCTCCTGCTTCCGGGTAATGTGGTGCAAAGCAACAGCCTGACCGGATTCGTGGGAGCGACTTCTCGACAAATAGGCAGCGACGATAAT
>ENA-OWLM01001115-OWLM01001115.1-metagenome-genome-assembly--contig:-NODE-1115-length-10048-cov-3.289202_pt1 | contig 10048 bp, 11 predicted proteins | sample MGYA00245349_ERZ651102 | MGnify/ENA primary metagenome ERZ651102 (study PRJEB26857, sample SAMEA4031759) | metagenome | biome: human; feature: oral; material: saliva | place: Philippines | collected 2014... | reverse complement strand
AGTTTCAGTCCCCAGCCGAAAAAGGGGATTTTGAACAATTCGCGTTTGGCGACGTTGTGATCGCCCATCTGTCTGGACCAAAGCATGTTGCGACTGTCTGAAATCAAGCTGCCGTTGAACCACACGCCCGAGGAATTGCCCGCCGCAATCCTGAAGAAACTGGGCATCCCGGCCAGCGACCTGAACGGCTACACCATCTTTTTGCGCAGCTACGACGCGCGCAAAAAGCACAATATCCTGCTCATCTACACGCTGGATATCGACGTCGCAAACGAAGCCGCGCTGCTCAAGCGCTTTCACGACGACCGCAACGTCAAACCGTCCCCCGACACCGAATACAAATTCGTCGCCCAGGCGCCCGCCACGCTTGCCAAGCGCCCCATCGTCATCGGCACCGGCCCCTGTGGCCTGTTCGCCGGGCTGGTCCTGGCGCAGATGGGCTTCAAACCCATCATCCTGGAACGCGGCAAGGCCGTGCGCGAGCGCACCAAAGACACCTGGGGTCTCTGGCGCAAACGCATCCTGAACCCGGACTCCAACGTCCAGTTCGGCGAAGGCGGCGCAGGCACCTTCTCCGACGGCAAGCTCTATAGCCAGATCAAGGATCCCAAGCACTACGGCGAAAAAGTGCTCAAGGAATTCGTCCTGGCTGGCGCGCCGGAAGAAATCCTGTACGTCAGCAAGCCGCACATCGGCACCTTCCGCCTGGTCGGCATGGTCGAAGTCATGCGCGACACCATCACCAAGCTGGGCGGCGAAGTCCGCTTCTCCAGCAGAGTCGAAACGCTGCACCGCGAAAACGGCAAGGTCACCGGCGTCACCCTGTCCAATGGCGAACACATCGAGGCCGATCACGTCGTCCTGGCCATCGGCCACAGCGCGCGCGACACCTTCCAGATGCTGCACGACCAGGGCGTGTTCATGGAAGCCAAGCCCTTCTCCATCGGCTTTCGCATCGAACACCCGCAATCGCTCATCGACCGCGCGCGATTCGGCCCGAACGCCGGCCACCCCATCCTGGGGGCCGCCGACTACAAACTGGTGCACCACGCCAGCAACGGGCGCTCCGTCTACAGCTTCTGCATGTGCCCCGGCGGCACGGTTGTGGCGGCAACGTCCGAACCCAACCGCGTCGTCACCAACGGCATGAGCCAGTACTCGCGCAACGAACGCAACGCCAACGCCGGCATCGTGGTGGGCATCTCGCCCGAGGTCGACTACCCCGAACACGTCCTGGCGGGGGTCGACTTCCAGCGCAAATGGGAATCCCAGGCCTTCGAACTGGGCGGCCGCAACTACAGCGCGCCGGGCCAGCTGGTGGGCGACTTCCTGGAAGGCCGGGCCTCGACCGAATTCGGCGCCGTCCAACCCTCATACACCCCGGGCGTGCACCTGACCGATTTGGCCACGGCCCTGCCCGACTTCGCCATCACCGCTATCCGCGAAGCCCTGCCGGCCTTCGACAAGACCATCAAGGGCTTCAACATGCCCGACGCCGTGCTGACCGGCGTGGAAACGCGCACCTCTTCGCCAATCCGCATCAAGCGCGACAACGACACGCTGCAGAGCATCAATACGCAGGGCCTGTTCCCCGCGGGCGAAGGCGCGGGCTACGCGGGCGGGATTCTGTCGGCGGGCGTGGATGGGATCAAGATTGCCGAGGCGGTGGCGCTGAGCATCATGGGGCGGCAGGCCTAAGCGCCGCCGCAGCGCCCCCTTTTCGCGCCGTCTATTCCGACGGACGCGTCTGCGTCAGACCCGTGGGCGGCCCGTCGATGGCCGTCCACCCCGCGTCCACCGCCAGGCTGCTGCCCGATATATAGCTGGCGGCATCCGACGCCAGAAACGCCACGGCAGCGCCTACCTCGGACGGCTGGCCCCAGCGATTCAGCACGGTATGGCCGGCATAGGTGTTGTAGATCTCGGGGCGTTCCTTCAGCGGCTCGGTCAGGCGTGTTTCGATGATGCTGGGCATGACCGCATTGACGCGCACGCCGTAACCCCCAACCTCCGCCGCGAACGCCTTGACCATCTGCTCGATGCCAGCCTTGGTGGCCGCATAGATGCCCAGCCCGGGCTCGATCGTCACGGCGCGCATCGACGAGCACAGAATCATGCTGCCCGCGCCCTGTTTCATCATCGGCCGCCCGAAGTGGCGCATAAAGTGAAACGCGCCGCGCAGGTTCAGGTTCACGACCTGATCGAACTCTTCTTCCGTGTAATCGACGATCAGCTTGCGGATGTTCAGCGCAGGCGTCGCGACCGCGATGTCTACCCTGCCCTGCTCGTCCAGCACCTTGGCGGCCAACGCCGCGATGGCCTCGCCGCTGGCGGCATCGGTCTGCGCCCAGCCGGCCGAACCGCCGCCGTCGATGATCTGCTGGGCAGTGGCCTGCGCGCCGCCTTCGTCGCGGTCCGCGCACATGACATACGCGCCCATCGCGCCCAGCGCATGGGCCGAAGCCTGGCCGATGCCGGAGGCGGCGCCCAGCACGACCGCAATCCTGCCCTGCAGACTGAAGAGTTGGGGATAGTTGGTCATGGGAAGCGCTTATTGCGACGAGCCGATCTGCAGAACTGTAAAGTCGCGCTGCATATAACGGTTCATGATCTGGGCCAGAATCGGGTTTCCGGCATTCTCCGCCTTCGGCGCAGTCATGCTGATGACCGCCGCGCACAACTTGCCCGCCTGGACGGTACGCCCTTGCACGTCGGCTTGCACCGCGCCGGCCATGGTTTGCTTCCATGCGGCGCCGACACCATCAACCGCCTGCTTGGCGGCGGCGCAATCCGCGTAAGCCAGGGAAAAAACAACCGCAGGCGCATTCCTGGTCTGCACGTCCGCGATGACGCCCGCGAAGTAAGGCGGAATACCGCGTCCGCTGGTTTCCGCAAGCGCCTGGAGCTTCTGCTTTGCGCTTTCCATATCGCCAGGCGTAGCGGGCAACAGCTTTGCCGGGTCGGCGGCCTGAAGGCCGAGAACAGGCGAAATAATGGCTGCTTGCACGATCTGGCCGCCATCCGATGGCACGGCTTCCTTCAGCCCGGCCACGGCAGCGCTGACAATCTCGCTGTCCGCAACGGAAGGCGTGGGCTGAGCCAGGACTTTCATTCCCGTTGGCGTCGACGCCTGAACCAGCGCCGCATCAAGCGGGAGAACAAAGGTCGGCATGCCCATCGTGCCGCGCCACGGATCTTGTCCGCTGGCTTTGGTCATATCCGGCTTATTGGCCTCGCCATTCGCCATCAGGCCGGCCACATCGCCATTCACGGGCTTGAAGTCGGCCTGCTTCAAACGATCCACCAACGTCGCGGCGGCTTCCCTGCCCTTCAGGCCCCAGTAGGCGACATTGGCGGGCGGCTGACCAAACCCGGCGAAATAGGACAGTTCATTGAAAGAGATATGTGCGGTGCCGGCCCACTTGTCCAGGCCGTACCCGATGGATTGAAGCGGGCTGATCGCTTGCGCGATGGACAGTCTGCGCATGGCGTCGGCGGATGGACCGGCTTTCTCCAGGCCTCGCCAGGCTTGCACGTCGAGAAAGAAGAATTGCATCGCTTCAGGGGCGCTCAACACCGCCTGGGGCACTTGCTTCAAGGCTTGCTGGAATGCCTGAGTACTGTCCTGGGCGGCGAACGAAGTGCCGCATAGTGCGAACAAGCCGAGTGCAACAGCCGTTAAACGCATCCAATATCTCCCGGTGGGTTTTCCTTCAATTCGACCGGGGAGTATATCAATGGTCGGTCACCATTAAAAAGCCTGCAGATACGCGAACTTGAAAGAAATTCGACATCAATAAGCCGCCGGATCGAGTGCACCAAGCGCAATCAGCCGCTCGCGCCGGCCGCTTCGGCTGCGGCGGCCAAGGCATCGAAGGGTCTCATCCGGCGAAGGATTTCATCCGGACACAGTGGCGGCCGGCTGACGCGCCAGTGCAATGAAGGCCCGCACATAGTCGATGGCCGTGTCGGCCTCCCGCGCGCCCAGGAAAATCTGTTTCGCGATGCCGCGCGCGCCCAGCCGCACGGGCACCACGTCCATCCTGGCGGCGTACTCCTCGACCAGCCAGCGCGGCAGAGCGGCCACACCGCGTCCGCTGGCCACCATCTGCACCATGATGTCGGTGGTTTCGATGGCTTTGTGGCGCTTGGGCGTGACGCCGGCCGGCAACAGGAACTGGTTGTAGATGTCCAGGCGCTCGATATCCACGGGGTAGCTGATCAGCACTTCCTGGGTCAACTGCTGGGGCTTCACGTACGCCGCCGAAGCCAGCGCATGCCCCTTGGGCACGACCAGCACCTGTTCGTAGTCGAACACGGGCTCGAATTTCAGGCCCGGCTTGAACAGCGGATCGGGCGTGACCAGCAGGTCGATCTCGTAGCCGAAGAGCGCGCCGATCCCGCCGAACTGGAACTTCTGCTTGACGTCCACATCGACGTCCGGCCAGGCGGCCAGATAAGGGGAGACCACCTTGAGCAGCCACTGATAGCAAGGGTGGCATTCCATCCCGATGCGCAGCGCCCCGCGCTCGCCCTGCGCGAACTGGCCCAGGCGCTCTTCGGCCAGGTCCAACTGCGGCAGCACGCGGTTCGCCACCGCCAGCAGGTATTGGCCCGCCTGCGTCAGGCGCAGGCTTCGGCCTTCGCGCAGCCAGACATCGGTGCCCAGCTGCTGTTCCAGCTTCCTGATGCTGTGGCTCAGGGCCGATTGGGTCAGGCTCAGCACGCCTGCCGCAGCCGTCAAAGACCCTTGCTTCTCGACCTGCTGGACGATGCTGAGATGGATGCGCTCAAGCATTCAGATGATTCCCGCTCATGGATTCGTGAAATAAAACCATTTTACTTCATCACCCCCCTCCCCTAGTATCCGCTCTCATTGATCATTCGCATGCCTGCAAGCGGCTTTTGCCATTAATCAAGATTTGAATGCGCAAAACCCTGCGCAGCGTCCGGCGGCGCATCCGCATACGGCGATGCCGCAGCGGGGCGTTGATCCATCATCATGAAATCCAGAATGACACACCCACTCCGTCTAGTAGCCGTTTCCGGCGGACTGCAACGCCCCTCCAAATCTGCTGCGCTGGCAAAACACCTGCTGGACCTGATCGCCGGCGAAGTCCCGTGTGAACAACGCCTGGTCGAACTGGGCCAGCTTGCACCCCAACTTGCCGGCGCGGTCTGGCGCTCCCACCTGCCCGACTCGGTGGAGCAAGAACTTGAGGCAGTCGAACAAGCCGACATCCTGGTCGTGACAACCCCGGTCTTTCGCGGTTCGTACACGGGCCTGTTCAAGCACTTCTTCGACTTCATCCATCAGGACGCCTTGATCGACAAGCCCGTCTTGCTGGCGGCCACAGGCGGCAGCGAACGCCATGCCCTGATGATCGACCACCAGTTGCGGCCGCTGTTCAGCTTCTTCCAGGCGCGCACATTGCCGCTGGGCGTCTACGCGACCGACAAGGATTTCGCCGACTACCGCCTGCAGGACGAGGCCCTGATCGAGCGGGCCAGACTGGCCGTCGAACGGGCATTGCCCTTGGTCGAATTGACGCGCCTTCTCAGCACTGCCGCCGCGGAGGACGCGGTCGCAGCCTGAAGCAAGACTTGGCCCGGGTGGCCGGCCAGATGGCCGCTACAGGGTCTTCCAACCCGACATACGCCCTCTGAACGCCTCGCGCGTCGCGCGCGTTCAAGAGCCGGCTTTAACTCCCTGCAAACCTTTTCGCGAAATCAGCGCACCAATCCACCATGAGCAACGCGTTCACCTTCACCATCAAGAGCCTTCGTTTCGACGAGAATTACCAGCCGTCGGACAATACGCGCATCACGACCAACTTCGCCAATCTGGCCCGGGGAGCTAGCCGCCAGGAGAATCTGCGCAACACCTTGAGGATGATCGACAGCCGCTTCAATAGCCTGGCGCATTGGGACAACCCGACGGGGGATCGCTACGAAGTCGAACTCGACATCATTTCCGTTGAGATGAACCTTGGCGCCGAAGGCGGCAGCAGCGTTTTTCCGCTGATCGAAATACTGCAAACCAACATCGTCGACAAGAAAAACAACGAACGCATTGAAGGCATTGCAGGCAACAACTTCTCTTCTTACGTGCGCGACTACGACTTCAGCGTGCTGCTGCCCGAACACAACAACAATCAACCCACGTTCAGCACCCCCGACAATTTCGGCGATCTGCACGGCAAGCTGTTCAAGCACTTCCTGAATTCAAGCGCCTACAAGGAGCGGTTCAGCAAGCCGCCTGTCATCTGCATCAGCGCGTCCAGCAGCAAGACCTACCAGCGGACTGAAAACCAGCATCCCATCCTGGGGGTCGAGTATCGGCAAGATGAATTCTCTTCCACCGATCAGTACTTCGAAAAAATGGGGTTGGAGGTTCGCTATTTCATGCCCCCGGGCAGCGCCGCGCCCTTGGCCTTTTACTTCCAGGGCGACCTGCTTGGCCGCTACTCCAATCTTGAGCTGATCAGCCTGATCAGCACGATGGAAACCTTCCAGAAGATCTACCGCCCCGAGATCTACAACGCCAATTCCGCGGCCGGCAAGCTCTATCGGCCGAGCCTGAAGAATCAGGACTACTCCCTGACGCAGATCGTCTATGACCGGGAAGAGCGCAGCCAACTGGCCGTCAAGCAAGGCAAGTTCACGGAAGAGCACTTCATCAAGCCCTACAAGAAAGTGCTGGACACCTGGGCCGCCAATTCCGCTCTCTAATCACTCGCAACACACGGAACACTGATCATGAAGAAACTACTGCCCACTTCGACGGCCGGCAGTCTGCCGAAACCTTCCTGGCTGGCTCAGCCCGAAAAACTCTGGTCGCCCTGGAAACTGCAGGACGAGGAGCTGGTCGAGGGCAAACAAGACGCCTTGCGCCTGGCGCTGCAGGAACAGCAACACGCCGGCATTGATATCGTCAGCGACGGCGAGCAAACCCGCCAGCATTTCGTCACCACGTTCATCGAGCACCTCAGCGGCGTCGATTTCGAAAAGCGCGAAACCGTCCGGATCCGCGATCGCTACGATGCAAGCGTGCCGACCGTAGTAAGCGCCGTCAGCCGCCAAAAGCCGGTGTTCGTCGAAGACGCCAAGTTCCTGCGCCAGCAAACCAAGCAACCCATCAAATGGGCGCTGCCTGGCCCCATGACGATGATCGACACGCTGTACGACGCCCACTACAAGAGCCGCGAAAAGCTGGCCTGGGAATTCGCCAAGATCCTCAACCAGGAAGCCCGCGAACTGGAAGCCGCCGGCGTCGACATCATCCAGTTCGATGAGCCGGCATTCAACGTCTTCTTCGACGAAGTGAACGACTGGGGCATCGCCACCCTGGAACGGGCGATCGAAGGCCTTAAATGCGAAACCGCCGTGCATATTTGCTATGGCTACGGCATCAAGGCCAACACCGACTGGAAGAAAACGCTGGGGTCCGAGTGGCGCCAGTACGAAGAATCCTTCCCCAAGCTGCAGCAGTCCAATATCGACATCATCTCGCTGGAATGCCACAACTCGCATGTTCCGATCGACCTGATCGAACTGATTCGCGGCAAGAAGGTGATGGTCGGCGCCATTGACGTGGCAAGCGACACCATTGAAACGCCCGAGGAAGTGGCCAATACGCTGCGCAAGGCGCTCAAGTTCGTGGATGCCGACAAGCTCTATCCGTGCACGAACTGCGGCATGGCGCCGTTGTCTCGTCGCGTCGCGAACGGCAAGCTGAGCGCGCTGAGCGCCGGCGCGGAAATCGTCCGCAAGGAAATCTCGGGCTGATTCGGATCTGAAGCCGCAGGCTTGCGGCGACCTGCCTGCCCATCGTCAATCGACGATGGGCAGCGGCTCTGGATCCTCAAACGCGGACTGCACGGCCTCGACGACACGTAAGGCTCTCGCCTTGTCGTCGAGCATTGGGTAATCCGCCACCCGCGCTCCTTGATCGAGCGGATTCCGTCTACTGCTCCTTCAGCCCCAACGACTTCATCAACGGGGCGAACAGTTTCTTCTCGTCCTGCACGCGCGCGGCATAGTCGGCCACGCGCAGCGGCAGCGCCTCGGCGCCGGCATCCAAAAAGCGCGCCTGAATATCCGGCCGTGCGAGCACCTTGTTGATTTCGGCGTTCAAACGATCAACCACATCATCGCGGGTCCCGGCCGCGGCATACACGCCGAACAGGCTGTCCGCGAAAACGCCGTCGATGCCCACTTCAGAAAACGTTCGTATGTCGGGCGCCACGGCAGCCCGTTGCCGGCTAGCCACCGCCAACACCTTCAGCTTGCCCGCTTGCACCATGGGAAAGACCGTAGCCGGTCCAAACGCGAAGTCGATCTGCCCCGCGGCCAGGTCTTGTATCGCCGGCGCCACGCCGCGATATGGCGCATGGGTCGCCTGCATCCCGGTAGCCTGCTTGAGCAGCTCGCCAGCCAGATGCGGCGTCGTGCCATTACCAGCCGAACCGTAATTGAGCGGATCGGGCCGCTTGCGCGCGTATTCGACAAACGCTTCAAGCGTATCGACGCCCAGCGAAGACCGCACGAACAGGAACAACTGGCTGTTGGCCAACAAGGCGACCGGCCGCAGATCCTTCTGCGGGTCGAACGGCATGCTGGCGAACATCAGCGGGTTCACCGATTCGGTCGTCGACGGATTGAGCAAGAAGGTATGGTTATCTCCGCCGTTGCGCGCGACCTCGGCGCCCGCCACATTACCGCCAGCGCCGCCCCGATTCTCCACGATAACGGTCTGCTTCAAGGCCTCGGCCAAATGCGGCTGCACAGTGCGCGTCAACACGTCCACCAGCCCGCCAGGGGCCAGCCCCACGACCATGCGCACCGGCTTGGCCGGCCAGGCCTGCGACGGCGTTTGCGCATGACTGCCCGTCGCCCACCCCGTCAGCGCCAGCATCATCATGGCCAGGCAATGTCTACGCAGCGGCATGCGATTCTCCTAATAGGGCACCACCGCGCGATCCTGCGTACGGTGCGTCAGGTGCCGCACCCCGGTGAACCGCCCCGATGCCTCATCGCGGCGGCAGCCCTGCATAGCCGCTCATTCTTCACAAAAGTTTAAGCATAAAGAATCCCGGATAACCCTAGCTTGTTGGCGACGGCGGGAGGGGCTTGGCCGATTCGGTCCGGATAGAAAAACGGGAGGCTCGAAATTCGAGCCTCCCGTTCCTATCTCAAGGTCTACCGCCTAGCGTTCTGGATGATCAGCAACAGCGGCTAAGCGTCAGCCTTACTTATCGTCTGCCGCTAGCAACCCGTGCCAGCGCTTCTTCCAGCGCCTGGCGATCCCCCGCACGCTTGCCCGCCGTGCGCTGCGCAAGGTTGTGCAACTTTCGCCGCACACCCGGCAATTCCGCCGCATGCGCGAGCCCGATCAGGCCGAAGTCCGGCTGTTCGTTCTCTACGGACCGCAGGAACGCACATGACGGTTCATTCAGCCACGCAGCCACACGCGATAACAGGCGCTCGCGGCTTTCCAGTAAAGCTCCGACCTCAATGGGCTCGGTCGTCATGCCCTCGAAATGCGCCTTAAAGGTAGCCTCAAAATCCGCAGGCTCGCGCGGCGCCAGCATCTCCCACGCCGGTTTGGGGCTGCAAGTCAGATACACGAGGAAGGTGCGCCAGAGCATCTCATCCGCCCGTTGATCGTCCAGCAACAAGCCCACATCGAAGAGATCGCGCGGATGCTGGGCGGCAAGAAGATCACCGGCACGACCCGGGCTCACGCGGCAGAGCTGCTGGAGGCCAGCCGGCGCTGATCACGGCAGCTGCCAGGATCCCCCCACGGCCGCCAGCAGAGTGACGTAGTTGTTCAGCCGCTCGGCCTGCAGCGACAGCAGCTGGCTCTGGGCACTGAGGCTCGTGCTCTCGGCAGAGGCCAGCTCGGCATAGTTCAGCACCCCGCCCTGGTAGCGGTTGCGCACCACGCGCTCGGCTTCCTGCGCCAGCGACACCAGACGCTGCTGGTCGGTTTCCTGGTTGGCCAGCGTACGGCGCGTCAGCAGGCCGTCCTCGATCTCCTGCAGGG
>ENA-OWLM01001113-OWLM01001113.1-metagenome-genome-assembly--contig:-NODE-1113-length-10051-cov-4.310424_pt1 | contig 10051 bp, 13 predicted proteins | sample MGYA00245349_ERZ651102 | MGnify/ENA primary metagenome ERZ651102 (study PRJEB26857, sample SAMEA4031759) | metagenome | biome: human; feature: oral; material: saliva | place: Philippines | collected 2014... | reverse complement strand
AAATTGTAAAAACTATTTTATTTGAATATTTAGAAAATAAAGAAATTATTGAGTTTATTGATAACAATGAATTCATTTCTATTGTTTTTTATTTTGATAGAATTGAATTGTTGTCACATTATTATAAAAACAATAATTATGATACAAGTGAGTTGAATAAACTTGTTATTTCAGTGGATAATTCATCTGTTATTGAAAAATCTAACAATCATGATGAATATAATATTGCTGATAAGTTTATCAACAAAATGAAAGCATTTGAGAATCTAATTGGACAAATTGAATATGATGTAGTTGCTATTCAATTTAAACGTTCAGAATTTGATTATGGTTTACTATATTGTTATTTAATTCATTGCACTTGTCATAGTGCAATCAGTAGTGATTTTATTTGTCATTTAGATGATGATAAAACCGATTTGTTTATTAAAACAGCAAATCATATTTGGAAATAATATTCATAAAAAATCCAAGTTCTAAAACTTGGATTTTTAAATTTGATTGGTTGTTTTATACCATAGATGTTACTTGGATTAAATTGTTTTGCTTATCTAAATCATCATTTAACATTAAATTGGCGTAACACCTAAAGTCAGCTAACTTGGTTTGGTTGTTTAAAAAATCATCCAATTCATCAATTATCAAAAACCAGTTAGATTGTTCTTTTTACAAACATCATCCAACTGATTCAACAATCTTCTACAATATTTAATTAATTTAACATTGATAAAACTAAATTATCAATGTGTTTGTATATAATACAACTTATCCAATATCTAATTATCAAAAATTAATCCAATCTTGAAAGGTTATCATCATGAATACTATCAAAATTAGCACACGTTTTTCAATCAACACTCCAAATACTACTGAAAACCACGCCCTGTTTTCTGCAAAACTCAAAGAACGTAATCCATATATGCTGATTGCAAACGCATTCCGTTCGATTTTTGGTGGAATACCAAATCTGAAACAAATCAAATCCAAACAAGAAAAAGCTTTTAACAGCCCTAACGCTCCTACAAATTTTGATGGCGAATACCAAGTAAAACTGCCTGCAAATGCCACTCTTGAACAGAATCAACAATTCTGCAAAGAATTGGATGCGGTTTTCCGTAAATATGAAATCCGCAATAAAGCGGAACTTGTTTAAGTGGTTATGATTAGCTATACGCTGGCTACTGGTATAGATTATTAAGATTGCATAGTAGCCATAAACCATATTTAATTGGATTAAACCACTACTCATCCAAAATCATACAATCAAGGTGTTAAAAATGCAAATGCAACATATCGCTATAGCTATCCAATTACTGAATAATCATAAATATGTTACCAATCAAACTACTGTTACAATTAACCAATTTGAGAATGGTGCTGGTGTACCATTTAAAGTGAAAGACTTGAATGGTGATTGTGTAGACTATGTGGATTACGTGGACTACATGGGCTACGTAGACTGCTTTGATTACGTCTGTTATATCAATAACAATACATTGCAAATCATTTTACACTATGACAACAATATTCAAGGTGTACTAGAAATTGACGGATTGTTGGATATCAATATGTATATCCGTGACAAAAAATCCAAAACAAGATTCGTTGCGTTACAGTTACGCCAATCCATTTTGGCAAAACTTGGACAAATTGCAATGGATGTGTTAACTTTGTGTAAGGTATAGTAAATAACGTCATGTTATACACAGTTAATATTAATTGGATTGTAATTAAATGAAAAAATTGTTGGTTATTATTATCGCTATCAATATTTTGGCATACAATATAGCTCATTATATTGTTTTAACTCATGGCAATCCATACTTGGTATTTGCTTATTTATTGCTCTTTGCTACTGTAGGCTTATTAGTTATAGGATTATTAGACAATGAATAAACTTGAACAATTAGCGGCACTATCTACTCTAGCCGATCTTACAGAACAACAATTGCTCGAATTACGCGGAGAACAGGATTATTACTCATGTGTAATCAATACACAAGCAGATAATTTTACCAAACGTTTTATGTCTGAAATGGTAAACTTGGATCATCCAGATGATCTGGAAGATCTGAAAGATAGCAAATTCCCTGAATTATCCAAGATGTTGCAAGCCAATAAAGAACAACTGGATGATTTTGAATATTTCTTAAAACATACCTACATCATGTGCAGATGTTGTAACGGTAGAATTGGTGTAATCTTTGAACGCAGCGAAGCAACAACTAAACATCACAAGTTAACATTGTCAGTAACCTATCAACAGCCTTATGAAGATTGGGATTTTACTGATGATATTACCTTAACAGTATCCAATACTGGCTACCAATTTCAACTGGAATTGCAAGTGTTACTGGATGTGCTGGCAAAGGATTATTGAGATGATTAACTGGAATAATTACCAACATGATTTAGTTAATTAGTTAATAAAACCACCATTATTTTCAAATGGTGGTTCGTTTTATATTTTGTACTAGTTTTAAGATATAACCAAAATGCCACTTTATTTGCCTGTGCTATTGGCAATTTTAGCTAATGGCATGTTATTATCCAATTTACATGTAACTGCAACATAATTCGGATCATATAAATCTTTGGGCGCAAGTAAAACGGGTTCCAAGTTTTCCAGCTTCTCTGGATATTTTTGTTTCACAATATCAAAAAACATTTTGTTCTTCACTTGATAATATTCACGGCTTTTATGCCAAATCAAATAAAGAAATGGAATTAATGCAATATGAAAATACATATTAGCGTCTGTTACTATATAATGAAAATCAATTTGTTTGGATGTGTTATAAGTCAACGTAGTTAATACAATTTGAAATAATAAGGCAAACACAAAACAATTAATGTACAACCTGATAACTTTTTGTGTAACTAACCATGATGTCTTAATCCAAAAAACTGGATTTTTATAAATCGCATCTTCTATTTGTTGGTGTTCAGATTCACTTAAATTAAATCTAAATCCAGTTGGATGTTCATAAAATACACTAATCATACAATTTAATATTGTTAATTACTTGGATTATATATCATATAACAAATTATTCATAATTATTTTTTCATCAACTATCAGTTAGCTTCACTTAATTTGATTGAAAAATAATTGTAGCTACGGTTGTGTTGAATACCTTGAGTACAAATTAAATAAACAGCTTCGCTATGTTAAAACACAGCCTATTATAAAAACGAAATCGCCTAATTATTTAGGCGATTTTCTGTTATTGAAATTTTTTAATGGATAAAAATTTTTGTAGATGAATGGATTCAAAACATTGAATTAATTCAATTAAACTACACCTACTAAAAAAGGAACTCTGAGCAGGATTTGAACCCAACATCGCCAACCGTAACTTAGTGTTCGCATTAAAGGTGAAAACTTCAGTAATGTAACTTCTAAAATGTCCAATATATATCAAAATATTAGAAATAGTATTAATAATGAAGCTACACTGAAATTTGTTCATGTAGAATTGGATGAAGTGGAGTTTTCCGAAATGGTTGATATTAAAGGTATTAACGACTCTTCATTGTTTGATAAAATCACTGAACGAATCAAAAACGGGGAATTTGATAACCAATATAAAGAATGTTGTGTCTTAGAATATGATAGTTAATAAACATTATCATTATTGTATTTCACTTCGTACTTCGTACTTACTTGTTATGCTGCTGGCTACGATACTTCGTACTTTGTGCTTCATGGGTAACTACACCACAACTTGGCATAGTGGATAGTCAATTATAATTTTTATACAATAAATTTTCCTAGAATATTTTAAGTGTTAGTTGATTTAATTAAATTTTAAGTATTGATTACATCACTTAACAATTAGATTATTTATAATTCACATCAATGAATAACCAATTAACTAAAAACCGCAAGGTTCAAGAAAGGTAATAAAATGAATTTTGATCAAATGTATCAAGACTTATTGGATGAAGCTGGTGTAAAATATCCAAGTAAAAGTGATTACACCACATACTTTTCTTACAAAGGTGGCGAATCCAAAAAATTTGACACTTATGAAGAAGCAAAGAAATTCAGCAACAACATTGAATCAAATGTGGATGAACAAGCATATAAAGCTGCACGTGCTGAATATAATCGCATCAGTAGTGAAGCAGAAGCCAAAGTTATCCAAGCAATGAAAAATGAAATTGGTGGATATGGTGATAATGAGCGTGACAAGAAACTGTTTGATTTGGCATATGGGAAAGCCTATGAAGATGGTCACCATTCAGGATTCAATGAAATCTACAATTATTTGTTGGATTATGATGATTTGATTCAACGAGTATTGGGAATTATCAAATCATAAAATCATTTATCAAAACCGTCATATTAGTATGGCGGTTTTGATTATTTTATTCATCCAAGTCGTGAGATTAAAGCTATTAAGATTTTGAAGACAAAGATTGTTTAGCTTCGCCACTTTTACTAATGATGAAACATTTGAAGCATCTGTTTATTATGATGAACAAAAAGAGCAGTTTTTTGCTAAAAAAATGGTTAATTCAAAATTAATGCCAATTAATGATGATTTAATTGCAAAAATTAATCTGCAAAATACTTATGGCAAGCTTATGTTGAAAATTAAAAAAATGAATGAGCATAAATGTGGATTTGATGGGACTGGTTTCCAAGAATTGAATCTGAAAAATGGCAATATTGAATTGACGCAGTAAAAATCAATGTGCAGATATTTTAACCAACATCCATGAACAATTGGACAAGTTGTCAGAATTACTGGATATTGAGTAGTGGTTTAACTTGGTTATTTCATTTAACTAATAGTATCACGCCATACATATAAAAATCCAATTATCCAAATAGTCAGTTGATATATCCAATATTAACTGACTATTATTTTATCTTTTGATATTGATAGTTATTCCAATATGATATATTTTGATAATTAGATTAAACTATTCCATATTGGCAACAATATTTTTAATTACATTATAAAAGTTGAACAATCTAAGTGAATACATTCCTTTTGCATTATTCACCTGCTTTTCCAACAAACGATTCAGATCACGAATATCGCCAACAGTTAATTGGTTGCACCGATAAAACATAAAATAAATTGAACATTCTGGATTAGAATTTAAGGATGTTTTTTCTTCAATTTGTTCTACTTCTTTTAGAACATATCCATAATATGAGTCAAATTCATAAATGTATTTTTTATTTTTGTGAAAATATACAAAACGATCCAAAATTGAGATGTTGAAATAGGAAGTTACATTTTCATTATCAGTTGCAATAAAAAAGTGATTATATTCACTGAGATTAAATTTTTCCAATTTCATTTCTGGACATGCTTTCCATTGATTAACTGATGGGAAATCATGAATTAAAATAGACATATCATCTTTATAAACTTGATGACACATGAAAAAACTGTCATCAAAATTGAAGTTATTTTTTAAGTACAAACCATTATAATAAATAGGCTTATTTTCACTAGTATGATTAATGGTTAAACCAATTACTGAATAAGTGTCAGTGGAAAACTCTTCATTAGTTACTTTATTTGTAATAGTTAATTTGTTTTTAGTAAGGTTAAATAACAATTTTTCAGGCGGAACTGGAATATTAAATTCGATTTGTGATGTCATAATGATCATAAACTAATCCATTTTTAATAAATAATGTGTATTTTATCACACATTCAAAATTAATATACTCATTTTTGTAATTTGTTTTAATTAAATTAATGTGTATTTCACACAAATTCACACTCAATACATTTATAATGTTGTTATTGGAATTAGCAATATATATATAGGTCGGTTGCGGAGCTACAAATGAATAATATTTTCTTGGATAAAAAATCTATTGTAACGGTTTATGGTCTTTTGGATGGTAAGGAACATCAATGGTATATAATTGATAAAGATGATGGGGAGATTGACATTTACAATCCAAAAGAAACAAACTGGATTGTGGATATGCACTCTTCATCTGAACCAAAGATGATTAAAGCAACAACACCTAATGGTAAACGTTATGTTCCATTTGGGAATAAGCGTATTTTGGATTTTAAAGAATATGAAGACGCACATCATCATATTAAAGATGTAGAGTTGCATATTCCAAACAACCATTCCAATCCAGATCAAACTATATCAGCATTGGATGCAATGTTTCTTTTGGATAGCGATTTTTTAAGTAATAAAAAAGAATATCACACCATCTTATCCAAGAAGCACTGGAAAGAGTTATCCAGTTTGATTGGAGATTTAAGAACAGAACCGTTTTGGATTGCAACAGATGTTGAAGTTAGAAAGAAAATTGTTCAATCATTTATCCAAAGTGGACATGAAGAATGGCTTTGTGTTTATTCTGATTACAAGTATATGTTTTTTTGATGTGTTAAACTCAATATAGCTACTAACATAAAACGTGTAGTAGCCTATATTGTTAGTATCAGACAGCAATGTAAAGTAGCAAAAACTGCACAAATAATCTTAATTATTTAATTGTATAGCCAGTCTAGCAATCGTGTTACCTAAAGCTAAAATTATTTAATTTAACACTTTAAATCAGAATAACTTGGATTTTTGTGATACAATTAATTCAATTAATTCAATTGTTAGATAAACCATTTTATATGAAAGGTTAGGATAAATATGAAAAAACTTACTACTATTGTTATTCTCATTAGTTCACTAGCATCATTAACTGCTTGCAATCCACCTACCAAAGAAGAAATGCTGGAGAACAATGGAACAGACAGGTCTTACTTGGATTATAGAACCATCACTTTAAAAGATGGGCGAAAACTTGAATGTGTAGAGTATTCGAATGGAAACAGATACGGAATATCTTGCAACTGGAATAATCCAGTTAATCAAAATATTAAATAATGATTAACATCATGTAATATGTAACGTGCAACTAGTGGATTTGGATTAAGTTCTGAATCCACTTTTTCATTGCCATAATCAACAAATTGACAACACTATCAGTAAATCCGTTTTATATAGACTTGGATGTTTTGAATTTAATACCTATCATTTCATTAATAATCTTGAAATACTATTATCCAGTTTAAATAACAAACAAAATTAATACTTCACTTTAATAAACAAATTACCATTCTTAATCCAAACAATCACTTTATCATTCACAATATATCTGCTTTCATTTTTAATCAAGACTGGTAACTTCTTCACTAAATCTTTTTGATTAAATCTATTATTTTTTGTTTTATTTGGATTAGAACCATTCACAAACAATAACACTAAGTATCCAATAAATTCATAAAACTGTTTGTTATCTCTCACATTACCATGTTCATTTTGAACTTCTAAAATATCTTGATTAATATCATCACAAAACAAACCATTATCCAACTTGGATTGATGAATATTCAGTTCATTTCGATAATCTTGTGTTTTCAGATCGCCCTGTGTGTCACTAAGATAAGTAGAACAATTTAAATTATCATTACTTGGAAATCCAACACATCCAGTTCTTTCCCGAATCAAATCCAGTGAACATGAATAACGCAATCCATCATCCAACTTTTTCACTTGTTGCATCATTTTATTTTTTACATCTTGCACTGATAAAATGTAAAAATCATGGAATACTTTATAAGAATCAAAAAACGATTCCAACGATGTCAAATACTGTTTTGGATTCTTCAGTTTCTCAATAAACGGAAAAACTTGATTACGAAAAATATTACGCAAATTATCTGAAATTAAATTGCTTTCATCAGTTACATATTGGATATTCTTGGATTGACAATAGTGAATTAATTCCCCTTTCCGATATCCAAGTAACGGCTTTTGAAAATAAACTCTTCCATCACGGTGATTAACTAAATCAAAATTATGTACCCTATTTTTAAAAATTGAAATCAAAAAATTCTCTAATCTGTCATCTTTATGATGCCCTGTCAATACAATAAATTGTGTATACTTCGTACACTTCGTATCTTTCAGATCCTGCGGACATTTCATGTTACTGGATAACTTTTTATCCAAAATTTGAATATATTCATCCAAAGCTGCATAACGTTTCGCCCGTGCTTCCGTTTCTGTTAATTTAATTTTTTCTGGATTAACATTAGCAACATACACATCCAAACCTAATGATGAACCATATCTTTGAACCAGTTCCGCCCAATTATTTTGATTCGCACTCATGCCATGTTTTACATGAAAAACAGATAAGGTTGTATTGGATTTGTCACTTTGTTCTTGTTGATCGCAGATGTAATGATACGCCATATCCAATAACGCCATTGAATCAACACCACCTGAACAACATACAATAAGATGAATTGGATTGTTATTCATAATTGTTTTGGATAAGTCTAATTGGATATTCATAATTGAGTTTAACCAGTGTGTTATATTAGCGATGCCCTATACAAAGTAGTGTAACTATGTTTAAGTTTAGCAATAATTAGTAATGATGAAGTAGCGTAGCCAAAGTTAGCTATTGTAACGAAGCAAATATAGTCACTACCTGAAATATGGAATGAAATTGACATCATCCATTTTAATATTTTTATATAAATATGTCTGTTAATATATGTCAATTTTGGATTGGCTGGTGTTAAATTTATGTGAATTATTTATATTTAATTACAAATTTATTAAAGAAAAATCCAATTTTATAATTAATTATTTGTAACCATAATAAACTATTCCAAATTGTATAATAAAGATGGCACAGCTAAAAATAAGTTGGATGATAATCCATAATATAATAGATTACCATCCAACCTAATCACAAATATCAGATATATAAAATGATATTTTTACTATACTCTGTATACAGCGTAAAGCTAGAATAATTACAAATCAACAGTGTAAACTAATCCATCCTTAATCTAATATTTTAAAACGATTCTTGGATATTGTTCCTAAAAGGAAATGATTCTCCAATAACGGATCCAACGGATAACTTGAATTGAATGCAAATGTTAAATCAACCTTATCATTCTGATCAGTAATTTTGTGTGCATATTTTTTTGTTAAATCAATCACAATATATAACTCATCATGATAACTATTTAAAAAATTATTTATTTCATTCCTACTAAATGGAAATGATTTTATTTTATACGATTGCTCAAATTTATCTTCGATCTTCGATCGCCATTTTTGACACCAACAACAAAACGAACTTCAAAAATTTTAGATGAAATACACATGATGATTTACCTTATTTAGATGATTTGTATAATTAAATTATATTAAGTTGCAGTTGATTTCTCTTTAATCCAATTATAAAAATTGTAAAATTTTATATGAAAAACAACATATGATTCCGTTTATCATGTATATTAAATTATCACAAAATTCTACTTTTATAATTTAATCTTATACACATTTAGATAAAACCAATAACATTCATCTCATTACAAATTATTTGTTGTATATTTTAAAATTTTATCAATTACTCATTAAGTTTATTGGCTAATATTAACTGCAATCTTACTTCTTACTATAAGTTAACTAACCGTTTACATAATCCAACACCCATTTTCATTCATCCAGTATATAATTAATTCATAAATTGATTAGCAACTTAATAAACAAAATAAGGAGTGGAAAAATGAAAAAAGTGGCTACTAAAATTATCTTGGATAAGGATGTTTTAATCATCGGTGATAACAAAAAAACACAAGATTGTCAGCAAACCATATCTTGTATATCATGCGAAAATGCAGTTTCTCTTAAAAGTGTAATTGCTGAATTACTGGATAAGTTGGTTAATAAAATCCAAGATTTCATCTTTAAATTATATGAATAACTGATATAAAATGTCAGTGTATAATACACTGTTCTGCATTGTAATAATACACATTTATTGTATATTTATTTACATATTAAATAGTACATTTTGTTAAATACTTTAGCTTGCTACGCTGCGCTTGTTGCGCTGCTCACTCAAAATATAAATCCAGTTTTGCTTAGTAATAGCGAAAAGGGCAAAACTGGATTATTGTATATTACACTACAATCAATTTATAAAAATCATTGCAATTTATAATGTATAGCTATTATGATGATT
>ENA-OWLM01001112-OWLM01001112.1-metagenome-genome-assembly--contig:-NODE-1112-length-10061-cov-3.081351_pt1 | contig 10061 bp, 4 predicted proteins | sample MGYA00245349_ERZ651102 | MGnify/ENA primary metagenome ERZ651102 (study PRJEB26857, sample SAMEA4031759) | metagenome | biome: human; feature: oral; material: saliva | place: Philippines | collected 2014... | reverse complement strand
ATGGGTTTTATTTTTGATTCAACAATTGTGATACATACATGTTCGATCTATCAGTGTTTGAATAAATCTTATAAGCTTTTAAACGGTAATAATATGAGAAATATACTTCTTGTTTTGTCAATTCTTCCGAGTATCTTGATCACCAATCAAGCTTTTGCAATTGATGAAAAATATAGACACCAATTAGAACAATCAGGTTGTACTCAGCTGAGTGAATTGCAAGGTTGTGATATAAGAAAATCTAAGCAAGAGAATATAAAAGCAGGATTTGTAGAAAATAATACACAGGATGCACTGGAAGGTAAAAGAAGTATTGAACCACAGTGGATCGCTGAAAGAACGGATGGGAAGATACTTGCTCGTATCAAAATTGATGATAAAGAGCGAGTATGGGTGAATGATTATCGAGTCATTGCAATTAAGAAAAAAGTCAAATAACTTTTAGGCAGGGAAAAATTAATTACACGATTTTCACGGATCAGGAAAAAGGATCTGAAAGTTTCTGGTATGACCGTTACTCAAAAGATAGAGGAAAAATTGTTTTGCAATAATTAGTACTATTTTAATGAAGTGCAGAGAGTTACATCATCGCAACTCCCTGTATTACTCAAATTTTAAAGGTAATAACTTGTTTTAGTCATCAATTTTGAGATGGCCGTCATCGTGATTTTAACAGGCACAGGAAGTTCTACGCCGCCAGCATTTAATGCTGTTTCGCGATGATGCAATTCATCTTCATTCATTTGTTCTAAAATTTTACGTGAACGTTCATCATGAGCTGGAAGCTGCTGTATATGCTCTTGTAAGTGTTGGCTGACTTGACGTTCTGTTTCAGCAACAAACCCCAAGCTATATTTATCACCTGCAATGCCTGCAATTGCACCCATACCATAAGATAAACCATACCATATCGGATTTAAAATGCTGGCATGACTGTCTAATTCTTTTAAACGATCTTCACACCATGCTAAGTGGTCTTGCTCTTCAAGTGCTGCTTGTTGCATTTCTTGTTTAACATGTGGAAGCTTTGCGGTCAGTGCTTGTCCATGATAAAGCGCTTGAGCGCAGACTTCTCCGCTATGATTAACTCGCATTAATCCCGCAACATGACGAGCATCGCTAACACATAACTGCGAAGGGGTTTCTTCTGCAGGATTGTTGCGTTGTGATGTCGTAGCACCAGGAACTAAGCTGCGTAATGCTTGGTCAAATGAATTGATCATCTTATCGAGACCTGTGTAATGACGCATATATTAATCCTCTAGAGTATGGGGAGCTTTTGCTAACAGAGGTTGTAAGCGCTTCAATAACCAAATTGAGAAAAAAGCACTTAAAACGGCTGTGATGATAAATAAGATTTTAATATCAATTTTTAAAATGCTTAAGATTAAAATTGAAAAAATTGCTGAACTGACCATGAAAACAGCGTTTAGAATATTGTTTGCAGCAACGACACGAGCACGATGTGAACGTGGTGAATACGCTTGCATCATGGCATATAGAGGAACGATATAAAATCCACCACTAATTCCAAGTAGCGTTACAGCGATCATGACATGGTAGTAAACCAAACCTTGCGTAAACATATCTTTTAAATTAAGAAGTTCACCAGTGCGTTCAGGTACAAATCCAAGACTCGCAGCTAAGTAAAGTGCAAATACAGTCAAACCAATTGCGCCATAAGGAACCATCTTGATATTGATGTCACTGCCACCGATCTTACGGCATAGTAATGAGCCGACACCGATTCCAACCGAAAAGAAAGTGAGTAATAAGCTTACGACATTTTCAGATGCATGAAGATTTTGTTGAGTGAGTTGGGGGATTTGAGTGAGGTACGTCGCACCATAAAACCAATACCAAGAGTTTCCAAGTAGAATCATGAATACAACAGGAATTTTTTTTACATAACTCAATGTCTGAAAGCTGGTTCTAATAAAATTCCAATCAATTTTTAAATCAGGAGATGCAATCTTTTGCGGAAGAATAAAGCGACTGCTTAAATAGCCTAAGCAGGCAATCGTAACAACTGTGACACTAATCCACAATAAATTACCTTCTGAAGATGCAATAACAGCACCACCTAAGATCATGCCAAGTAAAATTGCGATAGAGGTTCCAGATTGAAACAGTGCGTTTCCTGACATTAACTCATTAGGTTTTAATATTTCAGGCAAAATGGCATATTTGATGGGACCGAAACAGGTCGAATGTGTGCCCATTAAAAATAAAGCAAAAAGCAAAAGCCATAAGTTTCCGAGTAAGAAACCTGCTGTACCAATCAACATGATCACGATTTCAAGGATTTTAATAAAACGAATTAGTTGTGAACGTTCGTATTTATCCGCGATTTGTCCTGCTGTAGCAGAGAAGAAGAAATAGGGTAAGATGAATAGCAAGGCAGCTAAATTATTTAAAGTGCTAATCGGTGCGCTTTGTTGTTGGATCCACCCATAAGTTATGACCAAAAGAAGTGCTTGTTTATATACATTATCATTCAGTGCCCCAAAAAATTGAGTGAAAAACATCGGGACAAACCGACGTGATGTCATTAAGTGGTCATCTTGTTTCATCATGTGTTCACTTCATTGTGTTTTATAAAAAAATGTGACTTACTGTAAAAATACTAGAAAATGCATGTATGATACTTTCAATGTTTGATTGGATGAAAATCAAAGATTTGAAGAAATTTTCACCCATCAAAAAAGATAAATTAAAAATAAGTTTAGAGTTTCACATGCCATCTAAAGATAAGTTTAAACAGTCAACACTGGTTCATTCTATGCATTTAATATTTAAAATGCAGGGATTTCCTAAACTTATTTGTAGTAGTTTTATAATTAGTTCTTTTATATCAGTTGTTTGTGCTCAAGAGCAAATTGCTGATATGTCTAAAATTAATTCAATAGAGACACCATCATCTTCTGATCAAACATTACAAACTTCAGTTTCGGCTGATGTGAATGTGTCGGCAAAAGTAGAGCCATCGACTGTAACTGTTTCAGAATTAGATAGTCTCGCTGCATTAAAACAACAAGAACAAACAATCAATCAAATTGAAGAATTAAAACCTATACAGTTCGATGAAAATCTAGAGGATTTGCCAGTAGTTTCAGTTGATCAGAACATGGCAAACGAAATCTATCGTGTTGCAGAAGAAGCTAAAAATGAAGCTAAAAACTATCGAGCAAATGCCACACAAACCACAGTCAATGATGTTTCTCAAGCAGAACTGACAGAAATAACAAAAGCACCTGTAAACATCAATCAATTAATGCAGGAAATTCAGGCTGATAGTAAGATTGTTGTAGAAGCAAATGAAACTGGGAGAACATTAGCTGACTTCCAAGCTAAATCTGAACCAGCACCTGAAAAAGTTGGATTTTTTAAGAAAATTATTAATCGATTCAAACCAGAAAATATTTTAAATACGGACAAAGTTCCTCGTATTAGTGCAGATGTATCTGGTGCGCCACCTGAATTGGCAGCAAATATCAAAGCGAAACTTTCGAGTTTTACGCAAGAATCATTTGATGATTTTGCAGCAGCTTTACCTCAATTACGTGCATTATCAAATCAAGCAGCTCAAGCTGTAGGATATTACAATGCAGAGTTTAAGTTTGAAAAAGTCAGTGAAAGTAAAGTTAAAGTCAATGTTACACCAAATGAACCTGTAATTATCAACAAGCAAAATATAGACTTTACTGGAGCAGGTGAAAATTTACCTCAGTTTCAAGTTATTCGCTTAGTTCCGATCCAAGATGAAAAAGATATTTTTAATCATGGAAAATATGAAGAGACAAAAAACAAAATTGTTAATACTGCTACAGATAATGGCTTCTTCGATGCATACTGGCGACTCCATGATGTGAAGATTAGTCAACCAAAAAAAATTGCAGATATTAATTTAAAATATGAAACAGGCGAGCGATATAAACTGAAGAAAGTTGAATATCGCATGAGTGATCCAAGTAAGCCTCTACCACTCACTCAAAAAGTTTTAGACAGTTTGGCACCTTGGAAAGAGGGTGATGATTATGCTTTTTGGCGTGTGAATCTATTAGCAAATAACTTAACGAATACACGATATTTTAACTATACCTTGGTTGACACAATTAAGCCTGATCCAATTCAACCACCTTTAGAGCTTCCTCCTGATTTGCAAGCTTTAGTCGATCAGCAACGTATTCAAGAATCTCAGTTATTAAATAGTCAACAAAAAGCAGATTTAGCTAGGCAGAAAGTCACATCCTCTCAAGAGGTTACACAAGATGTAGTTGATGAATCCCAGTTCTCTGGGGGGCAAGCTGCTCAGCCATATGCTTTGGCTAGAGCTATGCCACTTGCTCATGACCATGATGATGAAGAGGAAGAACGTCAAAAATTAGAAGAACAAACTCGTATTGATAAAAAAATTCCTGTAGTCGTGACTTTAAATGCAGATCGATTGAATAGCTTAGAGACAGGTATTGGTTACGGAACTGATACGGGTGCCCGTATTCGTAGTCAATACAGACGTGCAATCGTAAATAAATATGGCCATGCATTTGATGCCAATATTGAACTTTCACAAATTCGGCAATCAATCGATGGTCGTTATAGTATTCCATATAAACATCCACTCAACGATTACTTCAACTTAGTTGGTGGTTATGAGCGTGAAGAACGTGATGATATTGGTCCTGATATAAATCTTTTGGTTGAATCAGCAGTTATAGGTGGGGAGCGAATCATTAAGAATCCTCTTGGTGATTGGCAACATACGATGGGTTTTCGTTATCGTCTAGATCGATTAACAAAAAAAGGTGATGTCAATGTTGACGAATTACCTGATGCATTTAAAGTTTCTGGTATCGATTCAGAACAGGAGTCATTGTTATTCGGTTATGAGGCATCGAAAACGAATGCAAACTCTCGGTTAAATCCGACAAAAGGATTTAAGCAAACTTATAAAGTCGAATTGGGATCAGAATCCTTATTATCTGATGCTAACATGGCTATTTTAACTGCTGGATGGCGATTTATTTATTCATTAGGTGAAAATGAAGATCATCAGTTTGTAGGTCGTGGCGATGCGAGTTATATTTTTACCGATGATTTCAATAAAGTTCCTTATAATTTAAGATTCTTTACAGGTGGTGATCAATCATTACGTGGTTTTGACTATAAAAGCTTATCACCTGAAGAAGATGGCTATAAAATTGGTGGTCAGGCCCTAGGTGTTGGCTCATTTGAATATAATTATCAATTTAAAGATGGTTGGCGAGCAGCCATATTTTCCGATTTTGGTAATGCTTATGATAAACAATTTAGCAACCCTACAGAATATAGTATAGGTGTTGGTATACGTTGGCGCTCACCAATTGGTCCAATTCGACTGGATGTCGCTTCTGGTATATCCAACGACAATAATCCAATTCGTTTACACTTTTTTATTGGTCCACAACTTTAATAATCTTAAACAAAACCTATTCAAAGGTTAAAAAATCAGGTTGATTATGTCGGAAGTAGAACAGCAATTAACGCCTTCAAATGGACGGAAAAAACAGCGTCATACGATAAGAACTATTGTTTTAGTCCTGTTAATGACGCTTGTAGTACTTATCAGTTCATTACTTGTCATGATGTCTACGGATAAAGGCAGCCGTTTTCTACTTGATCGTGTTTTGCAAAGTCAAAAGATGATTCGTTATGAATATGAAAGTGGTAATTTACTTTCAGGAATCATTTTAAAAAATGTTCTTGTCCAACTGAAAGCTGTAGATGTTTCGCTTGATCGTGCTGATGTATCTTTGGGTTGGCGTGCAGTATTCAAAAAAGAAATACATTTAAGCCATGCTGATGTTCAAAATTTCAAAGTTATTAATAAAAAGCCACCATCAGGAAAACCATTTGCATTTGATGCAATCAAGCTTCCTTTTGTATTAAGAGTTGATGAGGCGAATTTAGATCATTTGGTCATTAAGACAACAACATCTGAAGTGAAGTTTAATGATATTTATTTGAAAGATGCCCTATGGTCAGGTACCAAATTAGAGTTTGAAGACTCACATATGGACATGGGATATTTGGCTGTAAAGAATGCGACAGGTCAGATGGATTTTAGTGGTAAATATCCGATTGATGCGAAAGCTGATCTTATTATTCCATCTCTTAAAAGTTTAGATATCAATGTCATAAAGGTAGTTGCTTCAGGTACATTAGATACGCTAAAAGCAGGTGTAGCAACGCAAACACCAGATTTGCTCACAGGCTGGACTGTTTTACATCCAGTACGTGATGGTGTGCCAATGCAGGGTGAGCTTCTATTCAAAAACTATCATTTGCCTTTATTAAAAGAACAAAAATTATTTGCTAAAAATGGTGTTGCACGTTTTAACGGTAACACCAAAAAACTTATTTTGAGTTTAGATACCGATCTTAAAGGTGAGCAAATTCCTGAAGCAAAATATAATGCTTTGATGGAAACGGACCTTAGAAACCAGTTAAATATTCAGGATTTTAACGGTCAGGTGATGAATGGCAGCGTTTCACTAAAAGGGATTGTAAGTTGGAAAGATCATGTTGTATGGGACATTAAAGGTCGACTTGATCGACTTAATCCTAAAAATAAAATCATCCCTCAGGTAGCTCAGGACTTTTTGCCACCAACGTTGGACGCAAATCTGAGTTCAATTGGTTCTATGGAAAAAGGGTTGGCATTGAATGCACAACTGGCTTTTGATCAATACGAGACTTGGAATGTAAAACTTAATCAGGCAAAAGCGATGTCCAATAAACCTCAACCGATGTTAGTTGATATTGCTTGGCAAGGAATTGATCGAGCAGTGCCATATATCGGATGGTTAAGTAGTGATAATGGTCAAACCAACATTACACTTAAAGAAGGTCAGCAAGATATCTTTGTTTCGACTACTGTAAAGCCACATGAAAAAACTGTATTGCCAACGGGTAAATATGATGCTCGCTTAGATGTTAAAGGTAGTTTGTTAGATATCGAAAATTTTCGTTATCAGGCAGAAAATGGAAGCTTATCGGGTCTAGCAAAAATTAAACTTCCGACTGAAAAACAGCAACTCTCATGGAGTGCAACGCTTAAAGCAGATAATTTCAATCCACAAACTGTAGCTACAGCTGCACCAGTAAATTTATTAAATGGACAAATTGTTGCTAAAGGTTTTGCTAAACCAAATCAGCAGATTATTCAATTTGATAATATTGATCTAAATGGTCAGTTAGCCCAATCAAATACATCTGAAAAAATTGCACTTAAAGGAAAAAGTACAGCAGCTTTAATTTTCCATGATCAAAAAAATGGTGGTGGATTTAAGAGTTATGCAGTTCAGTATGATGGTTCATTAAATGCTTTAAATCAGGCAAATGGATTATTAAAAATTGATGTTGCTGGCACGCCTGATTACGTGAAAATTAATGAGTTCAAGCATGATGGTGTGGCTGGAAAATTATTTGCATCAGGCTCAGTCAATCTAAAAGATAAATTAGGTTGGAATATTGAAACCTCATTAGTTCGTTTCAAGCCCCAATATTTTGTTTCAAGTGTCAAAGGTGAAATTTCAGGACATGTCAAATCACAGGGTGTGTGGTCTGATGACCTAAAACGAGTTGATATACGTCAACTCAATGCGGCAGGTTTTATTAACAATAAACCAGTTCGAGGACGAGGTAATTTAACACTTTTGCTTGATTCAAATCAAAAAGGGTTCTTACCACAACAGTTTGAAGCAAATGATTTATTTTTTGCATATGCACAAAACCAATTACAAGCAACTGGTAATGCACAAAGCTTAAAAGTTAAATTAAACGCACCAGCTTTGTATGAAATCTATCCCGGATTGCAAGGTCGAGCGTATGGTAATTTAAATATACAATCTCAACCGAAACTGAAAGCAACAGCAAACATCGCTGTAGATAATTTTGCATTTAACAACCTAGTTAGTATTAAGTCATTACGTGTGCAAGGTGAACTACCAACTTCAGAGACCACACCAACGATTTTAACTGCGAAGGTAAATCAAGTACGCAATGGAAATCGTGAAATTGAAAATGCAGTTGTGAATCTCGCTGGTACTCGCAAAGCGCATTTGTTAAAAGTTGAAAGTAAAAATAAGCAGTCTAATTTTTATGTTCAACTCGCAGGTGGATTTAATCAAAACAACGATTGGTTAGGTCAGTTGCAAAAAGGTAATTTCACTTCGCGTAGAATTAGTCTAGTACAAAATCAAAGTGCGCCGATTATATATACCTCATCTGCTGCTGAACTGTTTGTGGGACAGCATTGTTGGTCAAGCTCTCATAGCCAGTTATGCCTTGATCAGGCTGCACGTATAAGTAAAACTAAAGGAAATGTTTCTTTTCTCACTAAAAATCTTGATTTAAATGATTTTGCTGCATTTATGCCAGAAGGTTTAGCTGTTACAGGACAGTTAAATGGTTATGCACGTGCATCATGGGCAAATGGTACGCGACCAAAATTAGATGCAACATTAGTAACCCGTAAAGGTGAAATTGGTCTTGCTGCTGCTGATCCCCAAGATCCTGCAACAACGGTTACTTATGATGAACTTAGTTTGATCGCAAAAAGCGTTGGTGAAGGATTGTTATTCAGAGTAGATATGAAAACACCTGATATTGGAACAGGTTATGCCAATGTGATTATTAATCCATTCCAAAGCAATATGCCAATGCGCGGTGAAATTGCTTTTGATGAAGTTCAGCTCAAAGTATTTAAGCCATTTATTAAAGATGTACGTTCTATGGCTGGCACCTTATCACTTGCTGGAAAAGTGGACGGAACTTTAACACAACCACAATTTACAGGTGAAATGCGTTTGAAAAATGGTGCTATTAGTATGATTTCATTACCTGTGAATTTAAATAATATTCAGCTTTATTCTTCGATTCGACAAGATTCAGCAAGCATAGATGGTGCATTTAATAGTGGACAAGGTGTAGGTCGTTTAAAAGGTAGCTTTGACTGGAAAAATGATCCTCATTTAGCATTAACACTTAAAGGCGATAATCTATTAGTTCGCCAAGCACCAATGATTACAGCGATTGTTAAACCCGATTTAAGCTTGGATGTTTATCCATTTGCTCAACGTTTAAGTTTGAAAGGTACGATTGATGTTCCTCGTGCTCGTATTTCCATGCCAGAAAGTTCAGCAACGGTGGTGAATGTTTCACCTGATGTACGTGTGGTGCATCAAGGACAAGATCTACTCGCTACTTTAAAAGCAGCGAAACCATGGGATATACGAGCTGATATGACGGTAAATCTAGGTAATCAAGTTATTTTCCAAGGCTTTGAAAGTAATATCCCATTGGTCGGACGTCTACATCTGTCACAACGTGGTTTAGAAACAGCCATGCGAGCAAATGGTGCAATAGGTGTAAGCCAGAAAGTGAAGATCGAAGCTTATGGTCAGAGTCTCGACTTGAATCGTGCAATTGCTCGTTTTAATGGACCTCTAGCAAACCCAACCTTAGATATTGATGCAAATAAACCTGTACAAGGAAGCATGGTCGGCGTGCGTGTTACGGGTACTGCGACCGTCCCTAATGTTCAAGTGTACAATGATGCAGGTCTGTCTGAGCAAGAAGCACTCAATGCATTATTAACAGGACGTATTAATGAAGGTGGTAGCGGTTTAAGTAACACTGAAGGATTCAAATCTGATGTTAATAATACAATCGCTGCCGCTGGAATCAGCATGGGCTTAGGTGGAACTAGAGCTTTAACCAATCAAATTGGGCGAACTTTTGGCTTAAGTGGATTGGCATTAGATGCTCAGGGAACTGGCGATGATACCCAAGTGAGTTTAACGGGTTATATTACGCCAGACTTATTTATTCGCTATGGTATTGGTGTATTTACACCTGTCAATAAATTGACTTTGCGATATCAAATGAATCGTCGACTTTATTTGGAAGCAAGTCAGTCCCTAGAACGAGCTATCGACTTATTCTACAACTGGCGCTTCTAGATAAACATTATAAAACCTGCCTTGTTTAGATAAGGCAGGTTTTTTTATAGTACTTTT
>ENA-OWLM01001111-OWLM01001111.1-metagenome-genome-assembly--contig:-NODE-1111-length-10066-cov-3.596144_pt1 | contig 10066 bp, 6 predicted proteins | sample MGYA00245349_ERZ651102 | MGnify/ENA primary metagenome ERZ651102 (study PRJEB26857, sample SAMEA4031759) | metagenome | biome: human; feature: oral; material: saliva | place: Philippines | collected 2014... | reverse complement strand
CTGAACGACAAGTGGTCCGTCTATGGCAGCTACTCGGCCATCTACAAGCCGCAACCGCTGGTCATGCAGGGGCCGCTGCCGGGCAGTTCCCTGCCTCCCATCAAGGGCAAGAGCTTCGAAGCCGGCATCAAGGGCGAATTGTTCGACGGCGCCGCCAACGCGACGCTCAGCCTGTTCAACGTGGAGCGGACGGGCACGGCGGTGCTGGATCCCACCTACGAAAGCAGCAGCAACGCCTACGACGGCAACTGCTGCTACACGGCGCAGGGCAAGGTGATCAGCCGGGGCGTCGACGTCGAGTTTGGCGGCGAGATCGCCACGGGCTGGCAGATGTCGGCCGGCTACACCTTCAACACCACCAAGGACAAGAGCACCAGCAGCGTCTATAGCAGCGTCACGCCCAAGCACCTTTTCAAGCTGGCCACGGCGTACCGCCTGCCGGGCGATTGGACGAAATGGACGGTGGGCGGCAGCATGCTCATCCAGAGCGCGACGTACGTGTCCGGCACGGCGAAGGACGCGAGCGGCGCCTTTGCCCCGTTCGATTTCAGCCAGGGCGGCTATGCCATCCTGAACGCCATGGTCCGCTACCAGATCACTCCCCACTGGAACATGACGCTGAACGTCAACAACCTGACCGACCGCGTCTATTACCAGCAGGTGGGCACGCTGAACGGCAACAACGTCTACGGCGCGCCGCGCAACGCCATGCTGACGTTGCGGGGAACTTTCTAGGCGAAGGCGCTGACAGGTTCGGGCCGGATCCCGGCGCCGATCCTGTCAGCGAAACGCCAACATCTTGGAGTAAGGTGTGGCTTCCCTACCCAGAGATCCCGCACGGAGCACAACTTGAAATACCGCAAACTCGGCCGCACCGACCTGGACGTCAGCCTGATCGGGCTGGGCACCATGACCTGGGGCGAGCAAAACACCGAAGCCGACGCGCATCAGCAGCTGGACTACGCGCTGGAGCGCGGCGTCAACCTGGTCGACGTGGCCGAAATGTACCCGGTGCCGCCCAAGCCCGAAACGCAGGGGCTGACCGAAACCTACATCGGCACCTGGCTGGCCAAGACCGGACGCCGCCAGGACATCGTGCTGGCCAGCAAGGTGGCCGGCCCCGTGCGCGACCCCAAACGCCCTGGCCACATCCGCGACGGCAAGACCTTCCTGGACCGCAAGAACCTGACCGCGGCGCTGGACGCCAGCCTGAAGCGCTTGCAGACGGACTACCTGGACCTGTACCAGCTGCATTGGCCCGACCGCAGCACCGCGACGTTCGGCCAGCTGAACTATCCCTGGGTCGAAGACGACCACACCGTGCCGATCGAGGAAACCCTGTCCGTGCTGCAGGATTTCGTGCGCGCCGGCAAGGTCCGCCACGTGGGCGTGTCGAACGAAACGCCGTGGGGCGTCAGCCAGTTCCTGCGCCATGCTGAAAACAAGGACCTGCCGCGGATCGTCTCTATCCAGAACGCCTACAGCCTGCTGAACCGCGTGTACGAGATCGGCCTGTCGGAATTCACGCACCACGAAGGCGTGGGCCTGCTGGCCTACTCGCCATTGGCGATGGGCATGCTTTGCGGCAAGTACCTGAACGGCGCCAAGCCGGCGGGCGCGCGCCTGACCGTGTATTCGCGCTTCACCCGCTACAGCAACGAACAGGCCGAAGCCGCCACGCGCGAGTACGTGGAACTGGCCCGCGCGCACGGCATTTCGCCCACGCACCTGGCCCTGGCCTGGGTGAACCAGCGCCCGTTCGTCACCAGCAACCTGATCGGCGCGACCTCGCTGGAGCAGCTCAAGGAGAACATCGACAGCGTCGACGTGACCTTGCCGGCAGACGTGCTGGACGCCATCAACCAGATCCACGTGCGCCACCCGAATCCGGCGCCCTGAGGCCTGGATAGCGCAAGCGGCAGCCGGCCACGTGCCGGCAACGCAGATGCTAGCGGGCAGCCCGGCTTCCGGTCACTGCGCCGCGCCCTTGCCCGGCCCCCGGTAACGCGACAACCAGTAGTCATAGGACGGCGGCAGCACCCGGCTCGGCTTGTCTTGGCCCAGGGCGACCGCCATCTGGTAGGGGTAATGCGGATTCGCCAGATGGGCGCGGGCGATCAGCACCAGATCCTGTTGCCCTTCGGCCACCGCGCGTTCAGCCATGTGCGGATCGTCGATGCACCAGCCAGCGGCCACGGGCATCTGCGTGTCCCGCTTGACGCGGCCAGCCACCGGCACGAAAAAGCCTGGCCCCCACGGGGTCTTGCCGTTCAGGGTGGAAAACCCGATGCTCGCGTCGATCAGATCCAGGCCGCTGTCGCGCATCTTGCGCACCAGCCCGACCGCGTCGGGATAGAAGGCGTCGTCATGGCCGTCGTATTCGACCACGCCGAAGCGTGCGGTCAGCGGCAGGCGTTCCGGCCAGACCTCGCGCACGGCCCGCATCGTTTCCAGCAGGAAACGGCCGCGGTTCTCGGCGCTGCCCCCGTACTGGTCGGTGCGCTGATTGGCGACGGGCGAAAAGAAACTCTGCGCAAGGTAGCCGTGCGCGAAGTGCAGCTCCAGCCATTGGAAACCGGCCGCCAGCGCACGCCTGGCCGCCGCGACGAAATCCGCCTTGACGCGGGCGATGTCATCCAGGCCCATGGCCTGCGGGATTTTGGGCAGGCCGCCGCCAAAGGCGAGCGCCGACGGGCCCAGCGTCTGCCATCCACGGCGGTCGTCGTCGCCGATATGGTCGTCGCCCTCCCAGGGCTTGTTGGCGCTGGCCTTGCGGCCGGCATGGCCGATCTGGATGCCGGGCACCGCGCCGGCCGCGCGGATGGCCGCGGCAATGCGCGCCATGCCCTCGATCTGGCCGTCTTCCCACAGGCCGGTGCACCCGGGCGTGATGCGGCCTTCCGGTGAGACGCCGGTGGCCTCGACGATCACCAGGCTGGCGCCGCCGCGGGCCATGCCGGTGTAGTGCGCAAGATGCCATTCGTTCACGTAGCCCTCGTGGGCCTGGTACTGGCACATCGGCGGGATCGCGATGCGATTGCGTAAGGTGACGCTTTTCAGTTGGAAGGGTGAGAACAGTGCGGACATTGTGAATCCCGGTAATGCTGAATGAATGAAATTGGACGTGGAATCGTCACTGCCGCGTCTTTGCGGCGCGGGCGGCGGCGACCAGACCGTCCAGCCAGTCCTGGTGGCCATTGATCATCGGGTTGGGCTTGGCGGCGTGCAGGTCGGCGGCAGGCTTTCCCTTCTGGGTTTCCTGCGTAAGGATGCGCACCCGGCCGTGGTCCAGGTCCTCGACCAGCCAGGCATGGTGGACGTCCAGGCGGTCATCGGCGCCTGGCTCGCCGGCCCAGCCGTGCCATGCGACGCGCCCGGGCTTGCCGGCCGCCGGCGGCGAGAATTCGTTGCACTGCGCCTCCACCGGGAATCCGAAGGTCTCGAAATAGAAGCGGACCCCGTCGGCGAGCGCCGGCCCCTGGCCATCGTGGAAGCGCACGTTGGCGGAATTGGCGTAATACGTCGGCCAGCGCGAAGGAACGCTCAGCAGCGGCCAGATGTCGGCGGCAGCAAGGCCGGCAACAATGACCTCGTTGGACGCGAAGTTTTCGGTAAGGCCCGGAAGATACCCTTCGGGCCACAGGATGGCGTTCTGCATGGAGGCGCTCCTTGGTTTGCTGGTTGTGCCGGCGCGGCCGGGGTTCGCCCGATCGGAAAGCGGCGCGGCAAGGGCTCGTCGCCCAGGAATGCTGTCAGGATAAGCGCGCGCGGATGATGTTTGATCTAATGAATCGTTATGGTCTGGATAAGAGTTCGTTATGACCAATCCGCATTGGCTGCGCTCATTCGTGGCCCTCGTCGATACAGGGAGCTTCACGCGCGCGGCGATTCGGCTCGGCCTGACCCAGGCCGCCGTCAGCCAGCACGTCGGCCACCTGGAAGACGAGTTCGGCCCCCTGCTGATCCGCCGTCCCCGCCAGATCGAATTGACGCCCGCCGGAGCGGCGCTGCTGGACTACTGCGACGAACTCGACCTGGCCGACAAGCGTCTGAAATTGCGGCTCTCGGACGCCACGGTGGATAGTGGCGAGATCAGCCTTATCACTCCCGGCAGCGTGGGACTCGCCCTCTATCCGCTGCTGCTGACTTTGCAGCAGCAGCATCGCGGTCTGGTCATCCGCCATCGCTTTGCGCCCGATCCGGAAACGCGCGATGCCGTGCTGGCCAAGCAGTACGAACTGGGCCTGGTCACGCTAAGGCCCGACGACGCGCGTCTTGCGGCAACCCCGTTCGCCGAGGAACCCCTGGAACTCGTCGTGCCGGCGGGCGTGAAGGTTGAGCGCTGGGAAGACCTGGAAGCGTTGGGCTTCATCGACCATCCCGACGGACAGGCGATGGCCACCCGCTTGCTGGCGCGCCGATTCCCCGGCAATCCCGGCGTCAGGACGTTGCCATTGCACGGATTCACAAACCAGATCGCGCTGATCCTGGAACCGGTCGCGCGCGGCCTGGGCTTTACCGTCATCCCCCGGCATGCACGCGAGGCATACGCGCAGCCCGACGCGATCCAGGTGATCGAGTGCGGTGCGCCAGTGGTCGACACGCTCTGGCTGATCCATCGCGCGGAATGGCCGCTATCGGCGCGCGCGGCCTGGGTGCTGGAGCAGCTGCGGAATATGTCGCCATTCAGAAGCGGCGGGCGGAAGGGGAGACCGAGATCGGGTTGAATGGCGTGGAAGGCCGGGGAAATGAAGCGTCCTGCGCGCTCCTGCCCGATCGGGCCAATATTGGCCCGATCGGGCCATTTTTGGCCCGTTTTTTATCCAGCGTTTTCAAGGGCTTATAAAAAATCGAGCCAACATTGGCCCGAAAACCCCGGGAAAAAATCACTTTTCGCCGTTTCGCAAAACGCGGGGCGTGCACGAAACCCACAGATTTGCACCCAAGCAACTGATAAATAAGGAGAAACCGGCGGCACGACAAGAGTTGGCACGGCTTTTGCATTTAGGCCCATGTCATCCCCGATGGCATCGCGGCCCAAGCGGCCATTTCGTCAACGACTCAAAGGAAGCAGCCAATGCCGACTCCCCGCCACGCCGCTGATGTACCTGGCGCTGGCCTCCGGCGAGATGCTGCCGGAAGTGGAAGTGAAGTGGCACCGCAGCTCGATCGAGGGCAAGCAAGAGCACCTGGACCCATGCCATCGCCGGCACCGAGGCCTCGGTGCCGGCCATGCCCAAACAATTCTATTTGCGCTTCCCCTTCGACCTCATCGGCAGTGGGGCGCGCGGCGTATTCGAGGTCATCGAGTCCGAAACTGCACGAAGCGCTGGTTTGGCGCAAACCATAGGTCGTCTCGGCATTGCACCATGTCACACGACGACGAGGATTTGAAATGATGCGCCTCCTGAAACTAGGCATCCCTTTGCTATTCGCTCTACTGACGGCTTGCGATAGCGGATCTGCCAAGGAAGATATGGTGCCTGTATCACTTACGGGCATTGACCATTTGGCTGATCACCTGAGTGTGCAGGATTTCTGGGTGAACAGCACGAGCGGATTCCAGGCGGGAACGGGCGGTACCGTAGTCTGCTGTGTCAGCCTGCCCAGAAAATGGCGGCCTGATCTGACTGTCGTGGTCGGATGGAGCATCACCAATTGGCGAGACTGCGGATGGGAAGAATATGAACGCAGAATTCCGGTGGACCGGTATGAAAAGGTTGGCAGTCTATATGTCCACTTCATGGCCGACGGCGTCGTGCGTGCTGTTTCTTCCAACATAACTCCCGCCTACTCGGATCCTGACTACCCTGGGCCGCATGACAAAATTCCGAGTAAAGATCCCTGGGATGTCTATGGCAATCGGCATCGGCAGTGTCCTCCGCAGGATGGGCCCATGATCATGGAGCGAGCAGAGTGAGCGAGATCTTTCAAACCCATCCCATCGGCCCCACTCCTGACATCCTTCCGGTCCTTCCGCAGTGCTTCCTCGCTACGGAAAAGTGCGAAATAGATCTGCAGATCGGCATCTTCTTTGATGGCACAGGAAACAATCAAGATTGGGATGAAGCGGACGGCTGTAATGTCGGCCTCGGAAAGACGCAACGTGAGGCACGCAAGGATAGCAATGTAGCCAGGCTGTTCCGGGCGTATCCTGGCCGCTCAGATCTGGGAATTTTGCGACTGTACGTCCCAGGCGTCGGAACGCCATTTCCAGAAATCGGCGAAAACGCGTATGCGACCTTTGGCCCGTCGATGGGCCGGGGTGGAGATGCACGCATTAATTTCGCACTCCTCAAGCTTTTGGATTTTCTTCACAAGGCCGTGAGGCGAAATATCTCTCCATTTTTAGACGAGGTAATTCTGGCCTTGTGCCGCAATGCCAAGCGAAGATTGATCGCGCGTACCGGCACCTACTCCCCCGTTGCCGGAGGCACTCAGGATATTCAGGCCCTGGATGCGGTCGGGATGCGCACGGAAGGCGGACTGCTGTGTGATTTCTTCGGTGCGCGTCCACAGGCCGAAGCATTCTACCGGCGCCAAACCCAGGCGCTGGCCGAGAAGATCGCAAACACGTCCAAGCCCAAGCTGGTGGACATCACCATTGATGTCTTCGGCTTTTCCCGCGGAGCAACCCAGGCGCGCGTTTTCTGCAACTGGCTCAAGGCCATGATGGACGGAAATCGCCTGTGCGGCGTGCCTGCAAGGATCCGCTTTCTGGGAATCTTCGATACCGTGGCGTCGGTGGGGTTGCCCAGCAGCGCCGGAGGAGACGGTCATTTCTCATGGGCGACGCCCGACGCGCTGCGTGTCCCGCCAAGTATCCAGTGCGTTCACTACGTCGCCATGCACGAGAACCGCACGTCCTTTCCGCTCGATAGCCTGCGTGGCCCCGATGGCGCGCTGCCAGAGAACCACAAGCAGTTCGCCCTGCCCGGCATGCACTCCGATGTGGGCGGCGGCTACCTGCCTGGCAGCCAGGGCCGCAGCCCCAGCGGGCAACACGACGACATGCTCTCGCAAATACCGTTGGAACTCATGTATCAGGCGGCGCGGACCGCACAGGTGCCCTTGAATCGCGACTTGGCGATTATCGGTAAATACGACCCCTTTGCCGTTCATCCCGACTTGCGTCAGGCCCATGCGGCCTTCATGCAGGCCGAGCGCCCTCAAGCCACCACCGCGCGATGGTTGCTTAGCTACCTAGCCTGGCGCTACCAAGTCCGCGACGTTTATGCGACCGAGCTTTCTTGGGTCACGCGAGCTCGCGCGAGCACCCTCAACGATTTCAACGACTTGGCTGGCGCAAATCAAACGCTAATGGCGGACATTGCTGTGCTGGAAGGCGAATCCGATAAAGCGATGAAATTTTTGCGTGCAGCCATTCGTCTCAACCCCTCCGCGCTGGCGGGGCTCGAAGCGGCAAGCACCGTCCGGCGCGCTGCGCTGGCAAGCGAAGCCCAGGACGTGCTTACGCATATCAAGGCCCATCCGATTCTTGGCACACCTGAGAATCCCGAGCACCTGACCCCTCAGGCTTACCTGTTTGCAAACTATATGCACGACTCGTATGCGGGCTTTCGGCCATTCGACCAACCCCTGTACTGGGCTGCGTGCATAGATCCGGTTCCCACAAGTTGGGAGAGCCAGGGATATCTGCGCTTTCGCCGGGTATACCAGGGTACGGGCAAGCCCGTGACCCATGCGCCACCGACCGAGCAGCAGTTGCTAGAGGCTGAACAGCGCGAGCGCGAGGCCCAACTGCAAACGATTCAGAGCACCATCGACATGGGGAAGGTTTTTAGCGGCCCATGGTAAGTGGCCATCAGAAAAATTGCGTAGTACGAGGCGTCTCAGGAAATGTTGATGGCCAGCGTTGAAACCCGAACACAAAAGTTGTTGACAGAAGTAGAACGCGCCGAGTTGACTGCAATGGCTCGGTCGCGGTCTATACCGGCGGGCTTGGCAACGTGACAGGACACTAGCCCAGGTTCGGCGCCAGCGTGCGCTTCAGGTCCTCGATACTGCGTCCGCTGCGGCGGGCGTAGTCTTCGAGCTGGTCTTCGCCGATGATGCCCACGTTGAAGTACTGCGACTGCGGGTGGCTGAAGTAGAAGCCCGACACGCTGGACGCGGGGTACATCGCGTAGCTGTCGGTCAGCATCATGCCGATGTCCTCGCCGTCCAGCACGCGGAACATGTCCGTCTTCACAACGTGTTCCGGGCAGGCCGGATAGCCCGGCGCCGGGCGGATGCCCACGTATTTCTCGGCGATCATGTCGTCGTTGGACAGGGCCTCGTCGGGCGCATAGCCCCACAGGTCCTGCCGCACGCGCGCATGCAGGCATTCGGCAAAGGCTTCCGCCAGGCGGTCGGCCAGCGACTTGAGCATGATGCTGGAATAGTCGTCCAGCGCCTTCTCGAATTCCGCTTCTTTTTTCTCGATGCCCAGGCCGGCCGTGACGGCGAACATGCCGATGTAGTCCAGCTTGCCGCTGGACTTGGGCGCGATGAAGTCGGACAGGGACTTGTTGCTGACGCCTTCGCGCTTGGCGCCCTGCTGACGCAGGTTGCGGTACGTGAACAGCACTTCGCTGCGGGTTTCGTCCTTGTAGACCTCGATGTCTTCGTCGTTGATGCTGTTGGCCGGATAGAAGCCGACCACGCCGTTGGCGCTGAGCCAGCGGCCCTCGACGATGCGCTTCATCATGGCCTGGCCGTCGGCGTAGACCTTGCGCGCCTGCTCGCCCACCACCTTGTCTTCCAGGATGGCGGGGAACGGGCCGAACAGGCTCCAGGTCTGGAAGAACGGGCCCCAGTCCACGTATTTCGCGATTTCGGCCAGGTCGTAGCTCTTGAACGTGCGGCGGCCGATGAACTTCGGGCGCGGCGGCGTGTAGCTGTCCCAGTCGATCGCCGGACGCGACGCGCGCGCCTCGGCCAGCGGCAGGATGGGCGCCGCCTTGCGGTTGGCGTGGCGGCGGCGCACGTCCTCGTATTCCTGCGTCAGCTCGGCCAGGTAGGCTTCCGATTGATCCGACATCAGGCTGGTGGCCACGCCCACCGAACGGCTGGCGTCCGGCACATAGATGACCGGGCCCTCATAGTTGGGCGCGATCTTCACGGCGGTATGCACGCGGCTGGTGGTGGCGCCGCCGATCATCAGCGGCACCTTGCGGCTGCGGAAATACTCGTCGCGCTGCATTTCCGACGCCACATACGCCATCTCTTCCAGGCTGGGCGTGATCAGGCCGGACAGGCCGACGATGTCGGCGTTTTCTTCCTTGGCTTTTTCCAGGATCTGCGCGCAGGGCACCATCACGCCCATGTTCACGACTTCGAAGTTGTTGCACTGCAGGACCACCGACACGATGTTCTTGCCGATGTCGTGCACGTCGCCCTTGACGGTAGCGATGACGATCTTGCCCTTGGCGCGCACGTCGCCGCCCGCGGCCGCGATCTGGCGCTTTTCTTCCTCGATGAAGGGAATCAGGTGCGCCACGGCCTGCTTCATCACGCGCGCGGACTTCACCACCTGCGGCAGGAACATCTTGCCTTCGCCGAACAGATCGCCCACGACGTTCATGCCGTCCATCAGCGGGCCTTCGATCACTTCGATCGGCCGGCCGCCGCGCGCGGCGATCTTCTGGCGCACTTCTTCCGTGTCTTCAACGATGAACGCGGTGATGCCGTGCACCAGCGCGTGCGACAGGCGCTGCTCGACCTCGGCATTGCGCCACGCCAGGTCTTCTTCCTTCTTGGCGCCGGTGCCCTTCACGGTGTCGGCAAACTGCACCAGCCGCTCGGTGGGCGTGCGCTCGTCATCGGCCTCGGTCTTGCCCACGGGATTGGCGCGGTCCAGCACCACGTCTTCGACCAGGTCGCGCAGCTTGGGATCCAGGTCGGCGTACACGCCCAGCTGGCCGGCGTTGACGATGCCCATCGTCATGCCTTCCTTGACCGCGTAGTACAGGAACACGGTGTGGATGGCTTCGCGCATCGGCTCGTTGCCGCGGAACGAGAAGCTGACGTTGGACACGCCGCCCGAGATGCGGGCGTACGGCAG
>ENA-OWLM01001110-OWLM01001110.1-metagenome-genome-assembly--contig:-NODE-1110-length-10069-cov-3.137408_pt1 | contig 10069 bp, 6 predicted proteins | sample MGYA00245349_ERZ651102 | MGnify/ENA primary metagenome ERZ651102 (study PRJEB26857, sample SAMEA4031759) | metagenome | biome: human; feature: oral; material: saliva | place: Philippines | collected 2014... | reverse complement strand
TGGGCCAGCAGCTGCTCGCGGATCACTCCGCAGGATGAAAGCCCCATATAGAACACCAGCGTTTGCCGATCTTTGGCCAGCAATGGCCAGTCGAGATCCTGGGCACCCCCCTTGCCGTGGGCGGTGACGAAGCGCACGCTCTGGGCGTGATCCCGGTGGGTCAGGGGAATGCCGGCGTAGGCGGCGCAGCCGCTGGCCGCCGTGATCCCCGGCACCACCTGAAAGCCAATGCCAGTACCAACGAGCGTCTCCAGCTCCTCGCCGCCACGGCCGAAGATGAAGGGGTCACCTCCCTTCAGCCGCACTACCCGCTGGCCCTTCTTCGCCTCGTCCAGCAAGAGCTGGTTGATCCCCTCCTGGGGCACGCAGTGGTTGCCCGCCTGTTTGCCGACGAAGATGCGCTTGGCATCCCGGCGCACCAGCGCCATCACCTCGTCGGAGACCAGGCGGTCATAGACCACCACATCCGCCTGCTGCATCTGGCGCAGGGCGTGCAGGGTGAGCAGACCCGGATCCCCGGGGCCGGCACCGACCAGCACCACCTCGCCGTGAGCCTTGCTCTCCTCGGCAAACAGGGTATCGGCCAGCTGGTGGGCCGAGGCGTGATCGCCCCGCGCCAGCGCCTGACCGAGGCGATCGGCCCCCAGCAGCCGCTCCCAGAAGCGGCGCCGCTCTCCCATGGTGGCAAAGCGCGCCTTGACCCGATCCCGCAGGCTGCCGGCAAAGGTCGCCACGGCGCCCAGGTGCTGGGGCAGCATGGCTTCGAGTTTCTCTCGCAGCAGCCGGGCCAGCACCGGGGCCTTGCCACCGGAGGAGATGGCCACCATCAGGGGCGAGCGGTCGATGATGGACGGCATGATGAAGCTGGAGCGTTTCGGGTCGTCCACCACGTTGGCGAAGATCCGCGCCTGATTCGCGCTCTGGTAGACCAGGGCGTTCACCTCGCGCCGATCGGTGGCAGCCACCACCAGCCACTTGCCCGCCAGTTGCTGCGGCGCGAATTCGCCGGCCAGCCACTCGATGCTCCCGTTGGCAGCCAGTTCAGCCAGCTCGGGGTCGAGCTCAGGGGCGACCACGGTGAGGAGGGCGCCGGCATCCAGCAGCAGGCGTGCCTTGCGCTCTGCGACCTCGCCGCCGCCTACCAGCAGCACGGGTTTGTTGTCGAGTTGGCAAAAGATGGGCAAGTAGTCCATGGGGCCTCCTGATCAGGCGGTTCGGGTCTGGCTGGCGGTGTTGGTGGCGTCGGTCACCGCGACAGGGCGTTCAGCCTTGGGGGTGGCATACCAGTAGCCCAGACCCATGAAGAGGACGCCGGAGACTGTGTTGCCCAGGGTCACCCACAGCAGGTTGTGGCCGATGCCGCCCAGGGTGTAGGCCTCGGAGTGGGCGCCGAACCAGGAGAGGGCGAACAGGGTCATGTTGGCGATGGAGTGTTCGTAGCCGGAGGCGATGAAGGCCAGCAGGCACCACCAGATGGCGATGAAGCGGGCGGCTCCTTCGGTGCGCAGCGCCATCCAGATGGCGAGGCAAACCAGCCAGTTGCAGAGGATCCCTTTCATGAACAGGGTCAGGGCCGGTGCCTGGGTCTTGGCCAGCGCCAGCTTGTGGGCCAGGCTGCCCGCATCCGGCAGCAGGCTGCCGCCGTAGGAGTAGATGAGCGCCACGACGATGGAGCCGAGCAGGTTGCCCGCCCAGGTCTGCGGCAGGATGCGCAGCAGGTCACCCATGGTGATCTTGCCCGTCTTCACCCCGAAGGTGAGGAACATGGTGTGGCCGGTGTAGAGCTCGGAGCCGGCGATGATGACCAGGGTCAGGGCGATGCCGAAGGTGGCCCCCATTACCAGCGGACGGACGGTGGGATCCACCAGGTTGCCGAGGGTGAAAATGAGGATGATGCCCAGGCCCACATAGGCCCCCGCCATGGCGGAGCTGAGCCAGAAGCCGAGCTTGTCGCTGCGCTCGAAGCGGTTGATGCGGGCCGCGTTGGCGGCGCACTTGTTGATGGTTTCTGTATACATCTTTGTTTCCTTCAAGAGGGCCGCCCGTGGGCAGCCCTGACGGTTTCTTCAACCCCCTCCCAGCCTCCCCCTTGCTCAGGGGGAGGGGATTTTTGCTCGCTCCCCTGTGAAGGGGAGGGCCGGGGTGGGGTCTGGTGTTAGACGGCGACCCAGACCTGCTGGTCGCGCACTTCAACGGAATAGCTCTGCACCGACATGGCCGGGTTATCGAAGCAGTGGCCGTCCCTCAGGCGAAAGCGCTGCTTCTTGAGGGGGCTGGCCACCCAGAGCTCGCCGTCGTGTTCGCAGAGGATGCCCCGCGACAGCACGTTGGCGGCGAAGAAGGGATCCCGGTTGTCGATGGCGAATACCTCCGCCGCCGCGCTCGGGCGGAACAGGGCGATCTGACGCCCCTCGAGCAGGGCACATACACCGGTGCCAGGGAGTATGTCATTGAGTTGGCAGGCGAATTTCATCATTTGGTTTCCACCTCGATCTGGTAGACGGGGATGCGCTCGGCCGGGGTCGCCGGTCGATGCTGCGCGCGCTCGGCAACGAACTGGACGTCCGGATCGCGCTTGTCGCTGTTGATGAAGTGGCTGAAGCGCTGCAACGCCTGCTCTTCGTTGAGGGTGCGCGACCATTCGCACTCGTAGCTGTCGATGAGGGTCTGGATATCGCGCTCCAGGGTCTCGGCCAGCCCCAGCTTGTCGTCGACGATCACTTCGCGCAGGTAGTCGACGCCCCCTTCCAGATTGCCGAGCCAGACCGAGGTGCGCTGCAGTTTGTCGGCGCTCATGACGTAGAACATCATGAAACGGTCGATTAGCTTGATCAGGGTCTCGCGGTCGAGGTCAGACGCCAGCAGGTCGGCGTGGCGCGGCTTCATGCCGCCGTTGCCGCCCACGTAGAGGTTCCAGCCCGCGTCGGTGGCGATGATGCCGACGTCCTTGCCCTGGGCTTCCGCACACTCGCGGGTACAGCCGGAGACGCCGAACTTCATCTTGTGGGGGGTGCGAATGCCCTTGTAGCGGTTCTCGAGGAAGACCCCGAGGCCGACGCTGTCCTGCACGCCGAAGCGGCACCAGGTGCTGCCGACACAGGTCTTGGCCATGCGCAGCGCCTTGGCGTAGGCCTGACCGGTCTCGAAACCCGCCGCCAGCAGCTTGCGCCAGATGGCGGGCAGATCATCTTTCTGGGCCCCGAACAGGCCGATGCGCTGGGCGCCGGTGATCTTGGTGTAGAGCTTGTAGTCGCGGGCCACTTCGGCCACCGCCAGCAGCCCTTCCGGGGTCACCTCGCCGCCGGCCATGCGCGGGATGACGGAGTAGGTCCCGTCCTTTTGCATGTTGCCGAGGAAGATGTCGTTGGTGTCCTGCAGCGGGGTGTTGAGCGGGCTCAGCACGTAGTCGTTCCAGCAGGAGGCAAGGATGGAGCCGACGGTCGGCTTGCACACCTCGCAGCCATGACCCTGACCATGCCTGGCCAGCAGCTCGTCGAAGCTCTTGATCCCCTCCACCTTGACCAGGTGGAACAGCTCCTGACGGGAGTGGGGGAAGTGGGCGCAGAGGTGGTTGTTGACTTCGATGCCCTGCTTCACCAGCTCGGCGTTGAGCACCTGGCTGATGAGGGGCACGCAGCCGCCGCAGCCGGTACCGGCCTTGGTGTGTTGCTTGATGGCGGCGAGGGTGGTGTGACCCTCGGCGACGGCCTGGGCGATGTCCCCCTTGGAGACGTCGAAGCAGGAGCAGATCTGGGCGCTTTCCGGCAGGGCATCCACCCCCAGGGTCGGCTTGGCACCGGCATAGGCGGGCAGGATCAGGGTGTCCGGGTGGCTCGGCAGGGGCAGGGCGTTGAGCATCATCTGCAGCAGGTTGCCGTAATCTTCCACGTCACCCACCAGCACGGCGCCGAGCAGGCAGCTGTTGTCTTCGCTCACCACGATTTTCTTGTAGACGCCGGCCTGATCGTCCTGGAACACATAGCTGTGGCTGCCCGGGGTGCGGCCGTGGGCATCGCCGATGGATCCGACGGAGACGCCGAGCAGCTTGAGCTTGGCGCTCATGTCAGCCCCTTCGAAGCGGCTGTCGCCGCCCAGCAGGTGGTCGACGGTGATCTGGGCCATCTTGTAGCCCGGGGCCACCAGGCCGAAGAAGCGGCCCTGCCAGGCGGCGCACTCGCCGATGGCATAGATGTCGGGGTCGGAGGTGAGGCAGTGATCGTCGATGACGATGCCGCCGCGCTCGGCGATGGCGAGATCGCCGTAGCGACCGAGGGTGTCTTGCGGGCGGATACCGGTGGAGAAGACCACCACGTCCACTTCAAGCTGGCTGCCGTCGGCGAAGGCGAGGCGGTGTTTCGCCTGTTCGCCGCCATGCATCAGGATCTCGCTGGTGCTCTTGCTGGTGTGCACCTGCACGCCCATGGATTCGATCTTGCGGCGCAGCAGCTGGCCGCCCTGGCCGTCGAGCTGCTCGGCCATCAGTACCGGGGCAAACTCCACCACGTGGGTCTCGAGACCCAATGCCTTGAGGGCACCGGCGGCTTCGAGGCCAAGCAGGCCGCCCCCGATCACCACCCCGCTCTTGCCACTCTTGGCGGCACTGCGGATGGCCTTCAGATCCTCGATGGTGCGATAGACGAAGCACTCGTGGTGCTGGCTACCCTGGATGGGCGGCACCCAGGGGTAGGAGCCGGTGGCCAGTACCAGCTTGTCGTAACCGACCACAGTGCCCTTGTTGGAGTGCACCTCGCGGGCCACTTTGTCGATTTTTTTCACCGCCTCGCCGAGCAGCAGACGGATGCCGTGCTTGTCGTAGAAGCCGGGTTTGACGAGGGAGAGATCTTCGCTGGTGTGGTGAGAGAAGTAGGAGGAGAGGTGGACGCGATCGTAGGCAGGGCGGGGTTCTGCACCGAAGACGGTGATCTCGTAGCGGCCCGGCTCGGCCCGCTCGATCAACTCTTCGATGAAGCGGTGCCCCACCATGCCGTTGCCTACAACGACCAGTCTGACTTTGCTCATGGTTGCCTCAAGTTTGGAGTAATAAAACATCAATCTGACGTTAGGCTATCCAGTTAGGGGAGGTGGGCAATTGATGCAAATCAAGTGTCTGTTTATATATCTCTTCAGGGGTAATGTTCGAAAATTCAAGCATATACATAAATGGGTATATTGAAGGCTCATTCAGGAACCCTATCAGGGCAGTCAGGGAAGGGGGAAAGGGGAGGAGGCGAGGCCTTATCTGCCTGACGGAAAAGATGAAAATTGCCGTCATGAACCAGGAGACCCTGCATCGAGTCTCCTGGTGGCGCACCGACACCGTCAGGCGATGTGGCGGCGGAACAGGGCGAGGGCGAGGGAGAGGCTGATGCCACCGATGGCGATGAGGGGCCAGAGCAGGGGCCAGGCCGCCGACCAGCCGAGCCCCTTCAGGAAGACTCCCTTGAGCAGCACGATGAAGTGGGTCAGGGGGTCGATGGCGGCGAGCCACTGGAACACTTGCGGCATGTTCTCCACCGGCGAGACGTAGCCCGAGAGGATCACCGCCGGCACCATGAAGCAGAAGACCCCGAGAAACGCCTGCTGTTGGGTCGAACAGAGGGACGAGATGAAGAGCCCGATGCCGGCCAGCGCCAGACCGTAGCAGATCATGCCGGCCAGCAGCAGGGTCAGGCTGCCGGAAAACGGCACCGCGTAGACGAAGCGGGCCGCCAGCGCGACGATGGTGCCCTGCCCCACCGCTACCAGGATGCCGGGCACCGCCTTGCCCGCCATGATCCAGCCCGGGGTGAGTGGGGAGACCAGCAGCTGGTCGAAGGTGCCCTCTTCCCGTTCGCGCGCCACCGACAGGGCGGTGACGATGAGGCAGCCAATGGTGGTGATGATGGCCACCAGAGAGGGGAGCACGTGCCAGCGAAACTCGATGTTGGGGTTGTAGAGGTGGCGCACCAGCAGCTCGGGGGCGCCGCGCCCCTCGCTCTGCCAGCGGGCGATCACCTGGCTGATGTAGCCCGCCGCCACCTGGCCGCCGTTGGAGCGGCGCCCGTCGACGATGAGCTGCAGCGGCGCGTTCTCTCCCCGGGCCAGTCGGCGCGAGAAATCGGCGGGGATGACCAGCGCCAGCAGGGCCTGCTGCCCGGTGATCGCCGCCGTCACGCCAGCATCGCCTGCCACCGGCAGCACGGTCGTGAAGGCGGGCATGTGGGTCAGGCGCTCCAGCAGCTCGCGGCTCTCGGCGCCGCCGTCCTGGTTGTAGACGGCCAGGGTGTTGCCGGTCACCTCCAGGGTGGCGGCAAACGGGAAGAGGGCGGTCTGCAGCAGCACCGGCATGATCAGCAGGAAGCGCCCCTGGGTGTTGCCCAGCAGGATGGAGAGCTCTTTTCGCACCAGCCACCAGAGTCGAGTCAGCATGCTTACTCCAGGGTTCGCCGCGTCTTGCGGGCGGTGAGGGCCAGCCAGAAGGCGGCCAGCAGCAACAGACAGACGGCGTTGACCAGCAGGATCGAGAGCACGTTGCCCGCCTGATAGAGAGTCTGCAGGGAGCTCGCGAAGTAGCGGGCCGGAATGAGGTGGGTGATGGCCCGCAGCAGGGGCGGCATGCTGGCGATCTCGAACACGAAGCCCGAGAGCATCATGGCCGGCAGGAAGGCCGCCGTCAGGGCCGCCTGGGCGGCGTTGAACTGGCTGCGCATCACGGTGGAGAGAAACAGCCCGAGCCCCAGGGCGCTGCCGAGAAACAGGCTGGTGACCAGAAACAGGACGGCCAGGGAGCCACGCCAGGGCACCCCCATCACAGCCACCGAGAAGAGCAGGCAGATGAACATGGCGGCGATGCCGAGCCCGTAGTAGGGGATGAGCTTGGAGAGCAGCAGCTCGGCCTTGGTCACCGGGGTAGCGAGCAGGGCCTCCATGGTGCCGCGCTCCCACTCCCGGGCCACCACCAGGGAGGTGAGCAGGGCGCCGATGATGGTCATCACGACGGCAATGGAGCCCGGCACCAGGAAGTGGCGGCTCACCAGCGCCGGGTTGAACCAGGCGCGGGTGCGCAACTCCACCGGCTGGCTCCGGGGCTTGCCCTCAGTGAGAAGCCAACCCTGCCAGATCCCCTGCACATAGTTGGTGACGAAGTTCGCCGTGTTGGGCTCGGAGCCGTCGGTGAGCAGGGCGATGCGCGGCGCGCTGCCCCCCTGGCCCGCCAGGGCGCGGGAGAAGCCCTCGTCGATCACCAGGAGCCCCCGGATCTCGCCGCGCGCCAGGCTCCCCAGCAGCGCTTCCTTGCTCGCGCCCCCGTGCACCTCCAGCGCGGTCGAGCCGCGCAGGGCCTGCTCGAAGCGGATTGCCGGCGCCCCGCCGTCGGCACGCCACACTCCGAGGCGCAGGTGGTCCACGTCCAGGTTGATGGCGTACCCCATCACCACCAGCAGCACCACCGGCATGATGAAGGCGACCAGTATGCTGCTCGGGTCGCGCACGATCTGCAGCGACTCCTTGCGGCACAGGGCCAGCAGACGGCGGTGGCTGATGCTCATGCGTCCTCCTCGCTGGCCCGCTCGACCAGGGTGATAAAGGCCTCTTCCATGGTGGGCAAAGAGGTGGTGGGTAAGGCCATGGTTTGTGACGAATTGACGGGCATGGCCTGCGCCGCCTGCCCCTTGAGCTCGTCCGGGGTGCCGAGGGCCAAGAGCTTGCCCCGATAGATGAGGGCGATGCGGTCGCAATACTCCGCCTCGTCCATGAAATGGGTGGTGACCAGCACGGTCACCCCGTGATCGGCCAGGGCGTTGATGTGAGACCAGAACTCGCGCCGGGTGACCGGGTCGACCCCCGAGGTGGGTTCGTCGAGAAACAGCAGTGGCGGCGCGTGCAGCAGGGCGCAGGACAGCGATAAGCGCTGGCGCAGCCCGAGGGGCAGGGCTTCGGCCTGCTGGTTCAGCCAGGGGCCGAGGGCGAAGGCCTCCACCATGGCGTCGATGCGCGCCTGCTGGGCGCGGCCGAACAGGCCGTAGATGCCGGCGAAGAACGACAGGTTCTGGGCCACGGTGAGCTGCTTGTAGAGGGAGAACTTCTGGGCCATGTAGCCGAGGTGCTGGCGCGCCGCCGACGGGCTGTGGGCGAGATCGATGCCGGTCACCAGGGCCTGGCCGCCGCTTGGGCGCAGCAGGCCGCACTCCATCTTGAAGGTGGTGGACTTGCCCGCCCCGTTGGGGCCGAGCAGGCCGAAGATCTCGCCCCGGCGCACCGCAAAGCTGACGTCGTCGGTGGCGGCAAAGTCCCCGAAGCGTTTGGTGAGGTGGCGTGCCTCGATCACCGCCTCGGGGGAGACCCCCGGCGGCAGCTCGGCCTCGGCCATGGTGGCGGCCAGGCTCGACTCCCCGCCCGGCCCGCCGCCGAGCAGATCGATGAAGGCATCCTCCAGCCGGGCCGGGGTCGGCACGAATGCCCCCTTTCTAAGCCCCAGCTCGCCGAGGGGAGGCGGCGCTGCATCGGGGCGCAGCAAGAGGCGCACCCGCTCCCCGGCCACGGCGCCGTCCATCACCGCCGGGTGGGCCAGGGCCCGGCGCAACAGGGCGCGCCGGGCCCGCCCGTCCAGGTTGCCCGCCTCCAGCAGCCAGCAGCGGCTCGCCATGGCTCCCATCAGATCTGCCGGGGTGCCGCTGGTGCGCACCGCGCCCTCCGCCATCAGCAGCACGTGATCGCACAGCTCAGCTTCATCCAAATAGGCGGTGCTCCAGAGCACCGTCATGCCCCCCTGGGCAAGTTCCCGCACCATCTTCCACAGGGCGCGGCGGCTGATGGGGTCGACTCCGACCCCGGGCTCGTCGAGCAGCAGCACCTCGGGCTGGCCGAGCAGGGCGCAGGCGAGCCCGAGTTTCTGTTTCATCCCCCCCGACAGCTTGCCCGCCGGGCGGGCGGTGAAACGGGCGAGATCGGTGAAGGCGAGCAGCCGGGCAAACGTCGGGCTGCGCTCGGGCTCCACCACGCCGCGCAAGTCGGCGTAGAGGGTGAGGTTCTCCAGCACGCTGAGATCTTCATACAGGCCGAACTGCTGGGGCATGTAGCCGAGGCGCTGGCGCAAGGCATCGCCCTCCTGCACCGGATCGAGCCCGAGCACCCGGCTCTGCCCGGCCTCCGGCACCAGCAGGCCGGCGAGCAGGCGCAGCAATGTGCTCTTGCCCGCCCCGTCCGGCCCCACCAGGCCCGTGATGCCGCCGCCCGGTATGGTGGCCGAGATGGCATCCAGCGCCACCCGCTCGCCAAAGCGCTTGGTCAGCCCGTCGAGCCGGATGGCGGCGCTCATGGGGCCAGCCTGACGGTGACCGGCATTCCCTGGCGCAGGGCCGGGTCCGGATCCTGCACCACGATGCGCAGCCGGTAGACCAGATGGGTACGCAGGTCCGGCGTCTCCACCGATTTGGGCGTGAACTCGGCATTGGGCGACACGAAGCCCACCACCCCCTGATAGGGCTGGTCCGGCCTTGAGTCGGTGGTGAGCTGCACCCTGGCACCGCTCGGGAAGTGACCGAGCCAGGGCTCCTCGACGTAGGCGCGCACCCAGACCGGGGTGGTGAGTGACAGGTTGAAGGCGGTGGCGCCGGCCTGCACCATGCTGCCCGTCTCGACGGCGCGGGTGAGGATGATGCCGTCGCTCGGGGCGGTCAGGGCCGCATCCGCCAGGGCCAGCTCGGCGCTGGCGAGGGTTGCCTTGGCCCCTTCCAGCTGGGCATCGGACTGGGCGATCTCCTCGGGGCGGTAGCCGGTCTCGAGCTGGGCCAGCTGCTCGCGGGCGGCGCGCACCTGGGCCCGGGTCTGATCCCGCTGGGAGCGGGCTGTGTCGAGCTGGCCGCGGGAGATGGCGCCGGTGGCGGCCAGGGCGCTCTGGCGGCGCCACTGCTTGTCGGCCTCCAGGGCCGCAGCCTCGGCGGCGCTGAGGGACGCCCGGGCGCGGTCCGTCTCCTCGCTGCGATACCCCTTGTGCATCAAGGCGTTGGCGGCGGTGAGCGCGGCCAGGTTGGCCCGTGCGCTGTCGCGGTTATGGATGAGCGGCGCCGGGTCGAGGCGAGCCAGCAACTGG
>ENA-OWLM01001109-OWLM01001109.1-metagenome-genome-assembly--contig:-NODE-1109-length-10071-cov-3.772764_pt1 | contig 10071 bp, 9 predicted proteins | sample MGYA00245349_ERZ651102 | MGnify/ENA primary metagenome ERZ651102 (study PRJEB26857, sample SAMEA4031759) | metagenome | biome: human; feature: oral; material: saliva | place: Philippines | collected 2014... | reverse complement strand
CAGGTGCTGGTGGGGGGCGTCAGCTCGGCCGTGCGGGCCTTTCGGGCCGTGGGCGGCACGCCGCGCTTCATCCAGCGGGCCGAGGGCGCCCGCATGTGGGACGTGGAGGGCAAGGCCTACATCGATTACGTGGGCTCGTGGGGGCCGGCCATTGTTGGCCACTCGCACCCCGAGGTGCTGAAGGCCGTGCAGGCGGCCGTGGCCGATGGCCTGTCGTTCGGTGCGCCCAATGTGCGTGAGACCGAGCTGGCGCAGAGAATCTGCGACATGTTCCCTCACGTCGAGCGGGTGCGCTTCACCAGTTCCGGAACGGAATCCACGATGTCGGCCCTGCGGTTGGCGCGGGGCTACACGGGCCGCAACCGCATCATCAAGTTCGAGGGCTGCTACCACGGTACGGCCGACAGCCTGCTGGTGAAGGCCGGCAGCGGTGCGCTGGCCTTCGGCAACCCCAGCTCGGCCGGCGTGCCGGAAGATGTGGTCAAGCATACGCTGATCGCCCGCTACAACGATCTGGAGAGCGTGCGTGCGCTCTTCGAACAGTATCCGGACGATGTGGCCTGCCTGATCGTCGAGCCCATCCCCGGCAACATGAACCTGATGGTGCCGCAGCCCGGCTTCCTGGAAGGGCTGCGCGCCATCTGCGACGAGTTCGGCGCCCTGCTGATCCTGGACGAAGTGATGACCGGCTTCCGCGTCTCCCTGCGTGGCGCCCAGGGCCACTACAATATCGACCCGGATCTGACCACCCTCGGCAAGATCATCGGTGCCGGCATGCCGGTGGGCGCCTTCGGCGGCAAGAAGAAGGTGATGCAGCACATCGCCCCGACCGGCCCCGTCTATCAGGCGGGTACCCTCTCCGGCAACCCGGTGGCCATGGCCGCCGGCCTTGCCATGCTGGATCTGCTGCTGGAGCCGGGGCTCTATGATCAGCTGAGCGCCAAGACCGCCCGGGTGGCCGAGGGGCTCAAAGCTGCCGCCGCCAAGCACGGCATCCCGCTCGCCATCAACTACGTGGGCGGCATGTTCGGCTTCTTCTTCACCGAAGAGACCGAGATCACCCGCTACGAGCAGGTGACCCGCTGCGACATGGAACGCTTCAAGCGCTTCTACCATCTGATGCTGGAAGAGGGCGTCTACCTGGCACCGAGCGCCTACGAGGCGGGCTTCCTGTCGCTGGCCCACGGCGACAAGGAGATCGAACACACCCTGGCCGCCGCCGAGCGCAGCTTCGCCAAGCTGGCAGGCTGAGCCGCTGCCGGATGAACAAAGGGCCCCTCGGGGCCCTTTTTGTTTTTGCGCGCCACCGTGACTCCTTCTGGTGCAACGTCCTCCTCCTATCCCGGGCTTGCCACTTCCCGGTGCAACCGACGCCACAAAGGCTGTCATAAAACGGGCCCACTATTTGCACCACCCAGGAGACAGGAGCCCAGTTGAGCGAGGTTCATATGGCAGAGATGAGTCCCATCGATGTGCTGCGGCGCTATCAGGAGTACGAGACCGAGCTGGCCCCCCTGCTGCTGGGGCTGCTCACCCTCCCCCGGGAGACATTCAAGACCTACCCCTTCGTTCAGGACGTCCGGACTCTGGCGGCGCACCCGGCCAAGCCCTGCATTCTGGCCCCCCTGCCGGCGGCGCAGGGGCAACTGCGCCTGCTGGTGCAGGGCCACGGCCGCGAGCTGGAGATCAATCTGCACCAGCTGATCGCCTGGCTGATGGGAGACAGGGAGCGGCGCCGCGCCATCCCCTGGTTCAGGGCCGTTTATGTCGTCCTGAGCCTGGCCCTGTTTCTCATCGTCGCCACCCTGATCTGGCACGGCCTCGAGCAGCTCTATCTGTTGCTGTGCGGCACCCAGCAGAACCGGCTCGGCGCCTTCAGCGCCATCATCTTCCTGACCCTGGCGCTGGCGGTGTTCGATCTCGGCAAGACCATACTGGAGGAGGAGGTGCTGCTGCATAAGGACATCTTCCGCCACAGTGCCATCCGCCGCACCATCACCCGCTTCATTGCCGCCATCCTGATCGCGGTCTCCATCGAGGGGCTGCTGTTGCTGTTCAAGGGCTCTCTCGGTCAGGTCGAGCTGCTCTGGCCTGCGGTGGGGGTGATGGGCTGTGCCGTGGGACTGCTGCTGGCGCTCGGTCTCTATGTGTTTCTCGGAGCCAGAGCCGAGGCCGCGCTGGTCGCCTCCGGCCAGCGGCAGCCACCCCACACAAGTGAGACCCGCAGGCTCCTCACCCGTCGGTACAGGGGCTTCCGGCGACCACAGTGACGAGGCAAGCAAAATGGCGGGGGACCCCTGGGTCACCCGCCGTTTTGCACAGAAGGGATGGACTAGCCGGTGACTTCTGCCAGCTGGGGTTGCGGCGCGCGACGGGCGGTACGCCAGGAGGCGTACATGGTCCAGGAGGTGTAGATGACGATGAAGGCCACCAGCCATTTGAGCATCTCCATGTCCATGGACTGTACCAGCATGGCCGCCAGCACCACCCCGATGGGACCGAAGATCGCCACGGCCAGCACGGCCCTGGCATCGAAGGCCCCCTTGCGGATGAAGGTGCCCGCCGAGAAGACGCTGAGCACGGCGGTGGAGCCCATCATGATGGGGAAGGCGGCCAGCGGATTCATCCCGAGCAGATAGACGAGGGTCATGCAGGGGGCGAACAGCCCGATGCCGACATTCATCAGCACCCCGAAGAGGAAGTTGCCTGCCAGGGCTATCCCGAGCTTGTAGCCACTGAGCCCCATCTCCTCTCCCCCGAGGGGGAAGAGCCCCAGCAACCCGGCGAAGATGAGCCCGGCCACCACCAGCAGGGAGACCGCCATCACCAGCCGGATGGTCTGGCGATCGAACGAGGCGACGTGGCGCGCCCCCCAGGCCGCCCCGGCTGCGGCGGCCACCATCATGCCGATCAGGGTCACCGGATCCACCTTGACCGCCCCGATGAAGATGAGGGACTGGGTCACGGTCGGCAGCACACACTGGCCGTTGAGGGTACCCGGCAACAGGCGATCGTCGATCAGCTTGAACTGCTTGTAGCAGGCGGTCTTCACCGCAAAGCTACCCACCCCCAGGGTGTCGAGAAAGTTCGCCACGAAGCCGATGGCCGCCACCGGCCAGAAGGGCGTCGCCTCCAGCTGACCCTGGCGGCGTTTGTGCCACCAGGCGTGGATCAACATGAAGATAAAGACCAGGGCACAGCCGATAAACAAGAGACGCAGAAAAGTGACAAGCATAGGGGGACCTCCAGCAACGGGCGGCGATTCTAAGGCAGTGCCCGGAAAAAATCCTGGCCAGGATCAAGCTCTCGTGAGATGCAAACGTTTGGCGTCGCCGATTCTTGCTGGCGGAATTCGAATGACGCTAACCATACTTGCCATGAGGGCGACAGCCCGGGCTCATCGGGCGTAGTCCTGGTCATTTCGCGACGACCACAGCACCGATGGGACATAACAAAAGAAGGCGGGGTGACCCGCCTTCTTCTTTTTACTGCCTGGCTGCCCGGAAATCCCGAGCTATCCAGCGAGGCAACCGGGGAGCGAGACGGTCGATCAGCCTATCGGACAAGGGGGTCAACAGCAGCGGCGGCAGGCAGACAAGGGAAAGACTGAGGGCGCCGACATAGACGTCCGTCATCCAGTGGGCGCCGGCGAGGATGCGGGGGGCCGAGAACAGGGGCACCATCAGCACGGCGGTCACCGCGGCCCAGCGCGGCAGATAGCGCAGGGCGAAACCGGCGAAGATCATCAGGAACAGGGCGTGATCGCCGGGGAAACTGTCACCGGCGGAGTCCTTGGTCGGGATGGCACTGATTTCGGTCAGCCGCAGGGCCCCGTCCACCATCAAGGTAGGGCTGGGACGGCTGACGGGCAGCAGGTGGCCGAGCTGATTGATGACCAAAGCCCCCAAGAGCATGACGAAGCCCATGGCCACCAGGCGGCGGCGCCCCTGCTCGTCGGCAGAGAAGAAGCTGCGGGCCAGAATGCCCCCCATGCAGGCGAGGGCGGCCAGGTCGAACAGGCGATGATTGGTGATGGCCACCAGATCGGCCCAGCGGGCGGACTGGCCGAGCCAGCCATTGACCAGGTGGAAGGTGGCAAGATCCCACTGATCCCAGGGGCCATGGTCCGGCAGGGCGCCCCAACTGACGGCAATCAGGCCCCCGACCAGATAGAAAGCGATGAACTTGGACATGCCGACGGTTCCTTGGAAAAAGCCGGTATTCTAGGCCCGCAGAAAGCTGTTCTGAATCACAAAAATGTAAGCATTCGTGTCAAAACCGAACCTTGTTGAGTCCTCCCGCCCGATCGGTACAAGGGCCAGCCACCTTGGCGCCTCCACGGCTTGCGGCTAGTATGACCACTCCGTTTCTTCAGGATGATGATGATGCGCAGTTACCTTCGCATGATGCTGTTTGCCCTCGGCCTGCTGGCGGGTGTCCAGATCCCCGGGCTGGTCGATCTCTACTACCAGCGGCTGGACGCGCGCCTGCAACAGGCCAGCCTCGGCCTGGCCCCCTTCCAGCGCACCGCAGACCAGCACTTCAATGGCGATCTGCAGGCCCTGATCGCCCATTACGGCGCCAGCCAGGATCCCGTCTTCACCCAGGATGCCACCAGCCTGCAACAGCTGGTGAGCCAGCGGAACCACCTGCAGGAGGAATTCGCCTTCCGGGATCAGCCCTGGTACCTGCAGATCAGCCACCTGCTGCTGCGCGCCGATCCCCAGCTCTGGCAGGACACCCTGCACAACTACGGCTACGTGGTCCCCCTCAAAGAGGCTGCCATCTTCTGCGGAGTGGCGGCAGGCCTGATTGCCTCACTGGCCGGGGATCTGCTGCTCAGTCTCCTGCTGTGGCCATTTCATCCCCGCCAGTCGCTCTCCCGCCGCAGCCTGCGCTGAGGCTCTCAACGCCCTGACGCTCACTGGAAAGGCTCGAGATAGGCCTCTATGGCCTTCTTGAGCCAGGCCAGCACCTTGCCATGGTGGGCGTTCTCCGACAGATAGACCCCGTAGTCGCGCCACTGCAGGCTGAACTTGTGCTTCAGGGTCAGCAGCTCCCCCTGGCGCAGCTGGCTCTGGATCAGCGGCGAGGGCAACACGGCCCAGCCCAGACCATCCAGCACCGCATCCCGCATCAACTCGAAACTCGACAGACCGATGTGCTGACCCCCGATGGGCAGCAGACTCTTGACCGAGAACTCGTCGACATAAGAGAGGGTGACCTGGGTGTGGCCGCTCAGATCCTGCTGCAGCACCCGTTTCAGACCGGCCAGCGGGTGGCTTGGCGCTACCACCATCAGGGTGCGAATGGGGTTCAGCACATCGATGCACAGGCCGCTGCGCTCCTGCTCCTCGGTGATGAGGCCGAAGGCGGCATCCACGAACCCCTCCTCCACTAAAGCAGGCAACTCGGGGGGCGACGCCAGCACCAGGGAGATGCTGGTACCGGGGAACTGGCGGCGCAGGGTCCCCAGCATGTCGCGCCAGACCGATTCGGGGATGGCGTCGTCCCGCGCCACCCGCAGCGCCACCTCGGCGCCGGAGGCATGGTGCTCGCACTTGAGCTGCAGGCTGTTGGCCGCCTGCAGCAGCCGCTTGCAGTCATCCAGCACCTGCTCCCCGATCTCCGTCAATCGACTTCGATTCGCTCCGCGTTCAAAAAGTTCGACGCCAAGCTCCAACTCCAGTGCTGCGATCGCCGTGCTGACCGCGCTGCGACTCTTACCAAGGCGGCGGGCTGCATTGGCAATGGAGCCACTTTCCGCTGATTCTACAAAGAGTTCTATCTGATTGAGCTTCATAAAGGCGCTGGCATGCAGAGGATCCGGTCTTTACCTTAGCCCGCCCCTGTCGCACAAGGCAAACCCATGGCGTCCGATTAATCGACGCTGAGCGATTCCCGATGCAGTCGGGGCCCCGGCTATCCTTGCCGGGTCGAAGCCACAAAAGGACGTTTTATGTTAATCAGTCGCATGTTATTGGCCCGGATGTTTTTGACCGGCGCCATCCTGACCGAGGTCGCCGGCACCTCCTCCATGACCCTCATCGCGGACAATGGCGCGGGTTGGCTCAGCTACCTGCCCATGTGGGTGCTCATCGCCCTCTCATACCTGATGTTGGCCAAAGCCGCCAAAACAATCTCCATTGGTATCGCGTTCGCCCTCTGGGAAGGGCTGGGGATCGCCTTGATCACCCTGGTCTCGGTGCTGTTCCTGGATTACAGCATCAGCCCCCAGGCGCTGCTCGGGCTGGCGCTGGCCATAGTGGGGATTGTTATGGTGACCCAGGGTGAGACCCATGATGAGCCAACCTCGACGTCAACCTCACGTCCGATGAAGGAGGCCGTATGCACCCGTTGATCATCGTACTGGGCGCGGCGCTGCTGGACATAAGCGCCAACATGGCCATCAACCGCTCCGTGGGATTTCGCTACAAGGGCTGGGGCCTGCTCGGCATCCTGCTGGTGCTCTGCGCCTTCACCCTGCTGTCGGAGGTGGTCAGCACGGGCAAGATAGACCTCGCCATCGCCTACGCCACCTGGGGCGCCATCGGCATCCTGGGCACGGCACTCGGGGGGCTGCTGCTGTTTGGCGAGCGCCTCAAGCCCATCGGCTGGGTCGGGATCCTGGTGATGGCGGTGGCAGTGGCCCTGCTCACCACCGCCTGATACGGGCAATCCCATGCAAAGAAGCCGCCTACTCGGGCGGCTTCTTGTGTTTATGGCGTCGGGTTGTGCGTCGCCTGCGCGGCGAGCCCGCCCTATCCTGCTTCGTAAAGCTCCAGGGGCAGGCCGTCCGGGTCGGCGAAGAAGGTGAAGCGCCGGCCGGTCAGCTCGTCCACCCGCACCGGCTCTACCGCCACGTCGTGTTGCAGCAGATGGGCGATGACCCGGTCGAGATCGGCCACCCGGAACGCCAGGTGACGCAGACCGCACGCCTCGGGCCGGGAAGGGCGCGGGGGCGGCGCCGGGAAGCTGAACAGCTCCAGCTGGCTGCCGTCCGGCAGCGCCAGATCCAGCTTCCACGACTGGCGCTCGGCCCTCAGGGTCTCGCTGACGATGGGCAGCCCCAGCACCCGGTGATAGAAGTGGCGGGAGCGCTCATAGTCGCTGGCGATGATGGCCACGTGGTGGATGGCGTCGAACAGGGGATGGGTCATGGACACTCCTTGCAAAACGGGCAGCCTGGGCTGCCCGTTTCATTGCGTTGGTATCAGTTGAAGAAACCGTTGAACCACTTGTCCAGGGCATTGATCGGGTTCGGGTTGGAGACCGGGCTGGCACAGCTCATGGGCTCGGCCAGGCCGGCCAGCCTGGCCGGAACCTGCAGGCTGCCCGGGCAGTCACTCGCGACCCGGGCCCCGTTCGCACGGGAGAAGTTCGCCCAGCTCACCCCTTCCGGCATCTTCAGGCTCAGGCTGTTGACCCCGCGCTGACCCATGTAGCCGCTGAACAGCTGCAGGGCGCCGCTGGCACCGGTCAACCCGGCCGGGGTGTTGTCGTCACGGCCAACCCAGACGCTCACCAGCTCGTTGTTGTCCATGCCTGCAAACCAGGAGTCCCGCAGCTCGTTGGTGGTGCCCGTCTTGGCGGCCATGGTGGCGCCGGGGAACTTGGCGCCAAGCGCCCGGGCTGTGCCCTGGCTCACCGTCTTGGTCATGGCGAACAGGGTCAGCCAGCTGGCCTGGGGATCCGTCACCCGCTTCGCGGTCTCGTCATGCTGGTAGAGCTGGCTGCCATCGCCGTTCACCACGGCGCGGATGGCCGACAGCGGCTGGGTCAGCCCCTGGTTCGCGATGGGCAGGTACATCTGGTTCACCTCCATGGGCGACAGGGCCACAGCCCCCAGCACCAGGGACGGATAGGGCTGGATCTCCTGCTGGACGCCCATCTTGTGCAGGGTGTCCACCACCTTGTCCAGGCCGACCTGCATCCCGAGGTTGACGGTCGGCACGTTCAGGGAGCTGGCGAGTGCTTCCATCAGGGGCACGCTCTGGCGGAACTTGCGATCGTAGTTCTGCGGCGTCCAGATCTGGCCGTCCTGGCCGCGAATGCGGATCGGCTGATCTTTCAGCGGCGTGCCCAGGGTGAGGCCGTTGGAGAGGCCGGTCAGGTAGACCGCCGGCTTGACCAGGGAGCCGATCTGGCGGCGGGCATCCAGCGCCCGGTTGAAGCCGGCGTAACGGGGATCCCGTCCCCCCACCATGGCGACCACCTCGCCCTTGTGCCAGTCGGAGACCACCATGGCCGCCTCCAGCTTCTTCTTGCCGCGCTGCTTCTCGATGGTGGCCAGCCCCGTCTGCACCGCCTGCTCGGCGGCGTGCTGGGCGATGGGGTCCAGGCTGGTGAAGATCTTGAGGCCGGACTGCTTGAGCAGATCCGGGCCGAAGCGGTTCTGGATCTCCCGCTTGAGCAGCCCCATGAAGGCCGGGGTACGGCCATAGCTCATCTGGCCACGGGTAATGATGCCGAGCGGCTGCTTGCTGGCGAGCTCATATTCGGCCTGGGTCAGGCTGCCGTGATCCGCCAGCAGCTTGAGCACCAGATCCCGGCGCGCCTTGGCACGGTCAGGGAAGCGCCAGGGATCGTAATAGGAGGGCCCCTTCACCATGCCCACCAGCAGGGCCACCTGATCGATGTCCAGCTCGTTGACCGGAATGCCGAAATAGAAGTAGGAGGCGAGCCCGAAGCCGTAGACCCCCTGGGAGAAGTTCTGCCCCAGGTAGACCTCGTTGAGGTAGGCCTCCAGGATCTCGTCCTTGCTGTAGCGGTAGTCGATGAGCACCGCCATGTAGGCTTCCTGCAGCTTGCGCCAGAGGCTGCGCTCGCGGGTCAGGAAGAAGTTCTTGGCCAGCTGCTGGGTAAGCGTGCTGCCCCCCTGCACGGTACGACCCGCCAGCAGGTTGGCCGCCATGGCACGCATGATGGCCACAGGCGAAACGCCGCCGTGCTGGTAGAAGTCCCTGTCTTCCGTGGTGAGCAAGGTCACCAGCAGGCTGTCCGGCACCTCGGAGAGTCTGACCAGCAGGCGATCCTCCCGATCCTCGGTGTTGAGGCGATCGAGCAGCACCGGGTCCATCTGGGCGTACCCTAGCTGACGCTGGTTCTCCAGGGACTGGATCCCCTCCAGACGCGCGCCGCTGAAGGTGAGGCGCAGACCCCGGGCGCCGTCGGCGCCGTCGTGGAACTCGAACGGACGGCGCACCAGCTCGATGCGATTGCCGTTGACCGCGTACTCCCCCGGGGTGTGGGGCTGGCGAACCTGCTTGTAGCTCAGCATGTTGAGCTCGCGCAGCATCTGGGTCTGGGAGAGGCGCTGCCCCGGGTACAACTCCAGGGGGCGGCTATAGACCATCACGGGCAACTGCCACTTCTCGCCGTCGAAGCGCTCGCGCACCTTGGTATCGAGATAGATGCCGAACACCACCATGAAGGCGCCCACCACCAGGGAGAGCTTGAAACCAAGCCAGAACAGGGTGCGCCAGATGGTGCGTTTGGGCGCCGCCTTCTTGGGTGGGCTCTTGCGTCGTTGGGTTGCCATAAATCCTCTTGTTTTCCTACTCGTCATCTCGCCTTCGCGAGCGGCCAGGCATGCCGGTTCCTGTGGTGGAGCGGCCCTGAGCCAGGTCCATCCTGTTCTGATCGCACCAGCCGGTCACTGTCGTGCCGGCTACTCCTGCAATCCCATCTTCTTCTTGGTCACCCGGGTCGGCATGGCCTCCAGCGGGTTGTCGGGCCAATAGTGGCGGGGGTAGCGCCCCTTCATCTCTTTCTTCACTTGCTCGTAGGATCCCGCCCAGAAGGCGGCGAGATCTGCGGTGATCTGCAGCGGGCGCTGGGCCGGGGAGAGCAGCTCAACCACCAGGGGCACCCGGCCATCGGCCACGCAGGGGGTGGCGCCCAGCCCGAACATCTCCTGGATGCGCACCGGGATCGCCGGGGCCTGGCCGGGCTGATAGCGGATCCGCACCCGGCTGCCGGTCGGCGCCGTGAAGTGGCTCGGCAGCGCCTCGTCCAGCCGTCTTGGCAGGGGCCAGGGCAGCGACTGGCGAAGGATGTCGCAGAGATCGA
>ENA-OWLM01001108-OWLM01001108.1-metagenome-genome-assembly--contig:-NODE-1108-length-10080-cov-2.403990_pt1 | contig 10080 bp, 10 predicted proteins | sample MGYA00245349_ERZ651102 | MGnify/ENA primary metagenome ERZ651102 (study PRJEB26857, sample SAMEA4031759) | metagenome | biome: human; feature: oral; material: saliva | place: Philippines | collected 2014... | reverse complement strand
CAGATCCAGTTGAACAGCACGTCCACCGCGGCCGGCGTGGCCCCGGCGGCCAGGCACAGCCGCAGCGCCGCCAGCGGATTGAACGGGTGGCCGGGAGGGAAGCGCACAGTGGTGCCCTGCTGCTGTGCCTGCCACAGCACCTGGCGGTAGATGAAGCGGCGCTTGGCCGGTATTTCGGCCGGCCCCAGGTTGCCCAGGTGGTGCAGCACGGCACCGAAGGCGATCGGCACCGGTGTGATGCGCTCGAACTGCGGCAGCGTCTTCAGTTGCTGCCAGTGCAGGTAGGCAAAGGGCGAGACGAAGTCGAAGTACCAGCGCAGGGTCATGGTGGGGGTCCTTGCTGCCGGGCATGGCCCGGCACTACATGTGTTACCTGGAGTATGCGCGCGGTTCGCTGCCGGCGGGAGCTGCATAGCGATCCCGCAGCTCAGTCTGGCGCGAGCGCATCGGCATCGCTCGGCCACCCAGCCATACCTGCTCGGCATAGTGCGCCACATCCAGCGGGTCGCCTTCCCACAGCACCAGGTCGGCCAGCTTGCCCGGTTCGATGCTGCCGATCCGGTCGCCCACGCCCAGTACCTGCGCCGGAACCCGGGTCAGGCCGGCCAAGCCGTCCTGCCAGGGCAGGCCGTTGGCGACCGCATTACCGGCCAGCTGGCGCATCTTGCGGGCATTGTGCGAGGCGTCGTCGCGCTGAGCGAAGCTCACTTCCACTCCGGCCTTGCGCAGCCGCGCCGCGTTCTCCAGCGTGGCTCCGAGCTGGTCGAAGCTGCTCGGCAGGTTGCCCAGGGCGTCCACGAACACCGGCACGTTGGCCTGCGCCAGCTGCGGGGCAATCCGCCACGCTTCGGCACCGCCGGCAATGGCGATCTTCACTTTCTCGCGGGCGGCCCAGCGCAGCAGTTGGCGGACGTCGGCGGCACGGTCCACTTCGACCACCAGCCGGCCCTGGCCGTTGAGATAGCGGGCCAGTGTGGTCCGGCCGGCGGGGGTGAGCAGGGCATGCGGCGAATCCGCCGGCACCCGGCCACGCGCTTCGCTGACCATCTGTTCCAGCAGCATCCACTGCGCCGCGCGCGAGCTGCCGGTCAGTTCAGCGCCCGAAGCGCCGAGGCGGATATACAGGGCCAATGGGCCAATCGGATCGGCACTGCCGTCCAGGCGCATCACGCCGCCCTGGCCGGCGATGAAGGAGCCACCGGTGTTGGCCCCCAGTGCGGTGAAGCCGATGCCATCCAGGCGTGCCACCGGAATCAGCACCGAGGCCGGGTTGTAGGCCAGGCTGACGTCGAACTCCGGACGCAGCGGCTGGTCTTCCAGCTTCAGCGTGCTGTGCACGGTGGAGGATTCACCGGACACCTCGTCGATGCCGATATCGGTGATGCCGCCGAACAGCGCCGGGGTCAGCGGTTTGCCGGCCGCTTCCACCACGCTTGCGCCGGCCGGTGCCGCCAGGCCGGCACCGACCGCGCGGATCACGCCGCCCTGGACCAGCACGTCGGTGTGCTCCAGGCTGCCGCGTGCGGTGGCGGTGTGTACCGTGGCATTGCGGATCAGCACGTCCTGGGCGAAGGCCGGCGCGCTGGCCAGCAGGGCGGCCAGGGCCGCGGTCAAGGTGAGGCGGGTCATGGGCGTGCCTCCTGGCCGAGCATGAAGTCCGACAGCGGCTGCCGGCGAACATCCACGCGGTCGTACACCTGGTGGCCGTCGATATAGACCTTCTCGGCCTGCGCATAGGAACTGAAGGGGCTGCCGTTCCAGACCACCACGTCGCCCATCTTGCCGACCTCCAGGCTGCCGGTCTGCTGCTCCACGCCCAGCGAGCGGGCGGCGTTGTAGGTCAGCCACATGATCGCGCGCTCGGGGGCGATCTGCATGCCGGCGCGGCGTGCATTGGCCATCACTTTGGCCGCCTCCTGGTTGAGCCGCTGGATGCCTTCGGGCGAGTCGGAATGGACGATGGCGCAGCTGTTGGCGGGGCGGTCCACCAGCGCGATGTTCTCCTGGATGCCGTCGAAGGCTTCCATCTTGAAGCCCCACCAGTCGGCCCACAGGGCACCACACACACCCTCTGCGGCGAGGCGGTCGGCCAGCTTGTAGGCTTCCACGCCGTGGTGGAACGCGGCGATCTTGAAGCCGAATTCCTTGGACAGGTCCAGCATGGTGGCCATTTCATCGGCGCGGTAGCAGTGGATGTGCACGCGGATGTCGCCGTTGATCGCGCCGGCCAGCGTGTCCAGCTTCAGGTCGCGCTTGCCACCGGCATCACCGGCGCTGTCGCCCTTCTCATCGCCGCTGAACCAGCGCTTCTTCTTGACCTTTTTCGGGCTGTTCTTGGCCAGGTACTCGCTGGCGTCGATGAAGGCCGCGCGGTAGCCGGCCACGTTGCCCATGCGCGTGCCCGGGGCCACGCCCTTGCCGCCGCCATACACCCGCTTGGGGTTCTCGCCGCAGGCCATCTTCAGGCCCCATGGCGCGCCCGGGAACTTCATGGCCTGGTAGGTGGTGGCCGGCACGTTCTTGAGGGTGACGCCGCGTCCGCCGACCAGGTTTGCCGAGCCCGGCAGCACCTGCATCGAGGTGACGCCGCCGGCCAGCGCGGTGGCGAAGCCCGGATCCTGCGGCCACACCGAATGCTCGGCCCAGACGTTGGCGGTGACCGGTGCGGTCATCTCGTTGCCGTCGCTGTGCGCGCCCACGCCCGGGCTCGGGTACACGCCCAGGTGCGAATGCACGTCGATGATGCCCGGGGTGACCCACTTGCCGCTGGCATCAACCTGCACGGCATCGGTCGGGGCCGGCAGGGCGCTGCCCACTGCCGCGATGCGGCCGTCGCGCAGCAGCACGTCGGTCTGCTCCAGGCGGGTACCGGTGCCGGTCAGTACGGTGGCATTGCGCAGCAGCACCGGGGCCGAGGCCAACGGAGCGTAGGTGCTGGGGTAAGGATCCTGGGTGAACCGCGAAGCGGCCGGTGCCGCAGGCGCGGCCAGTGTCAACAGTGCCAGGCCCAGCCCGGCGCTCAAGTGCGTACGCATGTAATCCCCGACGTGCATCAGTGCAGAAAGCGACGCTAGCCGCTTGATGGGGCGATTGCCAAGTGCCGTCATGCACGTCCGTGCCAGGGTTCTTGCCATTTCGTTCGCCAGCCGGACAATTGCCGCACAAGATAAAAACAAGAAGAACGGGCAATGAAGAACAAACAGGAAATCGTGGAGAACTGGCTGCCGCGCTACACCGGCGTGGCCCTGGACCAGTTTGGAGAACATGTGCTGCTGACCAATTTCGGCGGCTATCTGCACACCTTTTCGCAGCTGACCGGCGCGCCCATCCAGGGCCTGGACCGGCCGATGGCCAGCGTCACCAGCGACGGCATCACCCTGATCAACTTCGGCATGGGCAGTCCCAACGCCGCCATCGTGATGGACCTGCTGTCAGCGGTAATGCCCAAGGCAGTGCTGTTCCTGGGCAAGTGCGGCGGGCTGAAGCGCAAGAACCAGCTCGGCGACCTGATCCTGCCGATCGCGGCGATCCGCGGCGAGGGCACCTCGGGTGACTACCTGCCGCCAGAGGTGCCGGCCCTGCCGGCGTTCGCGCTGCAGCGTGCGGTTTCCACCACGATTCGCGACCTGGGTCACGATTACTGGACCGGCACGGTGTACACCACCAACCGCCGGGTCTGGGAACACGACGAGGCGTTCAAGGAAAAACTGCGGCAGATGCGCTGCATGGCCATCGACATGGAGACCGCCACCCTGTTCGCGGCCGGGTTTGCCAACCACATCCCGAGCGGGGCGCTGCTGCTGGTTTCGGACCAGCCGATGATCCCGGACGGGGTCAAAACCGAGGCCTCCGACGCCAAGGTCAGCTCGCAGTTCGTGGAAAACCATATCCAGATCGGTATCGAGGCGCTTAAGCTTATCCGGCGCAACGGCAAGTCGGTCCGCCACCTGCGCTTCGACGAATGATGCAGACAGCCAAGGCAGGCGTCCGGGAGACGGCCTGCCTGCAGGGGTATGGAATGGACGTGGCGACGAAGGTGGTCGAATTCTGGACGAACGCGGGACCACAGCAGTGGTTCACGCGCGATGACGCGTTTGATGCGCGCTTTCGCGAACTGTTCCTGGACGAGCACTACGCCGCGGCCAAGCGTGCGCGCGAGCATTGGCTGGTCAGCGCAGAGGGTGCGCTTGCGCTGATGATCCTGCTCGACCAGTTCCCGCGGAACTGCTTCCGCGATACCGCCCATTCGTATGCTACCGACGGGTTGGCGCGGCATTACGCCATGCGTGCGGTGGAAGAGGGCCTGGACCTGGACCTGGTGCCGAAACTGCGCGCCTTCATCTCCCTGCCGTTCGAACATTCCGAAGACCCGCAGGACCAGGAGCGTTCGGTGGCGATGTTCGATGCGCTGGGCGACAAGGAGTACCTGCAGTACGCCGAGCTGCACCGCGACATCATCCGCCGCTTCGGCCGCTTCCCGCACCGCAACGCGGTGCTGGGGCGCATGCCGACGCCGGAGGAACTCGATTATCTGGCCGAGGGTGGGTTTTCCGGATAGGGCCAAAAAAAAACGCCGGCAATGCCGGCGTTTTCCGTAGGTGACACGCCCTGCGTGTCACACCGCATGAATCAATACTTCGGCACGCTGTTGTCCACATCTTCCGACCAGGCGTCGATGCCGCCGGTGATGTTGTGGACGTTGGTGAAGCCCTGGGCGCGGAACTGCTCGGCGGCCTGGGCGCTGCGGCCGCCACGGTGGCACAGGAAGGCCAGCGCGGTGTCCTTGGGCAGGGCTTCCAGGCGGGCGCGGTTGTCGCCGTCGAAGGTCTCAAACGCCGCATTGATCGAGGCAATGGCACGTTCGTCGGCCGGACGCACGTCCACCACCGTGATCGTGCCTGCGCGCAGACGGTCGTCTGCGTCACGCACGCTCAGTTCCTGCACCGGCTTGGGCGCATTCGGGTTGTCGATCGCCAGACCCTTGCCGCGGATGTCGTCCACCCAGTCAATGGTGATGCCTTCGGCGCGGCGCGCGCTGGAGACGTCAAACTGCACGCGCAGGCCGTTGGACTCGGCGGCAATGGCGTTGTCGTCGTGCGGCACCAGCTGGAAGTTTGGCTGGAAGCCGGCGTCGATGCTCAATTGCAGCGACGCACCCGGTGCGTCCGCCAGCGCGCCGCGCAGCATTTCCACTGCCGCCGGGGTCACCGTGATGCGCGGCGGGGTGCGGTCCGGTGCCGCCAGGCCGAGCACGCTGCTCAGCTCGCCGCTGCCGGCCATCTGCAGGATGATGTCGCTGCCGCCAACCAGCTCGCCTTCGATGTACAGCTGCGGGATGGTCGGCCACTCGCCGTACACCTTGATGCCTTCGCGGATTTCCGGGTCGGCCAGCACGTTGACGTGGGCGAACTCCACGCCCAGGTCCTGCAGCGCGCCCACGGCCTTGGCCGAGAACCCGCACTGCGGCATGGTCGGCTGGCCCTTCATGAACAGCACGACGCGATTGGCGTTGAGGATGGATTCGATGCGCGAGCGCAGGGCGGGATCAAGGGACATGACGGTAGGTCCGGGATATTCGAACCGCACATTCTACGCGGCATGGCATCATGGGGCATGACCGTACCGGAAACGTTGCATCGCATTCCCCGCCGCCCGTGGCGCTGGCTGCCCTGGCTGGTGGCCTCGCAGCTGCTGGTGGCCGTGGCCTGGTGGAAGGCTGGCTGGTGGGTGGGGCTGCCCCTGATGGTGGCCTCACACGCCCTGTTCATGGTGCCGGTGTTCCTGCCCAACAGCCGCTTTTACGCGCCTGTTGTCAGCCGGCTGCCGGGTGCCACCCCACGGGTGTGGCTGACCATCGACGACGGCCCGTCCGAAGAAACTCCGGCCGTGCTTGACCTGCTCGACCGCTACCAAGCGAGGGCGACCTTCTTCATGGTCGGCGAACGCGCGCTGGCGCGGCCGGATCTGGTGCGGCAGGTGCTGGCCCGCGGCCATGACCTGGGCAACCACAGCCACAGCCACCCGCAGACGCGGTTCTGGCGGTTGGGGCCGGCCCGCATGGGCGCGGAAATCAGCGCCTGCCAGCAGGCCCTGACCGAGGTCGCCGGCGCGCCGCCGCGCTGGTACCGCTCGGTGGTGGGCATGACCAATCCGTTCGTCGCCCCCGCACTCAAGCGCTTGGGACTGACCCGGGTCGGCTGGAGCGCGCGCGGCTTTGATGGCGTCAACTGCACCCCGCAGTCGGTGCTGGACCGCCTGCGCCCCGATCTGCGGGCCGGGGCCATCGTGCTGCTGCACGAAGGCGCCGCGCACGACCACAACCTGGCGATTATCGAGGCGGTGCTGCAGGACCTGCAGACGAAGGGGCTGCGGGCGGAACTGCCGGATGCGCCCGCTCCCATTGCTGATGTGCCCAGCTCGCCAGTGAGGCCTGCGCCCACAGCAGCGTGATGGAAAGTCCCAGTGCCAGCACCCCGGTAACCCGGCGGCGCTGGTGCTGCAGGGCGCTGCCGATGCCCAGCAGCAGCGCCAGCACGCCCAGGCCGATGCCTACGAACAGCAGCACCAGCAGCGCCACCGGAACCTGCTGCATGTCTTCATAGGCCGGGTTGTGCGCCACCTGTGCGGTGATCGCAAAGACCACCAGCGCGCCCAGGCTCACCACCAGTGCGGTGATGCCCAGTGCGGAATGACGGGGCCCTGTCTGCATGCTCAACCGCGCGTGGCGGTGAACAGCCAGTTGTTGAACGGGGTGTTGCCGTACAGCGGCGTCATCTGCAGCTGCAGACCGGCCGCCTCCAGCGGGGCACGGACGCTGGCGGCGTCCGGGTAGTGGCGAGGGCGCGTACCCATCCAGCCGACCAGGTGCGCGAGCATGTCGGTGATGCGGGTGGTGCGGTCGCGGCCGCTGTTGTCGGCCAGCACGGTGCGGATCACCAGCCGACCGCCAGGTGCAACACGCGCGGCGGCGTCGGTCAGCAGCTGCGGTTGCGCCGCGGCAGGCAGGTATTGCAGGACGTCCAGCAGGGCTACGCTGCCCTGGTGTGCCGGCAGTGCTGCACTGGCGTCCACGACATCAAAGCCGGTGTCAGCCAAACCGGCGCGGCGGTCAGCGCGTACCGCGCGGGCGATCTTGTCCGCATCCACGTCCACGCCGACATAGGGCATGGTCTGGCCGTCCTGGCGCAGCACATGCGCCAGCAGGCCAAGCCCGCAGCCGATATCGAGCAGGGGCTGGGTGTCGCCACGCAGGGCGGCCAGTACGCCGGGGAACAGCGGATCGCTGCCCAGCTTGCCGCGGGTGTAGTAATAGTCGCGGCGGTTGCCGAAGCGCTGTGCCGGCATGAAGGCATCAGCGATGCGGCGGGCCTGCTCCCTGGCCAGTGGTAGGGCGTCCGTGCTCAGGGGAGTACCTCGTCGTTCAAGTGCCGGTACGCGACCGGATACGCCTGCTGGGTCCACTGTGTGTACAGCGCGGCGGAAGGATGCAGACCGTCGTCGGCCAGCATGGCCGCCTCGCCACCGCGTGCACGGCTGACCGGGGCGGTGTCGATGAAGGCCACGCCATGTTCGGCGCAGACGTCAGCAGCCGTGGCGTTGTAGGCGTCCAGTTCGCGCGCGATCTGTGCGAGGTCTCGTCCGGAACCGGCCGCAAACGGGGTCACGCCCCAATCGGGAATGGCCAGCACCAGCACCCGCGGCGCGCGCTGCCCGGCAAAGCCCAGAGCGCGCTTCAGCAATGCGCTGAACTGCGTGCGGTACTCGTCAATCGAACGCCCGCGATACTGGTTGTTGACGCCGATCAGCAGCGTGACCAGATCAAAGGGTCCCTGCGGATCGGCTGCATCAATGCCGGCATCCAGTTCGTCCGTGGTCCAGCCAGTGGTGGCGATGATCTGCGGGTCGGCGATGTCCTTGCTGGCTGCGCGCAGGGCGGTGGCCAGCTGTACCGGCCAGCGGCCTTCTTCGGCCACGCCCTCACCAATGGTGTATGAATCACCCAGTGCCAGGTAACGCAGCGACACGGCTCAGGCCACGCTGCGCGGCTTGAGCGGCACCACCTTGGTGTTGGCCTCGGCACGGCGCGCCAGGGCGCGATCAATGCGGGCGAACACGTCGCGCATCACGCCCGCTTCCGGCAGCAGGGTCACGCGGAAATGGTGGCGGTACGGCACGTTGAAGCTCGAGCCCGGGACCACCAGCACGCCTTCCTCGTTCATCAGCTCCAGCGCGAAGTCGTGATCGTCGAAGGCCTTGGCCGCCGCACCGACCACCGCCGGGAACGCGTACAGCGCACCGGCCGGAGCCACCAGCGACAAATGCTCGCTGGCATTGCAGGCTTCAATCACCGCGCGGCGGGTTTCATACAGGCGGCCACCCGGGGCGCACAGTTCGGAAATGGTGTCTGGGCCGTTCACCGCCGCTTCGATGGCGTACTGGCCGGGCACGTTCGCGCACAGGCGCAGCGCACTCAGCAGGTCCATGGCCGCGCGGAACTCGCCCAGCTGTTCGGCTGCACCGGACAGCATCGCCCAGCCCACGCGCCAGCCGCAGGCACGATGCACCTTGCTCAGGCCGCTGAAGGTGATGCACGGGTGGTCGCCGGCCAGCGGTGCGACCGGCTGGAACTGCGCGCCGTCGTAAAGAATCTGGTCGTAGATTTCATCGACCATCAGCAGCAGGTTGTGCTTGCGCGCGATCTCCACGATGCGCTCCAGCAGGTCGCGCGGATAGCTCGCGCCGCTGGGATTGTTCGGGTTGATCAGCACGATGGCGCGGGTGCGCGAGGACACGAGCGTCTCGATCTCGCTCGGGTCCGGCTGGAAGCCGTTCTCCGGCGCGCAGCGGTAATACACCGGGCGGCCATCGTTGAGGATGGTTGCCGCTGACCACAGCGGATAGTCGGGCGAGGGCACCAGCACTTCGTCGCCCGGGTTGAGCAGGGCGCGCAGTGACAGGTCGATCAGCTCGCTCACCCCATTGCCGATGAACACCCGGTCCGGGTGCGCGTCGGGTGCGCCACGGCGTGCATAGGCGGCGGCAATGGCCTCGCGGGCCACCGGCAGACCCTGCTGGTGGGTATAGGGATCGGTGCGGCCCATGTCGTCGGCAATGGCACGCTGCAGGTGCTCGGGCGCGCGGAAACCGAAGTTGCCGGGGTTGCCGATGTTCAGCTTGATCAGGGTGCGGCCCTGGGCTTCCAGCTCACGCGCTCGTCGTGCCAGCTCGCCCCGGATCTCGTAGCGGACTTCGGACAGGCGCTCGCGGGTGGCGAGCGGCTTCAGCGGTGGCGTTGACATGGCTGGGCCAGGTTGGGCATGGAAATCGCATGGTAGCGGAAATGTTGCGACGCGGGGCAAGCCCCCCCCAGGGGCAAATCCTGAGCGCTGGCGGGCAGTTGCCGGCCATGCCTCAAGGGTAGAATGCGCAGGATGACCGACCCGATCGATTACCGCGCGCTGCAGACCATTGGCTGGCCCTGGCCGGGTGCGCCTGAACTGCCGGCCTGGCAGGCCCTGTTTGACGCGCATCCGCAGGCCCGTCCGGGCCGGGTGATCGAGCAGCACCGTACCGGCTACGTGGTGGCCGACGCCCCCGAAGCGGCGCTCAAGACCGAGTCCCCGGCCGAATGGCAGCGCCCGCGCTTCCCCAGTCACGAGCGTGCAGCGGTGGGCGACTGGGTGCTGCTGGACGGGATCAAGATTGTCGCCCTGCTGCCCCGGCGCACCGCGATCAAGCGCGGCGCGGCCGGCGAGCATTACCACCAGCAGGTGATCGCGGCCAACATCGATACCGTGTTCATCGTCTGCGGCCTGGATGCCGACTTCAATCCACGTCGGATCGAGCGCTATTTGCTGCTGGTCGGTGGGGGCGGCGCGCAGCCGGTGGTGGTGCTGACCAAGGCCGACCAGACCGAGTACAGCCAGGACGCCTTGGACGTGCTGGAGGAGCTGGCCGCGCAGGACATTCCGCTGCTGGCAATCAACGGTAAAGACCCGTCCAGCGCCGCTGCGCTGTTGCCGTGGCTGGGCGCGGGCCAGACCGTGGTGCTGGTGGGCTCTTCCGGGGCGGGCAAGAGCA
>ENA-OWLM01001107-OWLM01001107.1-metagenome-genome-assembly--contig:-NODE-1107-length-10081-cov-5.293836_pt1 | contig 10081 bp, 6 predicted proteins | sample MGYA00245349_ERZ651102 | MGnify/ENA primary metagenome ERZ651102 (study PRJEB26857, sample SAMEA4031759) | metagenome | biome: human; feature: oral; material: saliva | place: Philippines | collected 2014... | reverse complement strand
TCGGAAAAAGAAAAAGCTCCTTTTATTATAAGCTCTTCTATATTTTCAGCTATAGCACTAGTTATATTTTCATCTGCATGTAATAGATTTTATGAGCTTGTAGGAAACAATCCTTTGGATATAATAGTGTATACAATTTTATTAACCCCGCTTATATGTTATATAGTCACATATCTTATTTATAGCATTAGAGAAATTTATTTCAATCTGTTTACAAATTATCTGTCTATCAATGGACTTATAGATTTGTTAGAGGAATATGAAATTAATAAACCAACCAAGGAGTGAATTGCTTTAATATCCTTTTCACCCCTTTTTAAAGAGAAAGATGCAAGACAAAAGTGACTATAATGTTGTAAATCAGAGATAATTATTTTTCAACCCTTGATTCATATTATAAAAAGATAGTAGAATTTGATATGCAGGAGGCAGGATAGGACATATAAAATTAGCTACTCCCCCTCACACAAACTCCCTAATATCAAACTCCGTTTTACTTTCCACGGTTTTAGGCAACGCCTTCTCCAAGAGCACACTTACTTTAAGTGTCGCTTGGGGTAAGGCTTTTTCTATGGCTTCTAATAGGCTGGTGCCCTCTACCTTTTGCAGTAGCTCTATGTTGTCAGCAGTTACCTCTTCTTTGTCCTCAGAGAGGAAAGTAGCTACCTTTTCCAAGTCCTCAAACGAAAGCCCTGTGGCAAAATCATTGTCCTCTGCCTCTGTGCGATAACTGCGCAAATCCTCTTCTTCATCTTCAAGGTTTATGGTAGGTTCCTCTTCCCATTCTGTCAGAATATCCTGTTGCTCTTTTTCTGTTAAGGGGATAGCTGTAGTAGCTACCTTTGCAGGAGGCACAAACCTGCTTTCCCCCATTACCGAAGTTGAAGGAGCTGTTTTGGGTATAGGGGTAGCTTTAGGTTGGGGAGCTCTCTTTTTAGAAAGTGTTATAGGCATTTTGTCCGATAGCAACAGCAAAATCACCACGATAAGTAGTAAAATGATAATCTTTTCCATTGTTAAAATATAGGTTTGTATTTCTGTTCGAAACTCTGTGTAATTTCCTCTTGGTACTGCTCGAAATGCGCTTTGAGCACATTATCCAAATAGTTGTACAGACTGATCTTATCTTCTCCTATCACCTGTACAATGCGGGCTATTCGCTGGTGAAACTCAGGGCGTATATACACCGATTTTCCTTCCCTTGCTGAAGTCTCTCCCTGCTCAAAAAAATAACTTTCATACTCATAGAGTTCTGCCTTTTTCTTCTTGGTAGGAGCTGGTTTCTGGGGTGCTTTCTCTGTCTCTATTGGAGCCGTAGCAATGGCAGGGGCAGGCGTGGGTTGCTTGCCTGCCATTAGCTCCATTAGTTCGTTTTCGTCTATAGGTTTTGCTGTTTTCATACTTTTAGGATTTATTGAATAATTTGAGCCAACTCATCAATAAAGTCGTCCAAATGACAACCACTCATCAACTTCTCATCAGCAGGCATTAAGGTAGAACGGAATACCAATCGTTGGTTTTCTGTGCCGTCTTTTCTGAAACGCTTGCTATCAGATATGTAGGCTTGCATCAGGTTCAAACCTAAATCAGCGATCACCTGCTCGTATATCTTATACAAAGGCGATTTTTCTCTCCCATCTACCTGATTCCAAAACAAATGCACGCTTTTAATAGCACTTTCGGTATTCTTAGCGATGATATTGGAAAGTACCTCAGTAAAACTCAAAGTACTTTCAATCACCACTCTATCGGCAGTGATAGGTGAGAAAATGTGATGCATTTGTGCTAGCAGGGTCAATATCCCTGCGGTGTTTACTGTCCCTGGCATATCAAAAAGGATAACCTCTATAGGGAAAGGTGTCTCTGCAATGAGCTGTTGTGCCTTTTCAAGGGCTTCATTGGGCTTACATTGTATTATGGGGTATGCCTTTTTGTTTAGCTCACTAAACTGTCTATGAGCAGCTTTCTTAAAATGCTCGTTGTTCATCACTGTTTTGAGGTCTTGCTCTCGCATTCGGTGTAGGCTGTATTGTGGATAATCACAATCCATCACTGCTACATTGTAGCCCATTCGGTAATGTAGCAAGCTGGCTACTAAGGTGGTAAAGGTACTTTTTCCTACCCCTCCTTTCTGGGTAGAAAAGCTAATGAATTTTGTCGTTGATGTCATATATATGTGTTTAAATATGTTTGTAATTCAGTAAGTATATAAGTGCATAGCTATTCAAATACAACTATCTGTAATTAGCCAATTATCTAACTACCTCTATAAGTAAGTATTTACTCACATAAGTAATTGACTAATTATCGAATTACTTGCGTATGTACATACGTCTGTAGCTTTATAGCTTTGTAGCTACATAGCTACCTAATTGCATTTTTACTTTCGTACATATTTACTTTGGTATGCGGGTGCAAAGGAACATACAAATATACATATAGCCTTATGTAGGGTTGTAAATGGCTTTGTAAGGAAGTGATTGGCTTTGTGTTATATACAAATCCTTTGCTAAGAAATCACTTGTTTTGCACCCTGAAATCACTTTACCCGCTCGTAGTGTTAATTTCTCTCTTTATGGCTAATTAAAATTCGACCGTTAGGGAGAATTTTCTGTTCACCCGAACAGAGCAAGTTGTGTTTTGAGGCACGCATTAGGCGTGTAGGCACCTCAAAACCACTTGCCCTTGCAGGGAGCTTAAAACACACTCCGAAGTCGTGGTTTTTTACTTTTATATTTTTATTGTATTTCTAATGTAATAAAATTTTAATAATATATCCGATACATTACCAATTCTAATCACTATCTTTTCCAGCATTTACTAAGGTTGCGTTGATAAAGAATGCTCCTTTGGTGGCAATAGTCTGTTCGGGGGCTATAGGTTTTACAGGGGCAATGGCAGTATACCCACTTTCGGAAGCTCCTTTTACTACCTCCACTTTCTCAAAAGAGGTTTCTTTATCCGAAGTTTGGGTTACCAGAAAAATGTAGGATTTACCAGCATCCTCTACGATAGCCTCGTTAGGTACAGCAGGGGTCGTTTGTTTGTCAAGACTGATAACCCCTGTTACATTCATTCCATTGATGAGCCCTTGTTTGTCACCCTCTACGTGGCAATGTACAATGATGCTTTTGCTTTCGTTTTCAAACGAAGCCGCAATGTTATACACTTGGGCATCATATTCGCGAGAGGTGTTATTGGTAGGGTTGAAGTGCACTTGTTGTCCTACCTTAATGTAAGGCAAGTCACGCTCATACACTTGCAAGTGCAGGTGTAGCGAACTGTTGTCGATGATTTCCACAATAGGGGTGGAGGCATCTATATAAGCCCCTTTGTTAGTATATACCGCACTGATATTCCCACTAATAGGAGCCACTATCGCCAAAGTAGATTGCATTCCCTTATCGGTGAGTGTTTGAGGGTTTAAGCCCATTAGGCGTATTTGTTCTTCAAGCGAAGCTTTTTCGGTACGGAGAGTGCGTAGCTGAGTAGTAGCGGCTTGTAGGTTCTTACCAGTACCAGCATTCCCTTCATAGAGGGTTTGCTGACGGTCAAGTTCTTGTTTAGCAAGTTCTATCTGACCATTAACGGTGAGCAAGCGCTGTTGTTGTTGCAAGAATTCTGGGTTAGAAACAGTAGCGATTACTTGCCCTTTTTGCACATAACTGCCTATCTCTACCTTTACGCTCTTGATAATCCCCGCATATACAGTCGATACCTTCGCCTGATGGTCGGCAGGCACGCTCAGTATTCCATTGGCTTTGAGGGTAGCGGCAAGAGCTTTTTCTTCTATATGTCCCAAACGAATATCTACAGTTTGGATTTGAACTTGGGTAAGGGTGGTGAGGTTGCCTCCTTCTTCGTGGTGTTCTTCGCGCTCTTCGAGCTTTTGATTATTGGTAGTTGTAGGAGTGCCATTGCAGGCTGATAGACTAATTCCTATAAGGATAAAAGCGATTTTTATACCATATTTTTTCATTTGTTTTACTGGTTTAAAAGGGATTGTATTTCTATTACTTTTTGATTAAGCGCCTCGATACTCTCAAGGTATGCCAAGCGGGTATCTACGGCTGTCTGTAGGGTGTAAAGGTACTCCACATAGCTTATTTCACCTGCGCTATACCCTAACTGATTGGCTCGGATAATGCGCTCGGCTTCAGGTAGCGCTTCTTGTTTGTAAAACTGATATTTTTGCAAATTCAGTTGGTATTCCTCTTGCAGATTTATCCATTGAGTTTTAAGCTGTTTTTCTGTTTGTTGAGCTGCTTCTATAGCTGCTTCTTTCTGATATTTATAAGCTTTCACCTTGGCACGGGTAGCGGTAAAAATAGGAACTGAAAGCCCTATGGTGGCAAAGTGAAAACGTTTACTTCTATCAGTATAGGTCTCTACCCCTCCAATGGTTTGCATTCCTATAAGAGACTGATTGGTATAGCCCAATGTAAGGTCGGGCAGGGCTTGGGCACGCTCTAGACGTTTGTTGTGCTCAGCTATGTTTGCTTCTTGATAGCTGAGTTGTACCAAAGGGTGCTGAGAGAGTTGTACATCCGAAGGCTCACTGAGTAACAAAGGCTCATACACGGGCGACTTGGTAATGGTAAATGCTTCTTCTGTTTGCATTAACGTACGCAAGTTGCGATAGGTAGCTTGTTGTATAGTTTTGTTCTGTTGAAGTAACAAACTTATTTCTCCTTTCTTCACTTGGGCAGTGTTAATATCTATCTTCTTGGTATCCCCTGCTTTATAGCGTACTTCAGCAATGCGAATAAAATTATTGTAGAGACTATCAAGCTGCAAGAGCTGTTCCTCTTTAAAAGTCAAATATTGCAATTGCTGATATGCGTTGCGCACTTGCCGCTTCAGTTCATTCTGCTGAAGGGCTAATTGCCCTTGTTGTAATTGTGTCTCTGCTTGATAGAGCTTTTTGCGAGCAGCAAATACTGTAGGCAAAGGAATAGATTGTGATACACCTACTGAAAGGTCTTTTTCAGCACTGCTGTACTGCCCGTATTGCCCTGTAAAGTCTGTTTTAGCCAATTCAAAAGAGGTTCGCTCTTTAGCACTTGCTCCTTGTAGCTTGAGTTGTGCTGCCTTAATCACTCCATTGTTCTTAAGGGCTATTTGCTCTATTTCTTGTAGCGAGTAAGACTGCTGAGCGTGTAGCGCTATAGGACTGATAAGCAATAGGGCTATCGTGAGTACTTTAGCTGAAGGACGGCGCCAAGAAAAGGTACTATTGAAAGCGATGTAAAGCAACGGAAGCACGAAGAGGGTGAGGAAGGTAGCCGATACTAACCCCCCAATAACCACTGTAGCTAAGGGGCGTTGTACTTCTGCTCCTGCTCCTTGACTGAGTGCCATAGGTAGGAAACCTAAGCTCGCCACCATAGCCGTCATTAGCACAGGGCGTAAACGCATTTCGGCACCCGTAATCACGCGATGCAAAAGGTTGGTCATTCCTTCTTTTTTCAGCTGGTTGAAAGTGCCAATAAGCACTATACCGTTGAGCACTGCTACCCCAAAGAGCGCGATAAAACCAATACCCGCACTAATACTAAAAGGCATTCCCCGAAGAAGCAAGGCAAATACGCCCCCAATGGCACTCATCGGGATAGCGCTAAAGATGAGTAAGGATTGTTTTATAGAGTGGAAAGCAAGGTATAACAAGAAAAATATTAAAAGTAGGGCTACAGGCACGGCTATGAGCAGTCGGTCGGTGGCTTGTTGTAGGTTCTCAAACTGACCGCCATAGGTAAAGTAATAGCCCGTAGGGAGCTTTACGCCCTTTAATTTTTGTTCTATATCACTCACCACACTCTGCACATCGCGCCCTTGCACGTTGAAGCCAATGACGATACGGCGCTTGCCTGCTTCACGGCTTACTTGTGCGGGGCCTAATTCATATTTGATAGTGGCCAATTGGCTCATCGGCACCTGCCCATTTTCGGTAGCTACCATCATATGCTGTACATCGTCAATTCCGGTACGATGGAGGCTATCGAGGCGTACCACAAGGTCGAACCTTCGTTCGTTCTCGAAGACAACCCCAGCCTTCTTACCAGCAAAGGCGGTACTGAGTACCTCATTGACCTCTTGCACCGAAAGTCCGTAGTTGGCCAAACGCACACGGTCGTAAGTAACATTGATTTGCGGAAGTCCGCTTACTTTTTCGACCTGTGGGGCGGTAGCACCTTCTGTTTTCTGGATAAGTTGGCTTACTCTTTGGGCGTAGTGGGCGAGGGTATCCATGTTTTCTCCAAAGATTTTTATCGTTACATCCTGTCTGACACCTGTCATCAATTCGTTGAAACGCATTTGTATAGGCTGGCTTTTCTCAAAGAAGACCCCAGGAATATCCTTGAGCCGCTCAATGATGGCATCTCCTAATTCCTCATAGGAGCGACCACTTTTCCATTGGTCTTGGCTCTTGAGTACGATCACAATATCGGAGGCTTCCAGCGGCATAGGGTCGGTAGGTATTTCGGCAGAACCTGTTTTGCCTATCACCATTTTCACCTCGTCGAACTCACGAATCAGGCGAGAGGCCTGCATGGAAGTCTCCAAGCTCTGCTTCAGGGAAGTGCCCGGTGGCAGAATACATTCAAAAACAAAATCGCCTTCTTGTAGTTGTGGAATAAACTCACCTCCCATACGGCTGAAAATGCCTACCGCAAGAACGAACAGTACCACGGTACTGCCTATTATCCATCCCCTAAGGCGGATAGAACGGACAAAGAGCGGTTGGTAGTGACGGTAGAGCCAGCTTATCATTCGCTCGGCAAAACTGCGCTTGTCACTTACTGTTTTAGGTAGGAGCAAAGCGCTCATGGCAGGGATATAAGTCAGGGAAAGGATCAGGGCACCCAAAATAGCAAAGACGACGGTTTGTGCCATAGGGCGGAACATCTTGCCCTCTACTCCTACCAAGGTAAGAATGGGAATATACACCATCAGGATGATAATCTCTCCAAAGGCGGCACTACTGCGTATTTTGGAAGCGGAATGGAATACCTCCTCATCCATTTGTGCTTGGGTAAGTCGTTGGTGGTTCTTTCGGATCGCCAAGTGGTGCATCACTGCTTCTACCACGATAACCGATCCATCTACGATAATTCCGAAATCTATCGCTCCCAAGCTCATCAGGTTGGCACTTACTCCAAAGAGGTTCATCATTCCTAAGGCAAAGAGCAAGGAGAGCGGAATGGCCGTGGCAACAATCAGTCCGGCACGCAGGTTCCCTAAGAAAAGTACTAAGATGAAGATGACAATCAGCGCCCCCTCTAAGAGGTTTTTCTCTACTGTATGGATGGCGCGTTGTACCAAGTCCGTGCGGTCTAAGAATGGCTCTATCACTACATCTTCAGGTAGGGATTGCTGTATGGTGGGCAGTTTTTCTTTGATACGACTGACTACCTCGTGGCTGTTTTCGCCCTTGAGCATCATCACTACCCCACCTACGGCATCCACCTCGCCATTATAGCTAAGGGCACCATAGCGGAGGGCACTGCCCAAGCGTACCTCGGCTACATGCTTGATAAAGAGGGGAGGGGTGTGCTTGCCTACGGCTATATTGCCTATGTCTTCAAGGGAGCGAGCCATGCCTATTCCTCGGATAAAGTAGGCATTGGGGCGCTTGTCGATATAGGCACCTCCTGTATTTTGGTTGTTCTGCTCCAAAGCAGTGAAAATATCACTGACACTCACCCCCATGGCACGGAGGCGATCGGGGTCTATAACCACCTCATACTGCTTGAGTTCGCCTCCAAAGCTGTTGATTTCGGCTATTCCTTTGGTACCATAGAGTTGGCGAGCCACGATCCAGTCCTGCATGGTGCGGAGGTCTTTGGCGGAATATTTGTTTTTGCTCTGTTCCGTAGGGCGAATGATATACTGATATACCTCCCCCAGTCCGGTACTCACGGGTGAGAGTTCGGGCGAGCCTATGCCTTGAGGGATTTGCTCCTGTGCCTCCTTGAGCTTTTCATTGACTAGCTGGCGGGCAAAGTAGATGTCCATATCCTCGCTAAAGACGGCTGTGATGACCGAGAGGCCAAAGCGGGAAATACTGCGTGTTTCCTCCAGCCCAGGAATATTGGCGATGGCTTGCTCAATAGGAAAAGTAACCAGTTGCTCTACCTCTTGTGAGGCCAAAGTAGGGGTAGAGGTGATGATTTGTACTTGGTTGTTAGTAATATCTGGAACGGCATCAATGGGGAGCCTTGTAGCACTCCATACGCCCCAAAAAATAAGCATAAGGGTCATGAATCCTACAAATAGCTTATTTTTGATGCTAAATAGTATGATTTTGTCTAACATTTCTAATAAGAATTAATGATTAGTTAATGACTAATGATGGGTGAGATGACTAATGAACAATCACTTGAGATGAAGAAAGAAAAGACTATATCTTGGGAGGAGTCCAGATATTCCCATAGTAGTTCGAAGACCATACGGTCAGGGGATAGCTATAGGAGGGAATGGTTGCGGTGGCTTGAGCAATGGTTAAGGCCTCATAAGTAGTGGGCGTGCTGATTACCATTTGGCAGCAAGTGCAAATGCAGAAAGGTGAACAGCTATCCAAATGAAAATGAGAGTGTTCCCCAGTTGGGGCTGTTACAAATTCATAAGAAGCTGAAGACTCCTCACCTTCAAGCATATCCGTACAAGGCAGCCCAGTGAGTGCCAACAGATATAAGCTAAGTATGAAGGTGAAAAATCTCATATTGGGAGCAAAGATACATTTTTTTTTCAATCTGACAAAATTTTTTGATTTTGTCGCATTCTACTACATAATTAAAAATAACACATCTGACACATTACCAGCTCCACGCAGACGTGCAGCAACGCACGTCTGCGGGTGCAAAGGTAAATTTTTTTGGTTATATTGTCAAGATGTTGTACCTTTGCACCTAGAAGTTACTGAGAAAATAGGTATAATCAAATGAAATAAGAGCTATTACTAAATCATTACCTAATCTTCTTGTAATTCCTGTATCTTCTTTATTTAAAATAGATTATATAAGTAGTTTCAATTTTTATGCAAAATTGATAAAAGATATACTATTTGCTTAGTGATTTTGAATAATGAAAAAACGTTTTCTTACAGGAAAAAAGAAAAGAAAAAATAATTTATAGCTTAGTTCTATTTTTTATTTCTATATTTGCAATTCAAATAGAAATGTATTTGTATTTTAGATTTAAAAGTATTTCAATTTAATTTCTAAAAAATGTTATCTTGATACTTAAAATCAACAATAGATAGAGTATATAACCGAGTATTTTTATTAGGTTTTATGGCGTTAGAAGTTAGATAAAAGCTATTATATAAAACGGCTTTTATCTACAAAAGGGAACTCATAACCCGAAGGTCACTGGTTCGAGTCCAGTTCCCGCTACAAAATTTAGATAGCTGAAAAAGAGTGGTTTATATGCATAAATCACTCTTTTTTTATGTCTGAATTTAGTAAGAAATTGAAAAACGAATACGCTAACGAATACGGAAACGAATACGCTATGAAAAACAAAGGTGTGGCAAACGGTACTTAATTTAATTTTTTATTAAAGTAATTTCTGTAAGGGGAAGTAATCCTCTTCATGTCTTAATAAAAAAGAGAGAAAATGTTAAAAAAGATGAGACAATTATCAAAAGTTAAAGAAATTATAATCATAATTCTTTTTCTTTTTTCTTGCCAATATAACAAGAACCAAGAAAGTTTTTACATCCAAAGTAGAATAGAAATACGTAATTCTACAAGTTTTTCCAACGTTTGCTTTGTCTCACCTTGCAACTTACCTCCATAGTTTTTAAGCACTTCGTTAGCAAGTTCCTTGTCAATCATTCCGTCTTTATCGAACAAATCCTTGCCATATTTTTCTTTAACCCATTGACGGAGGTCTGCTGTCTTTTGACTTCTCCAAAATGATTTATGTTGCGTCTGAATACGTAGGTTATCCTTTGCTGCGACTTGTCCATCTTTATAGGTGATAGAGCTAACAGCGGCATCTATCGCTTTTCCGACTATTGCACCAGCAAGACCAGCCACAGCTACACCTGCTGCCGTTGCCACTGTTGCCGTTACTG
>ENA-OWLM01001106-OWLM01001106.1-metagenome-genome-assembly--contig:-NODE-1106-length-10082-cov-3.903660_pt1 | contig 10082 bp, 12 predicted proteins | sample MGYA00245349_ERZ651102 | MGnify/ENA primary metagenome ERZ651102 (study PRJEB26857, sample SAMEA4031759) | metagenome | biome: human; feature: oral; material: saliva | place: Philippines | collected 2014... | reverse complement strand
CGAGGATGGCGTCATGAGCATCCACGCCTGCCAGGACGGGGCCACCCTGATGCGGCTGGTGCTCTGATGGCGTGACGTCGGGAAAGAGGGGATAAACCGGTCTTGCAGTAAGGAGAGGGGCCTCAGGCCTTGATCCCCAGGGAGCGGGTGCCGGAGCGGGTGTTGCCCTTGGCATCGTAGGTCAGGGAATTGCTGTCTCTGAGCTTGCTGAGGAAGCTGGCCAGCCTGCGATTGGAGATGATGCTGAGCTCGAGCAGTCGGCCATTGAGGTCGTTCTGCTCTTGGCAGGCGCCCAGCTTGGCTTGCAGGGCCTGCAGCTCGCTGGGGAAGGCGTCGAGCTGTTGCTGCAGATCAGGCAGCTCCGCCAGGGTCTTGTCCAGCGTCTCGATGGCCACCAGCAGCTGCTGCTTGCGATCGGCCAGAGCCGGCAAGGCGAGGGCTCGGTGTGCCTTGAGCAGATCAAACTCCTCCGCCAGCAAACCCTGCATCTGGGAGAGGTTGTCGTCCTGGGCGCGCAGCAGCGAAGGCAGGTCCATCATCCCAGTCGCTTGTCCAGATCGGCTTCGAAGCTGAACATCTTCCGGGCCACGGCTTCGCTGTTGACCTTGTACTCCCCGCTGGCCACGGCCTTCTTCAGGCTCTCGACGCGGCTCTCGTTACCGGTGGAGGCGGTGTTGAGGGTCTTCTGCATCTGTTGCAATTGCTGCGCCTCGCTGGTCAAGGAGACAGAGTCGCTCTTGACGGTCGTCGCGCGGTTGCCCTCGCTCGAGGTCGCGGACTTGGTGGCTACACCCTGACTGGTCCCGTTGTTTTGCAACCGGCTGTTAGCCAAGTTGTTGATATTGTTAATAGCCATACGGTTTACCTTCGTCTGCTTTGCTGTTCGCTTACCTGTATATCGGTGACGGCGGTCAGAACTTTAGAAAAAAATTGCGGCTGTCGTACTCTCAGAACGTGACGATCACGGACCCCACGGCACTGACCTGACCCTGCACCGCTCTGCCCGAGCGAATGTTGACAAGCCGGATCATGTCTCCGAAGCTGCCATCTTGCAAGGCACGGGCCATGGTTTTGATCTGCATGCTGCTGTTTTCGGCCACCAGGGTCACCTGATCCCCCTTGCAGACCACGCAGACCTGGGTGAGGCGAATGGGTTGGCCGGGCTTGAGCTCACGTTTGCTGCGCACCCCGATGAGGGCGGTCGGGTCGGTCAGATAGTCGCCCCGGATCAGGGTCTGATCCTGATAGGCCAGGGTCAGCATGGACTCGCTCAGTATGTCGCCCTTGGCCACCGGGGCCGCGACCGTGACATAGGGCTTCTGGATGCTGACCCGTACCGGCAGGTAGAGATCCCAGGGCTTTTCCCCTTCGCACTTCAGATAGACGGTGGTGTTGCGGCGCACCTCCATCCTGGCCGGCAGGGAGATGGTGAGCGCGTCCTCGCAGCGCGTCAGGGGGAGGCGTTCGTCAATGGTACCGGCCTTTACCTCGGCCTGGGCGTCGAGGGGCATATCCAGCTGGCCCAGCACGAACTCCTGCGCCTGCTCCTGCAGATAGTCGGTGACCTCGGATGCCACGGCGTGAGACAGGCTGCAAAACGGCAGTAAGATGAGGAAAAGTCTATTAATCATTTCTGCTTACCGGTCGATAAGTTATTCACGTCTACCACCGTAGTTAACTATGCTTGCACCAGAATTCGGTTGTGGAAACAACGATGGCCTGCTGCAAGCCAATGTGCATGGATAATAACATGCACGATCAGTGCCAAGCATTTTTAGGGAGTGTTTATGGCGAGTATTCTGGACTCGGTCAACCAGCGAACCCAGTTAGTGGGACAAAACCGGCTGGAGTTGCTGCTGTTTCGTCTCAACGGACGTCAAAGATTTGGCATCAACGTATTCAAGGTACGTGAGGTGCTGCAGTGCCCTCCCTTGACCGTCATGCCCAAGCTCAACTCCTGCATCCGCGGTGTGGCCCACATTCGCGGCCAGACCATCTCGGTGATCGATCTCAGCATGGCGATGGGCAAGCGTCCCATCCAGGACCTCTCCAAGTGCTTCATCATCATCTCCGAGTACAACCGATCCATTCAGGGCTTCCTGGTGCATTCGGTGGAGCGCATCATCAACATGAACTGGGAGTCTATCCTGCCGCCCCCCAAGGGCGCGGGGCGCATCAACTACATGACGGCGGTGACCGAGGTGGATGGCGAGCTGGTGGAGATCCTGGACGTGGAGCGCATCCTCAACGAGATCTCGCCGGTCTCCACCGAGGTGAGCTCGGAGATCGTGGAGGCGAGCGTGGAGCGCAATCCCCACGGCCGTCCCGTGCTGGTGGCGGACGACTCCTCGGTGGCGCGCAAGCAGGTGCAGCGGGCGCTGGAGGCCATCGGGGTGCAGTGCGTGCTGGCCAAGGATGGACGGGAGGCGCTCAACATGCTGCTGGAGATGGCCAAACAGGGGCCCATCAAGGATCAGCTCGCCCTGGTCATCTCCGACATCGAGATGCCGGAGATGGACGGCTACACCTTCACGGCGGAGATCCGCAACAATCCCGCACTCAAGGATTTGCATGTTATCCTGCATACCTCCCTGAGTGGGGTATTCAATCAGGCTATGGTGCAGAAGGTTGGTGCTAACGACTTCATCGCCAAGTTCCAGCCTGATGAACTGGCCAAGGCCGTACAAGGCGCCCTCTAATCAAGAAGAACAACTGCATGAAGACAATTTCGGACGACTTATACAGGCAATTCAGCAATTTTCTGGCGCAGCAGAGCGGCATAGTGCTGGGTGACAACAAACAGTATCTGGTCAAGAGTCGCCTGTCGCCCTTGATGACTCAGTTTGGTATCGAGAGTCTGTCTGAACTGGTCACCCGGGCGATGAGCGTGCGCGAGCGGGAACTCAAGATGGCGGTGGTCGATGCCATGACCACCAACGAGACCCTGTGGTTTCGCGATAGCTACCCGTTCCAGCTGCTGAGCGACAAGATATTTCCGGAGCTCGGCAAGAGCGGTCGCCCCATCAAGATCTGGTCGGCGGCCTCCTCGTCCGGGCAGGAGCCTTACTCCATCGCCATGACGGCGCTGGAACAGCAGGTCAAGCGGCCGGGCACCCTGCCGGGCGGAGTGCAGATAGTGGGGACCGATATCTCCACCACCATGCTCAACCAGTGCAAGGAGGGGGTCTACGACAGCCTGGCTCTGGCGCGCGGTCTCTCCCCCGAGCGCAAGCGGCTCTTCTTCGAGCCCTGTGGCGACAACAAGATGCGGGTCTCGGAACGTGTCAGAAAATTGACCAGCTTCCGTCCCCTGAACCTGCTGGAGAGCTACAGCCTGCTCGGCAAGTTTGACATCATCTTCTGTCGCAACGTGCTCATCTACTTTGCACCCGAGGTGAAGTCCAAGATCCTCAACCAGTTTGCCGGCAGCCTCAATCCTGGCGGCTATCTGATGCTGGGGGCCTCGGAGTCCCTGGCCGGTCTCACCGACAAGTTCGAGATGATCCGCTGCAACCCCGGCATCGTCTACAAAGTCAAATAACCCCTCCTTCAAGTCCCTCTTTGGCACACCTCTTGCTAAACATTCGTGAAGCAGGAGGTGTGCTATGGCAATTTCGTTCGACAAGGCATTCGGTGTTCACCAGTACACGCTGAGCGTGCGCGCCAAGCGTGCGGAGGTGTTGTCCAGCAACATCGCCAACGCGGATACGCCGGGTTTCAAGGCCCGTGACATCGACTTCTCCCAGGCGTTGCAGGATGCCCAGAGCCGGCAAGGGTTCGGGCTGAGCACCACCAGCGAGAAACACTTCGCCTTGCAGATGGATGCGTCCGGGTCGACCCAGTACCGCAACCCCCTGCAACCGGATACCGGTGATGGCAATACGGTGGACGTGCAGCAGGAGCGCAGCGAATTTCTGCGCAACAGCCTCGAATACCAGGCCTCCCTCGAATTCATGAACGGCAAGATAAGCGGCCTGCTCAAGGCACTGAAAGGAGAGCAAGGATGAGTTTGTTCAAGGTCTTTGACATTGCAGGCTCCGCCATGAGCGCGCAGTCCGTCCGCCTCAACACGGTGGCGAGCAACATGGCCAACGCGGACAGCGTCAGCTCCAGCGTGGAAAAAACTTACCATGCCAGGCGGCCAGTCTTTGCCGCCCAGCTGGATCAGGCCATGTCCGACAAGCAGGCCTCGGTCGGGGTGGATGTGAAGGGGATCGTCGAGAGCGATGCCCCCCTGCTCAAGGAGTACAACCCGAACCACCCGATGGCGGACAAGGACGGCTTCATCTTCAAGCCCAACGTCAACATGGTGGAGGAGATGGCGGACATGATCGCCGCCTCCCGCAGTTACCAGACCAACGTCCAGGTTGCCGATGCGGCGAAGAAGATGCTGCAACAGACCCTCGGCCTCGGCAAATCCTGATAGAGGTGGACCCAGATGACAGAGACCCATGACAGCCAGGCCGGCAGCGGCAAGCGACCGGACCGGCAAGCCCTAGAGGGGGACGCATAAGTGGCAGATACCTATGACAGCCTGCTGGGTGTCAACCGGACGACGTCGGCCCAGACCAGCACGGCCAGCACCAGCACCCAGAAGAAGGAGCTGGATCAGGAGTCTTTCCTGAAGCTGCTGACCATGCAGCTCTCCTATCAGGACCCGTTCAAGCCGGTGGACAATGCCCAGATGCTCTCCCAGATGACGTCCATGTCGACGTCACAGGGGATCAGCAGCCTCTCCACCCAGATGGAGAGTCTCAACAGCCTGATGACCTCCAGCCAGGCGCTGCAGGCGTCGGCCCTGGTGGGTCAGAACGTGCTCATCCCCTCCAACACCGGCTATGTGGAGAAGGGGGGCACCCTCTCCGGCGTCATCGCCACCGGTGACGGCGGCAGCAACATCAAGGTGACGGTGAAGGACGAGAGCGGTCAGGTGATCAAGGAGTTCTCCATCGAGGGAGACCAGAAAGGCAACGTGCCTTTCACGTGGGATGGCCTCGACAAGTCGGGCAATGCGGCCAAGAGCGGGAAGTATTCGATAGAAGCCCACGCCACCGTGGACGGCAAGTCGGAAAGCGTCCCCGCCCTGACCTACGCCAAGGTGGAGAGCGTCACCCTGGGCACCAGCTCCAACCCCAGTACCCTCAAGCTCAAGGGGCTGGGCGGCATCTATCTGACCGATGTATTGGAAATTGGCGGGACGACCGGCAACACGACTAGCAAGTCGGCTTCGACCTCTAACGCAGTGATCTAAGGAGAAAGACATGTCATTCAACAATGCCCTCAGCGGCATCAATGCGGCTCAAAAAGACCTGAACGTCACCGCGAACAACATTGCCAACGTCAACACCACCGGCTTCAAGGAGTCCCGTGCCGAGTTCGCCGACGTCTACGCCAACTCCATCTTCGTCAACGCCAAGACCCAGGTTGGTAATGGTGTGGCGACCGGCGCCGTGGCGCAGCAGTTCCACCAGGGGGCGCTGCAATTCACCAACAACGCGCTGGATCTCGCCATCCAGGGCAACGGCTTCTTCGTGACCTCGGACGGTCTGTCCAACCTGGATCGCACCTACACCCGCTCCGGTGCCTTCAAGCTCAATGAAAACAGCTACATGGTCAGCAACTCCGGCGGTTACCTGCAGGGGTACGAGATCAACTCCGACGGCACGCCGAAGGCGGTGAGCATCAACGCGACCAAGCCCATCCAGATCCCGGACAGGGCCGGTGAACCGGTCCAGACGTCGAAGATCGAGGCCAATTTCAACCTGCCGTCCACCGCGTCACCGCTGACGGCGGGCAACACAGCGGCGGATGCCTCCAAGTTCGATCCCACGGATTCGGACACCTACTCCTCCTCCACCTCTGTGGTGGTCTACGACTCCCTGGGGGAGCCTCACACCATCACCCAGTACTTCGTGAAGGAGGCAGATCCGGCAGACTCCACCCAGGCGGCTAACCCCACCGCCTGGCGCATGTACCTCTATGAAGGGGACAAGCCCATCGACATCGCGGGTGGTGTGGCCACTACCATGGCCACCGGCGTCAGCCAGGCGCCCCTGAGCGCGCGGGTGACCTTCGATGCCTCCGGCAAGATGGTCAGCCCGACTACCCCGGCGGTCATCAAGACGGTGGCCCTGGGTACCCCAGGCGCCGGCATCATCACCAATGGCGCTGACGGGACCCAGGAGATCGAGCTCAAGCTCGGCACCGTGACCCAGTACGCTTCACCGTTCGAAGTCAACAAATTGACCCAGGACGGTTCCACCGTCGGCCGGCTGACCAAGGTGGAGATCACCGCGGATGGCATAGTCTCCGCCACTTACAGCAACGCCACCACCGTCAAGGTGGCCATGGTGGCCATGGCCAAGTTCGCCAACTCCCAGGGGCTGACCCAGGTGGGGGACACCTCCTGGCGCCAGTCCCTGCTCTCCGGTGATGCCCTGCCGGGCACCCCGAACTCCGGCACCTTCGGTTCCATCAAGTCGTCGGCCCTGGAGCAGTCCAACGTGGATTTGACCACAGAGCTGGTGGATCTCATCACCGCACAGCGCAACTTCCAGGCCAACTCCCGTTCTCTGGAAGTGAACAGCTCGCTGCAGCAGAGCATACTGCAGATCCGCTAAGCTTTTTGGCGGTTGCAAGGGGCGCTTCGGCGCCCCTTGTCGTCTGCGGCAGGCGTATTTTCCTCCTCCATGTCGTCGCTCTTCTCTCTTCTTGGCATCCTACTTGCAGTTCTCCCGCGAGAGTCATCTGTTTGACGGAGGATCCCATGGATCACCTGCTTTACATCGCCATGTCCGGGGCCAAGGAGAACATGAACAGCCTGGCTGTGCGTGGCAACAACCTGGCCAACGCCAACACCATCGGCTTCAAGTCTGACTTCGAGCAGGCGCGCAGCATGCAGGCGTTTGGCGAAGGGCTGCCCACGCGGGTGTTCGCCATGACCGAGCGCCCGGGCCAGAACCTCCAGCACGGCATGCTGCAGACCACGGGCCGGGATCTTGACGTCGCCGTCGATGGGCCGGGCTGGATAGCGGTGCAGGATCCCAACGGTGGCGAAGCCTACACCCGCATGGGCAACCTCCAGCTCAATGCCACCGGCAACCTGCAGACCTCCACCGGTCTGAACGTGGTGGACGACGGCGGTCAGCCTATCGTGCTGCCGCTGCCCATGGAGAAGATCGAGATCAATCGGGATGGCACCATCAGCGGTCGCCCAGAGGGGGCCGCCGCCAACCTGCCGGAGGATTTCCAGCGCATCAAGCTGGTCAACCCGGCGGGGGATGCGGTTGAGAAGGGTCAGGATGGCCTGTTTCGCCGCAAGGATGGCCAGAAGGAAGCCGCTTCTGCCGAGGTGGGCCTGATCGCCGGTTCCCTTGAGGGGAGCAACGTCAACGTGGTCGACGAGATGACCAACCTTATTCGCCTGCAACGTCAGTTTGAAACTCAGGTCAAGATCATGAAGACCGCTGAGGAGAACGACGAGGCCCAAACCCAGCTGCTGCGTATCAGCTAATCAAGGAGCACACCATGAATCCTGCACTCTGGATCAGCAAGACCGGCCTCGATGCCCAGCAGACCAACATCTCGGTCACCTCGAACAACCTGGCGAACGCCAGCACCGTGGGCTACAAGAAGGCGCGAGCCATCTTCGAGGATCTGCTCTACCAGAACGTCAACCAGCCAGGTGGCCGCTCCTCGGCGGACACCGAACTGCCCTCCGGCCTGATGCTGGGGGCGGGGGCCAAGGTGGTCGCCACCCAGAAGAACCACAGCCAGGGCAACGTCCAGACCACGGACAACTCCCTGGACCTGATGATCAGCGGCCGCGGCTACTTCGAAATCCAGCTGCCGGACGGCAGCGCGGCCTACACCCGCAACGGCCAGTTCACCCTGAACGACGAGGGCACCATCGTCACTCCGGGCAACGGCTATCCGCTGCAGCCGGAGATCCAGATCCCCGAGAACGCCCAGAGCGTGACCGTGGGGGAGGATGGCCAGGTCTCGGTGCAGCTTAAAGGGGACGGCCAGTCCCAGGTGGTGGGCCAGATCAACACCACGGACTTCGTCAACCCGACCGGCCTGCAGCCCATGGGGGAGAACCTCTTCGTCGAGACCCAGTCCAGCGGCGCCCCCATCCAGGGAACCGCCGGTGCGGACGGGCTCGGGGTCATCAAACAGGGGATGCTGGAAACCTCCAACGTCAACGTGACCGAGGAGCTGGTGAACCTCATCCAGGCCCAGCGGGTGTACGAGATGAACTCCAAGGTCATCTCTGCGGTGGACTCGATGATGTCCTTCCTTACCCAGCGCACCTGATTAGGAGAGTCATGATGAAAGCCATCTGGATGCTGAGCCTGCTGACGCTGGCAGGCTGTACCAGTACCCTCAACACCCCGAGACCCGACGATCCCGAGTTCGCCCCCGTGTACGGCGAGTCGGAGCCGGTGTCGGTGCGCCCGACCGGGGCCATCTTCCAGCCCGAGCAGGTCAACGGTATCTACTCGGACATCAAGGCGCACCGGGTGGGTGACATCATCACCATCCAGTTGGCGGAGTCGACCTCGGCGTCGAAGAAGGCCAACACCCAGAGCGGCAAGGACAACAAGCTGGCGCTCGACCCCGTCACCCTGGGTGGCGTGCCGGTCACGGCGGGGCCCTACGATCTGTCGGCCTCCATCGGCCAGAACAGTGCGTTCAAGGGGCAGGCCAAGGCGGATCAGAGCAACAGCCTGCAGGGCAACATCTCGGTCAGCGTGGTCAAGGTGCTGCCGAACGGCAACCTGCTGGTGCGCGGCGAGAAGTGGATCATGCTCAACAACGGCAACGAGTACATTCGCATCACCGGCCTGGTGCGTCCGGAGGACGTCAGCTCCGAGAACAGCGTGTCATCCCAGAAGGTGGCGAATGCGCGCATTCATTACGGCGGGACCGGCGATCTGGCCAACACCCAGGAACAGGGCTGGCTCACCAGCTTCTTCAATGGCCCCTGGTGGCCCATCTAAACGTCAGGTGCCCGGACAACCCGTTTGCTCCGGGCCACAGTGGTTTTGTTAGGAGATGTCATGAACCGATTCCGTCTGCTTGCCCTGCTGTGCTGCCTGTTGCCGCTCGGGCTGGCGCACGCGTCCCGCATCAAGGATCTCGCCTCGGTGGAAGGGGTGCGCAGCAACCAGCTGATCGGTTACGGTCTGGTGGTGGGTCTGCCCGGCACGGGTGAGAAGAACAACGCCTTCACCGAGCAGACCTTCAGGACCATGCTCAACAACTTCGGCATCAAGGTGCCGGACAACATCAAGCCCAAGATCAAGGACGTGGCGCCGGTGGCCATCCACGCGGACCTGCCTCCCTTCTCCAAGCCGGGCCAGACCATAGACGTCACCGTCTCCGCCATCGGCGAGGCGAAGAGCCTGCGGGGCGGCACCCTGCTGCAGACCTTCCTCAAGGGGCTGGACGGCCGCGTCTATGCGGTGGCCCAGGGCAGCCTGGTGGTCGGCGGCCTGGGGGCCGAGGGGGCGGACGGATCCAAGGTGGTGATCAACACCCCGACCGTGGGACGCATCGCCAACGGGGCGACCGTCGAGCGGGAGGTGCCTAACTCCTTCAGCCAGGGGGACACCATCACCTTCAACCTGAACCGGCCGGACTTCACCACCGCCCGTCGGGTGGCTGACGTGGTCAACGATCTGGTGGGGCCCAACACCGCCCAGGCGCAGGATGCCACCTCCATCAAGGTGTTCGCGCCGCGGGATCCGGCCCAGCGGGTCTCCTACCTCTCCACCATCGAGAACCTGGAGGTGGATCCGGCGAGCGAGTCCGCCAAGATCATCGTCAACTCCCGTACCGGCACCATCGTCATCGGCAGCGAGGTGAGGTTGCGCCCGGCCGCCATCAGCCATGGCGGCCTGACGGTCACCATTGCCGAGAACCAGCAGGTTTCCCAGCCAAACCCGCTGGCGGGCGGGCAGACGGCGGTCACCAACAACTCCACCATCAACGTGCAGCAGGATCCGGGGCGGATGTTCAAGTTCGATACCGGCGCGACCCTGGACGATCTGGTGCGGGCGGTGAACCAGGTGGGGGTG
>ENA-OWLM01001104-OWLM01001104.1-metagenome-genome-assembly--contig:-NODE-1104-length-10085-cov-3.658624_pt1 | contig 10085 bp, 10 predicted proteins | sample MGYA00245349_ERZ651102 | MGnify/ENA primary metagenome ERZ651102 (study PRJEB26857, sample SAMEA4031759) | metagenome | biome: human; feature: oral; material: saliva | place: Philippines | collected 2014... | reverse complement strand
TTCCAACACATTCCTTTCTTTGATATGAACAATTGATATTTTCATTATTGACTTTAGTAGCCTATCAAGGTATTGCTCAACAATCATTTACAGGGCTTAGGACAAGTACCTATGGAGGGGTGACCACTACCCTTTCTAATCCAGCACATGCTCTTGGGGCACGCCCTTGGGATGTGAATTTGGTTGCTGTAGATGCCAACTTGGGGAACAATGATATGGCATTTTCGTTTAATTTGGAAAAATCCTTCAATAAGTTCACCGATGGATTGAGTACTTCTAAGGTGATTAATGCAGGACTTACTGCCGATGTGTTAGGTCCTTCGGCTATTTTCCGTATCAATAAGGAACATGCTTTGGGCTTAGTAACACGTATGCGTGTGATGGCCAATACCACAGGAATTGATGCCAAGGTGCTTCAAGGACTTATTGGGGTAGGGGATATGCAACTTCCTACAGATCCTTCTCAGTACTACAAAGTACAAGGGATTAATGATATGAATCTTTTGGTAAATGCTTTCAAGGAAATAGGTGCTGTATGGAGCTATACAGTAATGAATGATGGGTATAACCTTATAAGATTGGGAGCTGGAGTGAAGCTCGTACAGGGAACAGGAAGTTACCGTATGGGATTCTCTGGTGTCAATCAGGACAATGTAACTCTTCGTCGTGAAAACGGAGATGTGATCATGCATATAGGAGATGGTCATGCAGAGGTCAGAAGTGGAGGCTTGGATGTATTGGGATCTTCTTTCAATGTGCTGGAAACTCACGCAACTACAGTGGGGTTTGACTTGGGAGTTATTTATGAGTTCAATGAGGATGGTTGCCCTAACTGCGATGGTCATGTTCCTTACCGATTCAAAGTAGGAGTTTCCTTGTTGGATTTGGGTAAGCTTAGCTATACAACCAATTCAAAATCTTACAATTATACTATTCATAATCAAGATTTTAACCTTGATAATATGCAAGGAAGCTTGGATAAAATTCCTTCACCAACTCCATTACAAGGGACTTCCTTCTCTTCCTCATTGCCTACTACCTTGAATATTGATTTGGATTATCGTTTTATAGATGGGTTCTATTTGAATCTTTCTAACCAGCTCAATGTAGTGTCCAAGAATGAGTACAATGCACGCTATGCCAATGATTTTGTGCTTACTCCTCGTTACGAGACACGTTTCGGACCTGGAATCTTTGGAGCTTTTCTTCCTATAAGCTACAACCAAATCTCCAAACTCAATGTAGGAACAGGTTTCCATATAGGACCTCTTGTCTTTGGTTCTCGTAGTATCTTAGGTAACCTCACAGGAGGGGCTAAGGAGATGAACTTCTTCTTCGGACTTCGCTTTGGAGGTATGTACAAATAGTCAGTAAGTAGTAACAATTCTCAGTGGTCAGTGGTTAGTGGATAGTCCCTAACCACTGACCACTGTTCTCTTTTTTCCCTTCAGTGGTTAGGGGGAATGGGCACGGAAGTATTTTATAGAATTAATCGTTGAACATTAATCATTATTTTGTACCTTTGCGCCTAAAAATAGAATTCATGCAACAAGAAGAGATCGTAACCCCTGATAAGAATTCGAACAAAGGAAAGAAAGAGCAAGTGCAAGAAATGTTTGACACCATTTCTCCTTCTTACGATGGACTAAATAGAGTAATGACCTTGCGTATGGACATCTCTTGGCGCAAGCATGTAAGAGAAAAAATAGCTCAGATAAAACCTGGCACTATTCTTGATGTAGCCACCGGTACAGGCGACTTGGCTATAGAACTCTCTAAGATTCCTTCTGCTCACATTACTGCTGTGGATATCTCCCAAGGGATGCTTTCGGTAGGGGAGAAAAAGGTCAAAGAATTAGGACTATCTGAGCGAATTGTCATGCAAGTAGCCGATAGTGAGAATTTGCCTTTTGCTGATGGCAGTTTTGATGCAGTAACTGTCTCTTTTGGGATACGCAATTTCGAAAATCTTCACAAGGGACTTTCTGAGCTCAGGCGAGTATTGCGTCCTGGGGGGCGCTTGGTGATCTTGGAAACCTCTGTACCTACTCGCTTCCCTTACAAACAGGGGTACAAACTCTATACCAAGTTTATCGTGCCCATGATGGGGAAACTCTTAGCCAAGAACAAGAATGCTTATGCCTATCTGTCTGAATCGGCAGCAAAGTTTCCTTTTGGAAAGAAACTGTCAGGAATCCTCAAAGAGGAAATAGGCTTCTCAAAGGTGCATTTTATTCCTCAATCCTTAGGAGTAGCTACTATATATATAGCTGATAAATAAATATTATGAAGAAAATTACTTTGCTTATATTCCTGTTGCCTTTGTTAGCAAAAGCACAACCAATTATCAATTTGGAAGATTTTGACTATCAAAAATTCCAATGGGGGTACTATTTTGGGATAAATACGCTTGATTTCCGTGTGGACTATCAAGCACTTGACTATACCAATCCACCGCTGACAGATATACAGACCAAGCGGTCTTATGGTTTCAATGTAGGTCTTACGGGGGATCTACGCCTGATAGATCATCTGAGTCTGCGCTTTGAGCCAGGACTTATCTATAACAAAAGAGAGTTGGAATTTCCTTTCTTGACCCAACAGACCGACCGCAAGCGCGAGGTACTCTCTACCTATATATATATCCCTGTACTTCTAAAATATGGCTCTAAGCGTTGGGACAACTTCAAACCTTATATTACCGCTGGGACTTCTGTGGGCATTAACCTCAGTGCCAATAATAAGTCTCGTTCGGATAACAGCGAAGGTAAGTTCCGTACCCAACCTATAGTCTATTTCTACGAATTGGGCTTTGGGATAGACTTCTATACTCCTCACTTCCGCTTTACTCCTTCTATAAGAGGATTATTCTCCATAGACAATGAGCTGATCCATGACAGTGACCCTGCCAGCCCTTGGACAGGAAACCTTAAAGGGATTTTTACCCGTGGGGTGATGATTAATCTTACTTTTGAATAACTAAAATACTTAATAGAAGATGAAAAGATACCTACTTACTTTTCTGATGGTGCTACTGGCAATTCCTTTTGCAAAAGCACAAATCTCTTTTAACAGTCCCTTGGCAGGACAACAGAACGACAACCCTGTAGAATGGACTTTCTCCCAAGAAAAACTCTCCGATACAGAGTATTTGCTTATTTTCAAGGGGAAGATAGCGCCTAAGTGGCATGTCTATTCTCAGAACAACCCCAAGGGGGGTGCCCTCCCTATGGTCATTACCTATACCACTACAGAAGGGATAGAGATGGTGGGAGAATCCCAAGAGGAAGGCCTTCAGAAGACTTTCAACGATGTTTTTGGGGTGGATGAACTTTTCTTTGAGAAGGAAATAAAAATCACCCAAAAGGTAAAAATCACCGACCCTAATGTAAAACATATCAAGGGGAATATCTTTTGCCAGGCATGTATAGATGTGTGTATCAATCTCAAAGAAGATTTTGTTTTCTCATTGGATGGTTCAGCAGCTCAGGTGGAACAAAAACAGATAGATAGCCGTAGTGAGGATATGGCCAAGCAGTTGGAGATACCTCTCAAAAACAAAGAGCTTATCGGAAAGACAGAACAGGAGTCCAACTGGACAGTCTTCCTTTTGGGCTTTCTCGGTGGCTTTATAGCCTTGCTTACCCCTTGTGTATTTCCTATGATTCCTCTTACGGTATCCTTTTTTACCAAACAGAGCAAGACACGTAAGAAAGGTATTTTCAATGCCTTCCTCTATGGTTTCTTTATTCTACTGATCTATGTCCTTTTGAGTATTCCTTTCCATTTCTTGGACAATATAGACCCAGAGATTCTCAATAATATTTCTACCAATGTATGGCTCAATGTGGTCTTTTTTGTGATTTTTGTAATCTTTGCCTTTTCTTTCTTTGGATTTTATGAGATTACTCTACCGTCTTCTTGGGGGAATAAGATGGACAATGCCTCCAATGTAGGGGGGATGATTGGGATCTTCTTTATGGCACTGACCTTGGCTATCGTATCCTTCTCTTGTACAGGGCCTATCTTGGGGTCTCTCTTGGCAGGTTCGCTCTCTTCGGGGGGAGCCATACAGCTTACCTTAGGAATGGCAGGCTTCGGACTTTCCTTGGCCTTACCTTTTGTGCTCTTTGCCTTGTTTCCGTCTTGGCTCAACTCTTTACCTAAGTCAGGAGGGTGGATGACCACAGCGAAAGTGTTTTTAGGTTTCTTGGAATTGGCTTTTGCTCTTAAGTTCCTTTCCAATGCTGACCTTGTACAACACTGGGGATTGCTCAAGCGAGAAGTGTTTGTAGGACTTTGGTTTGTCCTCTTTGCTTTGCTTACCCTATATTTGTTTGGATTGATTCGCTTTCCGCATGATGAGCCCCGCAAGCCTCTCTTACAATATTCCAAAGGGCGTTTGCTCATAGGAGTACTTTCGGCTACCTTCTCTATATATCTACTTTTAGGTCTTTTTGGTAAGAACAGTCTGAGGGTACTCAGTGGTTTCCCACCTCCAGAATCCTATGCTTTCTTCCCTAAGGAACACAAAAATGATCAAATCGTCTTCAAGGATTACTATGAGGGAATGGCCTATGCCAAGAAACATAATATGCCCGTTATGCTGGACTTTACAGGGTGGGCTTGCGTCAATTGTCGCAAGATGGAAGAACATGTATGGACAGATCCTCAGGTGAAAGAACTTATGAAGAAGTACGTTCTGATCTCTCTCTATGTAGATGACAAAGAAGAGCTACCTAAGGACAAACAATTTGATTTCAAGCACCGTAATGGGCGTGTAGAATATATTAAAACTATAGGTGACAAGTGGGCTACTTTCCAAGAGGTGAATTTCTCCTCAGCCTCCCAACCTTATTATGTGCTACTCTCTCCCAATACTGAACTGCTCTCTACTCCTGTACAATATGTGGATGTGGAGACCTATAAGGAATGGCTTAGAAAGGGAGTGAAAAATGATTAATGATTAATTTTTCAGTAACTCAAAACTCAAAACTTAGAATTAAAAACTAATCCCATGAATACACAAAACTTATTAGAGAAACTACGCCAAATAGTAGGGGCAAAGTATGTAATGACCGACCCAGGGCAGACCGAGCGCTATCGTACAGGATATCGCTTTGGGACAGGAAATGCCTTGGCAGTGGTGCGGCCCGCTACTCTTTGGGAACAATGGCAAGTGTTGGAGGCTTGTACCGAGGCTGATGTAATTGTTATTTCCCAAGCAGCCAATACAGGTATCACAGGAGGCTCTAATCCTTTTGGAAATGATTATGATCGCGATGTGGTGATTATCAATACCATGCGCAATGATAATATCCAAATTATCCTCGAAGGAGAGCAAGCAGTTTGTCTACCAGGTTCTACCCTGAACCACTTGGAACAGGAGTTAAAACCCTATAACAGAGAACCTCATTCCGTAATTGGTTCCTCTTGTATAGGGGCTTCTGTGATTGGTGGTGTGTGTAACAACTCTGGAGGCTCTCTTGTACAGCGAGGCCCCGCCTATACCGAGATGGCGCTCTATGCACAGCGCAATGCAGAAGGTAAGCTGGAACTGATTAATCACTTAGGGATAGACCTTGGCGAAACTCCCAAGGAGATACTCACCAACCTCCAAGAGGGAAAATACCAAAGGAAGGATATTCACCAAACAGATAAGAAAGGGCACGACCACGATTACTGCAATCATGTACGCCAGATAGATGCTGATACCCCTGCTCGCTTCAATGCAGACCCTGCTCGCCTTTACGAGGCTTCAGGAAGTGCAGGTCGCTTGGCTGTTTTTGCCGTACGTGTGGATACTTTTCCTGCTGAGAAACACACAGCCGTATTCTATATAGGCACCAATGATACCAAGGTGCTGACCGAGCTACGCCGACACATGTTGGGCTCTTTCGAGCAGATTCCTATCTCTGGCGAATATATCCATCGCACCGCCTTTGATATTGCAGCTAAGTATGGTAAGGATACGTTTTGGTATATCAAGCATGTAGGTACCGAATATTTGCCTAAGCTCTTCTCTCTCAAGGCATGGGCAGATCGTGTGGCTAAAAAACTTCCTTTCATGCCACACCACTTTAGCGAAAAATTCCTACAAGGAACTTCCAAACTTATGCCCAAGCATCTGCCTCAGATCATGTGGGATTATCGCAACCAATATGAACATCATCTGATCCTCAAAATGGGAGGTAAGGGAGTAGAAGAAGCCCGCGAATATCTCAAAGAATATTTTTCCGATAAGAGCAAAGGAGCCTACTTTGAGTGTGATCCGAAACTCGCTCAGGCGGCTATGCTCTTGCGCTTTGCCGTGGCTTCTGCCGCTATTCGTTACCGCTCTGTACATGAAAAGGAGGTAGAAGATATTGTTGCCTTGGATATTGCCCTTAAGCGCAACGAAGAAGATTGGTTCGAACAACTTCCACCAGAATTAGATAACAAAATTCTCCATAAACTCTATTACGGACACTTCATGTGTCATGTATTCCATCAGGACTATGTGATTAAGAAAGGTTATAATTGTGAAGAGATAGAGGAGGAAATGCTCAAGATACTCGATCAGCGTGGAGCAGAATATCCTGCCGAACACAATGTAGGCCACCTATACCACGCCAAGGAACCCCTCAAAAACTTCTATAAGGAGCTGGATCCTACCAATAGTTTTAACTCAGGTATTGGGAAAACCTCTAAGAAGAAAGACTGGAGATAAGAAAGTGAAAAGTGAATAATGAATAGAGAAAAGTGTCTTACTATTTGTTATTCACTTTTCATTATTAACTAACCACTGATGAGGAACTCAAAACTCAAAATTCAGAACTTAAAACTCGTACTGTGTCTGTTACTAGTGGGTTGTACCATGCCATGTCATTGGTATATAAACCATGACGCTGTTTTTAGTGCGTTGAGTATGCCAAAGGAGCAGGAGGGTTGCCAGATAATACAAGAAGACCTGCAGATACGCTCCTTTGACAAGCAAGGGAGGCTCTATCCTGATAACCAATATGTAGCACTTTCTTGCCGCTATAAGATAGAGGCGGAGCAGGATGGACAAGAGACTTTCTTTTTTGTAGCCTCTGATAGTGTGCAACAAAAAGGACAGATAAGAGTCAATGGGGAACCAGTAACTCCCACGCCCTTAGACCCTGCCAAGGATTATTCTTTCCTTTTGCGAGAGAGGAGTAGCATAGATTCTTCCTATGTGTATTATAGAATCAAGTTTGCCCAGCAATATACCGTCCCCATCAGAGAATTGAATGATGTGGTGTATTTTCAAGCAAATCTTAAAAAGGGAGAGAATAGTATAGAAACCCAGTATGAGGCAGCATTGGACAGAGGAGGATATGACTTTTTGAATAATTTTTCTTTGAGATACCTGCCTGCTGAAGGAGAGAATGAGAACTATCCCCGTACAACAGTAGCTATTCAGATAGATAATGGGCTACGTCTTATCAATACCTCTATGGAGAAATGCTTAGATAAGGGTGAAAACACCTATCTTTGGCAGGCTACCCATAGGGACATGGAACAAGGATTATATTGGTATTTTAATAAGCAACTGACACCTTTACAGCAATTTTTTTTGGATATAGAGCCTATAGGGATAGCCCTTATTCTGATTGTAGTAGCTATAATTATTCATTTGTGTTACTTAAGGCGACGTAAATACAACTTCTTTGATGTGGTAGGAATCCCCTTCTTATTCTGTATATTACATAGTTGGGCATATCATTTTATCAAAGATTTCATAGGCGACAATCCGCCTTGTTCTAAGGATTATAGTGAATTCCTATTCTTCTTGATTCCTATTATGAGCCTGCTGTACTGGATTATAGTGGGCTGTTTCCGAGCCATATTTGTCAGATATCAGAAATCAACTAAAAACTAAAAACTCAAAGCTAATGAAGTCAATAAACTGTCGAGGAGAACTTCTCTCCTTTGATACCCCAAAAGTAATGGGAATACTCAATGTAACCCCCGATTCTTTTTTTGCCCAGAGTCGTGTACAGGGCACTGAAATCCTTGCTAAGGCTGAGCAAATGCTCGCTTTGGGGGCTACTTTTGTGGATATAGGTGGGTATAGCTCCCGCCCCAATGCTGCTGAAGTCTCGGCTGAGGAAGAACTACAACGAGTGGTGCCTGTAGTGGAAGCCTTGGTCAAACACTTTCCTGAGATTCGCATCTCAGTGGATACTTTCCGTGCTGAAGTGGCTCGCCAGAGTTTGGAAGCGGGGGCGTGTATGATCAATGATATTTCTGCCGGACAGATAGATCCTGCTATCTGGGAAGTCGTGGCTCACTACCAAGTCCCCTATATCGCTATGCATATGCGAGGCACCCCACAGACGAAGCAGTCATATACGGAGTATCAAAATCTTACTACCGATATATTGTACTATTTCTCTGAGATAAAAAATAAAGCCAGACAACTGAAAATCAACGACCTGATTGTAGATCCTGGTTTCGGTTTTTCTAAAACCCTCCCTCAGAACTACCAACTGATGCAGCACTTGGCCATATTCGACATTTTAGATTGTCCTATATTGGTGGGAATCTCCCGTAAGTCTATGATATATAAGCTTCTGGAAACATCTGCCGAGGAAGCTCTCAATGGTACTACTGTGCTTAATACCTTTGCCTTGCTCCATGGAGCAGATATTCTTCGAGTACATGATGTAAAAGAAGCTATGGAGTGTGTAAGGATGGTAGAAGCCTTGAAAGGAAAATAAAACAGGTGGTATCTCAGATACCACCTGTTTTGTAAAAGAACTAACTTTCTAAATTTATTTTATTTGTCAATTGCACCAAGTACTCTTTGCATAAAGGTATTAAGCGCTTCTTTCTGAGGGGTTCCTGCCTTGATGAGTTTTTCCACTTCTAAGGCTCCATACATATTGGAGAGTAGTTCCCCTATCACGTCCAATTCCTCTTCCTTAAGGGACGGAAGTTCGGTAAGATATTCCAAAACTTCTATCGCCTCTATAAGGTAATCTTCATCATTGGCTTCTACAAACTGGGTGAGATGCTTAATTACGGGTAATTTCATCGATTAATTCATTTAGTACCTCTTGCTTATTGGTCTGTACATCTCTTATGAGCTGTCCATTCTCAAAGATAGCGAAGGTAGGTAGGTTAGTTACATTGGCAAGCTTGCGTGATTCAGGAAATTGCTCAGCATCTACGATGACAAAGGCAATATCCTCCTTCTCTGAAGCGAGCTTTTTGAATTTGGGCTTCATGATACGACAGTTACCACACCAAGAGGCGGAGAACTGTACTGCCACTTTCTTGTTGGCTTGTATCACTTCTGCTAAGGTATCGCTGGTAAGTTCTACTAACATAAGATAAAAATAATAAAAGTAAGGGTTGCGTTTTTTATAAGACAATAAGATTATTAATGTTTAGATAAGTACTCAGCAGTACTTTTTCTATCGGCATGCATAGCCTCTTTGCCTTCTTCCCAGTTGGCAGGACATACTTCTCCAAATTTCTGAACGTGTGTATAAGCATCAATAAGGCGTAAGTATTCTTTTACATTGCGCCCAAGTGGCATATCATTTACACTTTCGTGGAATACTTTTCCGCTCTCATCGATAAGGAAAGTAGCACGATAGGTTACATTGGATCCTTCTACTAGATAAGAGTCTTGCTCTTCGTTATATACATGTTCTGCATCCAAGATTCCTAAGGCATTGGAGAGGTTACGAGTCGTATCGGCAAGGATAGGATAGGTAACACCTTCTATACCTCCTTGATCTTTAGGAGTATTTAGCCAAGCGAAGTGTACCTCGCAAGTATCTACAGAAGCACCTATGATGATTGTGTTGCGCTTCTCGAACTCTCCACGAAGTTCCTCAAAAGCGTGTAGCTCTGTAGGACAAACAAAGGTAAAATCCTTAGGATACCAGAAAAGAACTACTTTTTTATTCTTTTTAGTAGCCTCCTCTAGGATGTTGATACGGAGGTTATCACCCATTTCTGACATAGCGTCAACAGTAATATTAGGGAATTTTTTTCCAACTAATGACATATAAAAATTTTTTTAAATGATTATAGAATGTTGTTTTTTTACGCTGCAAAAGTATAAA
>ENA-OWLM01001098-OWLM01001098.1-metagenome-genome-assembly--contig:-NODE-1098-length-10123-cov-2.353000_pt1 | contig 10123 bp, 9 predicted proteins | sample MGYA00245349_ERZ651102 | MGnify/ENA primary metagenome ERZ651102 (study PRJEB26857, sample SAMEA4031759) | metagenome | biome: human; feature: oral; material: saliva | place: Philippines | collected 2014... | reverse complement strand
GGGCCTGGCGGCCGCCGACCTGTACGCGCGTACCGGCGACAGGGCTTATTTACGTGATCTGCGACGTGCTGCAGCAGACGCTAACGGTCGCTGGGGCTTCAGCCATACGCTGTGCCACGGTGATCTGTCCACCCGCGAACTACTGGTCAAGGCTGCGCAGTTGGACCCGCAGGGCTGCCCGTACCCGGTGGATACGGCGGCCATCGAAGTGATCTCATCGATTGAAGAACATCGTGGCATGGTCGGTGGCCTGACCCGTGCCGCCTTCACTCCCGGCCTGATGATCGGCTTGGCCGGCGCGGTGTATGGGTTCTGTCGCATGCACCCGGATTGCAACCTGCCCTCGCCGCTGCTGCTGGAGCGTGTGGGTTCGGCAGGACCGCTGCCCGCCACCGAGCGGCTCGCAGCAAACGCGACAGAGCCAGTACCCGCGTAGAGCCGGGCTTGCCCGACTGAAAGCAGCCAGTAGCGCCGGGCTTGCCCGGCTGCTGTTGGCGGGATTGCCAAGAGCAGCCGGGCAAGCCCGGCTCTACCGGAGCGCGCAATCGCATGGTAGAAAGGCGACCGCCCCCATCGTCCTTTCTGCCGAGGCTTGCATGCCCCCTTTCTGGACCAATCCCTACGGTCAGCCGATCGGCATGCCCCTGCCCGGCTGGCGGGCGCGCCAGCGCCCGAATGCGATCACCCTGCAGGGCCGCTTCTGTCGACTGGAACCGCTCGACCCGGCGGTGCATGGCCCCGCATTGGCCGAGGCCTATGCGCTGGCCAACGAGCCGCGCGACTGGACCTACATGGCCAGTGGTCCGTTCGATACCGACGCCGCCTTCTACCAGTATTTATCCAATGCGGCCCGCAGCGAAGACCCCCGTCACTATGCCGTGGTGGATTCGCGCAGCGGAAAAGCCACCGGCACCCTTGCGCTGATGCGGCAGGATCCGGCCAATGGCGTCATCGAGGTGGGCCACGTGATGTTCTCGCCGCTGCTGCAGCGCACGCCGGCAGCTACGGAAGCGCAGTACCTGCTGATGCACTACGTGTTCGATGTGCTCGGCTACCGGCGTTACGAATGGAAGTGTGACAGCCTTAACGCAGGCTCACGCAAAGCGGCTGAGCGACTGGGGTTCCAGTTCGAGGGCATTTTCCGGCAGGCGCTGGTCTACAAGGGGCGTAATCGGGACACCGCCTGGTTCTCGGTCATCGACAGCGAGTGGTCGAAGCTGGATGACGCGTTTACGTCCTGGCTGGCAGCCGACAATTTCACTACCGAAGGCACGCAAAAGCGCTCGCTGGCCGACTGCCGCGCGGTAACCCGAGCGTAGAGCCGGGCTTGCCCGGCTGAAGCTTTCGCGGGATCTGACGGAAAGCCGGGCAAGCCCGGCTCTACGCCTTTCCGGTCCGTTACCGAACGCCTTTCCGGTCAATTGCCGGCCGGTGCTGGCGCTTCGGCCACCGGAGCAGCCTGCGGCATCACATCCGGGGTGATCCGCCACACCGTATTGGCCAGATCATCGGCCACGATCAGCGCGCCCTTGGGATCAACCGTCACACCCACCGGACGACCACGCGTTTTCCCGTCTTCACCCCGGAAGCCGGTCGCGAAGTCCACCGGCTCACCCGAGGGCTTGCCGTTGCTGAAGGGCACGAACACCACCCTGTAGCCCACCGGCGGATTGCGGTTCCAGCTGCCGTGCTCGCCAACGAACACACCGTCGGCGAAGCTGCTGCCCATCACCGGCGAGGAGAACGCCACGCCCAGTGCGGCCACGTGCGAGCCCAGCGCGTAGTCCGGGGTCAGCGCGGTGGCGACCAGTTCCGGCTTCTGCGGCATCACCCGGGTATCCACGTGTTTGCCCCAGTAGCTGTACGGCCAGCCGTAGAAGCCGCCGTCCTTCACCGAGGTCAGGTAATCGGGCACCAGATTCGGACCGATTTCGTCGCGCTCATTGACCACCGCATAAAGCGTGCCGGTGCCGGGCTGCACGGCCAGCGCGGTCGGGTTGCGGATGCCGCTGGCGTAGGTGCGGTGCGCGCCGGTCTGGGCGTCGATCTCCCACACCACCGCACGATCGATCTCCACATCCATGCCGCGCTCGCTGACATTGCTGTTGGAGCCGATGCCCACGTACAGATGACGACCATCGGCGCTGGCCGCCAGCGACTTGGTCCAGTGGTGGTTGATCGCCGCCGGCAGGTCGGTGACCTTGACCGGCGCGGCGCTGGCCTTGGTCTCGCCTTCGGTGTAGTCGAAGCGGACCAGCGCGTCCTGGTTGGCCACGTAGATCGCGTTGCCGATCATCGCCAACCCATACGGCGCGTTGAGCTTGTCGGCGAACACGGTCTTCAGTTCATACACACCGTCGCCGTCGGCGTCACGCAGCAAGGTGAGGCGGTTGCCACTCTTGACCTGGGTGTTGCCCTTGGCCTTGATCTTGCTGGCAATCACGTCCTTGGGCTTGAGCGGCTTGGCGCTGCCGCCGCGACCTTCTGCCACCAGGATGTCGCCATTCGGCAGCACCAGCGTCTGGCGCGGAATCGCCAGGTCGGTAGCAATCGCGCGAACGGAATAGCCCTTGGGCACGGTCGGGACCTGATCACCCCAGGCGGTCGGCTGGGCGATGGTCATGTCCGGCATCACCCCACGGTGGGGCTTAGGCAGCTCCGGCGCATTGCCGTATTGGGCCATGTCCGGGGCCTTCTGCCCGCTGCAGGCGGCCAGGGCCACGCTGAGCGCGGACAGGCTGATGATCTTGAAGGCGCGGCTCATCGCACACCTCCCGCGTTGCGCAGGCAGCACAGCCCAAGCACCGTGGCGACCAACGCCAGCAGCGTGAGAATCACCGACATCACCAGCCCGCCCGGCATCACCGCCCAGGCATCGCGGGCATGGTGCAGCGAATTGACGAAGCCCAGCACCCAGGTGATGGCGAGCACGATGACATAGCCGAAGCGGCGGCTGCCGCGGACCAGGCCCACGATCCCGCTCAGCAGCGCCAGCGTGGTCAGCACCATGGCCCCCACCAGCAGCCAGGCGGCGAAGTTGGCCCACTGGATCTGATAGGTGCTCCAGTAGGCGTAATCAGCCAGCAGCGTGGCCAGGTAAAACGGGAAAACCCCGCCGAGGAAGGCCGCATGCAGCGGATGGATGACCCAGGGTCGGGTCACGACAACAGTTGAAGCCATGGTGGTCTCCTGCAGTGGACAGAGCGCTTGAGGCAGCGGGCTTGAAGCCGCGGGGGGAAGCCTGTTCATCCTGCCAGAGGCGGCGTGAGGGTGGGATAGACCTTAGGTTTAATTGTGCAAAGCCTTGGCGTGCGGGGCGTGGCACCATGTGCGGGTTATCACGAAGCACCGCAATGACCACCGAATCCACACCCCCGGCCGCCGCGCCACTGCTCGAAACGCCTGCGCCTGCTGCGAGCGGTTTCGCCATCCGCATCGTCGGTGCGGCCGCCGTGGCCCACCTGCTCAACGACATGATCCAGGCGGTGCTGCCGGCGGTGTACCCGCTGTTCAAGGCCGAGTTCGCACTGAGCTTCGGCCAGATCGGCCTGCTCGGGCTGGTCTACCAGATCACCGCCTCGCTGCTGCAGCCGTGGATCGGCATGTACACCGACAAACATCCGTTGCCTTATCTGCTGCCAGCCGGGATGGTCGCCACCTTTGTCGGCATCGCCATGATGGCCATGGCCGGCAGTTACGAAATGCTGCTGGTGTCAGCGGCGGTAATCGGGATCGGCTCAGCCACTTTCCACCCGGAAGCGTCGCGGGTGGCGCGGATGGCGTCCGGCGGACGCTTCGGCACCGCGCAGTCGACCTTCCAGGTCGGTGGCAATACGGGTTCGGCCATCGGTCCGCTGCTGGCGGCGGCCGTGGTGATCCCACACGGGCAGCGCGCCATTGGCTGGTTCCTGCTGATTGCCTCGGTCGGGATCGCGGTCCTGTTCCGGCTCGGCCGCTGGTCTGCCCGCCATCGCACCGCAACCTTGAACAGCCTGTCGCGCTCGCAGGGCGTGGGCCTGAGCCGCAACAAGGTCATCCAGGCGATTGGCGTGATCGCGGTGCTGATGTTCGCCAAGTTCGTCTACATCGCCTCGATCACCAACTATTTCACGTTCTATCTGATCGAGCGCTTCCAGTTGAGCGTGCAGCAGAGTCAGGTGTACCTCTTCATCTTCCTGGCATCGGTCGCGCTGGGCACCTTCATGGGCGGCCCGGTCGGCGACCGCATCGGCCGCAAGGCGGTGATCTGGATCTCGTTCCTGGGCGTGGCTCCGTTCGCGCTGGCCCTGCCCTATGCCAACCTGTTCTGGACCGCGGTGCTGGCGGTGCTGATTGGTCTGGTGATGTCGTCGGCGTTTGCGGCGCTGGTGGTGTATGCGCAGGAAGCCGTGCCGGGCCGCGTGGGACTGGTGTCAGGCCTGATGTTCGGCCTGATGTTCGGGATCGGCGGCATGGGCGCGGCCGGCCTGGGTCAGCTGGCCGACGCGCATGGCATCGTGTGGGTGTACCACTTCACCTCGTTCCTGCCGTTGTTAGGGTTGGCGACGGCGTTGTTGCCGAAGACGGCGATGCGGTAGTCGAACGATTCGAGATGGCACGGACACGCATGGCGTGTCCCTACGGGTCATCGCCCGACCCCAACATCATTCGACCAACGTTGCGTAGTGACACGCCATGCGTGTCAACGCCATGCCCGGCACGTTCATGGATCTCCACATACGCGCCAGTACAGACGAAGGCGGCTAAACCCCCTTATCATTCGCCGTTCGATTTTTGCAGGCGGACCCCCGCGTGACCGATTCCACTCTTGCTTTCGTGTTCCCCGGCCAGGGCTCCCAGTCACTGGGCATGCTGGCCGAGCTCTCCGAACTGCACCCGCAGATTCGTGAAGCCTTCACCGAAGCCTCTGACGGTGCCGGCGTGGACCTGTGGGCCCTGTCCCAGGGCGGCCCGGAAGAAATGCTCAACCGCACCGAATACACCCAGCCCGCGCTGCTGGCCGCCAGCATTGGCGTGTGGCGCGCGTGGCAGGCGGTCGGTGGGGCCAAGCCGGCCGTGCTGGCCGGCCACAGCCTGGGCGAATACACCGCCCTGGTGGCCGCTGGCGCGCTAACCCTGCGCGACGGTGCCCACCTGGTGCGTCTGCGCGGCCAGCTGATGCAGGACGCGGCCCCGGCCGGCGTCGGTGCCATGGCCGCCGTGCTCGGTGCCGAAGACGCCCTGGTGTTGGAAGTCTGTGAACAGGCCGCCGGCAGCCAGGTCGTGGTGCCCGCCAACTACAACTCGCCCGGTCAGATCGTGATCGGCGGCGACGCCGCGGCGGTGGATCGCGCCCTGGCGCTGCTGGCCGAGAAGGGCGTGCGCAAGGCGGTCAAGCTGGCCGTCAGCGTGCCCTCGCACACCCCGCTGATGCGCGAAGCCGCCAACCGCCTGGCCGAAACCATGGCCGGCCTGCAGTGGCAGGCCCCGGCGCTGCCGGTGGTGCAGAACGTTGACGCGCGTGTGCATGACGGCGTGGACGCCATCCGTCAGGCGCTGGTGCAGCAGCTGTACCAGCCGGTGCAGTGGACCGGTTGCGTGCAGGCGCTGGCCGCCCGTGGCGTGACCCGCGTGGCCGAGTGCGGCCCCGGCAAGGTGCTCACTGGATTGATCAAGCGCATCGACAAGGGTCTGGACGCGCGTACGCTGTCCACTCCGGCCGACTTTGAAGCCGCCCGCGAAACCTGGGCCGCCTGAGCTCCACGTCATTCAAGGAAACAGATTCATGAGCAAGCCCCTGCAGGGTGAAATCGCACTGGTCACCGGTGCCAGCCGTGGCATCGGTGCGGCCATTGCCGACACGCTGGCCGCCCAGGGTGCCACCGTCATCGGCACCGCCACCACCGAATCCGGTGCAGCCGCCATCGGCGAGCGCCTGGCCGCACTGGGTGGCCACGGCCGCGCGCTGAACGTCACCGACGCCGCTGCGCTTGAAGCCGTGCTCGACGCCATCACCAAGGAGTTCGGCCCGATCTCCATCCTCGTCAACAATGCCGGCATCACCCGCGACAACCTGCTGATGCGCATGAAGGAAGAGGACTGGCAGGCCATTCTCGATACCAACCTGACCAGCGTGTACCGCACCTCCAAGGCGGTGATGCGCGGCATGATGAAGGCGCGCAAGGGCCGCATCATCAATATCGCCTCGGTCATCGGTGTCACCGGCAACGCCGGGCAGGCCAATTACGCCGCCGCCAAGGCCGGCATCATTGCCTTCTCCAAGTCGCTGGCCAAGGAAATCGGTTCGCGCAACATTACCGTCAATGTGGTCGCCCCTGGCTTCATCGACACCGACATGACCAAGGCCCTGCCGGAAGAGCAGCGCACCGGTCTGGTCAAAAGCATCGCGCTGGAACGCCTCGGCGAGCCGGCTGATATCGCCAACGCGGTGGCGTTCCTGGCCGGCCCCTCGGCCAGCTACATCACCGGCGAAACCCTCCATGTGAACGGCGGCATGTACATGCCGTAAGCATGTGGCGCAGGGACTGCGCCGCAAGTGGTTGATCCATTTGGCCTTTTGCGAGAATGCATGGGGCCGGTGGTTTCCACTACACTATCCCACGGCCATCACAACCCGATGGCAATACTTTTGAACCACTACTCCATCTGGAGCGATATCCAATGAGCACCATCGAAGAACGCGTCAAGAAAATCGTCGTCGAACAGCTTGGCGTCAAGGAAGAAGAAGTCACCAACAGCGCATCGTTCGTCGATGACCTGGGCGCTGACTCGCTGGACACCGTCGAGCTGGTGATGGCGCTGGAAGAAGAATTCGAGTGCGAGATCCCGGACGAAGAAGCCGAAAAGATCAGCACCGTGCAGGCTGCCATCGACTACATCAAGGCCCACGTCAAGGCCTGATGTCAGCCGGCTGCTGCGCGTGTGTGGTTTCCACCACGCGCAACGGCACCCCCATGGGGCCGCACTTGCGGCCCTGTGTATTTGTAAGCGTCAGGAGAATCTGAAATGAAGCGTCGCGTCGTCGTTACCGGCATGGGCATGGTCTCGCCGTTGGGCAATGATCTGGCCACCAGTTGGAAGGGCATCACCGAAGGCCGTTCCGGCATCGGTCCGCTGACCAATGTTTCAGACGCCTACCTGGAGCGTTTCACCACCAAGATTGCAGGTGAGGTCAAAGGCTTTGACATCACCGCCGACAACGAACAGTTCGGCAAATTCCGGGTCAGTGGCAAAGATGCCAAGAAGATGGACCCGTTCATTCATTACGGCCTGGGCGCCTCGTTCATGGCCCTGCACGATTCCGGCCTGGAAATCACCGACGCCAATGCCGAGCGCATCGGCGCGATCGTCGGTGCCGGCATCGGCGGCCTGCTCGGCATTGAAGAGCAGACCATCGAGTTCCACGAGGGCAAGAAGATCTCGCCCTTCTACGTGCCCAAGACCATCATCAACATGCTGCCGGGCCAGCTGAGCATCATCACCGGCCTGAAGGGTCCGTCCTTCTCCGCCGTTTCGGCCTGCGCCACCTCGAATCATTCCATCGGCACCGCCATGCGCATGATCCAGTACGGCGATGCGGACGTGATGGTGGTCGGCGGTGCCGAGCGTGGCTCGTCGCCGACCGCCCTGGGCGGCTTCTGCGCGATGAAGGCCATGAGCACCCGCAACGACGCCCCGGAACAGGCCTCGCGCCCGTGGGACAAGGACCGCGACGGCTTCGTGCTGGGCGACGGTGCCGGCATCCTGATCCTGGAAGAGTACGAGCACGCCAAGGCGCGCGGCGCGAAGATCTACTGTGAACTGGCCGGCTTCGGTGCCAGCTCCGACGCGTACCACATGACCGCCCCCAGCGAGAACGGCGAAGGTGCCGCGCGCTGCATGACCATGGCCCTGAAGGACGCCGGCGTCACCCCGGACCAGGTCGGCTACCTCAACGCACACGGCACCTCCACGCCGCTGGGCGACCTGGGCGAAACCATGGCCATGAAGACCGCCTTCGGCGACCACGCCTACAAGATGATGGTCAGCTCCACCAAGAGCATGACCGGCCACCTGCTCGGCGCTGCCGGCGGCGTGGAAGCCATCTTCTCGGTGCTCGCCATCCGCGACAACATCATTCCGCCGACCATCAACCTGGAACAGCCGGGCGAAGGCTGCGACCTGGACTACGTGCCCAACGTCGCCCGCGAAGCCACCGTCGACGTGGTCATGTCGAACGGCTTCGGCTTCGGCGGCACCAACGGCACGCTGGTGTTCAAGCGCGTCTGAGGTTTTCCGCGTAACGTGTATCACCACACCCGGGCCGCCTTTTTGGGCGGCCTTGGTGCATCTGGCCTTCGCGCATCTACGGTCCTGCCCATGTTCCAAACCCGCCCGCTACCGCCGACCACCGACCTCCCATCCCTGCAACGCGCGGCCCCGCACCGCTACCCGCTGCTGATGGAATCCACCGCCTCCGGCACCGCCCAGGGCCGCTGGGACCTGCTGCTGATGGCCAGCGGCCCCACGCTCGCCCTGCACAACGACGGCGTGGTCCGCGACGAAACCGGCACCGCCCATGCAGGCACTTTTCTGCAGGTACTGGACGCCCACTGGCAGGCCAACCGCCTGCCGCGCGAGGAAACCGGCCTGCCGTTCCGTGGCGGCTGGGCGCTGATGCTCGACTACGAACTGGCCGGCCAGATTGAAACCGTGCTGGCGCTGCCCACCCGCGCCGACGGCCTGCCGTCCGCCCTGGCCCTGCGCTGCCCCGCAGGCGTGCTGCACGACCGCGTGCTGGGCCAGTACCACGCCGTGTGCGAAACCGGCAGCGAGGCGCTGCTGGACACCCTGCTGGCCGATCTGGAGGCCGCCGAGGCTCAGCCCGCGCTGCCGGCCTGGCAGCCGCCGCAGCAGATGGACGAAGACGCCCCCACGCGCTTCACCGATGGCGTGAAAAAGGTCATCGATTACCTGCGCGCCGGCGATGTGTTCCAGGTGAACCTCTCGCGCCGCTGGGTTGCCCGGTTCAGCGAAGACCTCGACCCGCACGCCCTGTACGCGCAGCTGCGCGTCGCCAACCCAGCCCCGTTCGCCGGCCTGTTCATCGCGCAGGGCAGGGCAGTGGTCAGTTCCTCGCCCGAGCGCCTCGTCTCCGTACACGGCGACGACGTGCAGACCCGCCCGATCGCCGGTACCCGCCCGCGCTTTGAAGGCGACGATGACGCCGAGCGCATCCGCGAGCTCGTCGGCCACCCCAAGGAGCGCGCCGAGCACGTGATGCTGATCGACCTCGAGCGCAACGACCTCGGCCGCATCTGCAGCCCCGGCAGTGTCGAGGTGGATGAACTGATGACCGTGGAGAGCTACGCCCACGTGCACCACATCGTCAGCAACGTGCGCGGCCGCCTGCTGCCCGGCACCACGCCCGGGCAGGTGATTGCCGCGACCTTCCCCGGCGGCACCATCACCGGCTGCCCCAAGGTGCGCTGCATGCAGATCATCGCCGAGCTCGAGCAGACCGCCCGCGGGGCCTACACCGGTGCCTTCGGCTGGCTGAACCGCGACGGCGACCTCGACCTGAACATCCTCATCCGCACCGCCGAAGTCGCCGGCCCCCACGCCGCCTTCCGCACCGGTGCCGGCATCGTCGTCGATTCAGATCCCACCAAGGAACTCGACGAAACCCGCGCCAAAGCCCGCGGCCTGATGCGCGCGCTGGGCCGCAACGACTGAAACATCGCATCCCTGTATCCTGTACGGCGTGCTCCCACGCATGCCCGGGACGCCTGAAACGCCGAACATACCCGGCCGAATGAATCGCCGGGAATGCCACGTAGAGCCGGGCTTGCCCGGCTGCCCGGAAAAACCGAACCGCCCGTAACAACCCGAACCACGCAAAAGGACCCCCATGGCAGGTGCAAAACGAGGTTGTCTAGCCGTCCTGACCGGGCTTGCACTGATCGCCGTCCTCCTGGCCGCCGCCGGCCTCTGGTTCTGGAACTCCCAATCCAGCTTCGCCGACCAACCCATCACGCCCGACCAGCCCGCCGTCATCATCGCCCCCGGCGACGGCCTCAACACCGTCGTGCGCAAACTGCGCGACGTCGGCGTTGACGAAGGCACCGACACCCCATGGCAGCTG
>ENA-OWLM01001097-OWLM01001097.1-metagenome-genome-assembly--contig:-NODE-1097-length-10131-cov-3.543470_pt1 | contig 10131 bp, 4 predicted proteins | sample MGYA00245349_ERZ651102 | MGnify/ENA primary metagenome ERZ651102 (study PRJEB26857, sample SAMEA4031759) | metagenome | biome: human; feature: oral; material: saliva | place: Philippines | collected 2014... | reverse complement strand
CGGGTCACGGCATGGCCGGGGGGCAGGCTGTCGAAGCCATGGCCGTTGCTTACGCCGAGGGCCTGCCCCTCGTCGAACGGCACCCGCACGGTGCCACCCTCCCGGGGCAGCTGTTCGGCCAGGCCGGTCCACTCGGCCTGCAGGGGGCGGGCCTCCTGCCAATGATTCTGACAGGGGGCGGGAACGAGGGCTGGCCGCTGCCAGTCGCTTTGCACTGCCCGGGTCACCAGCGCGGCCCGCTCGAAATGATCGGCGCTGGTGTGGCTCGGTCCCCGAAACACGTTGATGTCGTGGCCGGCCTCGATGGCGGTCAGCAGGGGGCGGGCCGTGCTGGCCAGGGTCGCCTCGATCACCACGGCGGCGCCGATCTCGACCGCCGGCAGCGGCGCCGTGGCAAGCAAGACAGCGGGATAGACCGGCGTCACCACCAGGCTGGCCTGGGTCGCGGGCCCCGTCCCCTGCAGTGCGCTCGGTAGCACCAGGCCCGGGGAGCAGGTCAGGCTGGGCGGCAGGCTGGTGCCCCGCAGCACGGCCGCATAGCGCTGCACCTGGAGCGGGTTCAGCTCCAGCGCGGCGGTGGCCTTGCGGGCCTTCTGCAACTCCAGCCGGGCGTCGGTTCTGGCCATGCTGACCTCGTGGCTCACGGGGAGCGGTTAGGGTTCGGTAAAGATGGCGTCGTTGATGCGCACCATGGCGCCGGTGAACAGCTCACTGGCGGGGATCTCGATGTCGGCGCCGCTCTCCGGTGGCCCCACGTCGAGATCCGCCACAAAGCCCCCGTCCCGGTTGGCGATGCGCCCCCAGGCCTGGACCCCGCTGGCGGTGACCATCTGCTCGGCCAGGGGCTTGAGCGTCAGCACCCCGCCCGTCACGCTCTGGGCGCACGGGTGAGTGAACTGCAGCGTCACCAATAGCACCTGGCTGGTGACGGCCGCCCCCGGGGCGGGGCGGGTGCCGGTGTAGATCTTGAGGGTCGCGGGCCCCGCGCTGCCCTCGTCGATGGCGGTGGCCAGCAGCTGGGCGCGGCTGGTGCGCAGGGCATCTGCATACGTGAACATAGTACCTCCTGGTGCGGCCCTATCAGGCCAGGCCGACCCCCTCACCGGGGGCGTAGGGGGTGGGGAGCTGGAAGTCGGCCGCCACGGCGTTGTAGTCGGCGGGGCCGAACGCCGGATCGTCCTGGGCGACCAGCATGTAGCGGCGGTTGAGCCACAAGAGATCGAACCGGTATTTGCCATCGCTGGCGCGGCTCATGGTCTCGCCGACCAGGTTGCCCGCCTGGTCGAAGCAGAGCACCCGGCGGGCGACCCCCTCCCCGTTGATCGTGACCGTGCTCTCGATGTAGCCCTGCAGCACGTTCTGAACCCCATCCCGCAGCCAGTAGCTGTCCAGCCCAGAACAAAGGAGATTCGTGTCTAGCTGGGTGGGGTTCACGGGGCCCGCATAGCCTCTGCCCTCCCCACTGACCCAAGCCACGTCCTGCGGCTGGAACACGCTGCGTGGCTCCTGATTGGCAGGGGTGAACCTCATGCGGTGGGTTCTCACCTCCCCCAAGGTGAGCGCCGAATCGAGATGCCGCCAGATAATCTTTGAGACCTGCACCGTACAGCCGTAGAGGAACAGGGCAGGCCTCAGATTAAAGTGGGTGTTATCGCTGGCCTGCATGACCTGTACGTCATTGACATACAGCGTCAGGTTGGTGCCGACCTTCGTGAATTTCACCCGGTAGCTCTGGCCCACCACTAACCCGCTACCCGTGCTATTGGAGGCGGATTGAACTGAGGACTCAACCGCATTGATCCATTTACTTATCCCGAAGGTGTTATCGAGCGCAAAGAAGCGGTATCCATTAGCTTGGGTGCCCGTGGGAGTCACTAACCAACCCCCAACGTGCTTTCTGGCCAAAGAGTCCGACACGATCTTGAGCGTGAGTTCACACTCGGCGTCATACTCCTGACAGGTAGGCTCCCCACTGAAAATCACGCCGCCCTGCGCGCCGCCGATGCTGGCCTGCAGGGTCTTGCTGACGGACTCGTAGGCTGCGGAGATACCCGTGCCAAAGAGGGTCGTGGGTACGTTGGGGGTAACAGCGAAATCAATCACCTTCTCGTAGACAACATCGCCAAGCGCCATGGCTTACCTCCAGGGACCTGTGAGATCAAAGCCAATCAGGGTGGGAGCATAGTTAAAACTATTCTCGTTGTAGGTGGCTTGGACAAACCGCACGATCTTGCCGGGCAGTGCAGGCATATCTTTAAAATTTTTACGACCCCATGCGGCGAGGTTGGCATAGGGCACCACGACCCCGGGGAGATGGCCCCGCAGGTGGTTATTGGTCTCCAGCACCATGATGGGATCCGTACACAGATAGAACCCGTTATCCGGCCCGTTGGGGACCGTCAACCCCGTACCAAATCTGGGAAATACCCCCTTCAACCACCACACGGTCGTACCATATAGCTGATGGTAAGCTCGGGCTATGACCCTGTGACTGGACTCATCGAAGGAAAGCAAGTTGTTATACACATAAGCGTAAGAGGGTGATGAAGTCGATGCGTCCCAACGGCGCGCAGTATCATTCGCACTCTGGACACAGTATGTCGCCAAGAGCGCATGATAACGGTCACCGGGGCGCACCGAGTTGATATAGCCGAACATCAATAACGCTTGGTAGTTGTGGGCGGCATACGCGGGCAGGAAAAAGAGCAGTTGACTGTCGCCTATGAGATCCCAGCGCCCGTCGCTGTAGCGCTTGGTCGCGGGCCAGCGATGATCGTAGATCAGGGTATAGTTATCTATGCCCACCACATCCTCGACGAGCTGGGCCTTAGCCAGATAGGCACTGCTGGTTCCTGTCCAGCCGCTGAATGCGGTGTTGTCGATACGCAAACTGACGTTGCCAGAGGCCGATACATCGGTCGGGCGGTAGATGGCCACCATGCCGTCTGCACTCTCGTGGGTCAGGGTCCAGCCGAGCGGGGCCACCTTCATGGTGAGGGTGCCGCTGGCAGAAGCCCCGGGGTTGCCACCGTCCAACTCGAACCACACTTCTGTGGTGCTCACCTTCTTGACTCGGTGCTCGCCGTTGTAGGCGGCAGGGCTTGCACCGGTCACCTCAATCACCGAGTCTTTCAGGTAAGCGTGACCGCCAGAGATGGTCGCCTTGGCGGCATTCTCGGCGGCGTCCCACACCAGACTGTTAAGGGTGAGGGTGCCGAACCCGGTCACCAGCACGGCCTTGAGCAGGGCCGTCAGGGCCCCGGCGCTGGTATCCCCCAGGTTGGGGGCGCCTTGCATGTCGCTTGCGTACCACTTCACGGGAAAAGTAGCCATGGTGTTCTCCAGTTGGATCAATCGGGGTGGGGCAGATTGCCCCACCCTGTTAGCGGTTGACGTTGCCGCGCAGCTGCAGCTCGAACTTGTCGGTCTCTTGGGCCGCCACCGACTGCAGGATGGTGCGGATCACCCAGAGCGGGTACGCCGCCGCCTGGGTGGTGAAGCGCAGCACGTTGCCGCTCGACCAACCTGCCCCCCAACCCCGGTGATCCAGCCGGAAATAGGGCTGGCCGTTGTTGGGGTTGATGGGGGCCAAGTCGGTGTTCACGTCCCCCAGGGCGATTTGGCCCACATGCTCCCCGACCAGCACAAAGGTGGTGGCGGTGTTGAAGATGATGGCCCAGCGCTCCTGCAGGGTGGCGCGGTTGGTGACCTGGATCGGGTAATCCGTGTCGTTGTACTGCGCCGTGGACTGGTCGCCGATGAGGTAGTCAGACCAGACATTGGTCCAGCTTTTCTGATCGAACAGGCCGGTATAACGCGCCCACAAGTCGCCGATGATGAGCGCACTCGACACCAGGGTGTCGGCGGGGTCGTAGTCGTGGGACAGGGGCCTGGCCAACTGCAGGCGGCCCGAGATCTCCACATCCGTGACCAGGCTCATGTCCTCGATGCGATGCACCACGTAGAGGGGTTCGGCGTAACCGGTCAGGTTCAGCGGGCTGGCCAGCGTCACCACGCCGCTGTCCAGGTTGGTGCTGTAGAGCGACGTGGCCAGCTGCTTGCCATCCTTGTCCTCCACATGGGCGTAAGCCAGCCGCTCCCGACCGGTGTTGAGCTGCTGCCCCGCCGACACCCCCATGGGGAACGCCGCCTTGCGGGTGCTGTGGATCACCACGATGTATCCCTTGCGGATGAAGGGCACCCGGCCGTCTGACGGCAGCCGCACCGGATCCAGCCCGATGAGATCGGCATTGAGCGGCAGGTAGCTGAACACCACGCAGTTGAACCGGATGGTGTCGGCCACCACGCTGAGCGGCCGCCAGATCTTGTTGACCCTGGTATCCGGCCCGGTCTGCACCTCGATCACGTTGTTCTCGTCATACCAGGGCTCGGCCTCATGGCCTGCCGCCAGGATCAGCTGGCCAAAGCGCGCCGTCACCACGCCGGTCTGGTAGTTCACCCGGCCATCCATGTCGGCGGTGGTGAAATAGCCGTCCCCATCCGCCGTCGCCTCGATGCGCCGGCCGGTGGCGGTGTTGGCGCTGATGTAGAGGCTGCCCGGGGCCACGGGGGCGCCCGGGGTGCGGAAGGTCACCATGTCCACCGACTGGACATTGAACGAGGTGGCCAGGGACTGCAGCGACGGCTGCGCCCCCTGCCCCGCCGCCCAGTCGGCCAGTACCGCCAGCCCGTTGCTGTAGTCGATGGTGCCCGCCTGAATGCCGGCGCCGGTCGCTGGATCCGGGTCCCGGTAGAGCAGCCCCTGCCGGTCCACGTAGGTGGACCCGCCCAGGGTGAAGCGCATCGAGCCCTCCAGGATCGCCTCGGAGAATCCCGGGGTCACGTCGATGCGCAGCGCCTGGGCGGTCAGGGTGGCGTTCTGGGCCAGGGCGCTGTTGTTGTTGCGGTAGGTCACATCGACCCAGCCCCCCTCGCCATCGGGGAAGGTGTAGGCGGTGTTGACGTACTGGATGCCGGTCAGGGTCCAGCGCATGTCGGTGTACCAGGTGCCCGTCACCGGGTCCTGGTGGCTGCCCGCCGGCACCCAGGCATAGATGGGCTCCGGCAGCAGGGCGGTGCCGTCCGGCATGAAATGCAGGGTGCCGGCGGTGTAGTTCACCGCCCCCAGCACGTTGCCGCTGGCGTCCATCAGGTTGCCCTGGCCATCGTCCTGCAGCGTGATGATGGGGTCCTTCTTCTCGATGGAGAGGATCCGCTCAGACGCTGCCACGATGGCGTAGAGCGCGTTGAACTTCACCCGCACCGACCCCGGGGTGAGGTTATGGACGCCGCCCCCATCCCCGTCCAGGGTGATGGAGAGGTGCCCCACCTGGCCGGGGGTGCTGAGGCGCCCCGGCTCGATGTGGCGCTCGGTCACCGGCTCGCCGTACTGGTACTGGGCCACGTACTCCTGGCCCAGCGCCGGCAGGGTGAGGTGCTCCAGGTCGATGATGCCCTCGGCGTAGTTGATGGTGCCGGTGATGTCGCCCCGGATCCGCCCATCCCCCACCGCATCGTTGGCGGTCTTGCCGCTGTCCCAGGTCAGGATCAGGCTCTTGGGTGTGATGCCGGTGTGGGGCAGCTGCCAGGCGCTCTTGCTGATGCTGATGGGCTGGCCGCTGCGGTTGGTGTAGTTGACCGGGGTGGCCCAGCTGAACAGGATCGCCGTGTCCACGTCCGGCAGGGCGCCCAGGGTCAGCATGACCGAGCCGGTGGCATGGTTGACGACGCCGGACCCATAAGAGCGATCCGCCCCGAACAGCTCGCCCCGGCCGTTGTCCTTCAAGTCGTACCACTTGCCTTGCGCCATGAACGACACCGTCAGGGTGCCCGGCGCCGGGGTCGGCTGCAGGGTGATGGTGTAGGCGTAGCCCCGGTTGTTGGCCTTGATCTCGATCTGCGCCGTGTCGGCGATGCGCGACGGACGGGCCGCCGGCCAAAAGCTGATGGCCTTGCTCGCGACGCCGTAGTTCGGGCACTGGGCGTTGAACTCCATCTGCCCCCGGCCGTAGTCGATGGACCCGATCACCGACCCCGCCACCACCAGTTCGCCGCCCTTGTCGGTGATGACGGCGGCGCCGATGGTGATGGTCAGGGTGCCCGGCTTCACGCCGGTGCCGAGGAACAGGCCCCGGCTCGGGGCGATGCTGACCACGGTATTGAACGTGACCAGCCCCTTGCCGGAATCCACCAGGCTGGCCAGCTCGCCGGCGGCAGTCAGGTCCACCGCCGGGGTTTCGCTGCGGGCCGCCGGCACCAGCTGGGTGAAGATGGTCTTGGCCCGCACCTGCATGGCGCCCAGGTTCACCGCCTCGGCCAGCTTGGTGGTGGCGAAGTAGTTGGCCGCATCGGCCACCACGGTCTCGCGCAGGGCGGTCTTGACGTTGGTCACCACGTCATAGGGGGTGGGCTGCTCCCCCTCGAAGGTGTAGCGCAGCGGATCCGCCAGGGTGCAGGTCACCACGTTGCGGGTGAACTCGGGCACCCCGGGGATCTGGAACTTGGCCAGCTGCTGGGTCACTTCCAGAATGCGCACGTACTGCTCGAACTCGCTGGCCTTGCCCTCGTCGCCGACCAGCACCAGGGTCTCCCCCACCTCCGGCAGGCGCACCTCGACCCGCTGGAAGAAGCGGATCGCCCGCTGCCCTTCCAACTGGGTGTCGTACAGAAAGCCGCGCCACTTCGGGCCCCGGGCCAGGTAGCGCTCCAGCACGTCGCGGGCCTCGGCGCGGGTGTCGTGGTGATCCCCGGTGCTCATCAGGCACAGGCCCACGCTGGGGTCACTCGGCGGCAGCAGCACCGTGGTGTTGGCGCCGTAGTAGGTGTCGGTGTCGTCGGTCTGCACCGCGAGGAACGCCTTGCGCAGGCTGACATCCCCATAGGCGCGGTCGAGATCGCTGATGTCGGGAAACAGGCTGTTGTGCTCACCGCTCACGATCTCGCGGCCGGTGACCCGGCCGCCGCCATCGGGGGTGTCCGTCAGGCGCTGGCTGCCGAGCAGCTTGATGTCGCCGGAAAGAATAGTCATGGGGTTACCTCAAGAAGGCGAAGGGTGATTTCATAAGGGGTCTGGGCGTCCGGATCCGCGATCCGATAGAGCTGTTTGGCCTCAAGTCCTCCCGCCCCCTCTCGCCGCCATATGACCGTGAAGATGCGTCCGTTGAGGTGGAGCTGCATTCGAGCAGATGGCACTGCGGCCAGCGCCTGCAACTCCAAGACGGTTGAACGTCGTACCCATGCCTCACCATCTGAGCGAAGAGTGATAGGTCGTCCCTCGGACTGGACTGACTCTTCGACGATAATGGCGCCGGAAAGCGTTGGGGTTATGACCTGCCCGACAGGCTCCCACCCGAACTCATCTTCCCAGTCCAAGTCATCTGGCAACTCGATGCCGGCTAGTGTGATCATCAGCTTCTGAGTCCTTGCTGTTTCAACACGCGCAACAATGCATCCAGGTTTTCCTCATCGGACTGGACTACTGCGGTGTCGGTGGCGGATTTGAGATAGATGGTGACCGTTTTATTGCTGCCTGATGGCGTCGGTGCACTCTGCTGTTGTTGTGGCGGCGTGGTCCCTACAGTCGGCTGAGTCGTCGATTTCTCCGCTTCCTTCTGCTGTGCCTTGTTCAGCTCGCTCTGGAGCTGCGCACGCATGGCCTCCATCTCCTTCTGGAACTTCTCGCCGTAGTATTTGCTCCACTCGCTGTAGGCGGGGATGTCCCTGACCTTCTGGCTGTAGCGGGCCAGCTCGTCCTCCACTCCGGCCAGGGTGTTGGCCAGGGCATCGGCGTTGCCGCGGAGCTGGTTGATATCCACCGTCTTGTAGAAGAAAGAGCCAGCGCCCACCGTGCGCGTCACTTCCCCCCGTCCAGTGCCTGACAATGCCGACGCGCTACCACTCGAGCTATTCATGGCGTCTTCCACATCGGCTTTGGTCTTTTTGGCCTCGTCCTGCACCCCTTTGAGGTTGTCCCTCATGGTGTCGGTCGCCTTCTTCGACTTGTCCGCAGCGGTATCGAAGCCATCCCCGATCTCGGCCGCCCTTTGCTTGGTATCCCGGATCTTTTCATCCAGATAACGCAATCCACGCACCTGCGTATCCGACGACACCTTCCCGGCGTTACCGGCTTGCACCCACGCCTTTCTTATCTCCTCCAACTCTTCAACGGTATCGGCCTTGTTGACCGCGTTTTTCATTGCCGCCGCAATGACCTTTCCGTCAGCCTCGACATCAGCGGCCACGGCACGAAAAGTGTCGATGGTCGCCTGCCCCACGGCATCGATGCCAGTTTGCAACTCGTTGTAATCAAGGCCGAGGCGGCGCAGCTTCTCCGACAGGACATCCTCAGCAACATTGCCTGCGTTGATGGCTCCCTTTTCCATGCCGTCAAAAGCAGCCATCGACTGAACCTTGAGTACCTCGAGGTCTTGCAGGCTCATGTCCTGCAGGCTCTTGCGCAGCCCTGCATCAATCTCGGTCTGGGTGACTTTGCCCTGTTCCTTGAGCGTCTCGAACGCCAGCCCAAGGTTTTGCAATGAGGTCGGATCGCCAATCTGCAGCTGACTGAACAGGGTATTTATCGTGGTCGCCGTTTCACCGCCTTTGGCCTTGAGCTGATCAAAACTGCCGATCAGGTTCAGTACCGCAGGGCGACTCTTGGCATCCATCACCTGAGCGGTCATATCTGAGGCGGCGGCCAGATTGGCAAACCCCTGGCGCATGCTGGCCAGCGCAGCATCGGCCTGGTACTGCATGGCCTCCGCTTTGAGCCCGGAGGCTTCCAACGCCTTCTGCACCTGCAACTGCCCCGTCAGGTACTCGCGATGACCGTTGAGCCGCTGCTCGTAGGCAGCCCGCTCGACGGCGGAGAGGTTGGCGACTTCCTGTGCAGTGAGGACCTGCACGTTCTTGAACTCGTCGAACTGCGCCATGGTGGTCATACCCTGGCGCTGCAGTTGGGCGAAGAAGGCGCGGGACTGCTCGGCCACCCGTTGCTCAATCTCCCCTGCCTCCCCCATCCTGGCCGCCCAGATCCCGGTGTCCTCCGCCAGCTTGGCCAAGCCCTTGCCACCCTCGTAGGCCAACGTGGCCAAGGCAGCATAGGCGGCAGCAGTGCCAAGCCCGATCCGGCTGAGCATGCCGCCGGCCTTGTTCCCCTTCTTGGCCATCTCCTCCATGGATTCGCCCGCTTTCTTGGTATCCGGGGTCACGCGGGTTTTCAGAATGTCGGCGAACTTGAGCAGATCGGTGCTCCACTGCACCACCTTCATGGTTGCCCAGGCTTTAACCGCCAGCGCAATCGCACCGCGCCACTCAACCAGTCCCTCCACAAATTCGCGCAGGCCTACCACGGCCACCTTCAGGCCATCCGATACTTGGCGGGCCCAGGCGGCCAGGCTACCGTCGGCGGCGGCCGCCTTGATCTGGCTGGTGACACTCAGCAGCTCACCCTTGATGAAGTCGAAGATGCCCGCATCGGCGACGGCCAGTTCGACCCGATTCAGCTCCTCAAGAAAGTTCGACCATATTCCACTGAAGGTCTTGGACATGGCCTCAGAGGCACCCGCCGCATCTTGTCCCATCGCCTTGATCAACAACTCGATCTCGGCACGACCCAGCTTGCCTGCCGTGGCCATAGCGATGATCTCGTCCGTGGTCTTGCCCATGGCTTTCGCCAACAGTTGGGCCGCCGGTACCGAACGCTCATTGAGCTGGTTCATCTCCTCCGCTTGCAGCTTGCCCTTGGTATAGGCCTGGCCGAGGGCGGTGATGACCCCTTCCAGATCCTGATACGTGCCGGCCGTCTTGGCGGTGTAATCGGCGGCGGCCTGCAGCACCCCGTTATAGGGATCCAGCCCGAAGTTCTTGGCCTTGATGAAAGCAGTCGTGATCTCGTTGAGTTGGAACGGGGTCTTCTCGTTGAACTCCCGCAACCAGGCCAGCGCTTTCTCGCCACCGGCGGCGCTCCCCTCCACGCTCTTGAGCGAAACGCCCAGGCGCTCCATCTCATCGGCAGTGCGGATCATGCCGGTGGTGCGGGCTATCAGCTGATCAAAGCTGAGGTACGCCGCTGCCGCGCCAGTGATGCGGCCGATAAAGTCCCGCCAACTCCCACTCCCGCTCTGCACGCTT
>ENA-OWLM01001096-OWLM01001096.1-metagenome-genome-assembly--contig:-NODE-1096-length-10136-cov-2.878683_pt1 | contig 10136 bp, 6 predicted proteins | sample MGYA00245349_ERZ651102 | MGnify/ENA primary metagenome ERZ651102 (study PRJEB26857, sample SAMEA4031759) | metagenome | biome: human; feature: oral; material: saliva | place: Philippines | collected 2014... | reverse complement strand
GGGGTGGCAGGGAGGGAATTTCGAGCCATATCCGACACGCCATTCCATCCCATGGCATCATTCCCTGACACCTCCGCCCAGCGATTCTTCCATGAAGGTTCACTTCGTCATCCATGAGTCCTTCGAGGCCCCTGGGGCCTACCTGCAGTGGGTAAAGGAACGTGGCCATACCGCCACCTTCAGCCACCTCCACGGTGGCGACGCACTGCCGGCGGACGCCAGCAAGCACGACATGCTGGTGGTCATGGGTGGCCCGCAGTCCCCTGCCACGTCCCAATCCGAGTGCCCACACTTCAATGCCCACGCGGAGATGGCGTTGATTCGCGCGTTCGTCGAGGCTGGAAAGATCGTCGTCGGCGTCTGCCTGGGCGCGCAGTTGCTGGGTGAAGCATTGGGAGGGCAACACGAACGCAGCCCGGAGAAGGAGATCGGCAAGTTCCCGATCACGCTGACCCCGGAAGGCCGCACCAACCCGAAGTTCGCCAGTTTCGCCGACGTGTTGGACGTGGGCCACTGGCACGGCGACATGCCCGGGCTGACGCCCGACGCCACGATCATCGCCTACAGCGAAGGATGCCCACGCCAGATCATCGAGTACAACCCACGAGCCTACGGCTTCCAGTGCCACATGGAGTTCACGCCGGAGGTGGTGGAGATGCTGATTGCAGCGTCCACGCAGGAGCTGGCTACGCTGCGTGACCGTCCTTTCGTGCAGCAGGCTGATGTGCTGCGCGCACAGGACTGGTCACAGATGAATCAGGCGCTGTTCGGCTTCCTGGACAAACTGGACGCCGAACGCGTTTCCTGACAGACACCTCACCTACACGCAACGTCCTGCTCTGGTAGAGACGGTCGCAAGACGTCTGCCGATAACACGCATCGGCGCTTTAACGCATGAACCCTACCGAGCGAGTGTCCATCCGGAAACGTAAAGCCAAACCTACCGGTAGATTTCTCGCAACACGAGTATGGCAATCACCAACAGCGCAGCCCATGCAAGCAGCCCCACCAGCGCGCAGGCAGCTTCCGATGGTTCCTTCTTCGGCCGTAACGTAACCAGCACGAGATGACCGGTGCCTTTGATGATGGCCTCGAAGAAGATGTCTACGAAGACGTAGACCACGAAGCGGAACATGCCGCCGAGCAGGCTTCCTGCGATGTCGTCCAATGGCATGGTTCAACGCATTCCGCACGTTACGCCTACGCAGGTTCCATTCTCGATAAAGCGAACCTGGGAGTGGCCAGGATTGCCGCTGGGTGCTGGCACCCCTGGCGTTACAAAGAACGTGGCCGAATGCGCGCCATACAGTCCCGCAGGAATGGCGAATGCCTTGAGCACGGTATAGCTGCGGTACGGCAGGCTGGAGTCACGGGCGCGATCTGCACCGACAATACGCGGCACATCCCCGGCAGCGCCGCGCGCGCGGTTCCAGGCCTGCAGATCCGCTTCGGTCGCCGGGCGCAACGTGCCTGCACGAATGGCAGCGTCGATACCGGCCTGGCCAGCGAGCGGAGCGTCTTTCTGCTGGAACGCTTCGACAGGCTTGGCGGCCGCATCGGTGACCAAGGCTGCCCCGGGCGGCAGCTTGCCAATCGCGGCACGACCGTCCTGTGCGGCATAGGCCACATCAACGGGACGCCCGAACGCCTCGCGAGCCACGTTGTTCAACTTGGCCGAGCCCTCCCCACCCACGTAGGCGTAGCCACAGGGCCCGCGATCTTCGTAGCTGCTGATCAACAACGGCACGGAATCGGGAAGACCGGTCAGCTGCTGCCGGTGGTAGCCGGTCACCAGTACCGCCACAATCCGGGTCTGTTGCGTCCAACCAATGCTCCAGACGGTGGGTTCGTAGGCCCCCAGCAACAGCGCCACCGGCGCATTCGGTTCGTGCACGGCGACCTGGAGCGTGGTGGCCTGATGACCGCTCTGGTCAATCTGGAAGTTGGCCTCGCGACCGGCGTAGGCACCGGCGGCGTACACCTTGGTATTGGCCGGTAACACAAGGCCGTCGAACTGGCAGCTCAGGGCCGTGCGCAGCGGCTGCGCCGGGGCGTCAAACGCGAAGGGCTTGGTGGCCTCGGCATCGTCGGCGGCTGAGGCGGGGACAGGTGCTGTTGCAGGCGGGGCCGCCGACTCCGGGGTGGGTTGTGGTGCCGGCGCTTGCGCAGGATCCGGGGCCTGCGCGCCCGCCGATGGATTCACGTTCGGCTCGGACAGCGACGTCTCCGTGCAGCCCGCCAGCAGCAACAGTCCCATAACGATGACGCACGACCTGACGATATCCCCGCCTGTGCTGCCCATGACCTGCCCCCTTCCTGGTTGTCCTCGGGATTCTATGCGGGCGGGCTTCCTGAACCAATCCCTGCCAACACGCTGATCCGCCCGGTATTAGGGATCGCCTGATGTCTTCGCGCGGGCGCGCTTTCTACGCTGACCTCATTCAGCGCGCAACCGCGCCCAGCTACAGGAGATCCCTTCGAATGAACGCCATTCTCAACCGCCGTCGTCGCGGGTCGGCCCGTGCCGGTCTGACGCGCTTCCCGTTGGTGCCCACCCTGCTGGCAAGCGCGCTGTGGGCGGCGCTGCCGGCGGGCGCAGCCGAACATGTCGGACCGGTGTATGTGAACGACGGCACCAGCAAGACCCTGGGCAGCGACGATGTGGTGAGTGTGTCCAACAACAGCAATGTGGTCTGGGCCGCAGGTAGCGGCAGCACAATCATCGTGGACGGCAGCCGCCTTGAGGCGCTTGGCCCCGGCGGCGGCGCAACCGCCCTGGACGGTGGCCATGTGGTCCTGCGTGGTGCCACCATCGCCGCCAACGCCAACACGCTCTACGCCAACGGTGCGGGCAGCGTCATTGACGCCAGCAATGTCAGCATTGTTCCCGGCGGTACCTCCACCGGTGGCACTGCGATGCAGGCCAGCACCGGTGGGATCATCAATTTCACTGGCGGTGACATCACCCTGAGCAACATCAATGGCTCACTGGTGGCCAGCGACGCAGGAAGCGCCATCCATCTGGACGGCGTGCAGGTAAATGCTGCCAGGAACGGTCGTCTGCGTGCCAGCAATGCAGGCCTGCTGACGGTACGTGACAGCCAGATTGCCTTTGCGCCGGGCGGCTCGTTGGCCGGCTTCGCAGTGGAAGGCACCGGCGGCCGCGTCGAGGTGTATGACAGCCAGGTTGATGGTGGCTGGTTCGACGTAGGTGGCGGCAACAGCAGCCTGCTGCTGCAGAACGTCACAGCCAACTCCGTGGGCGGCAGTCTGCGGGTGATGGGCAACACTACGACCAGCACCTACGCCACTGCGGACATCGAGGGTGGCTCGTTCAGCACGGTGGGCGGTTACGGCGTCAACATCAACAACTGGGGCTCGGTCAACGCGCGCAACGCCGCGTTCGACGTGCGCGATGGCTTCGCCGGCTTCTGGTTGTCCAGCGATGAGTCACGGCTGCAGCTGACCGACAGCACCGTGGACACCTGGACCAACAGCAACGGCCACGGCGTGGAGGTGTACTCGGGTGAAGCCAAGGTGGTGGGTGGCGCGATCACCACCCACGGCGACTCCGTATACGGCCTGCGCGTAACCGGCTCGACCGGCGGCACCTACAGCCGCATGGACGCCAGCGGCACGACGCTGACCGTGGCCGGTAACGGCGGCGGCGGGGTGTTCCTCGGCGGCTCGGCGGTGAACGCGGCACTGGACAACCTGACCATTCGCGGGGCCGGTACGGGCGCGTTCGGCCTTACCCAGATGAACACCGCAGTGCTGTCTGAAGCCGATGCGCTGGACATCCGCATGACCGGCGACAACAGCGGTGCCTACCGGTCCTACCTGACCGCATTCGGGCCCTACTGGAACCGCGCCTCCTTCACCAACAGCAACTTCGAGTCGGCCAGTGGCCCGGCCCTGTGGGTGCAGGGCAGCAATCATGCATTGACGCTGGACAACAGCACCGTGACCGCCGGCAATGGCTCCGGGCGTGCATTGCGGGTGAGCGATACCGTGTTCACCGACGGCAGCAGCATCGCGACCAGCCAGATTGACGTCACCGCCACCAATGGCAGCACGCTGCTGGGCGACATCAGCGTGGACAGCGCGACCGCACAAGTGAACGTGGCACTGACCAACGACAGCCTGCTGCACGGCGCACTGGTGAACAGCACTGGCAATGCGGTTGCACAGCTGAGCGTGGACAACACCAGCCAGTGGGCAGTGCGTGGCGACTCCAGTGTGGGCACGTTGAATCATGCCGGCAACATCACGTTCGACGCCCCGACCGCGGGTGCCTTCAAGACCGTCACCGTGACCGGCGACTACGTCGGCCAGGGTGGCCAATGGGTGTTCAACCGCGCACTGGGCGATGACGCCTCACCGGGCGACCAGCTCGTCATCGAAGGCAACAGCAGCGGCACCGCCAGCGTGAGCGTGAACAACGCCGGCGGTGCGGGGGCGGATACCGTCGAGGGCATTCGTCTGATCACCGTCGCTGGCCAGTCCGACGCGACGTTCAACCTGCAGGGCCGTGCCGTGGCCGGTGCCTACGACTACTTCCTGTACAAGGGCGGGGTGACCACCCCGGATGACGGCAACTGGTACCTGCGCTCGGTGTATGTCGATCCGGTGGATCCGATCGATCCGGTGGACCCCGTCGATCCGGTTGACCCGGTAGATCCGGTGGTACCTGTAGATCCGGTGGATCCGGTGCTCCCGGTTGACCCGGTGGACCCCACCGCCCCGGTCGACCCGATCCGTCCGGAAGTGGAGCGCCCGGAATCGGGCTCCTACCTTGCCAACCAGAGTGCTGCGCAGGGCATGTTCCGTCACAGCCTGTACGACCGTGCCGGCGACCCGGCAGCGCGGGCCAACGGCGATGACAAGACGGTGACCTGGGCGCGCCTGCGCAGCAACCAGCCGGAAGGCCATAACGCCAGCGGCCAGCTGCACGTGGACAGCCACGTCAACAGCGCTCTGGTCGGCGTGGGTCGCCGCTTTGCCGCCAATGAAGGCGGTGAACTGCAGGTGGGTGCGATGCTGGGTGTCGGCCACGCCAGCAACGACACCCGTTCCAGCGTGACCGGATACACCTCCCGCGGCGTGGTCGACGGCAGCACGGCAGGCCTGTATGCCACCTGGATGCAGAATGCGCAGATGGACGGCGGTGCCTACGTGGACGGCTGGGTGCAGTACGGCCGCTTCCGCAATCGTGTGCAGGGCGAAGGCCTGGCCGAGGAACGCTACCGTTCGCATAGCTGGACCGGCTCGGCAGAAGCAGGCTACACGCTGCCGCTGACCCGCAATGAGCAGCGCGGTGTGTACCTGGAGCCGCAGGTGCAGGTGATCCACAGCCGTTACGATGCCGACCGTGTGGTGGAGCAGAACGGCACGGTGGTGGAGCATGACAGCAGCGGCAACACCACCACCCGCGTCGGAGTACGTCTGTACACCCGTGCAGCCGACACCGCCCAGCACCCGGTGCAACCGTATGTGGCGCTGAACTGGTGGAACGGTGGCAACGATGCGGCCATCCGCATGGACGGTGAAGCACTGCGCCGCCCGCTGCCGCAGGACATCTACGAAGCCAAGGCCGGCGTGCAGGTGAACCTGGGCGGAAGCTGGCGCGGCTGGGGTGAGCTCAACCGCCAAAGCGGCGGCATGGGCTTCCGCGACATCGGCGCGCAGATGGGCGTTTCCTACCGCTGGTGATGTTCTCCGGGGGCGCGTGCACCGGGTATCCGTTGGGGATGCCGGTGCACGCGCCTTTTTGTTTTCACGGTCCTGAACCAGAACGACACGGCGTGACGCCTTCCCCGGGTTTAAGGATTGGCTGATGGGTGCCGGTGTGCGCGATTTCTAGCATGAGCGCATGTACCGCATTCTGCCCCGGCAATCACGCACTGACGCCCCCATCGCGGCCGCAACCGTGTTGCTTCGCTGGCTGTCGCTGTGCGTGCTGTTCTGCCTGCTGGGTGCCGCCGGCTTCTATCTGCTGGCACAGCTGAGCGCAAATGTGTCGCAGTACCGCCGGGACATGAACGCCACTGCGTATCGGGCGCAGATCTATTTCGACCGCCGCGAGGCGCTGTTGAACTACCTCACCGACTCGGTGGTGGAATCGACCTCCCTGTCGGACGACTCACAGGCTGCCGACGATGTCGGGGTACGCAAGCTGCCGCTGGGTGCCGGCCGCGATGGACGCGAGCTGAGCCTGCTGCTGTCTGCACGCGCCGAACGTACCTTGACCGAACTGGGTGCACGTCTGTTGCTGGTGAGCGACGACCCCTATGTGCCGCGCCGCTGGCTGCACGGTGAGCACCCGCTCACCACCCCGCCGCCACCAGAACTCACCGCCGCATTGTTGCGGGCGCATGTGGCTTCAGCCGGTCCGGACGTGCAGGTGTACTGGCTGGTTGCCAGCGGTCCGCAGCGCAGCGTGTACCTGTATCGAGCGGCCGAGGAAGGACCGCATCCGCTGCATTGGCTGGTGCTGGTGCTGGACCCGCAGGCCTTGACCCAGATTACCGATGGCACCGACCTGGCCGGCGTGCTGCTGGCCGACCCGCAGGGGCGACCGGCGCTGTTTGGCGGCGATGACATCGCGCTGCCCACCGGCTGGCTGCATGCCCAGCACGATGATGCGTTTGCCTTCATCTGGGAATCCGGGGTGCCGCAGGGCCTGGCTCTGGTGAAGAGCATCGGCCAGGACGGCTGGCACCTGGTCTGCCACCTGCCGCTGCGCACGGTGGTGCGCGACCTGATGCTGCCGATGTTGCTTTCGCTGCTGTGCTGCGCGGCGGCCATGGTGGCGCTGTGGGTGCTGGGTCGCCGGCTGGATCGCCAGCTGATCCAGCCCGCACAGCAGCAGCACCGCCAGTTGCTGGAGAGCTTCGATTTCGGCAGCACCGTGATCGAGATGGCCCCGGTGGGCATCTGCGTGTTGCGACTGCGCGACGGCAACGTGATGGTGGAGAACCAGCTGGCCCGGGACTGGCTGGGTGCGGACTCGCGCCTTGGCGACTGGAATGGCGACTGGCGACGGGCTGTGACCTTGTCCTGCGCGGCAGTACGGGGTCCGCAGAGCATTGAATTCAGGACCCGGACCGGCCGCCAGCTGCAGGTGCTGCACGCGGCCACGCGCTACCATGGTGACGATGTGCTGCTGTGCGTGTTCAGTGACGTCAGCCGCCACCGCCAGATCCAGGAAGCATTGTCAGCGGCCAAGCAGGCGGCTGAAGACGCCAGCCAGGCCAAAAGTGCGTTTGTGGCGACCATGAGCCACGAGATCCGCACGCCGCTCTATGGCCTGCTGGGCACGCTGGAGCTGCTGGGCAACACCCCCCTGGATGTCCGCCAGTCGCAGTACCTCAAGACCATCCAGCAGTCGTCATCGGTGCTGCTGCAGTTGATCAGCGACGTGCTGGATGTATCCAAGATCGAATCGGGTCAGCTCACCCTGGCGGTCAAGACCTTCTCGCCCATGGCCCTGGGTGAGAGCGTGGTGCTGGGCTATGCGGCCGCCGCTGCGCGCAAGCAGCTGCAGATTCTGGTCTGCACCGACCCGCGCCTGCCCGCCCAGGTGAGTGGCGACGCCGACCGTATCCGCCAGGTACTGGGCAACCTGCTCAGCAATGCGATCAAGTTCACCGATGCCGGCCGGATCGTGCTGCGGGTCAACCTGGTGGCACGCGAAGCCGGTTCGGCCACGATCAGCTGGCAGGTGACCGACACCGGCATGGGCATTCCAGCGGCCGAGCAGCCGCGCCTGTTCGAGCCGTTCATGCAGGTTGACAGTCCAGCACGCGCCGACGGTACCGGACTGGGGTTGTCGATCAGTGATCACCTTGTGCGCCTGATGAACGGTGAGCTGCGCCTGGTCAGCGAGCCCGGGCTGGGCAGCAGCTTCACCGCCACCATTCCGGCAAGCGTGGACGAAGAGGGTCTTGAGCAGGATGTAAACGCGCCGAAGCTGCGATCGCATCCGCCGGTTTATGTGCGCACCGCGCATACCGAGTTGGCCGAGAGTGCCTGCCTGTGGTTGCGGCGATGGGGAGCGACGGCCTACCGCTACAACGAAGACATGCCACCGAAAGATGCCACGCAGGCAATCCTGCTCGACAGCGACCCGCGTGATCGTGTGCCGCTGGCATGGCCGGGGCCGCGCGTGACTGCCCTGGCCACGGGCGGCGAACTTGCGACGCTGGACCCGACGCATGTGAACGGCCTGATTGTCACGCTTTACAGCATCAGCGCGATCGGCGAGGCCGTGGCCCTGTTGCAGCAGGGCATGCTGACCTCGCCGTCGCCGCTTCCGGTGACACGTGATTTGCCACTGACGCTGCGGGTACTGGTCGCCGAGGACAACCCCATCAACCGGGTCATTCTGAGAGAGCAGCTGGAGATGCTGGGCTGCTCGGTGGTGACTGCGGCCGATGGTCACGAGGCGTTGGCACAGTTCGATTCGGAGCGCTTCGACGTGGTCCTGACCGACATCAACATGCCGCAGCTCGATGGGCTTTCGCTGGTACGGCAGCTGCGCCAGCAGGGCGCGGCCGTGCCGGTGATCGGGGCCAGCGCCAATGCGACGCCGGAAGACCGCGAACGCTGCCTGGCGGCCGGGATGGACAGCTATCTGGTGAAGCCGATCAATCTCTGCGCGTTGCGCAGCGCCCTTACGGAACTGACCACAGGAGTACAGCCATGACCCCGCTGCGTGTACTGATTCTGGAGGACCAGCCGTTCCAGCGTGGCTACCTGGCCAACCTGCTGCACGCTGTGCCGGGGGTCGTCACCCATACCTCGGGCGACGCCCCCAATGCGGTGGCGATGTGCGACCTGTTTGACTACGACCTGGTGATTACCGACCTGATGATGCCGGGCGTGGACGGCATCCAGTTCATCCAGGCCTTGGCGGCCAAGGAACATCATCCGAAGCTGTCACTGGTGAGCTCGGCCCCACCGCGCATGTTGACCTCGGCGCGACTGATGGCCGAATCGCTGGGCCTCACCGTGCTCGGCAGCCTGCCCAAGCCGGTCACACAGGCTGACATGGACGCCCTGGTTGCCCAGTTGCGTGCGGCACCGACCGCCGGCACCGCGTCACCCGACCCTGCACCGCTGGCCGCAAGTCGGGGGCAGCTGCGTGATGCCATCGCCCAGGGTGAGATCACCGCGTGGTTCCAGCCAAAGAAGTCACTGGACTCCGGACAGGTGGTCGCGGCCGAAGCGCTGGTGCGATGGTGCCATCCCACCCGGGGCACACTACCGGCCGGGCTGTTTCTGCCGCTGATCGCCGAGCAGGGGCTGGAGCCGATGCTGCTCCGGCATGTGCTGGTGGAAAGCGTGAAGGCGCAGGCACGGTGGCGGGAGCAGGGCTTCCGCATTCCGGTATCGATCAATCTGCCGCCGCATCTGCTGGAGCGGGCCAGCCTGCCCGATGAGCTGCTGGAGCTGACACTGGCCCATCACGGCCGCCCGGCCGACCTTTGCTTCGAGCTGATGGAGGGCAGCACCACCGCACATGTGAGCGACTATTACGCGGGTGCCTGCCGTCTGCGCATGAAGGGCTTCGGCCTGGCCCAGGATGACTTCGGACAAGGGCTCAGCTCGGTGCACAACCTGGTGAGCACCCCGTTTACCGAGGTCAAGATCGACCGCGCACTGGTCACCGGCTGCGCGCGCGACCCTGCGCTGCACGGCGCACTGGCCACGGTGATCGCGCTGGGCAACCGGCTGGGCCTGAACATCGTGGCCGAGGGCGTGGAAACTGACGAAGAGCTCGCCACGCTGCGCAAGCTGGGCTGCACCCAGGTGCAGGGCTATCTGATTTCACGGGCGGTACCTGCCGATGCGTTTTCCGCCTTGCTGGGCCCCGGAGGCAGTGTCCGCCCCGGTCCGCCTTGCCACTGACGGCACAATGGCCGAGGATGTCAGTGGAACGCGCCACGCCCTTCAAGGGGACGTCATGCCCGAAGCCGCACCGTTCCGTCAGCTGGCCCGTCGTTCGCTGCGCGTCCATGCGCTGCTGATCGGCGTTATTGCACTGGCCACGCTGCAGGCGGGCCTGCTGCTGTCGACGGCGACCCAGCTGCTGCACAGCGAGCAGGCGCCTCTTCCAGAAGCTGCCAGTCATG
>ENA-OWLM01001095-OWLM01001095.1-metagenome-genome-assembly--contig:-NODE-1095-length-10142-cov-3.149598_pt1 | contig 10142 bp, 3 predicted proteins | sample MGYA00245349_ERZ651102 | MGnify/ENA primary metagenome ERZ651102 (study PRJEB26857, sample SAMEA4031759) | metagenome | biome: human; feature: oral; material: saliva | place: Philippines | collected 2014... | reverse complement strand
GATGTGTCCGGGGTCCGCGCCAGGCGTGTTCTGGCCGAAAGGGTCGGTAGTGTACAAGTGGCGAAAACCCGCCTGGCGGGCGGCGGCCACGTAATCCGGGTCGAAATAGCCCTGGGGCCAGCAGAGATGGTCGCTGGCCGCGCCCAGCCGCCGGATCAGGGTGTCGCGGGAATCGTGCAGTTCCTGCGCGATGTGCTCGCGCTTGGCGTTCACGTCGGCGCCGCAGACCTTGTCCCAGCGCGTATGCGTGTGCGTGTGCGAATGGAATTCGAAGGTGCCCGCCGCCTGCATGGCCTCGATTTCGCTCCAGCGCAGCATGGCCTCGTCGGCGCGGCCCGCCGCCACCAGCTGCTTGCAGGCGTCATGGTCGGGCGTCGCGGGCAGCGCCTGCCCTTGTCCGGCATGGGGACGGACGGGGCCGTCGCCGATCCAGCCCGTGATGGTGAACAGCACCGCGCGCATGCCGTGGCGCGCCAGGATCGGATGCGCGTGCACCCAATTGTTCAGGTAGCCGTCGTCGAACGTGATCAGCACGGAACGCTCGGGCACGCTTGCGCCGGCCAGGTAGCCGGCGAACTGCGCGGCGGTCAGCGACTGGTAACCGGCACGCGCCAGCCGCGCGACCTGGGCTTCGAAGACATCTGGCGTGGCGGCGATCATGCCGCCGGCCGGCGTGACGTGGTGGTACATCAGCACCGGAACGTTGGGCGCGTTCATCCTCGGCGCTCCGCCAGCCATTTGGTGTAAATGGCCTCGGTATTCTCGGCCAGGCGGGCGGGCGAAAACACCCCTTCTTCCCAGACCATGCGGCGGCCCTCGTCGCCCATGCGCCGGCGCAGGCCCGGGTCGTCGATCAGGCGCTCAAGCGCCTGGGTCAGCGCGGCGGAATTCTTGGGCGGAACCAGAAAGCCGGTTTCGCCGTGGCGGAACATCTCGGATACGCCGCCCACGTCGGTGCCGACTACGGGCAAGCCGCTGGCCTGCGCCTCGACATAGACGGTGCCGGACGCTTCCTGCTGCGTCGCCAGGGCGAAAAGGTCAAACCCCGCCAGCAGGTTGGGGACATCGCGCCGCGTTCCCATCAGGTGGATGCGATCCTGCAGCTTGCGTTCGGCCACATAGGCCTGCGTCTGCTCGAAGACCGGCGAACCGGCGCCGACAAACACCAGGTGCAGCTTGGGACGGACCGCCATGAGCGGCGCAATGGCGTCGATCAGGTCCTTGTGACCTTTCGTGGCGCGCATGACGGCCACGCAACCCACGACGATGTCGTCGTCGGCCAGGCCCAGTTCGTCGCGCAGGGTGGAACGCTCCACTGGCGCGGGCAGCACGATGGGCGAATACACGGTCGCCACCTTCTCGGCCGCCACACCGCGGCTGATCAGGTATTCGCGCACGTGGTCGCTGACGGTGGTGACCCGGTGCGGAAGGATGGTGTAGGACCACATCGACCCGACCTTGTTGGACAGGTGCCGGGTGCGCACGATCAGCGGCGTCCCTGCCAGCCGGCCGGCCAGGGCCGCAATCACGGTGTCGCGCCGGCTATGCGTGTTGAGCACGTCGAAGCGCCCTTGCTTCAGGATGGCACGCACGGCCATCACGCCCTTCACGTAATTCGCGGGCCCGTCCATCCTGATGGCATGAACGGTGAATCCGGCTTCGGACAGCCGCCCCGCCAGCAAGCCCTGCGGCTGACAGATTGCCTCGAGATGATGGCCGCGCGCGCGCATCGCCGTCATTTCCTTGAAGATCCGGCCTTCCTGGCCGCCGAAATTGGTGGCGGCCTCGGAATGCACGATACGCAGGCTGGGCATCAGTAGGTAACCTCCACGCCGTCCGGCTTGGTCCAGTCGTTCAGGTTCGCCAGCAGCGTGTCGGCCATGCGGACGCGCCATTCCTCGCCGAGCCTGACCGTGCACAAGAAATTGTTCTTGGTGTAGACGATGTCCACCGGCACGCCGGGAATGCCGTTTTCGGGTTCGGCTCGGAACGGGTTGAGCATCTGGCGCAGGCGGGCCGCGTCGGCACTGCCGTTGAGCTTGACCCGCAGGGATTTGGCGCGGGCCTCGCGCGCCAGTTGCAGGTCATAGAGCTGCTCGGCCACGATGCGCATGCCGCCGGAGTAGTCGTCGTTGCTGACCTTGCCCTGGACGATGACGAGCTGGTCCTCGCGCAGCCGGTTGCGGTGCTTTTCGTAGAGTTCGTTGAAGACCGAGATTTCGACCTGCGCGGTGCCGTCGTCCAGCACCGCGAAGACCATCTTGCCGCGGCGGGTCATCATGACGCGCACGCTGGCCAGCACGCCGCACATCCATTGCAGGTCTCGCTGCGGCTCCACGCGGACGAGCTGCATCGGCACGATGCGGCGCACTTCGTCGCGCCACGCGTCGAAGAGGTGGCCGCTGTAGTAGTAGCCCAGCGCGGACTTTTCTTCCGTGAGCTTCTTGTGCAGGTCCCAGGGCGCCACCTTGGCCAGCTCGCCGGCCACCACGTCGCCGCTGTCGTCGCCGAACAGCGACGCCTGGTTGGCGCTGCGGGCGGCCTGCTCGGCCGCTTCCATGGCGGTGGGCACGGAGGCCAGCATCGCGGCGCGGTTGGGTTCGATGGTGTCGAACGCGCCCGCCTTGATCAGGGCCTCGATGGTGCGGCGGTTGACGGCCTGCTTGCTGACGCGGCGGCAGAAGTCGAACAGGTTGAGGAACGGTCCGCCTTCCTTGCGCGCGCGCAGGATGTCTTCGACGGCGCCCTGGCCAGTGCCTTTGACGGCGCCCAGGCCGTAGCGCATCGTGCGCGGCGGCTTGCCTTTTTCGGTGTGCTTGTCGGCGACCGGCTCGAAGCGGTATCCCGAGAAATTGACGTCGGGCGGCAGGACTTCGACGCCGTTGTCCTGGGCGTCGCGGCAGAAGATCTGGACCTTGTCCGTGTCGTCCATATCCGAGGACATGGTGGCGGCCAGGAATTCGGTCGGGTGGTAGGCCTTGAGCCAGGCGGTCTGGTACGAGATCAGCGCGTACGCGGCCGAGTGCGACTTGTTGAAGCCGTACCCCGCGAACTTCTCCATCAGGTCGAAGAGCTTGACCGCCAGATCCGGATCATGGCCCTTTTCCTTGGCTCCCTTTTCGAAGAGCTCGCGGTGCTTGGCCATTTCCTCGGGCTTTTTCTTGCCCATGGCGCGGCGCAGCAGGTCGGCGCCGCCCAGCGAGTATCCCCCGATGATCTGGGAGATCAGCATCACCTGTTCCTGGTAGACGATGACGCCGTAGGTGCTCTTGAGCGTGGCTTCCAGGTCGGAGTGGAAATAGTCCACGGCAGCGCGGCCGTGCTTGCGGTTGACGAAGTCGTCCACCATGCCCGATTCAAGCGGCCCCGGACGGTACAGGGCCAGCATGGCGATGATGTCTTCGAACGTGTTGGGACGCAGCTTCTTGAGCAGTTCCTTCATGCCGCGCGATTCCAGCTGGAACACCGCGGTGGTGTTGGCGTCGCAGAGGATCTTGTAGGCCGCCGGATCGTCCAGGGCAAGCGCCATGACGTCGAAGTCGCGCTTGTCTTCGTTGAACTGGCGCACGTAGCGCACGGCCCAGTCCAGGATCGTCAGGTTGCGCAGGCCCAGGAAGTCGAACTTGACCAGGCCCGCGGCTTCGACGTCGTCTTTGTCGAACTGCGAGACCGCGCTGTTTTCCTGTCCCGGCTGGCAATACAGCGGGCAGAAGTCCGTGAGCTTGCCGGGCGCAATGAGCACGCCGCCCGCGTGCATGCCGATGTTGCGGGTCAGGCCTTCCAGCGGCTTGGCCAGGTCGACCAGCGAACGGACTTCTTCTTCCTGCTCGTAGCGGTCCTTGAAGGCCGGTTCGTCCTTCAGGGTGCGCTCCAGCGTCCAGGGATCCATCGGGTTGAACGGGATCAGCTTGGACAGCCCGTCGCAGAACATATAGGGCATGTCCAGCACCCGGCCGGCATCGCGCACCACGGCCTTGGCGCCGAGTGTGCCGAAGGTGGCGATCTGGCTCACGGCCGCGCGACCGTACTTTTCCTTGACGTAGTCGATGACCCGTTCGCGGTTGTCCTGGCAGAAGTCGATATCGAAGTCGGGCATGGAAACCCGCTCGGGATTCAGGAAGCGCTCGAACAGCAAGTCATAGCGGATGGGATCCAGGTCGGTAATGCCCAGCGCATAGGCCACGAGCGAGCCGGCGCCCGAACCGCGCCCCGGTCCCACGGGCACGCCGTTGCTCTTGCCCCAGTTGATGAAGTCCTGCACGATCAGGAAGTAACCGGGAAAGCCCATCTGGATGATGGTCTTGCATTCCCAGCGCAGGCGTTCGTAGTACTGCTCGCGCTTGGACTCACGTTCGGCCGGGTCCGGAAACAGGAACTCCATGCGCTTTTCCAGCCCCTGCTCCGACAGCTGGACCAGGTAATCGTCCAGCGTCACGCCATCGGGCGTCGGGAAGTTGGGCAGGCGCGGCTTGCCCAGCACCAGGCTGAGATTGCAGCGCTTGGCGATTTCCACCGTGTTGGCCAGCGCAGAGGGCACATCGGCAAAGCGCCGGGCCATTTCTTCCGAGCTGAGCAGGTACTGCTCTTTGGAGAACCGGCGGACGCGGCGCGGATTGGCGAGAATTTCGCCTTCGGCGATGCAGACGCGGGCCTCGTGCGCCTGGAATTCGAATTCGTCCAGGAATTGCACCGGGTGCGTGGCCACCACCGGCAAGCCGGCCTCGGCCGCCAGCCGCATGGCGGCCTGGCAATAGCCTTCGTCGCCGTCCATGCCGGCCCGCTGCAGTTCAATGTAATAGCTGCCCGGGAACAGCAGCGCCCATTGGCGCGCCAGCGCAAGCGCCGACACCGCATTGCCGGCATCCAGCGCCTGTCCCACGTCGCCCGCGCGCCCGCCCGACAGGGCGATCAGGCCTTCCTGCCCTTGCAGCCATTCGCGGCGGATTTCGGCGCGGCCCTTGCCCTGGTTCGTCAGGAAGGACTTGGAAAGCAATTCGCACAGATTCAGGTAGCCCTGGTGGTTACGCACCAGCAGCAGCAAGCGGAACGGCTTGGCCGGATCCTCGTCATTGGTGATCCAGACGTCGCAACCCGCGATGGGCTTGACGCCCGCGCCGCGGGCGCCTTTGTAGAATTTGATCAGCCCGAACAGGTTGGACAGGTCGGTCAGCGCGACGGCGGGCTGGCCCAGCTTGGCGACGCGCTTGATGAGATCGGGAATGCGCACGGTGCCGTCCACGACCGAGAACTCGGAGTGAACGCGCAGGTGAACAAATGGGGTCGGATTGGGGAGCGTAGCGGCTTCGGACATGGCGGAATTGTACCTAGCGCTTATGGGACAATACACCCGATACCGCACTTCCTCGTGGCAGAACGAGATTTACGTATGAAATGGCTAATTCCCGGAATCTGGCTTGCCGCCATCTTGTTCGCGCACTTCCGCGGACGCGTCAAGCTGCCCCTGGGCCGGCAACTGCTGGACCACTCCGTCCTGCTGGCTCCCATCAACGCCTTCATGGTGCTGACCTCGCGGGTGCCGTCCACCCCCTACCTGACGACGAGCGAAATCGCCGAGCTCAAGGTGCTGGACGACAACTGGGAGACCATCCGCGAGGAAGCCATGCAAATGGCCGAGCTTCGCCGGATCAAGGCAGCCGATACCCATAACGACATCGGCTTCAATTCCTTTTTCAAGTACGGCTGGAAGCGGTTCTACCTGAAGTGGTACGACGCCCGCCACCCGTCGGCGGAAGAACTCTGCCCCAAGACCGTCGCCATCCTGAAGACCCTGCCCAAGGTCAAGGCGGCGATGTTCGCCGAACTGCCCCCCGGCGGCCAGCTGAATCCGCACCGCGATCCGTTCGCGGGATCGCTGCGCTACCACCTGGGCCTGGCGACCCCTAACGACGACGGCTGCCACATCATCGTGGACGGCGAACATTACAGCTGGCGCGATGGCGAAAGCGTGGTGTTCGACGAAACCTACGTGCACGAGGCCTACAACAAAACGGGCGAAAACCGGATCATCCTGTTCTGCGACGTCGAGCGCCCGCTGAAGTGGCGCTGGGCCGAACGCTTCAACCGCTGGTTCGGGCGCGTGGTCATGTCGGCCGCCAGTTCGCCCAATGACGGCAGCGACCAGACCGGCGCCATCAACAAGCTGACCCACGCGCACTGGGTGATCGACCAGAAGCGCAAGGCCTTCAAGGCGTGGAACCGCAACGTCTACAAGGCCACCAAGTATGGCCTGATCATCCTGGTGATCGCCGGGTTCCTGGCGCTGTAGCCAAGCCGGAAAAAACAAGGGCCGCAAGTAATTGCGGCCCTTGTTTCATGCGGCGCCGGCTAGCGCTGCAAGGATTCCCAGCTCTTCATCAGGCGCTTGACCGAAACCGGCATGGGCGTGCGCAGCTCCTGCGCGAACAACGCTACCCGTAGCTCTTCCAGCAGCCAGCGGAACTCGTCGAGCCGGGGATCGGGCGCTCCCTTCAGCGCCGATCGGGCACGCTGGTACTGCGTGACCAGCGGCGCCATTTCCGACACCAGCTTCGCATCCCGCGCCGGATCGGCCCGCAGCTTGTCGATGCGCGCCACCGCCGCCTTCAGGTAGCGCGGGAAATGCGACAGCTGCGCGTACGGCGTATCGCGGATGAACCACTTGGGCATCAGCGCGCCCAGTTGCTGTTGCAGGTCGGCATAGGCGGCGGCATGCGGCTTGGCTTGGGGCAGCTTGCGCTGCAGCGCTGCGTATTCGGTCAGCACGCCCCCGGCCAGCCTGGCCACTTCCTGGGCCAGCAGGCCCAGCCGGCCCTTGCCTTCCGCGCGCCGGGCCTCGAACTGCTGCTCGTTCACGGGCCAGGGCTCGGCCAGGCAGGCCTGCCCGAGCGCGCAGTCGATGATCTGATCGCGCAGTTCTTCCTGCGTGCCCAGCGTCATGTACAGCATGCTGATCTTGGTGAGATCCGTCAGGTTCTTTTCCAGGAACTTGACCTGTTCGCGCAATCCCAGCCGGAACAGCTTCAGCAGACCCGCGCGATGGTGCTTGCGCGCTTCGTCGGGGTCGTCGAACACGTCCAGGTCGCAATGCGCGCCACGGTCCACCAGCGCCGGATAGCCAATGACGGACTGCCCGCGGCGCTTGATTTCCATGATCTCCGGCAGCGGCCCGAAGGACCAGGAGGTCAGGTTCTCGTGCGCCAGCGCCTGGGCGACCTGCGTGTCGCTGGCGGCCAACTGCTGGAACGTAGCCTGGGCCTGCTTGCCGAACTCGGCGCGCAACTGCGCCAGATTGCGGCCGGCGGCCAGCATGCGGCCGTGCTCGTCGACCACGCGGAAGTTCATGAAAAGGTGGGCCGGCAGGGTCTCGAGCTTAAAGTCGCCCACCGCCGGGCGCACCTGCACCTGATCCCACATGTCGGCAATGATGGCGTCCACCAGGCCCAGCTGCGGATCGGCCAGCCGGTCGAACCAGCGGTCGTAGAAGCCCGCCGCGTAGTCGGGCAGCGGCACGCAATGGCGGCGCAGCTTCTGCGGCAGCGACTTCAGCAGCAGGTGCACCTTTTCCTTCAGCATGCCGGGCACCAGCCATTCGCATCGCGCCGGATCAATCTGGTTCAAGGCGAACAGCGGCACCGCCAAGGTGACGCCGTCGCGCGGGGAACCCGGCTCGAAGTGGTAGTCCAGCGCCATGGACACGCCCTGCCATTCGACCTTCTTGGGGAAGACGTCCGTCGTGACGCCGGCCGCCTCGTGGCGCATCAGCTCGTCGCGGGTCAGCATCAGCTTGGCGGCGGACGCCTTGTCCAGGCCGTTGACCCATTTTTCCAGCGACGCCGTCTGCGAGATGTCGGCGGGCAACTGGCGGTCGTAGAAGGCGTAAATCAGTTCATCGTCCACCAGGATGTCCGGGCGGCGGGTCTGATGCTCCAGCTTTTCGATGCCTGCGATCAGCTTGCGGTTGTGCGCCACGAAAGGCAGGCGAGTATCAATTTCGCCCGGCACCAGCGCCTGGCGGATGAAGAGTTCGCGCGCATGCGTGGGATTCACGCGGCCGTAATGGATACGCCGGCCCGTGTAGATGGCCAGGCCGTAGAGCGTGGCGCGCTCGTTGGCCACGACCTGCCCGGCCTTCTTTTCCCAGCGCGGATCCGACCAGTTCTTGCGGATGAGGTGCGCGCCCGCCTTTTCGAGCCACACGGGGTCGATGCGCGCCACGCAGCGCGCATACAGGCGCGTGGTCTCGACCAGTTCCGCAGCCATGATCCAGCGGCCGGCCTTCTTCACCAGCCGCGAACCCGGATGGATGTGGAAGCGGATCTCGCGGGCGCCCTGATAGTTGCCGCCTTCGTCGCTCTTGAAGCCGATGTTGCCCAGCAAGCCGGACAGGAGCGCCATGTGCAGCTGCTCGTATGTCGCTTCGGACTGGTTGACGCGCCAGCCCTGCTCGCCCACCAGCGCCGCCAGCTGCGTATGCACGTCGTGCCATTCGCGCAGCCGGATCGGCGACAGGAAGTTCTGCCGCAACAGGCCCACCAGCTTGCGCTGCGAGGCCTTGTGCTGCACCTGTTCACCGTACCAGCGCCACAGTTTCAGGAAGGAAATGAACTCCGACTTGTCATCGGCGAACTTGGCGTGCGCAGCCTCGGCCGCCTCGCGTTCCTGCATGGGCCTGTCGCGCGCATCCTGCACGGACAGCGCCGACGCGATGATCAGCATTTCGGCCAGGCATTGATGTTCGCGCGCGGCCAGGATCATCCGGCCGATACGCGGGTCCACCGGCAGCTTGGCCAGTTCATGACCGGTGCGCGTCAGCACGTAAGCGGCGCCGGTGCGCCCGGCGTCGTTGTCGTCGTCGGACGCCGTGGCCAGCTCGATCGCCCCCAGCTCCTGCAGCAGATGGTAGCCGTCGGCCACCGCCCGTCCGGGCGGCGCCTCGACGAACGGGAATTGCTCGATGTCGTCGAGCTTCAGCGACTTCATCCGCAGGATGACCGACGCCAGCGACGAGCGCAGCACTTCCGGATCGGTGAAGGCCGCACGGTTGTTGAAGTCCAGCTCGTCGTAGAGCCGGATGCAAACGCCCGGCCCCACCCGGCCGCAACGGCCGGCGCGCTGGTTCGCCGAGGCGCGGCTGATGGGCTCGATGCGCAGCTGTTCGACCTTGTTGCGCCAGGAATAGCGCTTGATGCGCGCCAGGCCGCTGTCGACCACGAAGCGGATGCCCGGCACCGTCAGCGAAGTTTCCGCCACGTTCGTGGCCAGCACGATGCGCCGCGCATTGCCTCGCGGACGGAAAATCTGTTCCTGCTCGGCCTGCGACAGGCGGGCAAAGAGCGGAAGCACCTCGGTTCCGGCCGGATGCCGTTTGCGCAGCGCCTCGGCGGATTCGCGGATTTCCCGTTCGCCGGGCAGGAACACCAGCACGTCGCCGGGTCCATGCCGCGCGCATTCGTCCACGGCGTCCACGATGGCGTCGATCAGGTCGCGTTCCTCGTCGCCCGACATGCGCTCGCGGTCGCGTCCGGCCTTGGCCGCTGGCGCCGCGCCTTCCTCGGCGGCGGCCTCCTCGCGCACCGGGCGGTAGCGGACCTCGACCGGGTAGAGGCGGCCGGACACTTCGATCACGGGCGCGGGCTTGTCCTCGGACGCCGCGAAATGCTTCGCAAAGCGTTCGGCGTCGATGGTGGCCGACGTGATGATCAGTTTCAGGTCCGGGCGCCGCGGCAGCAGCTGCTTCAGGTAGCCCAGCAGGAAATCAATGTTCAGGCTGCGCTCGTGCGCCTCGTCGATGATGATCGTGTCGTAGCGCCGCAGAAGCGGATCGCGCTGCGACTCGGCCAGCAAAATGCCGTCCGTCATCAGCTTGATGGACGCATTGGGCCCGGTGCGGTCGTTGAACCGGACCTGGTAGCCGACCACTTCGCCCATGGGCGTGTTCAGCTCTTCGGCGATGCGCTTGGCCACCGAGGTCGCGGCCAGCCGGCGCGGCTGGGTATGGCCGATCATCTTCTGCCGCCCGCGGCCCAGTTCCAGGCAGATCTTGGGCAGCTGGGTGGTCTTGCCCGACCCGGTTTCGCCGCTGACGATCACGACTTGGTGGCCGGCGATGGCGCGCGCGATCTCCTGCCGCCGCGCGCTGACGG